>Ga0315268_10000019_pt1 | contig 169642 bp, 163 predicted proteins | sample C1_top_MG_FD_204535 | JGI IMG/M metagenome (GOLD analysis project Ga0315268, IMG submission 204535) | Sediment microbial communities from Yellowstone Lake, YNP, Wyoming, USA - C1_top | ecosystem: Environmental > Aquatic > Freshwater > Lake > Sediment | place: USA: Wyoming | collected 2017-08-01
GCCACGGCTCATCAAGACACGACCGAAACCCTTTGCACGACTACAGACCACGCGCCGCAGGGCGCGCGCGAACATCAGGAAATATGGGCGTGCTAAGAAACTCACGGCTTAACTCAGTGGCATTCATTAGTAGGCGATGACGTGGAAGTTGGGGATCGCAATCGGTTGCGCCGGGTCCACTTTTTCATTCAGCTTGTACGGGTAGGCGCTGTCGTTTTCCAGAAAATAAATTGTTTTGCCCAGCTCGCTTAACTGGTTGAGGATCGTGTTGGCGCTCTTCCCGCGTTTGAGCAGGTATTCATGGTGGATCTCGATAAAAATTTTTACGCCTTTGCGGCGTAACGTATTTTTCCCGCCCGCTAACACCAGGTCTTCCGCACCCTCGACATCCAGCTTGATCACGGTGGGTTGGATGCCGGACATTTCCACAAACTTGTCGAGCGAGACGCAGGGTACCTCGACCTTCTCTTGTGCGCCATTCTGGGTTGCCGGATTATTCTGAAAAATCGATGATCCCGAGTTGCCAAAAATCCGGTTAGTAAAAAGTGAAACGGAACCGGCGGCATCCGCCATGGCGAAGGGCAGCACGAAGACATTTTTTACTTGGTTGAGGTTCAAGTTCAGGACGCATTGGCGAAAAGCCACCGGGTCGGGTTCAAAGCCGATTACCCGGGAAGCGCCGATGTATTTTCCAATAATGACGGAATACGGTCCGATCCAGGTTCCAATTTCAAAGACGGTGTCCCTGGGCGTAATGTGTTGGAAACAGGCGTTGAGAAACTCTGGCTCCCAGAGTCCGCGCTCCATCCTTTTGCGCAGCCCCAGCACCTGGCCGACATCGTTGGCGTATCGGGTATCGAGATTCAGCGTGTACTTTTCCGCGGTGGCTGTCACGAACCGCTTTCTCCGCGCCAAGGCGTGTTTAATCTGATCCGGAGACTGGGCATGGATGAATCCTTGGATAATGCCGCGCGACGGTCGGCGATGCTCGTTCAATGAGGCATGGTTTCATGCGATTTGGCGTACTGTAACAGGGACATGCGCCGTTCAAAAGGCGTGGCCAACCGGGCGGCGCCGGGAAAATCCGACGACTTTAATATAGGATGTGACATTGGTACCGAACGTAAATCCGCACTTTTATTTTTTTCATAAAGAACCGCATCCGATGGAAGTTCAGCCTCTGAGAATATTGCATACCGAAGCCTCGCTTGGTTTCGGCGGTCAGGAGCGGCGCATCCTGCGTGAGCTTGAAGGCCTCGATCCAGCCCGCTTTCGCGGAGTAATGTTGTGCCAGCCGGGTTCCCGGCTGGGGAAGGTGACAGAGGAGCGCGAGATTCCGACCCTCCGGCTCCGGATGCCCTGGACCTATAGCCCGATCACATTCTTGCGGATTCTGAAGCTGCTGAAACGCGAACGTATCGACGTCATCCATGCTCACAGCTCGCGCGACGCTTGGCTATTCGGGGCGGCGGGAAAACTGCTTGGCATTCCGGTGTTCCGCACGCGGCACCTGCTGACGCCGATCGGCGGGCCGTTCGTCTATTCGCACCTGACCGATTACGTACTCACGGTGAGTGAGGACGTGCGGCGTTATCTCATCACGGAAGGAGTCCCGCCGCACAAAATTATTTCGGTGCCGACAGGCATCAACCTGAAGCGCTTCGATCCCGCACGCCAGGACCTCGCGGACATGCGTGCCCGTTTTGACATCCCGCACGAGGCGTTCGTCATCGGCATCATCGCCGTGTTGCGTTCGCGCAAGGGGCACCGGTTTCTCATTCAGGCGGTCAAGCAACTGCTGCCAGAATTCCCGCAGCTCTGCTTGCTGATCGTGGGCGACGGCCCGCAAGGGCAGAATATCCGCAACCTGATCAAGGAACTCGGGTTGGAACAACAGGTGATGATGGTGGGACAGCAGGACGATATCCCGAGCCTCCTGAAGGCGCTCGATGCGTTTGTGTTGCCGGCGCAGGAAGAGGCGCTGGGCACGGCGCTGGTGGAAGCCACGGCCATGGGGGTACCGGTGATTTCCACCCGAATTGGCGGCATCCCCGAAGTCCTCGGCGATGCGGGCCTGTTGTTTCCGGTCGATGATGTGGCGGCGCTGGTGAACCATCTGCGCACGCTGATTCGTTCACCGGAGCTGGCGGCGCGTCTGCATAAAGAGGGCATGGCGCGGGCGCGCGCGCTTTACGACGAAAATCTCATGATCCGGCGCACCGAAGAACTTTATCTCAAGGCCTTGGGGGCCAAGGCCTCCGGGCGAGCATGAAGATCTGCCTGTATAACGTCACCACCACCTATGCCTATGGCGGCATCGAGACGTACTGCATAGAAATGGGCAAGGCCATGGTGCGGCGCGGTCACAAGGCCACGATTGTCGCGGGGTTGAGCGCCTCTCGTACTTTTAAGGAGCCGTCGCTCGAGGTGATGCAGTTTCCGTTCAAGTCCCGCTCGAACTTCCCCGATCTCGGTATCCGCTTTCGCAAGCTGATGGAGCGGCTGTCGTTTGGCCGGCACGCCCTTCGCCACCTGATGGAAGCGGACTATGACGCCGTCATCGTGACCAAGCCTTTTGATTTTCCTGTGTTCTGGTGGGCCAAAAAACGTGGTCTGCGCGCGCGGGTTGTATTTCACGCGGGCGGCACGGATTTTTTTGCCAGCGACCGTTTTTTCGCCAAGGCTGTGGATCACTGGGTGGCGTGCAGCCGTCACACGGCACAGCAGGTTGGCGAGCGCTATCGGCGCGAGGTGCAGACCATCACCAATGGCGTCGACACGCAGCTCTTTGCTCCGGGCACGAAGGATCCATCGTTCCGGACACAGTGGAAGATACCGGCCGATGCGCCGCTGATTATGAGTGTCGGGCGTCTCGTCGGGCTGAAAGGACTGCGCGTGATTGTCGAGGCCATGTCCGCTCTACCGCAGGCGCATTACGCCATCGTGGGTCAGGGCGAAGAGCGCGAACGCCTCGAAACCCTGGCGAAGCGGTTGGGGCTCAGCGGGCGCGTGCATTTTCTGGGCGGTATTGCGCATGAAAGGTTGCCGGAGGTATTACGCCAGGCAGATGTGTTTGTGCAGCCCTCGATCGGCGAGGAGGCTTTTGGCATCACGGTGGTCGAGGCCATGGCCACGGGCCTTGCCGTGGCCGCTTCGCGTACGGGGGGAATGCAGGAAATTATCCAGGACGGAGAAAATGGTGTGCTGCTGCCACCCACGGACGTGACGGCGTGGCGCGAGGCGTTGGTCTCTTTGTTGCGCGACAACCAAAAGCGTAGGGAGCTCGGAAAAAATGCGCGCGCCCATACGGAAAAGCATTTCACCTGGGGATCGAAGGCGGAACAGCTGGAACAGTTACTGCAGGGCAGTTCGCGGTGAAGGGAAAACGGATTCAGCGGCGCTTGGTACACACGACCGCGATCCGCTCGCAGCAGGTTTCATTTGGTGCATACAGATAGCGCTTGAGGTAGGTCGCATAAAAGAAATACAGCAAGCGGGAGTTTGTCAGGAGAAAGAATTTTCCCTTGGCCCCGAGAATGCGTTCGATGAGCCACATTCGCGGCGAGCGTCCCGCCTGAATATCGAAGGGAATAAAGCGGAGGTTCTCGAAGTACGGCTCCAGCAGCGCCTTGAGTTTTGCCGAATTGAAATGCTGGTAGTGTTTCTTGATCACCGGCTTGTTTTCATGCGGTACTGTCAGAATCAGACGTCCGCCCGCGGTGAGGGTGTCCGCGACCGCGCGCATGAATTCGGGCAGATCTGGTGGCAGGATGTGTTCGATGACCTCGATGAGGGTGGCCACCTCGAATTCCTCACCCAGTTTGTTTTTGAGCAGGTCGACCGTGTTGTATCGGATATCCGGGTTAAACGCCTGAGCCAGTTGCACGGCGCGCTGGGAGGCGTCGATGCCAAGCAGATATTTTCCCGGGAAGCGTCCGGCAATTTCCCGCAGCAAGCGGCCATCCCCGCATCCAATATCGATGAGAGAGGAAAACGACGCCTTTCCCAGTTGATCCAGCACTAACTGGATGCCTCCCAGGTAACGGAACCCCCACGCCCAGTAGCGCACTTGGGAAAACTTGGACGGCTTTATGTCGGGAATATAGTGATAAGGGAAAGCGTACTGGCCTTCCTGGAGGTTGGTCTGCTCATCGTTTCGCATCATCGTGACGTTTCGGCGGGGTGTAGAGGACCGATTTAGGTTATCATTTTTCCTCATCGAATCGCTGATTGACGGGGATTTCGTTGCAAACTTGAGCCAGACTCTACAGACCCGGAGTGGCGGTGTAAATCTTATGCTTGGTGCGTTGGAACCTGGAATATCGGCCACGGGGATGGGTGCATGACGCATTCCGTGCCGGTGCTCATGTATCACCATGTCTGCCCGCATCCGGGCACTGTGACGGTTAGCCCGGAAACCTTCGAGGCCCAGATGGCCTATCTCGCCCGCGCCGGGTATCAGGCGCTGTCGGCGGATGCGTTTCTGGAATTCATCGAAGGCCGACACCAGCTCTCCGGCCGCGATGTGCTGATTACTTTCGACGACGGTTATCTCGATAATTATGTTTATGCATATCCGGTGTTGAAGCGTTATGGACTCAAGGCAACGATCTTCGCGATTACCGGCCGCGTCGGTGACGGTTCCGCACGTGCCCACACCGGCGGCGGTTCACCGCTGCCGCCAACCCCGGACCACCGTGCCTGCAAAGTGGCGCTTACCGAAAATCGGACGGATGACGTGATGTTGCGCTGGTCGGAGATCGAGGCCATGGAAGCCAGCGGGACGGTCGAGGTGCATTCGCACACGCACAGTCATCAGCGTTGGGACCGGATGTATGCCGACCCCGCGCAGCGTATCGACGCCGTGACAGCGGATATCAGTCTCTCACGCGCTACCCTGACAAAGCGTCTGGGAAAGAACTCACAGCATCTCTGCTGGCCATGGGGCTACTTCGAACCGTCGTATCAGGAGGCGGCCACCCGGTTTGGGTTCCGCGCGCAATACACGGTGGAGCGCGGCGTCAACGTGGCGGGCAGCGACCCGCGGCATGTCTCGCGGCTCGTAATCAAGGATCGCGCCGGCTCGTGGTTTGCGACACGCCTGTGGATTTACCAGAATGCCTTTCTCGGCCGGTGCTATGGCCGGCTGCGAGGCCGCTGATCATGTCTTCCCTGTTCAACACACATATTCTGCTGCCGCTCATCAGGCGCGCGCAGCGACGGAGCGGCCGTCCACTGCCATTGGCGCTGCTGGTGCCGGCAAACGTTCAGCGCATTCTCGTTATATCGTCCACGGCCATCGGCGATACATTACTCTCCACCCCGGCGATCCATGCCCTGCGCCAGCGTTTCCCACAGGCACATATCGTTGGATTGCTGCATCGCCGGGTGGCGGCGTTGTTTTGGCAGTATGACGAGTTCAACGAGATCATTCCGTTGCGCCGCAGCCTCCTGCATACCGCCTGGAACCTGCAGCGTGCGCGACCGGATGTGGCGGTGATCCTGCACGGCAACGAGCCGGAAGCGACAATGCTTGCGTATCTTTCATGTGCGCGCTATATCGTGAAGCATCCCAAGCGGCACTTTTCGCCGGAACTGCTTTCTTCGTTCCCCAGCGCGGATGCCTACGACCCGCTGACCGAACACACGATCATGGGCCGCCTGCGGCTGGCCGGCCTGCTGGGCGCGGACATAAGCGATGCGGCCTTGCGTCTGCCAATCCCTCCGGGAACGGAGGAAAAGGCGACGCAGCTTCTGGCTGCGCACGGGGTCGGTGAGGGCGATGTGTGCATTGGCTTTCAGGTAGGGGCGGCGACGCGCTACAAGATGTGGCCGGCCACGTCATTCATGTTGCTCGCACACCGGTTGTTGCGTGCCAACCCGAATCTCAAAATCGTGCTGCTGGGTTCGAGGCAGGAGAGGTTATTGTGCCAGGAGATTAAATCCGGTGTGCGTGACTATTCCCGATCCGTCATCAACCTGGCCGGGAAAATCGATTTGCCGACGTTGCCGGCGCTGGTGAAGAACCTTTCATTGTTGGTAACGAACGATACCGGTACCATGCACGTGGCGATTGCCGTGAAGACCCCGACAGTTTCCCTTTTTGCGCCCACCGATCCCACGGGTATCGGACCGATGCAGGACGCCGAGCGACATCGTGTCATCAAGAAACCGCCGACCTGCACCCCCTGTGTGACCAAGCGCTGCCTCGCGCCGTTTTGCATGGACCAGATTACCGTCGAAGAGGTGTGGCAGGCGGTACTCTCCCATCGTGTCTTCCGTGGAATGAATGGAAATACTGTATCTCTTTCCTGAACCGCTGCCGCTGCCGCGCGCGCGCGGCGTGCAAGTCATCCACACCGTGGCGGCGTTGGCGCAGCAGGGTGTCCGCGTGGCGCTTGCCTACGTGCCGGCGGCGAATGGCGCCAATCCCTTTACCGCCTATGGCCTGCCGCCACCACCCGCGGTGGAGTTGGTGCCGCTGTCACGCGGTTTGCCGTTTCCCTTTGCTTGGCTGCCCACGCGCTCGAATCGTTTATTTTTTCTGCGCCTTCAATGTTGGTTGAAGCGACGTTCAAAGCAGGGGAAACCGCCTCAAGCAATTATGGTGCGTCATCTCAAGGTCGCGTACGCCTTGTTGCAAAAGTTTCCCGATGTCCCGCTGCTGTACGAGGCGCATGAGGTATTTGCCGAGGTGGCGCCGCCGCATAAACGCAAGAAATTGGCGCAGATTGAAGAGGATGTCCTGCGTCGTGCCCGCGCCGTCGTGGCGGTCACTCAGGGCGCAGCCGACGATCTGAAAAAGCGCTATCGCTTCACTGGCCAGATTCACGTACTGCATGACGCGGTGTCGCTGCCCGCACAGGTTCCCGAGAAGCCCTGGCAGGAATCCGGACAGCACATCGTTTATGCTGGCAGTTTTTTCCCGTGGAAGGGCGTGCAGGATCTGGTGGCCGCCGCGGCGGAATTGCCGGGGTGTCGCCTGACCTTGATTGGTGGCTCGCGAGAAAGCACGGCCGGGCTGCAAGCGGCCGTGCCGGTCGGCGGCGCCGAGGTGGAGTTTCGCGGCCATATTCCGCATCCACAGGTAATGCAGGCATTGGGTGAGGCCTGTATTGCCGTGCTGCCCAATCGCCCCGATCCCAACAGCCTGTGGAGCTCACCGCTCAAGCTTTTTGAATACATGGCCTGCGGCTGCGCGATCGTGGCCGCCGATCTTCCGTCCCTGCACGAGGTGCTGGGCGAAAACGAGGCCGTATGGGTCAGGCCGGGCAACCCGACAGCACTGGCCGCCGGCATCCGCTCGTTGGTGGATAATCCCGAAAAAGCGCGGCAGCTGGGAAACCTTATGCGGGAACGGGTGAAGCCCTACACCTGGGACGAACGCGCCAAACGGCTCGCCGAAATCATGCGGTCGATGATCTAATACCCTGTTTTACAAATACACGGACGCATGAAAACCAAACTTAATGTACACGCCCGCAACATCACCTCGCAGCACGGCGAGGACGGCATTCTGGAATACATCGTTTCCTGCCTCGGCGCAAAGGCTATTCCCGTGGTGTGCGAGTTCGGTGCCTGGGACGGCATCGTGGCCTCGAATGCCTATAACTTCTGGTACAACAAAAACTGGAAGGGCGTCTTGATCGAAGGGGACGTGGCCAAGTTCAGCGAACTCAAGAAGAACACAGAAGGCAAGTCAGTCACCGTGTTGAGCCGGATGCTCTCTGTCCGCGGACCCGACTGCCTCGATGAGCTATTTAAGGCCAACGGGATAAAACCAGAGATCGGCATCCTGTCGATTGACATCGATTCCTACGATTACCATGTCTGGAAGAATATTCGCTATGTCGATCCGCAGATGGTGGTGATTGAACAAAATCAGCATATTCCGCCCCACATCGAATATTTCGATCCGGAAGGGCAGGTATATCTGAAGTGCTCGGCCAAGGCCTTGGAAAAACTCGGCGCGGAAAAAGGCTACAAGCTGATTTGCTGCACCAAGGTGAATTCCATTTTTATAAAACAAAGGTTGTTTGACCCGGAGAAATTCCCGGATATGCCGGTAGAATGGCTTTTCGATTACAGCGAACTCAAGCCCCAAGTCATCTTTACCGGGGAAGGCGGCAACATGTATCCGGTGTTCAGCAAGCAGGCCGGCAGGGGCATGAAATTGTGGTGGCGGATTTATTACCGCCTCTCTTCCTGGCCCAAGACGAAGAGGACATTCCGGAAGCCGCATGCCGATGTATTAAGGCAGATTAGGGATATGGGGTTGGACGCCTGATGTCTTTCTTGTTTCCCCCACGCACAACAGGACACTCATGGGCGCTCTGAATGTGATCGCCTTGGCGCTTGTCGGGGCGCTGTTTTTCGTGTGGCCCATTCCCCATACGGGGTCGTTGCGCGACCTGCTGCTGGCGGTCAGTCTTGTGCTGTTCGGCTATCTTGCCTGGCGCAAAAGACGGCCCAAAGCGGTTCTGCGGGAGTTGTTCTTTCCGGTGATGGTGTTGGCGGCATTTACCGTGTGGCTGTATATCGTGGCCATCTTCATTTCACCGGAGACCGCCTGGTCGCTGGATGAAATTCACGGCCAGTGGGCGCGGGCCTTGGCGGCGATGCTGGTCGGGGTACTGGTGGCATTGGCGGTGCGGCGAAACCCGATTCTCAAATCATGGGCGCTGGTGGTCGTGTTCGTAGCGCTCATGGTGCATATCGTGTACGTGGATCTGGAGGCGGTGAAGTATTGGCTGGGACATGCCGGTCAGTATCGATTCGACGGCCTGACGGGAGGACCGGACAAAATAAATTATTTATCCAACATGTTGTTCTGCTTCTTGCTGGCTGAGTTGTTTTACCGGGCGACCTGCAAGAAACGCATGCTGCTTTTCCCGAACTCGGTGCTCGTGTTGATATTTTTGTTGGCGGTCGTGTCGGAATTCGGTGAACTCACGCGCAACGGAATCATCACGCTGGTGCTGATGCTGCTGGTGCTGGGATCGCTTTATCTGTTCGGACGGCGAAGCCGGTTGAAAATTTCCGCGGCCTTTGTCGGTGTCATTACCATGTTTCTTGTTGTGCTTGTCGGCGTGGGACTGGTCACGTCGGCCAGGCAGTCCTCGACGCTGGGAAATTTGATGGCCACGGTTCCGTTCGCCTGGGATACCGAGCACAACAAGGCTTGGCAGGATAGCGAAAAATACGGCGTGCCCAGACTGCCGAACGGCGAGCTCGTCGACATTTCCACGTACCTGCGGGTGGCGTGGTTCAAGGAAGGGCTGAAGCTTGTGTACGAGCATCCGCTCGGCATCGGTTACGGCCGGAACGCCTATGGCCACGGGATGATGGCAAAATACGGCATGAACAAAGGGCACAGCCACAGTGGGCTACTCGATATCGCCATTGGGGTCGGGATTCCCGGGGCGCTGTTATGGATCGTCTTTTTTGCGAGCCTGATATATCTGGCCTATCGTCGAATACGGGCCGCCCCGAATTATCCCGCCATGTTGCTGCTTCTGGTGCTGGTGGACTATGGCGCCCGTGTGCTGCTCGACAGTGTCCAGCGCGACCACATGCTGCAGCAGTTCATGTTTCTCTCAGGCCTTGCCGCGGTCATGATGGTGACGGGGACGGAGACAAAGACCGTGGGTCGGAATAAACCGGTACAGAAACATGGATAAACGTGCCATCCCCGAGACCGCGAGTTTTCTCGTCATCCGCCGCGACAACATCGGTGACCTTGTTTGCACCACGCCAATGATCCGTGCGTTGCGCGAACATTTCCCGAAGGCCCGTATCTGTGTGCTCGTGACCAGTTACAACCGGCCGGTGGTGGAGCACAACCCCGACATCGACGCGGTGTATGCCTACATGAAGGCGAAACATCGCGACAAGGGACAGAGCGTTCTGGGCGTGTATTGGCACCGCCTGCGACTCATGCTCGAACTGCGACGGACACGGTTCGATTACGCCATCATCGGCGGGGCGCACTTTCTGCGCCGCGCGTTGCGGTTGGCGCGAATGATCCGCCCGCAGCACATTGTCGGTTTTACCGAGGAGGGCAAACGCGGTGTGCATCACATTGACGTCGGCGTGCCGTATACGCTGCCACACCCCATGCACGAAGCAGAGGATATTTTCCGCCTGCTCGAGCCCTTGGGCATCAATGGCCCACCGCCGCCCATGAAGGTCTATCCGCCCGCCGCGTCGCTGGCACAGGTGGATAGCGTGTTCCGGGAAAAGCACTTGCCGATGGATAACGTCATCGGCGTGCATATCAGTTCGCGCAAGCCGCTCAACCGTTGGCCGGCGGAAAAGTTCATCGAACTGATCCGACGCCTGAACCAGACGCAACGCGCCACCTTCGCATTGTTCTGGTCGCCTGGTTCGGCCGCCAATCCGATGCATCCCGGCGATGACGAAAAGGCCGAGCAGATCATGAATGCCCTGCGCGATATTCCGATCCTGGCTTATCCCACCGACCGGTTGGATCAGCTCATGGCCGGCCTGGCCAAGTGCCACACCGTGATTTGCTGTGACGGTGGTGCGCTGCACATTGCCGCGGCGCTCGCAAGACCGGTCCTGTGTCTTTTCGGTACCTCCGACAGAACCCGCTGGTATCCCTGGGGGACGGAACATGTCCTGTTGCAGCCGCCCACCCGGAACGCCGCCGATATCAGCGTCGATGAGGCAGTGAGTGGCTTCGCACAACTGCGTGTGCGCCGTACGTCGGCGACGGTGCAAAGCTGAAGCGGTGGAATCGCACGCCCCCCCAATCGACCGTCTTGCCATTGTCCGACTCTCGGCGCTGGGCGATGTCACGTTGTTGTTGCCTGTCATTGAAACTCTGAAGCGCGTCATGCCCCAGACGAAGATCACCTGGATTACCGGGGTGTTCGCGTACGAACTGCTGCAAGGCATCGAGGGCGTGGAGTTTATCGTCTTCGACAAATCGAAAGGCCTCGCCGCCTATGCCGATCTGTGCCGACAGCTTCGCGGCCGGCGTTTCGATGCCCTGCTGGCGATGCAGGCGAGCTGGCGCGCGAATTTTATTTATCCACTAATCTCGGCACCGGTCAAAATCGGTTTTGATCGCGCGCGCGCCCGCGACGGCCAGTGGCTGTTTACCAACCGGCGCATTCCCTTCGTGCGCGAACATCTGCTCGACAGTTTCTTTGCCTTCATCGAGTGTCTCGGCATTCGCGACAAGGTTATCGAGTGGCATCTCCCGATGACGGATGCCGACCGGCAATGGGCCAAGGCGCAGCTTCCGCAGGATGGCCGACCGCTGCTGGCGATCAACGTGGGCGCGAGCAAGACGGAGCGCGACTGGCCGGTGGAGCGTTTTGTCGGTGTTATCCGCGGTGCGCAAAGTCGTTGGGATGCGCACGTGATTTTGACCGGCGGCCCTAACCCGCGTGAACTGGCCGTGGGCCGTGGCATTACCAAGGCTATTCCTGTCGGCGTGACCAACCTGATCGGCAAAACCACACCCAAGCAGCTCGCGGCGGTGCTGGCGCAGGCGAATTGCCTGTTGGCGCCAGACACTGGGCCGGTGCATATCGCGGTCGCAGTGGGAACACCAGTGGTCGGCCTGTATGCGGTTGCGCCGCCCCAGCTCTCCGGGCCGTACCGCTATCCGGAACTGGTCGTGAACCGTTATCCTGAGGCGGTGCGCGAGATTCTCGGACAGGACCCACAGACCGTGGAATGGACCACGCGCGTGCACCGGGGACATCCCATGCACCTGATCGAGGTCGGTGATGTGTTACCCAAACTGGCACAGATTTTTGATAAACCCGTATGAAACGCACTCGCATGAAACAGAAACCACTCTCCGCGTTGCGCAAGAGCCTGCTTTACTTCGCCCTCGCCCTCGCATTCTTCTCGGTCTTCCGCCTCGTGTTTTTTATTTCCTACCGCGACTATTTTGGCCAGTTATCCGCCAGCCAGGTTCTGGGGGCCTTCGTGCATGGCGTGCGTTTCGATGGCGCCATCATTGCCCTCGTTTTTATCGTGCCCCTGTTGCTGCTGAATATTCCGCTGCGCCTTGCCGCCAGCCGCTGGTGGCAGTTGCCGTTCGCATGGATACTCTGGGCGATGCTGGTGGTGATGGGCATCGTACTGGCCGCCGACGTGGTGTATTTCGGTTTTGTGAACCGTCACATGGCCACCGAACTGATGGCGGTCGGTCAGGACATGGGCACCATGTTGCACATTGCGTTCACGAGTTACCTGGGCGCCCTGATTGCCTATGCTGTGTTGTGCACTGTGTTGGCGATACTGTGGTGGCGCGTCACCGTCCGCGAGACCACGCCCAGCCGCCACGGGGTGATTGTGTTTGTAGTGCTTTTCTTTGTGCTGGCGCTGACTAGCCGGGGCTGGACGTTGTACGGTAAGCCCATCAACGTGGTGCATGCCTTTACGAGCGGCAGTACCGCCGCCGGGAATCTCACATTGAACGGTTTGTTCAGCGCGGTGCTGACGGGCGATGCCACACGCCGCGTTAATCACCGTTTCTTCAATTCCCAGGAGGCACGGCGTGTCGTGGCCGGGGTCTATCCCTTGGCGGATGGACAGTATCCGCTGCTGCGTCATTACGAGGCAAAGAAGTCACATCCCAATCTGGTGTTTGTTCTGCTCGAAAGCTGGAGCTTCCGTTACGTGGACGCACTGGCCGGCAGCCACTATGGCGTCACGCCGAATTTCGATGCTCTCGTTAAACAGAGCCTGAGCTTCACTCACGCCTACTCCGCCGGGCAGCGCTCTATTGAGGGCGTGCAGGCGACGCTGACGGGTATTCCACAACTGATCGGCATGCCTTATCTGGGCAAGGGGCTGGAGATATCGAATGTGTCGCGCCTTGGAGCGATGGCGCAGCACAACGGTTACCGCACGATTTTCGTGCAAAGCTCGCACCGCGGTTCGTTCCGTATGGATGCCATCGCGCATGCTGCGGGCTTCGAGGAGTATTACGGCATGGAGGATGTCCCGATCCTGCTCGATTACCCGGATGCCAGTGCCTCCGCGTTCGGCTGGGATTACGACACGTTTATGTTCCTGTCGGGCAAGCTCGCGCAGACCCAGGGACCGTTCCTCGCCTACGTGTACACGGGCACCACGCACGAACCTTTTTCCCGGCTGCCGGCGCGCTTCGAGAAACGCCCGCATGGAGACCTGACCGAGGATGGCTTCCTCAACACGCTGTACTACGCCGACTGGAGCCTCGGTGAGTTCATGAAGGCGGTGGCCAAGGCTGACTGGTTCAAGAACACGATCTTCATTTTCGTGGCGGATCATCCGATCGGAAAATTCAACGTCAAGACGGTGATCGACCGTCATCATGTCCCGTTGCTGATCTATGCCCCCGGCCTCATCAAGCCTGGCACCCGCGACACGGTCGGATCGCAGCTCGATCTGTTCCCGACGGTGGTCGATCTGCTGGGGTTCAGCGATTCGTTCAGTGCGCTGGGTGATTCATTGTTGCGCAAGCAAGATGGCCATGCATTCGTGACCGCAGGGAATATTATCGGGTTGATCGGCAAGGACGGCTATCTTACCCACAGCCTAAAAAACCGCCTCGAGACGGGCGTGATCGGCAAGGCGCAACCGCCGCCGGCCTATTTCGATACGCTGGAACAGGAGTTGCTGGCGACCGATCAGGTGGTCTACGAACTGCTGAACGCGAACCGTTGGGCGCCGCCGTAGTCAGCGCTGGCCGGAACGCGCAAGTTGTATCAGTTTGGCGTACTTCATGAAGCTGTTGAAACAGCCGATGGCGACGTGTACCAGTCCCGGCACGCCGTCGAGAAACCCCAGCCGCAGAAAATAAAACTTGATGAACCGCAGGAGCGGCGAGAGCGTCAGGCGCAGCACGCCGACGCGCTTGCCCTGGGCGTACAGTTTTTCCGCCTGCAACGTGGTGTAACGGTTTTGTTTGTCGAGGTAGTCGGCCAGCGTCGTTTCCGATTCGTGCTGCAGGTCGCCACGCAGCCGGCCCACCGGCCCGTCGGTGAGGACATGTTCGTGGATAACGTCGTCGCTCCAACGCGCGTGGGCCCGGTGAAACAGCCGCAGGTTGGGGTCGGGGTAGCCCTCTCCGTGGCGCAGCCAGCGGCCCATGAAACGGTTGCAGCGCGGCATGTCGTAGGCGAAGCGGGCGGGTGCCTGCAGGGTCGCGCGGATGCTGTCCGCCAGTTCGGGCGTCACGCGTTCATCGGCGTCGATGCACAAAACCCAGTCGTGGGCCGCCTGATCCACGGCGAATTGTTTCTGCCTGCCGTACCCCAGCCATTTCTGATGCAGGAAGCGCGCAGCGTAACGCTCAGCGAGGCCGCGCGTGGCGTCCTGGCTACCGGAGTCCACAATCAGGATCTCATCCGCGAAACGCAGGCTTTCCAGGCATTCGCGAAGTTGGGTGGCCGCGTTGTGCGTGATGATGACGGCGGACAGGCGCTCAGGCATAGGCTATTCTATGCAAAATTTCAGGCAAGATGCACGCGATACGCGCGCCGAGACGAGTCACCCACAAAGAACTAACCGTGCTCACTGTCTACACCTGGTTCCTGCGTCTGTTGTTCCCGCTGGTGCTGTTGCGGCTGCTGTGGCGTGGCTTCAGCAATCCGCACTATTGGCGGCGTATTCCGGAACGTTTCGGATTCGTTGCTCCTACCGTCGCACCTCGTCTCATCTGGATTCACGCCGTGTCGGTGGGCGAGGTTCGGGCTACGGTGCCGCTGGTTCGGACGATCATGGGCAGCTATCCCGACTATTCATTGCTGATCACCACCATGACCCCGACTGGGTCGGCGCAGGTGATGCAGTTGTTCGGCGACAAGGTCGCGCACTGTTATGTGCCCTACGATTTCCCCTCGGCGGTGCGGCGCTTCCTTGACCGGGTCAAGCCTGTCATCGCCATCATCATGGAAACCGAGCTTTGGCCCAACCTTTTCCACACCTGCCGTGCGCGCGGCATTCCCGTGTTCGTCACGAACGTGCGCATGTCGGAATCCTCGATGTACAAGTATCTGCGCTTTGCCCGCCTGACACGTACCACGCTCAATCAGGCGAGCCTGTTTGCCGTGCAATCCCAGGCGGATGCCCAGCGCCTGCTGACGTTGGGCGCGGAACCCGCGCGCGTGCAGGTCACGGGCAGTATCAAGTTTGAGCTAGGCATCAGCGCGAGTTTGCGCGAGGCGACGGAGGTGTTGCGGCGTGCCTGGGGCCAGGACCGTCCGGTATGGCTCGCCGCCAGCACGCACGAAGGCGAGGAAGAAATGGTGCTGGCCGCGCTGGCGGAGCTGAAGAAACAACCGCGCTTTGCCCGCCTGCTGCTGGTGCTGGTGCCGCGCCATCCGGAGCGCTTTGCTCTCGTCGTCAAGCTGTGCCGCAAGAACGGCTTCACCACCGCTCAGCGCAGCAAAAACCGTGGCGCCGTCGATACCACCGTGGAAGTCCTGGTGGGCGATACCATGGGTGAACTGCAGCTCTTTTTCGGCGCGGCCGATGTTGCCTTCATCGGCGGCAGCCTGGTGCCGACGGGTGGGCACAACCTGCTCGAGGCCGCGGCCATGGGCAAGCCCGTGATCTTCGGCCCGCACATGTTCAACTTTCAGGAGATCAGCCAGATGGCGCTCGAGCGCGGCGCGGGTGTGCAGATCCAGTCGGCCGCACAGCTCGCACCGGTCGCCGCGGATTTTCTGGGCAATGCCAACCGCCGCGACCGCGCCGGTGAAGCTGGGCGCAAGATGGTCGAGGAAAACCGCGGCGCACTGGTTAAAACGTTGGAGCTGATCCAGAAATTTTTGCCCGGCTGACCGACCCCGGCGCTGCCGGTTCTTGTTCGTCCGTTGGTTTCGTCCACTTGTCCGCTGTGGCTGGTTTTGTATCGCCATACTCCGCGTGTTTTGATAGCATCGCCCTCCATTTCCCATGTAAATCAGACAAAGGATGAGTGATGAAGCATTACGCAGTGTTGTTGGCAGTAGCGTTGGCTGTGGCGCCGTCGGTTCAGGCCGCTGGCAGCAGCACGGGCAGTGGCATTAACCCCAATCAGGTTTTTCTCGGCGGCGGTTTCAGCAGCAACAGTGTTTCGAATTCCAATGACGGGACCGGATTCCAAATTTTCGGCGGCTACCACTTCGGTAAAATGGCCAACAACATCAAGCTCGATCTCGAAGCCGGTTACATGGACACCGGCAACATGGATGTCACGGTGAGTGCCCCGTTTTTCGGCAGTGTGACCACCAGCGCCCGCGCCAAGGGTCTGTGGGCCACGCCGGTAGCGCGCATCGAACTCAACCCGCAGTTCGAACTGATCGGCCGCGCCGGCTTTGATTTCGGCGATGATGATGGTTTGATGGCCGGTGTTGGTCTGGGCTACAACATCAATAAGCAATCTCAGTTTCGCGTCGAGTATGTCGAGCGCGACACTGTCAATTCGCTTCAGCTCAATGCCGTGGTGAATCTCAAGTAAACGCGGTGCGTTGCCGTAAAAAAGGGCGGGTACGAAAGTGCCCGCCCTTTTTTACGCCGCCAGCTTAGTGCAGCGTCTGCTTTTCCTGCTTGGTGGACTTGGGCGAAGGCGAGGCGTGGTGCAGGATCATACGCCAGCCGTTGTCGGTCAGGCGGTAGACATGGGTCGCGAGCACCGGCGTGCGCGCCGGCTCGTTGTTCACTTGAATGTGTTCCTCAACGATATGCACTGCGAGCTTGCCGTCCTCCAGACGCGACTTTTCATTGATCATGAACTTCATCGGCGGTGAATGGCGGAAGATGGCCTCCCAGGATCCACGCACGGCTGCCGGCCCGGTCGACATCATACTGAGCGGATGGATGCAGGTGATGTCTTCGTCCTCGGCCCACACCGACATCATGGCGTTCACGTCGCGCTTGATGAAGGCGGCATAGAACGCGTCCTCGGCCTCCTGCGGCGTGGCGTATCGATTATCACCCATGCGGTCCGGCTCAGTATTTGGCCATGTTCGGGTCTATTTCGTTGGCCCAGGCGTTGATGCCACCGACGATGTTGCTGAGTTTTTCAAATCCCGCACTTTGTAGGAAGCTGGCCACACGCTGGCTGCGCACGCCATGATGGCACAGCACGGCGATCTCCTTGTCCTTGGGTAATTCGGCCACACGCGCGGGGATCTCGCGCATGGAGATGACGGTCGCGCCGGGGAGCGAACAAATGGCGCATTCCCACGGTTCACGCACGTCGAGGATCATGGGTATGTCGGAGCCTTCTTCCAGGCGTTCTTTGAGTTGTTGTACGGTGAGCTGCTGGATCACTGGGCCTGTCCTTGATTTACACGACGGAAACCGGAGCGGAAACTAAAAAACAAACTTGGCGGGTTCGATGGCGTTGCGCAGCGGTGGCAGGTCGGTTTCAAATAGCGAGTCTTCGCGGAACGCAGCGGCATCCACCCGCCGCAGGCGGATGACTTCCATCGCCGGTGACTGACCAACGATGGCGATCAGGCGTCCGCCCGACGCCAAGCTCTGGCGGAACGCCTCTGGCAGGATGGGCAGCGAACCGGTGATGACAATCGCGTCGTACGGCTGCTGGCGGTCCCAGCCGCGTGCGGCATCGCCGGTTTCGAGCGTGATGTTGCGGATGCCGTGGCGTCCGAGTTTGGTGGCGGCCATCATCGTGAATTCAGCCTGGCAGTCGATGCTCACCACGTGCCGCCCGAGACTCGCGAGCAGCGCGGTCAGGTAGCCGCTGCCGGTGCCGATTTCGAGAATCTTGTCCGTCGGCGCGATCTCCAGTTCTTGCAGCAGCCGCGCTTCGAGTTTGGGTGACATCATCACTTCCCCGTGCCCGAGCGGGATGTTCAGGTCGGCGAAGGCGATGTTGCGGTACTGCGCGGGCACGTAATCCTCGCGCGGGGCGCGGGCGATGAGTTCGAGCACGCGGGGATCAAACACGTCCCACGGGCGAATCTGTTGCTCGACCATATTGTGGCGGGCGATTTCGAAATGCATGGACACACTGGGCCTATGGACTAAAGGGCGTTTAGCCTAAGCACTTTGCCGGGGGTGTGCAAGCTGACGGCGTTTATAGGGTCATTACCACATGGCTGCGGTTGCAAACCCGCTGGGAATCATTTAGCGTGAAACCATTAGTACGAGCTGGGGGTGCCCGACCGCGGTGCGGTCAGGCTGAGAAAAACCCTTCGAACCTGATCCGGCTGACCCCGGCGTAGGGAAGCTTCCTCGAAGACTCCATCCCCATGACTGTACCCCTGTCGCCGCCGGGCCACGCGCGGCGGCTTCGAAACCTTTGCCCGAGACTGGAACATCATGAGCGCCAACCCCAAGCATCTGCTGAACCTTGCCGCGCCCCTGTCGCCCGAAGCGACCGCGCCGTTTCCCAACTCGCGCAAGATCTTTGTCCCCGGCAGCCGCGCGGACATCCGCGTCGGCATGCGCGAGGTCACGCTCTCGCCCACGCCCATGAGTCAAGGTGAGGAAATAAATCCGCCGGTCACGGTGTACGACACCTCCGGGCCGTATACCGAGCCCAACGCGCGCATTGACCTGCGCGCCGGCCTGCCCGCGTTGCGCGAGCCGTGGATTCTGGAACGCAACGACACTGTGCAGCTCGATGGCCCCAGCTCCGACTACGGTCGCACGCGCGAGCGCGACCCGAAGCTCGCGAGCCTGCGCTTCGAACACCTGCGCCAGCCCCGGTGCGCGAAACCCGGCGCCAACGTCAGCCAGATGCACTATGCGCGGAAGAATATCGTCACGCCCGAGATGGAATACATCGCTATCCGTGAGACCCTGCGGCTCAACGAATTCCGCAAGGACCCGCGCTACGCCAAGCTGCTGCGCCAGCACAAAGGCCAGCACTGGGGCGCCGCCACCCCGGAGGAAATCACCCCCGAGTTCGTGCGCGCCGAAGTCGCGTGCGGGCGCGCCATCATTCCCTCGAACATCAATCACCCCGAATCCGAGCCGATGATCATCGGCCGCAATTTCCTGGTGAAGATCAACACCAACATCGGCAACTCCGCTGTCTCGTCCTCTATCGAGGAGGAAGTCGAAAAGATGGTGTGGTCGGTGCGCTGGGGCGGCGACACGCTCATGGACCTCTCTACCGGTAAGAACATCCACGAAACCCGCGAATGGATCATCCGCAACTGCCCGGTGCCGGTTGGCACGGTGCCGATCTACCAGGCGCTGGAAAAGGTGGACGGCAAAGCCGAAGAACTCACGTGGGAGATGTTCAAGGATACGCTCATCGAGCAGGCCGAGCAGGGCGTGGACTACTTCACGATCCACGCCGGCGTGCGGCTGGCCTACATCCCGCTCACGGCCGAGCGTGTGACGGGTATCGTCTCGCGCGGTGGCTCGATCATGGCCAAGTGGTGCCTCGCGCACCACCAGGAGAGTTTCCTTTACACCCACTTCGAGGAAATCTGCGAGATCATGAAGGCCTACGATGTCGCTTTCTCCTTGGGCGATGGCCTGCGCCCCGGCTCGATTGCCGATGCCAACGACCGCGCCCAGTTCGCCGAGCTGGAAACGCTGGGCGAACTCACCAAGATCGCGTGGCAGCACGACGTGCAGGTGATGATCGAAGGCCCGGGCCACGTGCCCATGCAGCTCATTAAAGAGAACATGGACAAGGAACTGACCGACTGTTTTGAAGCGCCGTTCTATACACTCGGCCCGCTGACCACCGACATCGCACCCGGCTACGATCATATAACGTCCGCCATCGGCGCGGCCCAGATTGGCTGGTACGGCACTGCGATGCTCTGTTACGTCACGCCTAAGGAACATTTAGGGCTACCCGACAAGCAGGATGTACGCGACGGCATCATCACCTACAAGATCGCCGCCCACGCCGCCGACCTTGCCAAGGGTCATCCCGGCGCGCAGCTTAGAGATAACGCTTTATCCAAGGCGCGCTTTGAATTCCGCTGGGCGGATCAGTTCAACCTGAGCCTCGACCCCAGCAAGGCGCGGGAATTCCATGACGAGACGCTCCCGCAGGAAGGGGCCAAGCTCGCGCATTTCTGTTCCATGTGTGGCCCCCACTTCTGCTCCATGAAGATTACCCAGGAAGTGCGAGATTACGCCGCCGCGCAGCACCTTTCGGAAGCAGAGGCGCTCAAGAAGGGGCTGGAAGAAAAGGCTGTTGAGTTCAAAAAGGCTGGCGTGGAAATTTACCGCAAGGAATAATACGCTCGATGCCACTCTACTTGCCGCTATTCAAGGCGCTTAACGATGCCGATGTGAAGTATGTTGTGGTGGGAGGGGTGGCAACCGTGCTCCATGGTTTTGCGCGGTTGACTATGGATATCGACCTCATCGTCGATCTCGTGCCGGATGAGGCGGCCCGAGCCGTGCGAACGCTGGAATCCCTGGGATTCAAGCCGCGTGTGCCGGTACCGGCAGCGCAGTTTGCCGATGCGGCGAAACGCAAGGAGTGGATCGAACAGAAGGGGATGACAGTGTTTTCGTTTTTCAACCCGTCCAACCCGATGCTGACGATCGATCTTTTTGTCCATCACCCCATACCATTCACAGACTTGCGCTCGCGTGCTGAGCGCATGGTTATCGATAGTGTTCCGGTCTATATTTGTTCAATAGACGATCTGATCACGTTAAAGCAGCTGGCGGGCAGGCCACAGGATCTGCAGGACATCGAAAAATTGCGGCTCATCCAGGAGAAACGCCAACGTGGCGAACGCTAAACCGACATCATCATATGGATAAACGCTTTTACCCAGTGACATGGGATGAGGTCAAGGAGGCTGAACTCGACGACGCCCTGCGCGCCACGCCCGCCCAGCGCCTGGCCTGGTTGGAAGAAGCACTGAAATTAGCGTGGATGGCAGGCGCTACCAGAGGAGAGAAGGAATCATAGAAGCGGAGGCCCTGCAGAGTGGCATGGAAGCAAAGGCCGCGGAGTTTGTGAAGCACGACTGCGCGAAAATTTACATGAAAACCTAAAATAATCTAATGAGGCAGTTCTAGCTCGAAGAAAAGGCAGTAATAACGAGGATGGATTAAATCTATCCTCGTTATTTTGTCACCGCTTCACGCTGCTTTTTGTAAAGCAGATCTGCCAGATACCAGTCGCTTTACCACCGGTTTAATTGGCGGCAATCACACGGCACGTGGATGTGGCAACTCGTATTCCAAGAGCAAGAGAATCCGAAATCCAAGGTTGCTCAGGAATTCTCTTTGATCGACTTCTGGATAATCTGCAAGCATCTGACAGGGATGGCGTGGATTCAAGCAGATAAGCTGTGGCTTGAACCCGTGCCCGCGACTTTACTCAAAGTCAGCGAGCAAGCGCTTACGATAAGATTGGTTGAGCTTAATTATATTGCTCCTTATTGAGATTAAACGTCAGCAAGTGTTGCACCCAAAGCCCGGCCCGTGCCGAGTTTTTATTTGTGAAAGGCTTGTTTCACAGGCACCCCGCTTGCGATAACCTATTCCCACCTTCAATCTCCCAGCGGATATACCATGACACCACCCACCTTTCGCGGAAGCTGCCTGTGCGGTGCCGTGCAATACGAAATCAGCGGCGACCCACAACGGTTTTATCACTGTCATTGCGCGCGCTGCCGCAAGTCAACGGGTACGGGGCATGCATCGAACCTGCTCTTCAAGCCCGGAACGTTGAAGTGGCTCAAGGGCGAGGAACTGATCAAGGCATATAAGGTTCCCGAGGCCAAGCGCTTCGCCCGCCACTTCTGTCCGGCCTGCGGCGGCCAGGTGCCGCGCTACGTGAAGGAAACAGATTTCATCGTCGTCCCCGCCGGTTCGCTGGACAACGAACCGACGATTAAACCGCAAGCCCGCATCTTCTGGGACTCACGCGCGAGTTGGTCCTGCAGCGGTGACGGCCTTCCAGTTTTTCCGGAATACGTGACTTAAGGTTTTCTCCGGCCGCTAGGCCCGCCGCGCCAGCGGCTTGTAACGGAAGCAGTCGATGGTGTGGTCGTTCACCATGCCGATGGCCTGCATGTGGGCATAGATGATGGTCGAACCCACGAACGAGAAGCCGCGTTTCTTCAGGTCCTGGCTCAACGCATCCGATTCCGCCGTGTGCGCCGGCAATTGCTTCATGTGTTTCCAGCGATTCTGGATCGGCCGGCCGCCGACGAAGCGCCAGACGTATTTATCGAAACTTCCGAACTCGTCCTGCACGGCGAGAAACGCGCGCGCATTTTTCGCGGCGGATTCAATCTTCAGGCGGTTGCGCACGATGCCGGGGTTTTTCAGCAGCCGTGCGAATTCCCGTCTGCCGTAACGCGCGACGCGCTCGGTGTCAAAATTCGCAAACGCTTCACGGTAGTGCTCGCGCTTGCGCAGGATCGTGATCCACGACAGCCCGGCCTGCGCGCCTTCGAGGATCAGGAATTCAAAGTGCTTGCGGTCGTCGTGCACCGGCACACCCCATTCCTCATCGTGGTAGCGCACATAGAGCGGGTCGGTGCCGCACCATTGGCAGCGCGGCCTCGCCGATGGAATCGAGGCGATGGCCGCGATCCTCGATGGACGGGCGCGGTTTTTCATAATGGTGTTCACTCCTTGTGTGCTAGAGGAAGGGCTAAACAGGGGCAGGCACGGTTTGCATGCGTGATGTCTTTATACAATAAAGCGCGGAGCGGTAAAACACGCAAAACTACGCGCTCAATGCCGGCCTGCGCGCTCAGCGTGCTACGCCCTGGCGCTGTGCGAGCCAGATGGTGTGCCGCGCGCCTTTTGATTTCCGCGCCCGCACGCGCACTTCCTCCGCGTCGAAACCGGTGCAGCGCAGGCGGTCGGTGAAATTTCTGTCGCTGCCGGCGGACCAGACCGCGAGAATGCCATCGGTGCGCAGGGCGGCGAATGCCGCCGCGAGCCCACCGCTGCTGTAAAGCCAGTCGTTCGCGTTGCGCGTCAGCCCCTCGGGACCGTTGTCGACATCCAGCAAGATGGCATCGAACGCATTGCGTTCAGCCCGCAGGAGGCGGGCGACGTCAATTTCCTGCACGGTGGCACGCGAGTCCAGCAGGGGATTGCCGGCCTGCGCACCGAGTGCCCCACGGTTCCATGTCACCACGGCGGGGACCAGCTCTGCCACCACCACTTCGGCATCGGGGCCGAGTTCGCGCAGCGCGGCCGCCAAAGTAAATCCCATGCCCAGCCCGCCAATCAGAAGCCGCGGCTGTTTGCGCCCGACCAGCCGGGCGCAGGCTAGCGCCGCGAGCGCATCCTCGGAGCCGTGGGCGCGGCTGTTCATCAGTTCGCCGTGGCCCGTGACGCGGATCGAGAACTCCTCCCCGCGTTGATACAACATCAACACGCCTTCGCCTCCGGGTACCGGGGCGCGATCGAGCAATTTCCAGGGGATCATGGCAGTCCTGTGTGCAGCGCGTGAAATCGTGGGTTCGTATGATAAACCAAACACCGGGTCTGCCGGTGTCTCACGTAGTTAAAGGGACCGGAGTGGTTTATTTTCCGTCGTCGACGGGCGTAATATGCGCCGCAACCTTCATACAGGACATGCTGTGAAACCGACTTTCCAAAAGCCCTGATCGCATGTCCACCCGTTCCACCCTCGCCGTCATCGTCCTCGCGGAACTGTTTGGCACCTCCCTGTGGTTCAGCGCCAACGCTGTCGCTGATGCGTTGCACCTTGCCTGGGGTTTGACGCCGGTCGAGCTTGGTCACCTTACCAGCGCCGTGCAGTTCGGCTTCATCAGCGGCACGCTCGGCATCGGCCTGTCGGGGCTTGCAGACCGTTACTCCGCCAGCCGCATTTTCGCGATATGTGCTGTCCTCGGCGCCATCGCTAATGCGGCATTCGCCCTCGCCGGCGGGTTCTCGAACGCCTTGTTCTTCCGCTTCGTCACCGGCCTCGCCCTGGCCGGGGTGTATCCGATCGGCATGAAGCTGGTGGTGACTTGGGCGCCCGAGAAGGCCGGCAACGTGCTCGGCTGGTTGGTCGGCATGCTGGTATTCGGTAGCGGCCTGCCGCATTTCGTGCGCGGGCTGGATGTGTCGGCCACGTGGCAGGGCGTGATCTACACCTCATCCATGCTGGCCTTGGTCGCGGCCGCGATGGTCTGGTGGCTGGGCGATGGTCCGCACCATGGGACGGCGCGCCGGCTGCAATGGGGCGGTGTGTTGCAGTCGTATCGCCTTCCGGCTTTTCGTGCGGCGTCCTTTGGTTACTTCGGGCACATGTGGGAACTGTACGCGTTCTGGGCGGTGGCGCCGCTGTTGATCGCGCACCTGGGACGGGACACGGACATGCATCACGTGTACCTCGCGACGGCCGGCGTATTCGCCGCCGGCGGCATCGGCTGCATTGCTGGCGGGTCGATCAGCCATCGCTGGGGCAGCGGCAAGGTGGCGATCACGGCGCTCGCCGGCTCGGCACTCTGTTGTCTCGTCTATCCACTGGTACAGGGCTTGCCCGAATTTTTTATTATGGCGCTGCTCATCGCTTGGGGTTTTTTCGTTGTCGCCGATTCACCGCAGTTCTCCGCGCTGGCGTCCAGGGCCTGTCCGCCCGAGCGCGTCGGCAGCGCGCTCGCCTTCATGAACAGTGTCGGTTTCGCCATCACCATCGCCTCCATCGAACTCGTCACCGCGTTGTGGGGAACGATGTCGGAACGCGTCGCCTGGCTCCTGCTCCCCGGCCCGGTGCTGGGCCTGATTGCGATGCGGCGGCTGTGGCGCGCGCCCACGTAAGTGTGACCAGAGTGATTTAATTTTCAGCACCATCCCCGCTCTCACGGAACGATGGAACGCCCAAGACCCTGCACATGCTGGGCCTTTTTATCTGGCCTCACGCCCCGAGCTGCCTTACATGATCCCCTGCAAATAAGGTAATGTTTACTTTCTCCATCGGCAAAGAATGTGGTTTGATCCCATTACGAACTGCAATGGAAGGAGAAGCAGCATGGATGCAAAAGAAATAGTTCTGGAACGGAATCCGGGAAGGATGAGTTCGTCATTTCACGTGTCTTCGACGCGCCGCGCGAGTCTATGTCCAAGGTGTGGATCGAGGGGAACAGCGTTCGACGATCTTGTAGACGAACATATCGCGGAGGAGAAATGATCATGGCCCACACCACCAAGAAGTCCGCAACTCGAGAGCAAGCGCCTATCGCTCGCACAAAGCGAGCGCCACGCCGACGCTCGGCGCGCCGGGTGCTGGTACTCGTCGCCACGCGCAAGGGCGCGTGGCTGTTTCACAGCGATACGACACGAAGGACGTGGCGGATCGACGGACCGCATTTTCTCGGCCATATCGTCAATCATCTTGTGCTCGATCCGCGCAACGGGCGAACGCTTCTGGCGGCGGCGAAAACCGGTCACCTCGGTCCCACCATTTTTCGCTCCACCAATTTCGGCCGTACCTGGCAGGAAGCCACCCGACCGCCCGCTTTCGCCAAGGCGCCCGACGACGAGAAGGGCCGTACAGTCGATCACACGTTTTGGCTCACGCCATGCCACGCGAACGAGCCGAACGCGTGGTATGCGGGGACCTCGCCGCAAGGCCTCTTCCGCTCCGAAGATAGCGGCGATACGTGGAAGCCTTTTTCTTATATCAATGAAGATCCCCAGTACCGCACGTGGATGGGTAGCGTGCAAGACGGCACGCCGGATGGGCCGAAAATGCATTCGATCATCATCGATCCGCGCGATCCGGCCCACCTATATTTCGCGATGTCGGGCGGTGGCGTGCACGAATCGCTGGACCGCGGCCGAACCTGGGCTCCCCTCGTAAAAGGGATGGAGGTGGTCGAGGGATTCGACGCCGCCAATATCGCCTTCCACGATCCCCATTGCGTCCAGCTCTGCCCGAGTAACCCGGACCGGCTGTACCAGCAGAATCACTGCGGCATCTACCGGCTCGATCGGCCGTCCAGCGAGTGGGTGCGTATCGGCAAGCACATGCCGAAGCGAGTCGGTGACATCGGCTTTCCGATGGTGGTGCACCCGCGCGACGCGGACACCGCCTGGGTGTTCCCCATGGATGGTACGACCGTTTGGCCGCGCACCAGCCCGGAAGGGAAACCTTCCGCTTATGTCACCCGTAATGGCGGAAAGAGCTGGCAACGTCTCGATTCCGGCCTGCCCAAGAGTCAGGCATGGTGGACGGTAAAGCGCCAGGCCATGACGGCGGACGCACAGGATCCCGTCGGCTTATACCTTGGAACAACGAGTGGAGAGCTGTGGATGAGTCGCGACGAAGGCAAACGCTGGACCTGCCTCGCGCGGCATCTTCCCGAAATCTACGCGGTGGAAGCCGCCGAGGTGTGATGACACTGCCGTTTCTGTGGTGGCGAATATCTTCGAATCGAGGTTAGGTCAATGAAGGTGCTGATTCCCAGTTCGCTGCTGTCTTATACTCAAGAGCGGGAGGTCGAAGCCACCGGCGCGACACTCACCGAACTGCTCGCCGACCTCGACCGTCAATATCCCGGCCTGCGATTCCGTGTAGTTGACGAACAAGACAAGATGCGTGGGCACATGCGGTTTTTCGTCAACGGCGAGCAGGTGTTCGATTTGACACGCTCGCTTCGTCCAACCGATGCGGTGTATCTCTTGCAGGCGTTGAGCGGCGGGTAAGACTCGGTCGGTTCGGCAGCTCGGTCTAGATAACTGCGCTTCGGGCAATTCCTGGACAATCCAGCTGAAGCAGATGATCGCGCCAGACCCCCGATGACGGGTGTTTATCAGGAGATCGTCGAAACCGAACGGCTCATCTTTATCAGCGCTGCGCTGGACACAAAGCCTCGAACGCTTTGAGGCGCTCGTGGTGACGACTGAAATCGCAGGCCCTGGCGGGGGCCATATTGTTTGTATCGAATCTAGTTAGCTTGATGTAGCAATCACTTCAGGCAGCCGCAACAAACAGGGTAACCAGGCACGCAGTTCCGCCGAACCAGACCAGCGAGCGCAACGTCCCAAGGTTCGCGATGTAGGCCAGCGCATGCGCGATGCGAAAGCCGACAAAAGCCAGGGCGAGGTTGTTGATTTTGCTTTGTGGCACGTTGAGCAGGCTGGCGATGATAACGGCGGCGGCAAAGGGGGCAACGGCTTCCAGTGCATTAAGATGCGCCCAGTAGGCACGTTGCTGAAAGCCGGTGTAGGACTCGGCCTTGATCCGCGGCTTCAGGTTGTTCTCTAGCGAGAAGGAGGGAATTTCCGCCGTCATGGCCCACAGGTAAGGCATCAGTATGACGGCGAGTACACACCAATAAGCGGTGTTCATCATGTTTTTCTCCATTTATTGTTAATCAGAAATAGGGAGTGGGGCAGGCAGGTGTGGGTACCAAAACATCCGGCCATGCCCCTTTGCGATTTGGAATACCGCTTCACGAAATGAAATAGGCGGTGCGTGCCTTGAGTGCCACGCCGTACATGGCGGCGACGCCGCAAACATCCACCGGCACGACCCACTCGTCGGCGTCGAATCCCATCAGGCCCAATGACGGGGCGCACACCTGGAAGTGGATGCCGGACTCTTTCGCGAGCTCGATCTGTTCTTCGAGCGTGGACATCTCGCCTTTCATGACGTAATTGAAAAACTTCCGACCGATACCGCCGAACGACATCTTGGACGGGGCAAGGTCTTTGCTGCTGCCCGGCAGCATCAGATTGATTAGCTTGTGGGTGAACTTCTTGCCCTTGAGTTTTCTTCCTTTCTTGATGGCACTGCAACCCCAGAAGGTGAAGAACATTGATACCTCCATGCCCATGGCCACGGCGCCGTTGGCCATCATGAACGCGGCCATGGCCTTGTCGAAGTCGCCGGACAAGAGAATGATCGACACCTTGTTTTCCGGTGTGCGCGCTTTTATCTCTACCAGTTCCGATTCGAGCGCAAAGACACGTGAGGCAAGATCGTTGAGGGGCAGTCTCTGTAATTCAGCAGCTGTAGACATGATGTCTCCTTATGATTTGACGCAAGGTTCAGGGCAAAGATCACGGCGCCTCCCGCAGGTTTGTTGCATGGGTCTGGCAGCTGGCGCCAATTGATATGCGGATTAGCATCACATATAGTCAATCAACATATTCTGAGATAATTAAATATGCCGGGCCGACGTAGCACAAATCAGAAAATTTAATTAGTTTCGCTAACAAACAAGACCAGGGAACGCGGCGTGGAAAATCTGGATGTGCTGAGGCTACTCAAGGCAGCGCAGGTGCTGGAAAGGAGTATGTCCATCTCGTTGATATACTCGGGCCTGCGTGTGCCCCAGTACCGGCTTCTCGATTTTCTCGGAGGCATGGGGCAGGCCACCGTCACAGAAATGAGCGAGAAGCTGCAAGTTCGGCGCGCCACCGCCAGCATCTTGATCAACGAGCTTATCAAGTCAGGAATTGTGGAGGTGACCGAAAACGCCTCCGATCGGCGTTCCTTTCACATACGCCTCACCCAGATGGGTGCGAATAAGCTTGAAGCGGCGAGAAAGGATATTTCCGTGTTGCGCGAAAAGCTGTCGAGAAATTTTTCACCGGAAATGATCCGGATGCTGAACGAGTTTTCCGAGCAGGTGGATTAGCGGGCTAAGGCCCATCCCGGACCATTAATGCTATACTGCGGTAATGACCAAATTGGCAGGATGGTTAAATCCCATGACACTATCAAAATGTTTATACGCAGCGCGCGGTTCCCGAATAATGAGCGTCGCCTGTATTTTTTCCTTCGTGTGCAGCGTCGGCATCGGACCGGTCCTGGCCGACAACGACGAGGTTCAGGACGGCGTCAAAAAAACCAGCCAAGGATTCGGCGAGCTGCTTAAGGGTATGGGCCAGGAGCTGAAGAAAGCCGGCGGATCGCTCACCAACTCGGAAAAGTCGGAAAAGCAGGACGACAAGAAAGACAAAAAAGAAAATAAAACCAAGGGCGATAAAGCCGAAGAAAATTCGGAAAACGTCAAATAAATTTACCCACGTCGAGTTCACCCCGGTTTTACAAATAAAAACGGCCCCTGATGGGGCCGTTTTGTTTACATCGAACTTGGTTACTCGGCCTTGCCGTGCGCGGACTTGCCGATGGCTTCCATCACCGCTTCGGAATTATGGAACAGCGTCCACACCAGCCACACCGCGGCAGCGAGGATGCCGAGGATGAACGTCCAGTCGAGCATGGTGCGGATGCCATGGCCGAGGAACGGCGCGCTGAACTTGATGAGCACCATGTAGGCGCTGGCCGTGACGATCAGTGTGATAAGCGCGAGCGCCGGATCGGCGAGCCGGGCCGTGCCGCCGCCCATGGCGCGGAGTTGCTGTGCGAGCCGCTGGCCGAGCATCAACAGCAGGATCAGCGCGCTGGTGTGGGCGAAGAACTGCACCAGCGAGCCCGCGGTGAGCGCCGGCGTGCCAAGCGTGGTGCTCTTGAACAGTGCCAGGCTGCCCAGCACTTCGCCGAGCACCAGCGCAGCGGCGATGACGATGAGAAATTTTACGATCCAGATCCAGTTCGTGTTCATGGGGTGCCTGATTGTTTGAGGGTCTGCTTTAAAGTGTAGTCAAGTTTAGAGGGCGTCCGGGCGCTTGCCAAGGCCACCGGTCAGCGCCGGTGTGGCACTGATCCCCTAGGCGCGGGGTGGATCTGTATAATTGGGGTCAGGTCCTAACCTCTGGTTTCGACAAAGCGCCCTGTCGGACGCTTTTTTTATCAGGCGTCGTATGTTCCGCTAATCGAAGTAGCCACAACAATCATTCGTTATGCAGCGGCAAGGAAAAACCCCATAATATGGGCACTGGCGCGGTAACACGTTACTAAAGGATCCCTTGAGTGGAACGTAAGAGTGCAACATCGATGGCATTGGCCGTTGGGCTTTTGTTGAGGTTCCTGTCGGGTGTCGGGCCGGCACAGGCGGCGGAGGCGCTGACGCTGGACCAGTACTATGACGCGGCGTTGAAGCGCAGTGAGGTAGTAGCTACCCAGAGTGAACTGATTCACCAGGCGGAAGAACATTCCAACCAGGCGAACTCAGCGCTGTACCCTACCGTGAACGGTGTCGCTTCATACACAAGGCAGGACCCCGTCCCGTCGGGGGATCTCAGTACTTCGACTTCACCGAATCGGCAGGCGCTCGCCAAAGTGACGGCGACACAGCCCCTGTTCCGTGGGTTTCGCGAGTTTGCCGGCCTGCGGCAAACGCAAGCCTTGCTCGGGGCGCAGAACGATGATTATCGAAATGCGTGTGTGCTGCTTTTCAAAGACGTGGTGCAGAATTTCTACACCGTGTTGTCGGTCGAGCAGGATCTGAAAAATCTCGACGAAGAAATCAATCAGGCGCTCGATCGCGAGAAAGAGCTCAACGGCCGGGTGCGCATTGGCCGCTCGCGCGTCAGCGAAGTATTGACGGTACAAACCACCATCAGCACCTTGCGCGCCCAGGTCGAGCAGTTGCAAGGGCAATTGAGGACGGCGCGCGAAGCGTTTGCGTTTCTCAGCGGACTTGAGTCCATGACGCCGCTACGTGATACCGAGACATTGCCCGCCAACGTGGAGCCGCTCGATGAGTATCTTGCCCGGTTGGCGTTGCGCCCGGACGTGAAGGCAAGCCGGCAGCGTCTGACCGCCGCGCAAGAGAATGTGTCGGTGGCAAGAGGGGCGAACCTTCCCTCCGTCGATTTAAACGCCAACCGTTACCTGGAGCGGACAGGCAGTCTCAAGGACGTCACGTGGGATGTTCAGGTGGCGTTGACGATACCGATCTACGCCGGCGGCCTCCTGCAATCCAAAGTGAGCGAAGCCGTATCGCAGAGCACCCAGACAGAGCTGAGCGCCAGCCAGGTGAGCCGCCAGGCCGAGCAGGAAATCCGCTCAACCTATCAAAGCGTCGTGTTTGATAGGTCCCAGCTGGAGGCGTTGGAAAAGGCTACGGAGGCCGCCCGGAAAAACTACGATGCCCAGCGCCGCGATTATCGTCTGGGTCTTGTCACCAACCTGGATGTACTGCAGGCATTGACCACCTTCCAGGAAAACCAACGGGCGCTGGATCGCGCACGTTACACCGCGAAAATTGATTTTTTCTGGTTGCAGGCGGCCGCGGTACGCCGCCCGGCGTTGCCTGATGGGGCCGCGCCATGAACCTTCCCGAGATAGCCGTCCGCCGTCCCGTCTTCGCCTGGATGATGATGGCCGCCTTGATCATCTTCGGCCTCCTCTCCGGATCGCGCATGGGCATCAGCCAATTGCCGGACGTCGACTTCCCGGTGGTCTCGATTTCCATCAATTATCAGGGCGCCGCGCCCGAGATTCTCGAGACGAACGTCATCGATGTGCTGGAAGACGCGGTGATGACGGTGGAAGGCGTGCGCAACGTCTCTTCGACCTCGAGCTACGGCCAGGCAACCATCACGATTGAATTTGAACTTAGCCGCGATATCGCGCAGGCAGTGCAGGACGTTCAAAACAAGGTGGCGGCCGCGCAACGCACGCTGCCCAAGGACATGGATCCGCCGGTCGTCAGCAAGACCAACCCCGAAGACCAGCCGATCATCTGGCTCACACTGAGTAGCGACCGGCACAAGCCAGCCGAGATCATGAAGTACGTGAAGGACGTCCTGAAGGACAAATTCTCTTCGCTCAGCGGCGTGGGCGAAATCCTGCTTGGCGGCTATATCGATCCCAATCTGCGCGTGTGGGTCTCGGGCCATGCATTAAACAAGTATGAACTGGCCGTCACCGACGTCCTGGATACGATTCAGAACGAACACTCGGAGCTCCCAGCGGGCCAGATCTCGAGCGGCAAAAAGGAATACGACGTCCGCACGCTGGGCGAGGCGAAGACGCCTGAAGAATTTTCGAACCTCGTTATCAATCTGCGCGGCAGCCAACCCGTCTATACGCGCATTGCGCTGAATCAGGTGGCGACCATCGAGGACGGGCTCAATGACATTCGCCGCATCTCACGCGCCAACGGCTCCCCGGCAGTCGGGTTGGGGATCCGCAAACAACGGGGCTCCAACGCCGTCGCGGTGGCGCAGGCCGTCAAGAAAAAAATGCTGGAAGTGCAGTCGCAATTGCCGGAGGGCATGAAGCTCGCCCTGAACTTCGATACCACCAAATACATCGAAGACTCAGTACATGAATTCTATTTTACCCTCGTCCTGTCCGCGCTGATTACCTCCCTTGTGGTCTGGCTGTTCCTCGGCAGCTGGACGGCGACGCTGAATATCATTCTGGCGATCCCGACCTCGATCATCGGCACGTTCATCGCGCTCTACTTTTTCGGCTTTACGCTCAACACCTTTACGTTGCTGGGCCTGAGTCTCGCCATCGGCATCGTCGTGGACGATGCAATCATGGTACTGGAAAACATCGTGCGCCACCGTGAAATGGGCGAAAACCGGGTAGAGGCGTCACTCAAGGGAACGCGTCAGATCACCTTTGCCGCCCTGGCCGCCACGCTCGCTGTGGTCGCGATCTTCCTGCCCGTGGCGTTCATGCGTGGCGTCATCGGCCGGTTTTTCTTCCAGTTCGGCGTCACCATGACCGTCGCCGTGCTGTTGTCGCTGTTCGAGGCGCTGACACTGACACCGATGCGCACCTCGCAGTTTGTCCAAGCCGGTGCACGCACGACGCGCGTCGGACGAGCTGCCGATTTCGTTTTCCACCGTACCGCCGCGCTTTATCACAAACTGCTGGACATCGCCCTGCGGCATCGCTGGAAAGTCATCATCGGCTCGTTGGTGTTCTTTGCCTTGTCGGTGGCGGCGATAAACCCCCTGAACAAGGAGTTCATGCCGGCGCAGGACCAGGGAACATTCCTGATCCGTCTGCAAACACCCGTCGATTCCTCGCTGGAGTACACCGATTCCAAATTTCTCGAAGCCGAGAAATTTTTCAAGGGGCGGACGGAAGTGGAACGTTATTTTACCGCCGTCGGCGGCTTTGGTCAGGGCGGTGTCGTCAATAACGGAATTCTTTTCATCAGCATGAAGCCCAAGGGCCAGCGCGGCATAGACCCCCAAGTGGGCCACGAACTCAGCCAGCAGGAGCTGATGGACGTGACGCGCAAGGCCATGCAGCAGGTTGGCGACGTGAAGGTGTCGATACAGGATTTGTCGTTGCGTGGGTTTACGGCCGCGCGTGGTTTTCCGGTCGAGTTTTCGGTGCAGGGGCCAAACTGGAACACGCTTGCGAAGTATTCGCAGACGATCATCGAGAAACTCAATGCTACGGGCCTGGTCACCGATATCGACAGCGACTATCTGGAAGGCAAACCCGAAATTCAGATCATCCCCGACCGCGCCAAGGCGGCGGCGCGTGGCGTGAGTATTACCGGAATCTCGCTGGTCGTGAATGCGACCGTGGGTGGTGTCGTCGCCGGCCAGTATTCGTCTGGCGGACATCGCTACGATATACGGGTACGGCTGCAAGAGCAGGAGCGTGATCGCGCGGAGCAAATCAAGCACCTGTACGTGCGCAACAATCGCGGCGAGTTGATTCCGCTCTCGGAGGTGGTTGAACTGCAGGAAAGACCAAGCCTGGCGCAGATCAACCGCTACAACCGCGAGCGCGCGATCAAGGTCTTTGCCAACGTGGGCACGGGAAAATCCCAGGAGCAGGCGTTGGCGGCGGCCCAGAAGATCACCAAGGAGGTTTTGCCCAGCGGTTATCACGCGGTCTATGTCGGCGGCTCGCAATCGTTCAAGGAATCGTTCAGCGATTTGTGGTTCGCGCTCGGGCTGGGGCTGGTGGTGTCATATATGGTGCTGGCGTCGCAATTCAACAGCTTCATTCATCCCGTGACCGTGCTCATGGCGTTGCCGTTCAGCGCGTCCGGGGCCTTCCTGACGCTGCTCATTTCCCATCAATCGCTCAATGTCTACAGTTTCATCGGCCTGATATTGCTCATGGGTATCGTCAAGAAGAACTCGATTCTGCTCGTGGATTTCACCAATCAAGTACGTGATCGCGGCGAGGTCTCCGTGCGTTCGGCGTTACTCGAAGCCTGCCCCATTCGCTTGCGTCCGATTCTGATGACGTCACTGGCCACGGTCGCCGCCGCCTTGCCGTTGGCGCTGGCGCTTGGCCCCGGCGCGGAAACACGCGTGCCGATGGCGCTGGCCGTGATCGGCGGTGTCGTCGTCTCGACGTTGTTGACGCTCTTTGTCGTACCCTGTGTGTACGAGGTCCTGTCAAGGTTCGAGGGCAACCGTACAGCCGTGGTGACGCGGGCAAAAGAAATTGCCCAAGCTACCAAAGAGCTGGCCTGAGCCATCAGCAGGACAATGCACTGGCAGGTATCGCGCGCCTGGTAGCATGTGGAATAATGCCGCCTGGTCGAGCACTGGGTGAAGCAAATGAACCCGCTACTTCTGATTCGTGCCTGGGTGCAGCAGCAACGGACGCGCTTGCGCCGCCAGCCGGGTGTTGATCGGCGCCACAACATCACCCTACGCGAGGCGATCGACATGGTGGTGGCCGGTACCGACCCACGCATCCGCGCGGTGGGCAACTATGGTCGCAAGCTCCGGCCCGCGGTCGAGCGGATGCTGGCGTATCTCGACAGCAGCGACGGCTGGTTTGCCGCGGCGAGCGAGATCAGCACCCATGCCTGGGGCGCGGATCCGCTGGTGCACGCGCTGTTTGCCAACGCCGCCGAGTTGCAGGAGCTGTTCAGCAGCGACCAGGAACTCCGCGCCTTCTTCCGCGACCATCCCGAGTGCCAGGAGGCATTCGTCGGGCTGGGGGTCACTCGCCACGAGCACCACACGCTTGGCATGGCGCTCAACGGCGATCTGCTGCAACGCGAAGCGGCGCAGACGGTGCTCAACTTCACCGATTACCATGTGTTCGGCGCATGTGGCAGCGAGTCGGAGCTGCGCGCCAACGTGGAGCGGCGCGGTTTTGGTTTTCTCGTCGGTGAGGCGCTCGAACGCATCGTTGAACAGAGCCGGCGCCAGCGCGGCTTGGAGGAACAGCAACACCTCCTTCATCTCGAACTGAAGGCACTGGAGCACAAGCGTGGTGCGGTCGACGTGTTGTCCGACGCTGCCGGTTCCCTGGACGGGCGCATCGCGCAGCTGCGTGCACAGGTGTTGCAGGGTCAGCAGACCATCGGCCAGGAGCGCGAACACCACACGACACTCGAGGATTGCATCGCTTGCATCAACGAGGTGCTGGGCCATCCGGAAGATCATCTGATGCAAAAGCAGGTCAGCCTTCGTGTCAACCGTATGAACATCAAGGTTGGCTCGCCATCTGAGTCCGGCGATCAACTGCGGCTCACCGAGATCACGATCGGCCGGCGTATGCCGCGCGTAGTGCTGCTGGGGCGCTTCCCGCGTGCCGATCTGTTGCCCGAGCACGATCCACTCGACGAGGCCCGGCGGCTGCTCGGGCCGTAGGCGAGAAGCCGTAGGTGCTTCACGCCGGGCCGGCCGGAACGATAAATAGTCAAACGCGGGCCGCCGGTGTAGCCTGTGCGGCCAGCCGGAACTTTCGGGAGCCGTGGCGCTCAAAAAGGCCTGAAAAAGAAATCGACCGTGCTGGTGTCATGCAGATTTACCGAAAACCCGATGTTATTATTCAGATAGCCATAGTGAGGAGTTGCAAATGAAATATCCGTTACATCTTGTGCTGGTAGCCGGTGTATCCCTGACCGGTTGTGTATCGTCTTCTACCTTTGAACAAAAACAGGCCGACCTCGACACCACGAAAAAGGCACTCACGGCCTGCGAGACGCGCGTGAAGAGCGAGATGGAGACGTGCACCAGCACGCGCAATGAACTCGATACTAAGCTCGCGGCGGCGAACCTGGAGCTTGGTGTGTTCCGCCAGGCGGCGGAAGCTAAGCAGCAAAAACTCGATGAGTTGCAGAAACAGGAAGAACATCTGCGCGAGCGCCTGAGCCAGGAGTTGACGGACAAGAACGTCGAGATCTCGCAGCTCAAGGGCCAGCTCACGGTGCGCATGCTCGACAAGATCGTGTTTCGCTCCGGCAGCGCCGATATTCTGCCTGAGGGTATGGCGGTGCTCGACAAGCTGGCGGAGGCGGTTAAGGACAGCACCGACACCATCCGCGTCGAGGGCCACACAGACGACACGCCAATCAGCGACAAGCTCAAGGCGAAGTACCCCACGAACTGGGAGTTATCGGCCGCGCGCGCGGCCAGCGTCGCGCGCTATTTCGAAACCAAGCACTTTATCAATCCGAAACGCCTGGAATCCCTGGGTTTTTCGATGTACCACCCGCTGGCGCCTAATGATTCGCAGGATAACAAGCAGCGCAACCGCCGGGTCGAGATTGTGCTGAAACCGTCGACCGAGCCGGAATCCGCGAAGGTACCGGAGCCTGTGGCACCGGTGGTGGCCCCCGTCGCCCCCGAGAAGAACCCCTAAAGCACGGGTCTGTCACCGCGGTGGGTGGCAGACCCTTTTTATTGGGCGCGCGGAGATTGGCCGCAAGGAGTAAAATAGCCGTCCACGACATCCGAAATACCCATCTACAGGAGGCGCAACCTTGGCAAAACCAAACTATCAGTTTCAAAAGCGCCAAAAAGAATTGCAGAAGAAGAAAAAGATGGAAGAGAAACGCCAGCGCAAGCTGGAAAAGGGCAGCAGCCAGCCCGGTGAAAATCCGGAGCAGTCCCCGGATCAGAACGAGACCACCGGTAAGGACGGGTAGTTTCGGGTGGGCGCGGTGATACCCAGCCCGCAGGGCGGAGGACGATGATCCGCGCGGCACCCGCGCCGACGCCGGCCAAACCGACCCGCCTCGCCATGGACGACCAGCCACTCCAGATCCTCCGCACCGTCTTCGGCTACGAACACTTTCGCGCGCCGCAGGAAGAGGTCATCCGCACACTTGTGACGGGCGGTGATGCGTTGGTGCTCATGCCCACTGGCGGCGGCAAGTCGTTGTGCTTCCAGATTCCTTCCATCGTGCGGCCCGGCACAGGTATCGTGGTCTCGCCGCTGATCGCGCTCATGCAGGATCAGGTGGCGGCGCTCAAACAGGCCGGGGTCCGCGCCGCCTATCTCAACTCCACGCTCACGGCCGACACCGCGCGTGCCATCGAACAACAGTTACTGAACGGCGAACTCGATCTGCTGTATGTCTCCCCCGAGCGTCTTATGCTTGAGCGCACGCTTGATCTGCTGGCGCGCGCCCGGCTCGCGCTGTTCGCCATCGACGAGGCGCATTGCGTCTCGCAATGGGGCCATGATTTTCGCCCCGAGTACATGCAACTCTCGGTGCTGCATGAACGCTTTCCGGATACCCCGCGCATTGCCCTCACTGCCACGGCCGACGAGCCCACGCGCCGTGAGATCATCGCGCGCCTTGGGCTCGAGAACGCGCGCGTGTTCATCAGCGGTTTCGACCGTCCCAACATCCGCTACCGCATCTCGCAAGGCGGCAGCAGCGCGCGCGAACAGTTGTTGCACTTCATCCGCGCCGAGTACCCGAAGGATGCCGGCATCGTCTATTGCCTCTCGCGCAAGCGCGTGGACGAGATCGCCGCATGGCTCAAGGACCAAGGCCTCGACGCGCTGCCTTATCACGCCGGGCTGACGGCCGAGGTGCGCAGCCGCCACCAATCACGCTTCCTCTACGAGGAAGGCGTCATCATCGTCGCCACCATCGCCTTTGGCATGGGCATCGACAAGTCCAACGTGCGCTTTGTCGCGCACCTGAACCTGCCGAAGAGCATCGAGGCCTACTATCAGGAAACCGGGCGCGCCGGGCGCGATGGCCTGCCAGCGGATGCGTGGATGATCTATGGCCTGCAGGATGTCATTACCCTGCGCCAGATGCTGGAAAGCTCCGAGGCCGACGACGCGCACAAGCGCGTCGAGCGCCACAAGCTCGATGCCATGCTGGGTCTGTGCGAACTCACCACATGCCGCCGCCAGGCGCTGCTGGCCTATTTTGCAGAGCCTTTGCACAAGCCCTGTGGCAACTGCGACAGCTGCCTCAACCCGCCCGAAACTTGGGACGCCACCGAGCCCGCACGAAAGGCGCTTTCCTGCGTGCATCGCACCGGGCAGCGGTTCGGGGTGAACTATTTGATGGACGTGCTCATGGGCAAGGAAGACGAACGCATCCGGCGTTTCGGCCATGACAAAACGAGCACCTTCGGCATCGGCAAGGAGCACAGCGCCAGCGAATGGCGCGGTGTCTTCCGCCAACTCATTGCCCGCGGCCTGATCGACGTGGACCTCGAAGGCCACGGCGCGTTGCGCCTCACCGATGCCTGCCGCTCCGTCCTACGCGGTGAAACACGCCTCATGTTCAGGCGCGAAACCAGAAAACCCGCTACCGCCAGGAACAAGGGCAAAGCCGCGGGACGCGGCATCACCTTCACCTGTGCCACCGATGTCACGCTCTGGGAGGCTCTGCGCGCGCGCCGCCGCGAGATCGCCCTTGAGCAGGGTATGCCGCCCTACGTCGTCTTCCACGACGCCACGCTCACGCAGATGGTCGAACGCCGCCCGCGGACGTTGCAGGAGTTCGCGCACATCTCCGGCGTCGGCGAGCGTAAGCTCGCTGCCTACGGCGAGGATTTTCTCGAAGTCATCCGCGCCTATGCGCCAGAGGCCGATGGGGTCGCGACTGTCACCGACGCCGTGGCTGAAAGATGATTTCGGTTCCATACCACCCCCGTTAACCGTGCCGTGCGCACAGGGAGTGCCCCATGATCAGAGCCTACGCCGTCCGGAAACCCAAAGGCCGCCTCGAACGCATCGAGTACGATCCCGGTGCGCTCGGGCCCGGTCAGGTCGAGATCGCGGTCATCGCCTGCGGCCTGTGTCACTCCGACCTGTCCATGATCAACAACGAGTGGGGCGACAGCGACTATCCGTTGGTCCCTGGCCATGAGATCGTTGGAAGAATTACTCAGTTCGGTACGAACGTAAAACACCTGAAGGTTGGCGACACCGTCGGGCTCGGCTGGTTCAGCGGCAGTTGCATGATCTGTCACCAATGCCTGAGCGGGAACCACAATCTGTGCGCCACCGGCGAGCAGACTATCGTTGGCCGTCACGGTGGCTTCGCCGACAAGGTGCGCTGTCAAGCCGAGTGGGCGTTGCCTCTGCCCGCGGGGCTCGACGTCAAAAAGGCTGGGCCGCTCTTCTGCGGCGGCATTACGGTGTTTAATTCCCTCGTGCAGTTCGACGTGCGGCCCACGCATCGCGTTGGCGTGATCGGTATCGGTGGTTTGGGGCATCTGGCGCTGCAATTCCTCAGCAAGTGGGGTTGCGAAGTGACGGCATTCACGTCCACGGACGATAAACACGACGAGATTCTGCGCCTGGGCGCGCACCACGTCGTTAACTCGCGTCATGCGTCGCAACTGAAAAAGATGGCCGGCTCACTGGATTTCATCCTATCCACTGTCGCCGCCGATCTCGACTGGGACGCCTACCTCGCCGCGCTCGCGCCCAAGGGCCGGTTACATATCGTCGGCATCGTTCCCGCACCCATGTCGGTGCCCGCATTTGCGCTGATCGGTGGCCAGCACAGCCTCTCCGGTTCGCCGACAGGTGCGCCTGCGACGCTGCGCACCATGCTCGATTTCTGCACGCGCCACCGCATCGAACCTGTGGTTGAGACCTTCCCCATGAGCCGCGTCAACGAAGCCCTGGCCCACCTGGCGGCCGGCAAGGCGCGCTACCGCATCGTGCTTGAGAACGATCTGGGCTGAGGTGTCGCAAGAATGGGGCGAAGTTTGGTTCAGGTTCTTACAAACTCGAGCAAAGGACCATAATCATTATGGTCGGCTGCTTTCAGTGCGTTTAAGTACCCGCTCCTCGCCTCGCCGGTTTTATTCAAGTTAGTCCTTCCCCAAGTGAACCTGGCTTGGCTGAGATTCTTTTCCAGCAGAAGGTCTGTCACCATACGCGCATGTCGGCCATTTCCATTTACAAATGGACGGATATACACAAGACGGTGATGAAACCGGGCGGCAATCTCGTCCTGGCTGTAGGAGGAATGTTCTATCCATGCGTTTACATCGTTGCAGAGATCTCGCAAACGGACAGCGATTTGATCGGGAGCAACACCAATATTCTTTTCTGTTCTACGAAAGGTTCCAGCCCAGCGCCAGACGTTACCAAACATTTCTTTGTGTAGTCGCCGCAGGAATGTTTCGGCAGCAACAGTCTTGATGGCTGCTTTACTGGCCCACTGGTCTGCGCGTGCGATGTTGGTTTGTTCCAGCTCGTCCAGCTGCGCTCGATTCGTAACGTGTTCGGGCAGCAGGTCGCTCAATTCTTCGTTAGCCAATGGCGTTGCGCCATCCGGATAATTCAGATTCATCACTTCTTGGCCCAGAGTTCTTTGGGTGTCCGTCTGACAAGATCTTCGATCGCCGCGTCGATTTCCTTCTGCGTTATGCCTTCGGGTACCGACTGTTTCTCAAGGGCCATGGTGTGTGCAACACGTTGATATCGGTCTTTAGCGATCGTGGTTGCTTGCTTACTCACCATCTCTTCCAGGCTGGTTCGCGGTACGATTGCATACACTAAGACGCAGTCCAGGGCTTCCGAGGCACGCCTCAGACTTTTCAGGGTCAACGATCCCGAGACTTCGCTTTCTTCGATTTTAACTACCCTGGAGGGCACGGCGCTTAGCCTTGCTGCAAATTGTTTGGCAGTCATGCCCAAGGCATAGCGGATTGCTCGGAGCCATCCCTTTCGGGGTGGTTGAACCTGGCGCAGGGCGTGGAAGGCTTCGAGTGTGTTCGATAGTTGTACGCGGGCCACTGTTCTCTGGTTTTGGATCATATCGTTTTATTCACTATTAATTACAGATATCTCCTAGCCAGGAATCGTTGGAACTATTTTAATGGGTTGAGGCTCAATTCTACTGAGCCGCCATCCGATGACAGGTAGACGGCAGTATCCTGAATGCTGCATTGTAATTGCATGTTGCGTTGCGCTAATGCTGCAATGGAAGTTTCAGATTTTATTTCTATGGAGGTCACACTCAGGTTATCAAATCGATTTAATTTTTCTTTTATTTGTTGCCACCACGGCTTGGCGTGGCGGGCTTGGTAGGTGTAAACCACAACCTGGTCGGCTTTCCCGCAGGCTTTTCGAATCCGTTTTTCATCCACCTGGCCCAGATCAATCCATAGTTTCACGCGGTCGGTTAAGTCTTTTTTCCAGAGGTCGGGCTCATTCTCGGCGCTAAGTCCACTGGCAAAAGATAATTCGTCATCCGCATGCAAGGCAAAGGCAAGCAGCCGGATCATCAGGCGTTCATTTGTTTCCGAGGGGTGTTGCGCCAATGTCAGGCGATGGTTTTGGTAATACTGGCGATTCATGTCAGCAATTTGAATGTCGGCTTTAATGATGGTCGCTTTCGTAGCCATAAATGATTATCAAACGCTAATGTCTGGCAATTCCTGTGCGGAGCGAAACTCCCTGTTTTCACCCGAGACGGGGTCATGGAAACGGACCTGTTTGGCCAAGAGCTGAAGCGGCTGGCTGAAATCATCATCGCTTTCCGGCTGCAGATCGGGGTAATACTTGTCGTTAACGATTCTGAACCCCAAACCACTCATGTGCAGCCGCAGTTGATGGGTCTTGCCGGTCATGGGCATCAAACGGAAAAGCCCCCGGTTGCCTTTCACTTCCAGCAGCTCAATCTGCGAGTGGGCATTGGCGACACCGGGGACGGTCTTCATCCGGAACCACGGATCGCCGTGGACGATCCGGTTTTCGACCGTCCATTGGCTTTCTCGCGGCGGTGTAGGCACTTCGGCAAGCGCGTGATAGGTTTTCTCCACTTTCCCCTGCATGAAGAGGCCATGGTAAAGGCCGCGGGTATTCTTGTTGACGGAGAAAATGACCACGCCCGCGGTCTCGCGGTCCAGTCGGTGAATGGGCGCAAGATCGGCGATGCCGGTTTTGGCGCGCAGGCGGTTCAATAAACATTCCTCTACATAACGGCCCCCGGGAATTACGGGCAGAAAATGCGGTTTGCAGGCCACCAGGATTTCGTCATTTTGAAACAGGATGCGCTCGGTAAAAGGAATGACCGGCTCGTTTTCGACTTCGCGGAAATAAAATATCCGTTTGGAGGGGGCGTATGCCGTCTGCGCGGTGATCGGGTGGCCCGACTCGTCCAGCACCTTGCCTTCGAGCAGGCGACGTTCCCATTGTCGTCGCGAGATGTTCGGGAACGCCCGAAGCAGAAACTCCATCATCGACGGATAGGGTTTGGCCGCTGGCGGCAGCGTAACGACGGAAGGGCGCTTGGCAATCCGCATGTTATTGCAGTTCGATAACCCCGCTCACGGTTACGGTCAGGGTGCTGGTGCCGGCCTCGACCGCGGGCGGCGCGACCGATTTTGCCTCCATAGCGAAAGCGAGTCTTATTGGCGCGGGTTGTCCGCCCGTGTTGATGGTGGCATCCACGATGCGGTAGCTCTTAGCCGCGAGTTGTTTGCGCACGAGTTCGGCGCGTTGCTTGAAGGTGTCGAGCGCCTGCGCGATCAATTCATCTTCGACTGCCGCCCGTCGCGTGGGCGAGACCGAAAAATTGATGGACGTGACCTGCAGGCGTTCCTGCAGTTGTCCGATCAGGTTACCCAGTTCCGCGAAGTCCGTTCCCTCCAGCACCAGTTCCTGCGTGGCGCGCCAGCGCCGGATCTTGTCCTTGTCGTAGACCGGATAGGTGCGGTAGCCGCCGCTGTGGGCCTCGACCTTGGCCCGGACTTTCGCGGTCTTGAGCGCCCAGTCCATGGTACGGTTGATCTGGTCGGCGAGCCGCGCGGCGTTGTCGTCTTCGGCGGTGACGCTGAGCGCGGCCTGCATGCGGTCGTTATCGACCGGGTGACTGCGCTCGACTTGAAAGTGAATCTGGTTGTAGCGCGGTGCTTCGTCGGCGGCCATGGCTAAGTTCGCGGCCAGACCGAAGAGGAGCGCGGTAATCAGAAGGTGTAGGGACAGTTTCATGGAAGACCCGCTAGCGATGTCAGTGGGACGAGTGTAGCACCCCAGCCGGACGCGTTAGCCGTGATGCTTGGGCCCGTGGGGTTGGCGCTCTCGGCAATCTATTCGGCCTTGCCGGCGTGTAACATTTGCCCGGCGTGGGTTAAAAACCTAATGTATGTCAATGGGTTATAAATAATTTCCGTTCAGTCGGGGTTCAGCTTCGAGGTGTAATCTTGGTTCAGAAGTAAACGTAATCCTTAAACATAACTGAAGGAGGAAACCATGAAGCGCAAGACATTGAGCACTGTGATCTGGCCTTGGTCGCCACGCCAATGTGAGTCAGGGCGACCTACACGCCTTCAATTTTGTTTCAAACGAAATGACGGCGGTGGGTGAGGAGACAATGTTTCGCGGATTCCTGAACAACGAATTCAGCAATCGTTACGGCGATGCCAATGGGCGCATGACCTCGTCCGCCATTTTCGGGCCCGCGCACACAGGCCAGGGCCAGACCGCCAATGCCCTGTAGGCGGCGGTCGCTGGACTGTCTAGGCTGGGTACAGCAGCGCAACGGGTTTGAGATCGGCGAAGGCGTAGCGCTGTATTACGGGATCAATGTGCTCGCGGATGCCTCCGCGATCCGCAACGGTGGCAGCGCGCCGTTGTTGAATGTGCGTCTTTCATTTTAACCGGTAAAAACAGGATTTATTTAACTCCTCCCACCGGAGATGGCGGGGGAAAACAGGAAAGACGTTACGGTTAACGCTGTAGCCCGAGCGGGTCGCTCGGATCCACGCCTTCCTGGAACGGTTTCTTGCGCTCGATGTTGGTTAGCTGGTAGACCTTGCCGATCCAGTTGTTGATCACGGCTTCGCCGGTGTCGTGCCAAGTATTGTCGAGACTGGCGGTGATGAGCGACTCCGGCAGATCCAGGCCGGATTTCCCCTGGACGTACGTGGCCAGTACCTGGTCCTTGTGTTCTTCCAGGATCGCCTGGATTTTGCGCGAGAAATAATTTTCCGGGAATGGCGGGTAGTCCCCGCGTTCGCCCTTCACAAAGCGCACTACCTCGCGTTTATATTCCTTGAGCAGGCTGACCGTGTCGTACTCCGGGTGTCCCTGAAAGAACACGAGGCGGAACCAGTCCTCACTCACTGCCAGATGCACCCCGGTTTCTTCGCTTTCCACCAGCACGTGTAAGCCGGCGGCTTCGAATTGTTCGCGGTCGATCTGGTTGAAACGCGAGTGCGGCACATCGAAGCGCGTATTCACGTCGCTGACGAGCGGATGCTTGCGGTCCACCACGCGGTGCGAATACACACCCCAACGCTTGAAACCTAGGGCGCGGCGCTTCTGGCCGTAGCGGAACTGGAGCACGGCATGGGTAGCGAGGCATGAGCACAGCGTGGACGTGATGTTTTCGTGCGCCCAGTCGATGACCTTGATGAGTGGCTTCCAGAACGGTTCGAGCGACAGGTCGGGTTGCGTCACGTTCGCCCCGGTGATGATGAGCGCATCGAGACCCTGTTCCTTCAACTGCTCGAAGGACTCGTAGTATTGGTTGACGTAGGCCGCGCCCTCGGCGCCGCGCCCGAGCTCCTTGAGCGTGAACGGGTGCATGTAGAACTGGGCGATCTGGTTGCTCTCGCCCACGAGTCGGAAGAACTGGCGCTCGGTCGCCGCCAACGCTGTATCCGGCATCATGTTGAGCAGCCCGATGTGGAGTTCGCGGATTTCCTGGTGCAGCGCGATATCGCGTGGCACCACGTTTTCGCCTTCCTGTTTCAGGCGTTCGAAGGTGGGAAGGTTTGAGCTCGCAACGAGTGGCATGGGGCAAGATCCTGGTTACTTGTCCAATAGTTTTTCCACCAGACACAGGAAGCTGGCCTCGTCCTGTACCTGGGCGAGGTCGTCGGTGGTAACGGTGTAGCCGTACTCGTCGGCAATGGCCTGGTAGCGCGGCAGGCGCGAATAAAAGAGGCGCGGGAACATCCAGCGCACGAATTCATCCGGGTCGATCTGCGCCGCGTAGGCCAGTCCCTTGTCCCGCAGGTAGACCGCCAGCTGCTCATCGAGAAACGCATCGCGATAATACAGCGGCTTCGGATCGCTCTCCGCGCGCCGGATCAGATCCTTCTCGTCCTTTGCGGTAGCCTTGATGTAGATGATCAGCGTGTGCTCCGCCAGCACCTTGAGCGTTTCCAGATCGTCGAGTTCGCACAGACTGCCACCGGCATCGTTAACGAAGTGGGGGTAGCCATAGATCGCGTCGGCTTTACGGATGAACTCGGGCACGTCCTTCATGGACGCGATTTCGGCCACGCGGTGCAACTCCTGGCGGTGTTTGAATTCCGTGAGACCAAGACCGCCCAGTTCCGGGTTGCCGAGCTTGCCGAGAAAGCTCGATACCGGCTTCAGGTTATCGACCGTGATGTTGTTGCGGATGTAGATGGAATCCGTGCGCAACAGCTCGCGCAGGAAGGGAATCTGCATCGCCTGACTTTTGATGTTGTCGAGGATCGGCTCGTCGAGATAACGCGTGCCGATGCGGTAGTCACCCGAGTAGTGAAACCAGTGGTGTTGGCGCAGGTGCACGGCCAGGTGCGTCTTGCCGACCCCGGACATCCCGAGGAGGGTGACGCACTTGTTCGGCCAGGCTTTGAATTCTTTTCCGCTCAGTCTCACGTGGTTGCTCCGGTTTCCGCCCTGCTTGGCATATTCCAGCACCAAATATACTGGATTGGCGCGGTTTGCGGCAGCTTCTCGCGCTCTTTAAGTTGCCTCGTTTTCCCGCAAGGGCGCCGCTATAATGGCGTGCTCCATAAAGGCGGTATAGACCAAAATTGCCATGAATGACGTAATCCCGATTCGGCCGTCCAGCGAGACAAAGATCACGCCCGAGAACAAGTGCACCTTCTGCAAGGGCTCGACCTGCTGTACCTACCTGACTCACCAGGTCGACACGCCGCGCTCGATGGAGGATTTCGACCTGCTGCTATGGCAGATTTCGCACCGCGAAACCCAGGTCTACAAGGATAGCGATGGCTGGTTTCTGCTGATCAATAATACCTGTCGGCACCTGCAGCCTGGTGGTCGCTGCGGCATCTACGAAAGCCGCCCGCAGGTTTGCCGCGACCACTCCAACGATGACTGTGAGTTCGAAGGCCCCTGCGGCGCGGAGGATTTCGAGCTGTTTTTCCCGGATTACGAGTCGCTGCTGACGTACAGCCGCAAGAAGTTCAAAGGTTGGGAGAACCGCTTCAAGAAAGAGGCGCACAACAAAAAACGCGCCTGAGCGACCGGCCGTTTGAATCAGTAATGCGCTTTCTCGCCCTTGGGCTGGCCGCGAAAACGCTTGTAGACCCACTGGTACTGTTCCGGCAATTCACGCACGCAGTGTTCCACCATGGCGTTGACCAGCGCGACCGAGCGTTCGAGGTCGCGGCCGTTGATGCCGGCCTGCGCCATCAGAAAGTGCACGTGATAACCCTTGCCGCGCGGCAGGCGTTCGGCATAGCTAAAGATCACCGGCGCTTGGGTTTTCATGGCCAGGCGCGACAGCAGCACCATGGTGCTCGTCGGGATGCCGAAGAAAGGCGCGGACACCGCCCCGCTGCGTGAGGCCGGTATCTGGTCTGGCAGGATCGCTACCATCTCGCCGTTCTCAAGCGCGCGGTAGAGCGCACGGATGCCGTTTTTCTCCCCCGACACGAGGCGTGCACCAAAGCGTTCGCGCGCCGTGCGCATCATATTTCCGAAGGCGCTCATGGGCGGCGTGCGGTACATGGTGGTCAGGGGATAGCGGCGGGAACAATAAAGACTCACGAGTTCCCAAGCCCCGAGGTGCGGCATTGCGAGGATCAGCCCCTTGCCGTGGCGCATGGCGTTTTTTAGCAATTCCTCACCACTGACCTTGCGGACAAGTTTGTCTAATTCCCCGGCGTCACATGTCCACAGCACGGCGGTTTCCGTAAAGGTCTTGCCGAATTCCATGAGATGGCGGCGCGCGAGCCGGGCGCGGGTGTATTCCTTCATCTCGGGAAAACAGAGTTTGAGGTTGATGTCGGCCGTGCGCCGCCGCTTGTTGGGAATGACAGCAAACAGCCAGCCGATGGCCGCACCCAAGGCGTGGGTCGCGCGCAGCGGCAGCCAGGAAAGGACGTGGAACAGGGATTTGAGTAGAAGCACGCGCACGCGGTGGTTCGGTAAGTGGGAAACCATATCAGGGCATAATGTCCCGGAAGCTGCGCATCGCCTGAAACTCGGCGGCGTCTTTTTCCGGCAGCCTGGAATCCGGTTTTCTCACCGCCAGCAGTTGGGCGATGCCATAGCTGTGTGCCGAACGCAGCACCGGCAGGCTGTCGTCGATCAGGAGCGCCAATTCCTTGTTAAACGGCTGCACCTTCTGCATTTTTTCCCAGAAGTCAGGGTGTTCCTTGGGCAGCCCGATATCGTGCGAGCAGACCACGGCGTCGAAGTGGTCGCCGAGCGACGTGTGGCGGAACTTGATTGTGAGCGTTTTGCCATGGGCATTGGTCACGAGCACGATGCGTTTTTGGAGTCGCCGCACGGCATCGAGAAATTCGATGACGTGGGGATGCACCGCGATCAGGTGGTTCACTTCTTCCTTGAGCTGCGGGATATCGAGTTTGAGTTCCCGGCTCCAGTAATCGACGCAATACCAGTTCAGCGTGCCTTCCGCCTTTTTGTAGCGGCCGAGCACCTCGGTCTTGGCGGCCTCGAGCGTCAGGTCGTATTTTTCTGCATAGCGCGTAGGGACATGCTCAAGCCAGAAGTGGTTGTCGTAATGCAGATCGAGCAGCGTACCGTCGAGGTCGAGCAGCAGGGTCTCGAGTTTATTCCAGGCGATCATGCGGGATGAGATAGAAATAGCATCAGAATGGAAATTAAAAGCTTAAGCCACAGAGGGCTCAGAGTACACAGAGATGGGAAGATTGAATCTCCCTGTGTACCCGGTGGCTGAGAAGCTTTGTTTACCTGCGAGAATCAATCGCCGTGCAGCCAGGCATTGGCCGCGTCTAGGTCCTCGAAATGTTCAATCTCGGCGTCGGTGAATGCCGCCGGCAGCCAGCCAAGCCATGTCACCCACTGGCTGTTCGTGACCACCGCGATACGCTTGAAGTCGTGGGCATGGGCCCGTGTGAACTGGATGTCCTCCCAGGCCACGTCCAGGGTAAAGCCTGCCATGTTCGTGAGGTTCAGTAACAGGGTGATCTTGGGGGCCGTCTTGAGTTCATTGTTGACGGCGCCTTCAAACTCCTGAAAGTCCGAAAGCGTCAGTTCGCTGTAGACCGTTGCCTTGAGCAGGTCTTGCTCTTCCTCAATCACGATCATTTTGGTGCCCTCGTTAAGTCGGGAAATTTCAGATATAGGCCTAGCATATACCTGATTCGGCAGTGACTGAAATTTCCGGTTTTTATTTGCGTGGTAACAAGGAATAATCAGCCGATCCATAACATGAGTCTCCCCATGGGCAGCAAACCTACCATCACCCGCACCGAAATCATTGCTCGCACGCGCCTCTTTCATGTCGAGCAGGTGGGTCTGCGTTTTGCCAATGGGCGCGAGGTGAGCTACGAGCGTCTGCGCAGCGCCTCGAGCGGGGCGGTGCTGGTGGTGCCGATGCTGGATGAGGCGACGGTACTCCTGATCCGCGAATATGCCGCCGGTGTGGATCGCTACGAGTTGGCGCTGCCCAAGGGACGGATCGAGGAGGGCGAGTCGAGCCTGGAAGCCGCCAACCGCGAAATCATGGAGGAGATCGGTTATGGCGCCAGGCGGCTTACGCCGGTGAAGACCATGACGCTTGCGCCCGGCTATTTCAGTCACGCTACCCAGATTGTGCTTGCTGAGGATCTCTATCCGCAGCGGCTCGAGGGTGATGAGCCAGAGGCGATCGAGGTTGTGCCGTGGCCGCTGCACAAGCTGGCCGAGCTTTGTGAACATGAAGAATGCACTGAGGCGCGCTCGATCGCCGCGCTGTTCATGGTGCGCGATCAACTGACAGGAAAGCGCTGAGGACGACCATGACCAGTGAAGCCAACCCCTGTGATTACCTGGAACCGGTGTGCGATATTGCCCGGGCCGCGGGGTTGCGCATCCTCGATATCTATGAGCGTGGATTCACGGTCGAGGCGAAGGCAGACAAATCGCCGCTGACCGAGGCTGACCGTGCGGCGCATGAATTGATTGTGACGCGGTTACCGGAATTGACCGGGGATATTCCGGTGCTGTCCGAAGAATCTGCGGCGTCGGAATATGAAAAACGTGCGAGCTGGAAGCGGTTTTGGCTGGTCGATCCGCTCGACGGCACCAAGGAATTCATCAATCGCAATGGCGAGTTCACCGTCAACATCGCGCTGATTGATAACGGCCGTCCGGTGCTCGGAGTGGTGTATGTCCCGGTGCTGGCGCAGACCTATTTCGCCTGCCCGGGACAGGGCGCCTTCAAGCAGCAAGGGCAAGACGCCGCGCAACCCATCCGGGTGCGGCGTTATGGCGGCAGTCGGCCCATCGTCGTCGCCAGTCGTTCGCACGCGGGCAAGGAGACCGAGGCCATGTTAAAGAGTCTGGGTGAGCACGATGTCGTCAGCATGGGCAGTTCGCTCAAATTTTGTCTGGTGGCAGAGGGGACGGCCGACATCTACCCGCGACTGGGTCCGACCATGGAATGGGACACCGCCGCGGCCCAGTGTGTGGTGGAGGCGGCCGGTGGCAAGGTGACAGACATGGACCGGCAGCCGCTGGCCTATAACAAGCGTTCCCTGCTCAATCCCTGGTTTCTGGTCAGCGGTGCGGGTGATTACGACTGGTTCCGGCACCTGCCCACCACGGCGAAATGACGGACACCGCCCGCGAGCGGTTGTTCCTCGCGCTGGACCAGGGCGGGCACGCCAGTCGCGCCCTGGTGTTCAATCAGCGGGGCGCGCTTTTGGCCAAAACCCTGCGTGAAGTTCGTGTCTACAGTCAACCGCCAGATCGGGTCGAGCAGGATCCGGAAGAACTGGTGTCCTCCCTGCAACAGGCCGCGGTCGAGGTGGTGCAATCCCTAGGAACGCGTGCCGAGGCCATCGTCAGCGCGGGCCTGGCCACACAACGCTCAAGCATCGTCTGCTGGGATAAGTTCACGGGCGAGGCACTGTCGCCGGTCATCAGCTGGCAGGATCGGCGCGTGCAGGCATGGCTCGCACAAATAACGGCTCAGGCGGACGAGATTCATCGCCTCACCGGTTTGCGGCTCTCGCCGCACTATGGCGCCTCTAAATTGCGCTGGTGCCTGGATCACCTGTCGCCAGTAAAGACGGCGCTTGATCAAGGCCGCCTGGCCATGGGACCGCTCGCGAGCTTCCTGTTGTTTCGGTTGCTCAGGGAAAAATCCCTATTTGCCGATCCGGCCAACGCCGCGCGCATGCTTTTGTGGAATCTCCACACGGTGGATTGGGATCGGCATCTGCTTTCACTTTTCAGCATCCCCGGAGAGGTACTGCCACCTTGTGTGCCGACGCATTATTCCTTTGGCACATTGGGTGTCGGCAGGCAGGTGATTCCACTCACCATCATGACCGGCGATCAGTCGGCGGCGCTGTTTGCCTATGGTGCACCGGCACCGGACGCCGCCTATGTCAATCTGGGTACCGGGGCCTTTGTGCAGCGTACGCTCGATCGGCCACCGGATGAGGCGCAGGGTCTGCTCACCAGCATCGTTTATCGTGATGCAAGGCATACCACGTATGTGCTGGAAGGCACGGTCAATGGCGCGGGGGCGGCCTTGCGCTGGGCCGAACAGGAATTGGGATTGGCCGATATGGATGGCCGGTTGCCGGAATGGCTGGCGCGTCAGACGGAGCCGCCGCTTTTTCTCAACGGTGTTTCCGGTCTCGGTGCGCCGTTCTGGGTGGCGGGTTTCAAATCCCGTTTTATCGGGGGTGGAGAGCCATGGCAAAAAGCGGTGGCGGTAACGGAGTCCATCGTGTTTTTGCTACAGGCGAATCTTGACATCATGAAAAAACATTCGCCGCCACTGGCGCGGATTGTTGCCACTGGTGGTCTCGCCCTGAATGTCGGCCTGTGTCAGCGCCTCGCTGATCTTTCCGGTTTGCCCGTGTACCGCCCCGTGGAACTGGAAGCGACGGCACGTGGAACAGCGTTCCTGTTGGCGGAGTTTCCGGGTAGTTGGCCGGAAGAAGCTCCCGGCACATGGTTCAGTCCGATGGCAAACCCGGCGCTGTGCAAGCGTTATAAGGATTGGCAGGATGAGATGACGCGCGCCGTTGCCACGCGATAGTGTGCTGTGCTTCAGGGCGGTTCTAAAACTGAACGACGGTGCGGGGTATGGCTGAACGCTATTGCACGCGCCGCATCAGCGGGGCGGATTCCACGTGGCCATTGTGACGCCGTGCGCTGCTCACGCGCCGTTCAACGCCCGTCCACGCACGCCGGCCTGTGCGCCGCTCCCGACGCATACGGTAGACGCATTCGCGCACGTCGATCTGGCTGCCATTCAGGGTGGTGCGATTGAGGGCGATCATGGCCTCGAGGGCGGCATTCTCCGAAACCAGATAGACATGGCCGTAGCCGAGCGGCAGGCCGCTCTCCGTGTCTTTCATGATGATGGCGTTGATGATCGTGCCGTAACCGGAGAACAGACGACGCAGGTCACCGGTTGTCACCGAACTGGCAAGGTTGCCCACAAAGATATTCATTTTTCCACCCCTATCGGCTGCCTTTGAGTCAGCGTTCTTTTGGGCATTCTGTGGAAAGAGTTTGGGGATGGCAAGTCGCGTTTTGCCGCGAAATTAAAAAGGCCTTGTTTGCCAATGGGTTCGGAGACGATGTCTATCCTGTTTGCAAGCTGGGTTTGAGGCATTTGCTGTCCGCCCAACTCGTTTTGACCCTTCCCCCGGGCTATCGTTATTTTCCGGGAGTCAGCGGAAGTTGTGCGGTGTCGGCGCGTACACGACATGACGGCAGGCTGTGGCGCAGCAGTGTCATGACCTTGGCGGCTGTGGCACGGTAGCCAGTGAGTTTTCCGCCGTAAATGCTGACGAGCCGTGGCCGGCGCGGCGTGTCGGTCTGCAACCGGGTTTCACGTGTGCGGTGAAAGGCGCTGCGGGCGTCGTGCGGCAGCACCCGCAGCCCGGCAAAGCTGGAGAGCAGGTTGACGTTGCGTGTGGGAAAGTAGTGCAGGAAGGCCTCGCGCAGATATTCCACTTCATTGGGCAGTGGTTGCACGGCGACCGGGTCGCCGTGATACGGGGTTTCGGTCGTTCCGACCAGTGTGTTTCCCTTCCACGGCATGACAAACACGGCGCGGCCATCGCGCGGCGCCTCGACGTAGTAGACCCCATTCCGGGTTTCCCCTTCCAAGAGAATGTGCGTGCCCTGGATAAGCTCCATGAGCAGCGTGTCTGACCTTGGCGTGATCCGGTCGAGCACGGCGTTGACCCAGGGGCCGGCGGCGTTGACGAGCGTTTTGCCATGGCACAGGATTTCCTTGTCCCCTTCCAGGTAATGAATCCTGAACCCATCCTGGGTTTGTTTGGCGGACAGAAAGTTGGCCGGGCAGCAAAGCGTGGCGCCGAGCGTTTGGGCCGAGTGCATCACTGCGCGTGTGAGTGCGGCATCGTCGGTTTGGGCATCCTGATAGCAAAACACCGCTCGCAGCCCGTTCGTGCCCAGCCCGTCGAGCGTGCCCCAGCGTGTTCGCGGCAGTATTTCGTAGCGTGTTGCCTGGGACAGCCCGCCGAGGAGGGCATACAGGGAAAGACCGGCGCGGATCGTCCAGGGCCCGCGCCGGGTACTGGCATAGACCGGGATATAAAATGGCACACGATGCACGAGTTCCGGCGCGAGGCGCAGCAGAATTTCACGCTCGTGCAGCGATTCGCGCACTAGCCCGAATTGCCCGCTTTCGAGGTAACGCAGACCGCCGTGGATCAGTTTGCTCGAGCGGCTCGAGGTGCCGCTCGCTAGCCCGGAGCGCTCAAGGAGTAATGCCGAATATCCGGCAGCCACCGCGGCCTGGGCCACGCCCACACCGTGGATGCCGCCACCGACAACGACGACGTCGTAGATCGGTGTAGTCATCGGGTTGTGGTGAGCCGCTCGATTTCCTGTTTCATCTCGCCGATAGCAAAGGTCTCGATAAAATCCACCCCGCGCGTGGCCAGGGCGAGTGCCAGTTCCGGACTGGTTACCTCGTACACAGCGAGTTTGGCGCCCTCGTGATGCAGCCGGCCTTCGCGCGGCAGGCCCTCGATATCGCAGAAGAGATACTGTGGGTGGATGGCGGAGACGATCTCCTGTTCGCGTTCCTGCCACTGGTCCACGACCACACCAATCTCCGGCCAGCCCTGTTGGCGCGCCGCCAGCAGGGCCTCCAGCGAATAGGAGATGAGCACGCATTGGTTGAGAACGGGTTCAAGCTCGCGCCGCACGAGTGCGAGCATGGTATCGATGCCGAAGTGTTTGAGGCTGGCGCGTTTGAGTTCGATGAAGCCGGTGACGTTCGGGTGTTGTTGCAGCAACTGGCGCAATTCGGCAAGGGTGGTAATCGGTACGTCGCGGAACTGTTCGCCGAAGCGTTTCGGTTCGCTGGCGCGGAACTTTTGTAATTCAGCAAAGGTGTAGTCATGCACCGCACCGCCCACGCCGCACAGGCGTTTGAGATCGCGGTCATGGAACAGCACCGGCACCTGGTCTTGGGTCAACTGCACGTCGATTTCGAAATAGCGCGCCCCCGCGCGGAGCGCGGCCTCAATGCCGATCAGAGTGTTTTCCGGGTAGTGCCGTGGATAGCCCCGATGCCCGACGAGCTGCGGTATCGCCATATCTCAGACTCTAGCATTCATTTGGCAAAGCCGGGTCTGGTGTTCTTTACCAACAACCTTGCCGTCGTTTACACCACGTGTTCCGGGGCCAGTGCACAAGGGTGACTGGGGTCGCCCAGCTCCATCTGGATGGTGGGATGCGCAATGTGAAATCTATCACGTAACTCACGCGAGACCTGGGCTATGAAGGCATCCCCCGGGTAACTACCCGGCATGACGAGATGGACGGTGAGCGCACATTCGGTCGTGCTCATGCCCCAGATGTGAAGATCGTGCACTTCAGTCACGCCGGGAAGCCCGGATAAATACGCGCGTACTGTCGTCGGCTCGACCCCTTGTGGTACTGCATGCAACGCGAGGTTTATGGAATCCCGCAGCAGACCCCAGGTGCTGACAACAATGACGATAACGAGCGCCAGACTTACGACGGGATCGAGCCACAACCATCCCGAGAACAGAATCCCAACGCCGGTGAGCACCACGCCGAAGGAAATGGCGGCATCGGCCGCCATGTGCACAAAGGCTCCGCGGATATTGAGATCCCGATGCCGTCCGCGCATGAAGAGCAAAGCGGTTGCCGTGTTGATCAGTACGCCCAAGGTGGCGACCCCGATGATGATGTCTCCGTGAACGGGGGCGGGTTTGCTCAGGCGCTGAATCGCCTCCCAACCGATACCACCCATGACCAGAAGGAGCAGTGCGGCATTGAGCAGGGCCGCGAGAATCGTGGTGCTGCGAAGGCCGTAGGTAAAACGCGGGGATGGCTTGCGGCTGGAAAGGATGCTTGCGCCCCAGGCGAGCAACAATGCCAGCACATCGCTTAAGTTATGCCCGGCATCTGAGAGCAGCGCCAGGGAGTGGGCCTTCAGGCCATAAATCACTTCGGCCACGACGAAGCTGAGATTGAGCGCGATACCGATGGCAAAGGCGCGCCCGTAACTAGTGGGGCCGTGATGATGTCCATGCGTGATTTCGTGATCGTGCACCATGCCCAATTTTAAGCTTATCTTCAGGCCTATGGCGAATGTGGGGGTGCGTGCCACTCTGCCGGAGTAGTTATCCTCAGAGCAGTACGTGCTCGATGCCGCCTTGTTTCGCTTGCGCGATAAAATCGCGTGCCCAGGATTCACCCAGGCGCAAACGGGCGAGCTCGACCACGATGTAGTCGGTATCGAGTCCGGTGCGGTCGGCATAGCGCGCCAAGCCCTGCTGGCAGGCAGGACACGAGGTTAGCATCTTCACGTTGCCGCCGCGCGCGCGGGTTTCGCCGGTCAGCTGCACGATACCCTGGCGAAGTTCCTCTTCCTTGCGAAAGCGTACCTGCGTGGCGATGTCCGGGCGCGCTACCGCGAAGGTGCCGGCCTCGCCGCAGCAGCGATCCGACAGCAGCACGTCCTGCCCCATCAATGACGCGGCGACCTTGATCGGCGAATAGGTTTTCATCGGCGTGTGGCAGGGGTCGTGGTAGAGGTACTGCACGCCTGGTACGCCTTCGAGCTTCACGCCTTTTTCCATCAGATACTCGTGGATGTCGAGCAGGCGGCAGCCGGGGAAAATCTTGCCGAACTGGTAGCGCAACAGCTGATCCATGCAGGTGCCGCAGGAAACGAGCACGGTCTTGATGTCGAGATAATTGAGCGTGTTGGCGACCCGGTGGAACAGCACCTGATTGTCGATCGAGATACGTTTGCCGGTCGGCTCGTCACCGCCCGCGGTCTGCGGGTAGCCGCAGCAGAGATAGCCCGGCGGCAGCACCGTCTGCGCGCCGACCGCGTAGAGCGTGGCGAGCGTGGCGAGTCCGATCTGGCTGAACAGCCGCTCCGAGCCGCAGCCGGGGAAATAAAACACCGCCTCCGAGTCGTCGTTCACCTTGCGCGGATCGCGCACGATGGCGACGTGCTTGCTGTCCTCGACCCCCAGGAACGCGCGCATGGTCTGTGAGGGCAGATCTGACGGTAGCGGGCGTTTGATAAAATTCACGACCTGTGTCGCCACTGGCGCAGCGCCGACCGTGGTGGTGGGGCGGGGCTCACGCCGCGCAAACGGTTTGCTCAGCAGGGTGTAGGCGAGGCGCTGGGCGCGATAGCCCCAGCCAATCAGCACGCGGCGCATGAGCTTGATGGTCGCGGGGTCGGTGATATTCAGGAAGGCCAGCGAGACGCGTGTGCCGAGGCTCAGGCGCTTGCGCCCGTGGGCCCGCAGCAGGTTGCGCATGCGGATCGTGACGTCACCAAAGTCGATGTCCACCGGACACGGATTTTTGCACTTGTGGCACACGGTGCAGTGGTCGGCGACGTCGTTCATCTCATCGAAGTGGCGGATGGAGATGCCGCGGCGCGTCTGTTCCTCGTAGAGAAAGGCCTCGATAATGAGGCCGGCGGCGAGGATCTTGTTGCGCGGCGAGTACAGCAGGTTGGCGCGCGGCACATGCGTGGTGCACACCGGCTTGCACTTGCCGCAGCGCAGGCAGTGCTTGATCTCGTCGTTGAGCGCGCCCAGCTCGCTGGCCTCGAGGATCAGCGCCTCCTGTTCCACCAACCGTAGTGACGGCGTATACGCCCCGTCGAGGGTCGCGCCCGGCAGCAGCTTGCCGCGGTTGAAGCGCCCGTGGGGATCGATGCCGGTCTTGTAGCGTGCAAATGCCTCGATTTCCGGCGCAGCGAGGTAGTGCAGCTTGGTGATGCCGATGCCATGTTCGCCCGAGATCACCCCGCCGAGCGACGTCGCCAGGTGCATGACCCGGTCCACTATGCGGTGCGCCTCCTGCAGCATCTCGTAGTCGTTTGAAAACACCGGAATGTTGGTGTGTACGTTGCCATCGCCCGCGTGCATGTGCAGCGCGACAAACAGCCGGCTCGCGCGGATTTGGGAGTGGATCTCATCGAAGCGCCGGTGCACACCTTCGAGTTCGCCGCCGAGAAAGATGCTTTTCAGTGGTCGTTCAACCTCGCGCCGGTAGGAGATGCGCAGGTCGCGCCGTTGCAGCAGGCGGAACAGGGTGTCGTCGGGACGCAGCGCCGCGCGTGCCGCATCATCGAGCATAGCGGCAAACTGATGGGCATCGGCGTCGAGGTTGTCCATAATCTGGCGCCAGCGGTCACGCACCACCGTCAGCTGCGCCCGGGCATCGCGCCGCTTCGCGTCAAAGATGGCATCGCCTTCCTGGCTCGGCGCGTAGTCGGGTGTGGCCCGAAGCTCGGGCATGTCGCCATCCAGGTAGGCGAGCACGGCCTCGATCATTCTCAGTTTGTTGTGGGTCGACTGCTCGATGTTGATGCGATCGATGCCGCTGCTGTAATCGGCCAGCCGCGGGAGCGGGATTACCACGTCTTCATTGATCTTGAACGCGTTGGTGTGGGCCGCAATCGCCGCCGTTCGGGCCCGATCGGCCCAGAAATGCGCGCGCGCCTCGGGACTGACGGCGATGAAGCCTTCGCCGTCGCGCCGGTTCGCCAGCTGCACGATGTGCGACGCGGCGCGTGCCACGGCGTCTTCGTCGTCGCCAGCGATGTCGGCGAGCAGTACCATCTTTGGTCGTTCGCGCCGCGCCGCCTTGGTGCTGTAGTTCACCGCCTTCACGTAACGTTCGTCCATGTGCTCGAGGCCCGTCAGTGAAACGTCCGGTTCGACGTTGAGGTGGTGCTTAATCTCGACGATCGCGGCTACGGCTCGGGTCACGTCGGTGCCAAAGAACTCGAGACACACGGTACGGAGGAAGTGCGGCATGCGATGCAGCACGAACACCGCCGAGGTGATGATCCCGTCACAACCCTCCTTTTGCACGCCCGGCAGTCCGCCGAGGAACTTCGACGTGACGTCCTTGCCGAGGCCGGTCTTGCGCAGGTCGCGTCCGGGAATCCGCAGCACGGTCGACTCGCCGATACGGGTCTTACCGTCGGCGGCATAGCGGCTGAGGCGGAACTGGACGGTGGCCTGTTCGTGGATCTTGCCGAGGTTGTGATCGAGTCGCTCGATCTCGAGCCAGTCGGCATCGGGTGTGACCATGCGCCAGGACACCAAGTTGTCGAGCGTGGTGCCCCACATCACCGCCTTCTTGCCACCGGCGTTCATGGCGATGTTGCCGCCGATGGTGGAGGCATCCTGTGAGGTGGGATCGACCGCAAACACGTAGCCCGCATTTCCCGCGATCTCGGCGACGCGCCGCGTGACCACGCCGGCCTCGCAGCGGACAGTGGGCACGGGGTGCGGCACGCCGGGCAGGAGTCGTTGTTCCACCCGGCCCAGGCCCTCCAGCTTTTCGGTGTTGATGATAGCAGTGTCGGCGAAGAGCGGCACGGCGCTGCCGGTATAACCGGTGCCGCCGCCGCGTGGGATGATGGTGAGCTCGAGATTGATGCAGGCGCGGACAATATGCACCAGCTCGACCTCCGTGTCGGGCGTGATGACCACGAACGGCAGTTCCACACGCCAGTCACTCGCGTCGGTGACGTGCGCGACCCGGGCCATGCCGTCAAAGCCGATGTTGTCGCGGCGCGTGATGCCCGCGAGCCGCCGCAACGCCTTGCGGCGCAGTTCCTTCTGCGCCGGCAGCCAGGCCTCGAACTTGCGCACGGCCGCACGCGCCGCGGTTTCGAGACTGAGCGCGGACGTGTTGCCTTCGGCGCGCGCCACGATCTGATCAAGACGGTGGTGCAGGGCGTGCACGAGCGACGCCCAGCGCTTGCGGTTCTCCATGAGGTCGTCCTGGATGAATGGATTGCGGGTAATCACCCACATGTCGCCCAGGACTTCGAAAAGCATGCGCGAAGAGCGGCCGGTGCGGCGCTGGTCGCGCAGGCTGTTCAGCACGTCCCACATCCCCTCGCCGAGGAAGCGGATGACGATCTCGCGATCGGAGAAGGAGGTGTAGTTATACGGAATCTCGCGGATGCGCCGAGTGGCAGGCACTGCGGTGGCGGGGAGAGCGGAATTCATGCGCACAGGATAGTACGGTTACTGCCAAGAGCGTAGGGAGATGACTGTCGTACTTGGTCTCATCTCTAGGCGGAATAGGCGTAACCGGGGTTATGAGAGGAGCTAAGGCGGGTTATTTTTTGCTGCCGGCAGCCTGGAATCCGGCCGGGAGTTTGCCCATGTCGCCTTCGCCGAACAGGAACCCGAGCATGTGCTGCTCGATGACCTTGATGCTTCCCGGGTCAGCGGTGCTGAGTTTGTTCTCATTGATGATCGTGGCCAAGCGTTGCAGCCACTGCTTCCAACCTTCCTGGGAGACGTTTTCGAAAATGCGCTGCCCCAACGCCCCCGGGTGCGGCGGACGTTCCAGACCTTCAGCCTCGCGTTTCAGTACTACGCAGCGAACGATGTATGCCATGCGGTTCTCTTGAGCGTGAATCGAGTTACACATTGTATTACGGAATACCGGGTCGCAGGCTATTGCCACATGAATTAACTGTGATTAGATGGCATTGTTTCTTGAATTCGGATAAACCGGGTAATATTCCTTCCATTCGTATCCATTAAGAGGAGACATGCCATGTCGGTAAACGAATATTCCACCCGCATCGGCGATTCCGATATGCGGCTTACCCCGGCGGCACAGGCCAAGTTCGCCGAAATGTTGAGAGACGCCGACAACGAAGTCGCCGGCATCCGCGTGTTCGTCTCGGGTGGCGGTTGCGGTGGTATGACCTACGGCATGACCTACGCCGACGGTACGGCAGACAGTAATTACGACAGCGTCCTCGAAGGCCCGGGTTTCAGGGTATTTGTCGACCCGGTCGCGCTCAATTATCTGCACGGCTGTGAAATCGATTTTCGCGCATCGAGCTTCGTGTTTAACAACGTGTTCAAGGCTGTGGGCGGGAAAGGCACCTGTGGCGGTTGTGGCGGCGGCGGTTTCTAAGCCGGTCACGGCAGTCAACCGGGATACGGCCCCGCGTCGCATCCTGCTAATCGCTCCGCACGACAGTTACCGCACCGCACCGTTCCTGGCGGCTGCCAAAATCCGCGGCATTGAAGTATTGATCGCCTCCGAGGCCAAACATTCCTTGGTGAGCGCCTACGCTCAAGGTCTGCACCTCGACCTCGGCGATCCGCAAGCCTCCTTGCAAACCATCCTGCGCGAAGCGCAACGGCGGCCATTCGCGGCCGTGCTCGGCAGCGACGATGCCAGCACCGAACTCGCTGCGCTCGCGGCGAGCGAACTGGGACTCCCGCACAACCCCACCGCGGCGGTGCGGCTCGCGCGGCGCAAGGATTTGGCGCGCGCGCGGCTGGCACAGACCGGCGTGCCAGTACCGCGTCACTGGCGGTTCGATCTCACGCGCCCGTTGGCCGCGCAGACCGAGGGCATTCGCTTTCCCTGCGTGCTCAAGCCGGTGGCGCTCGCGGCCAGCCGCGGCGTGATTCGCGCCGACAACCTCGCTGATCTCATGCAGGCAGTGGCGCGTATTCAGGTCTTGCTGACGCGCGCCGGGTTGCGCGAGTCCGAAGAACGCGAAGCCATTCTGGTGGAAGAATTCATCCCCGGCTTCGAGGTGGCGGTGGAAGGCCTGCTGACACACGGAAGTCTCGAAATCCTGACGATCTTCGACAAGCCCGATCCGCTGAACGGCCCGTATTTCGAGGAGACGTATTACATCACGCCGTCACGACTGGATGCGCCGACCCAACAGGCGCTGCGCGAAACGATTGCCACCGCGTGCGCAGCCTACGGGCTGCGCGAAGGGCCGATCCACGCCGAATGCCGCGTCAACGAGCAGGGTGTATGGGTACTGGAAGTCGCCGCGCGCACCATTGGCGGATTGTGCGGACGCCTGTTGCGTTTCGGCACCGGTTCCAGTCTGGAGGAATTAGTATTAATGCATGCCCTGGGCGAACGCCCGGAGTTAAACAGCGAACCTGGCGGCGCCGGGGTGCTGATGATCCCGACCCCGCAGGCCGGCATCCTGCGGCGCGTCGAGGGCGTGTTGGCCGCCGGGAAAGTGCCGTACGTCGATGAAGTGGTCATCAACGTGCGCGAAGGCTATGAACTGGTGCCCTTGCCGGAGGGTTCGAGTTACCTGGGATTTATTTTTGCGCGTGCACCAAACGCCGCCCTGGCGGAGGCGGCACTGCGCGCGGCGCACGCCTGCTTGCGCGTGGTGGTGATGCCGTTGTGGAAGGGGGTGGGTGTTTAAGGTTTCAACAACTCTGATCCAGTGATCTTTTACCGCGGTTCATTCACCGCCGCTCTTTCCAATTCGTAAACAGTTATTTCGCCACCATGGTGTCTTCTCCTCGGTGTATCGTCAATCTCGCTAACGTGTAGCCCATGTCCTCGGGCTTTTTTGTTTATCTATTCTTCCCGACCGGTCATTGACGATTCGCCCATACGGCGCCACACGCTCGCCAGCCATGGCTGCATAAGGCGTGGTCGTCCAGCGGGGCGGTAATAGTGAGTCAGCTCAACAAAACCCGTGGTTGACAGATAGCGGCGCCAGGTTTCTAGGTCATAAAATGCCCCGTAGCGCCCACGGTTCCAGCCTTCTTCGTTATCGCCGTGCGGGTTCGAACTGAACAGCACACCACCCGGTTTCAGTGTCGCGTGCAATTCCCGTAACACACGCGGCAATTCCTGACTGGGGACATGAAACAGCGCGGCGTTGGCGAACACACCATCGAAATGCTTATCCGGCAGGTCGAGTTTGAGGAAATCCTGCTGCCATACTTCACCCCCGCTGTGGGCGCGCGCCATGTCGGCGAAGCGCGTGGCGCCTTCCAGACCTATCGCGATGTGACCGAGTCCGGCAAACACCTTGAGGTCGCGCCCCGGCCCGCAGCCGAAATCGAGTATCGTGAAAGGTGGCTCACCCTCGATGTGTTGCAACAGTGCCGCGACATTCTGGCTGACGTCGTGATCATGCGTGCCTTCCCAGAAATCATCGGCACGCTGGTTATAATTTTCCAGCGTGAGCTCAGCGATCTTTTTCAGGTCTTGGGGATTCAGTTTCATGTTGGGTGTAATTTTCTTCCCGCTACTACAACACATCCTGCTTGTGTGGCCGATAGACAATATAAATTGCTGAGTGCAGCGACTAAAACTAAATGGCCTGTCGGTTTGTAAGGTATATCATTTTTGCCGGAATAGTCCGCATGAGCCCCTGCACAAACTAAACCTCAAGCTGTAGTATCGTCAACGACCGCATCGCAACTGGCCCACACAAGGAGCAGACCATGACCTCGGCAGAACAACACCACCAGCTCAAAACCCTATTGGGGCTCGCTTACGATCCCGTGGGTGTCTCGGGCGTAGGCGGTTCCGACCCGATCACCGCGGGCCCCGCGCCATCGGCATGCAGCTTCTGGCGGCGCGCGGAGACAGCGAGTTTTACCGCTGATATGAAGTCTCATACTAACTGCAAGGTGGGCGCGCACGTGATGGGGTTTTCATTGGAGGGTGAGGATATGCAGGCGCTGGGCGCGCTGGTGCAAACCATGACCGGTGTTTCTTACATCATGCCCGAGGAAGTGCCGGCGCTCCCGCGCTTGCCCGAGCACAAGGCCTGGCACTACACACCATTACGCGCGGCGTCTGCGGCGCTGGAGCTGGTGCTCTTGTGGATCGATGGCCGCCAGGTGATGCTGATTCAGGAAGCCATGGGCAGCGCGCATTGGAAATCCGGCAAGGGTTTGCGCACTACCGGACGGCCGGCCTGCGGCGCGCTGGCGCTTGCTTACCATCACGCCGAGGCGGTGTTGTCGTTCGGCTGCGCCGGCATGCGCACTTTTACCGAGATACCTGACCATTACATGCTGCTGGTCGTGCCGGGGGAATCGGTGGAAGGACTGTGCCGTGCCCTTGCACAGACCTCCCAGTCCAATGCGGTGGTGCAATGCGTGTACGACAAACAAAAGGCCGCGTTCGCCTGAACAACGCATTTGCAGATTCGTGCAGGAGCAGCACCAACCCTGATGCGATGGGCCATCGCCGATGGTCATGGTGAACCGGTCACCGGAAACGACTAATTTCACCTGCCCAGAGAAATGCAAAAAAAGGGGGCGCATCAGCGCCCCCTCTTCAGGTCAAACAAATCACATCTATCAGTATTGGACTACTCCTTGAATCACGTGTGGCGCATCGGTTACCACCGGTTTGGTGCCGATATACACATCTGACGAAGAGAGCGATGGGTCTTTCAGGCCCGCGCTGGTCGGCAGGGTAACGCCGCTTGGTAAGACCAGTCCGTCCGCGGTGCAAACGCTGGTGGCTTTTTGTGCCAGCCGGATTTCCCGCTCGAGCCATTTGACCAAGTAGTTCGTCGAACCGCTGGTGGCTACCCCGGTGGACTGGCTGAACGGAATTACGAATTCCGGCACGTAGCGCGCATTGGGGGTGGAGCAGTCCACTGCCGCGTTGGTCTTGGGATCGACGCAGCTGCCGGGGATACCCCATAGATCACCGAAGCCGCCGTACTGAAGCACAATGGCTTTACCCGCGTAGGCGCCATAGGCCGCGCCCGCCGGTACGGTGTAATTCACGGAGAGCGGCGCGTCGAACTGCACGTAGGTACCAGACGCGTCTTTCACCGCCGAGAACTGGTTCCAGGCATTGGGGCCAGTCTCCCAGACGTAATAAACACTGAGCGAATCCACACTCATGGCGTGGTACGTACTATCCGTCAAGCCGTCTGCGGCATCGACAGTCGCGGCCTGGGAGGTCGGGAACAGCATGCCGGAACGGATACCCCCCTGGAATTGACCGGTCAGCGAGGTGGATGCAGTGACTACCGGCTGTGATGCGCCATCTATCAAATTCCCACTGGTTGCATCCAGCGTATAAGTCACCAGACTTCCCGCGGCCGTAGGCGCAGAGTTGTTAGCGGTGGCGCCGAACGGCGTTGCGGCCCCACCGAGGAGCGCTGCTATACCGCTGGCCGTCGGGCAGTCTTCGATGCAGTTGAGATTGCCGATGGCGGCATACTGGGACGGATACACGATATCTTGCGTGCGGTAGGAGACAACGGAAGCGGCAGACAGGCTGGGGGTAGCGATGGACAGCTGCCCGCCCAAGGATTGCGACCAACCGGAAATACCGAGTGGGTAGTTTGTGGACCAGTAGGCATTGCTTGTCACAGCCACGGGCGTCAGGCTGGCCATTTGGCATCCGCTGCTGCCACAGGTTTGCATGCCGGTAATAACAAAGTTCGAATTGGTGTTATCCCAGTACATCTCGTAGGTCGCGTTCGGGGTATATGGCGACAATCCGGTGGGGGCGCTGGCAGCAGAAGCCCAGAAGGTAAAGCGGATCTGGTCTATCGTGGCCAGTGTCTTCGTCCCCTTGGTGTATTTGGTCAGCTTGCCACCGGTCTTGACCAGGGTGTAATCGGTGGTCGTCGCACTGCCCGAGCCGTAGGTGACTTTCTGAACCGTGGTACCGGTAGTAATGGTGTTCAGTACAGTCTGGGGCAGCCACAAGCCGTAATATCCCACGTAACCTTGGTAGGTCGTGCCGCCGGTGGTGTACTGGATGGGGAATCCGGAATTGAGTGCAATGCGATCGCCGGTAGTCGCGTCATACAGGCCATAGCTCCAGACGGAGAAGCCCGTAGTGGAGTCCGTGGCGTCACGGCTGAAGCATTTAGCGCCGGCCCCGTCGTCACGCAGGAAATAGTTGGCGTCGTAGGCGAATGTGAAGGTAGTGGTTCCCGACATAGAATCGATGTTCGTCATCTTGCCGGAGCCCGAGGTCGTGCCATTGGCATTGAGCGTCAGAGCGGTAGTCCTGGACCCGCCCATGGATTCGGTCTGGTAGAAACTCAGTCCGGTGGAGCTGGCGTCGATGAAACCATTGAACGTGCACGAGCCACCGCTTGCCGGCTTCCCGCAGAAATCCATGCGGAAAGTTCCATAGGGGTTGGTCGTGGTCGGAGCAGCCGTGGCCGAGGTACGTACGAATATCGTCATCTGTTGCCCGTTTTGGTTTTGATCGACCCAGATATCCCCGATCATCGGATCGCTGTTGGAGGCACGGCTGGAGTTCACGGTTGCCGTGCTGAATTGCGACGCAGTAGAACTTCCGGAACCCGAATTACTGGAACTGGAGCGGTTGCTGGAATCGCATTTGGTCTGGTCGATCAGAGCGATGTAGTTACCTTTGTTGACCATGTCGCTGGGACTCATGGCCCCCATGTAGCACATGATTGAGTTGACCTGATTGATGCTGTCAGAGGTTTGGTCCTGGACAAAACTGTTCTGCGCGTCCGTCATGTAAGCAGACGTGGCGGACGGCACGGCGAACGTCAGCGCGGGATAGGCCACGCTCAAGATGAGCGCGAGGTAACGCAGGTGAAAAGTATTGGATTTCATGAATTTCTCCCTTTCTTCCTTGGTTGATCAGTTAGCATTGGTAGCGGTCACCACCGAAACAGTGCTCGGTGTGGCGACGCCAGTCACTGTTGACGGTGCAGCGGAGGAGGATGAGCTACCACCACCGCCGATTTTGCAACCGGCCGTCAACGCCAATACTGCGAGAACAAGAAGAACAACGCGTGCTTTGAGAAATGAATTTGCCATTTAAATCTCCTTAGTTACGTTTGGTTGCCGACAACGCCGGCCAACCGGGCATTCCCAATGAAACGAGGAGCAGGGAGGTTAATAAACGGGGCGGCTCTCAGGAGAGAGCATTTAAAGATACGCCCGTCCGGTAACCCCGCTGTCATAGGGAACATCGCACCCTTATAGACCGGAAGCTTTGCGTCCCCGCCTTTCGGCGGGTTTGCCATTTTCAGACTTCAGATAAATGTGCAGGGATCGTGCCAGTTCTGGGGTTTCGCAGGGGGATGTAAATTTGCTCGGAAACACGCCAATTTTCCAAATGTCCATTAGGGCATCCATATGGGCAGGTTCGTTAAAACTGACGAGTCGTGTCAGATTAGCTGCAGCGGACGTCAGTAATGAGGGACGCTGCGACCACATCAGGACGTTGGGTTTTTGCCATGCATTGACGCGGACCTTCCATGGTCCGCGTCTAATTTCGTTTACGGCAACGTGTCTCTTGAGCGTCCTTAATCGAACGATGGCCAGTCGCCGCCTTTATCCCACGGGTAACTCTCAACGCTGAAACTGATCGACGACCAGCACGGTGACGGAAGCGACCAGGCAGTAGTAGCCGAAAAAGTGCCATCGGCCGTGTTCCAACCAACGCGAAAGCCATCTCAGCGCCACCAAGCCGGCCACGAAGCTGAAAAGCATCCCGAACAAACTTGGCCAGACGACACTGAAGAAGCTGCCCGCAACGGTCAGCGAACCCTCCTGCGCCTTCAGTAACCGATAGCCCTCTTTCAGGATGACAGCCGGCGTCAAAACGACCGCCAGCGCGAAACTGAATTCTTCCACACGCACCTTGTCGAGGCCGAGAAACAGGCCCGTCGAGATCGTAGCGCCGGAACGCGAGAACCCTCGGAAGGGCAGGCAAAGTCCCTGCACCGCACCAATCCACGCCGACTCGCGTACGCCGAGCGGGCGGGATGTATCCGAGTGCTGCCGCCTCGCCGAGAGGATGATCATCACGCCGACCGTCGCAAGGCCGGCGGCAATCACGTAAGCATTTCCGAACAAGTGTTCAATTTCAGCATGCGCCGATCCGCGCAAGATGACGCGCTCGATGAGCAACATCAACGCAAGCCCGATGACACCGGTGAGCGCAGTCGCCACGGTCACCAGTTTGGCGAACCACCAAAACGTTTTGGAGGAGGCAAAGTAACGCTCCTGCCAAGATCGCCAGAAGTATACGATGACGGCCAGCATCGTCCCGGTGTGGAGCATGACAAGTAGGAGCGTCATCTCCGGTACCGTCGGGTCGAGCCCCATCAGCTTCTCCGCCAGAATGACGTGTGCGGAGCTCGATACGGGCAGCAACTCGCCCACCCCCTGAACTACTGCGAGCACGAGAATTTTCAAGAATGTCATTGCATCAGCACCTCAGTTGTTGCGAGATTCTAGTCGGTGGATCGCTTCCTTAGAAAGCCCGCACGAGTTCGATAGACGATCGGCATGCCGCAGCAGACAACCCGTCAAACCAATCCACGTGGCACAAACGTAAATCGTAGGCGACAAAGACGTTCTGCGCGTGCCAACTGCGTGCGGTTCTCCACTATTGTTTTGAGAACAGAGAGCAGAGTAGAACCGGACGGCGGCGAAAACGGGCCGAAAACGTGGCCGGGCGGTGGCCGGCGTGGCACGCGCAGAATGGCGCGACTCTCCGCGTGGCTGCGCGGGAAGGCCAGAAGTGAAAAGGCCAACCGAGAATGGTTGGCCTTGGATTGTGGTGGCCGGGGTCGGAATCGAACCAACGACACGCGGATTTTCAGTCCGCTGCTCTACCAACTGAGCTACCCGGCCTTGGGCCTCAAAAGAGCGCCGCATTATAGTGAACTTGATGGAAGTTGTACAAATGGCCGAATTTACGGGCTTGGCCCACCAAAAAACCACCGGCTGTGTTCGTCAACAGCCATAATTTTTAGCGGGTTGAACTATTCGCGGCTAGGTCTTAAGGTCAGCCCTCGCCGTCACCCGTGCCCACTCGCATGAAAGTCGTTTTGATCAATCCCTACGAAATCGGTCGCCAGCCGTTCGGCCTGGCCGAACCGGCTGCTTGGCTCAAACGCGCCGGTTGCGAGGTGCATTGCCTCGATCTCACGCTGCAACGTCTGGAGCCCGAAGTGTTGCGCGATGCGCGCGTGGTGGCGATCTATGTCGCCATGCACACCGCTACACGCATTGCGGTGGAAGCTATCCCGCGCATCCAGGCGCTCGCACCCCAGGCGCATCTGTGCGTGTATGGCCTGTACGCGCCGATGAATGAAACGCGGCTGCGCGAGTTGGGGGTTCATACCGTGCTGGGTGGTGAAGTCGAGCCGGCCCTGGTGTCGCTGGTGGGACGGCTGCGCGAAGGTTCCAGCCAGACGCAAACCGAGTCGGTGGTGAATCTTTCCAAAATTGAATTTCTCACGCCCGATCGCGGCGCGCTGCCGCCGCTGGCGCGCTATGCGCATTTGCAACTGCCAGGCGGCGGCCGCAAGACCGTCGGCTTCGTCGAGGGCAGCCGCGGCTGCAAGCATCTGTGCCGCCATTGCCCAGTGGTGCCGGTGTATCACGGCGTGTTCCGCGTCATTCCGGTGGATGTCGCGATGGCCGACGTGCGTCAGCAAGTGGCGACTGGCGCGCAACATATTTCCTTCGGTGATCCGGATTTCCTGAACGGCCCGACCCATGCGCTCAAACTCGTATACGCCCTGCACGCTGAATTTCCGGATATCACCTACGACGCCACCATCAAGATACAGCACCTTATTAATCACGCCGAGATGCTGCCGGTGCTGAAAGCCACCGGCTGTTTGTTCATCACCGCCGCGGTGGAATCGGTCGATGATCGCGTGCTCGAACTGCTCGCCAAGAACCATACGAACGAGGATTTTGCGTGCGCCGTGGCGCTGTGCCGCGCGGCCGGCATCGCGCTCGCGCCGACGTTCGTGGCGTTCACGCCCTGGACCACGCTGGAAGGTTATATCGCGCTGCTCGACCGCCTGCGCGAACTCGGTTTGGTCGAAAGCGTCCCGCCGATTCAACTGGCGATCCGCCTGCTCATCCCGCAGGGTTCGCTGCTGCTAACGCTGCCGGGTTTTCAGGCGCACATCGGCGCGTTCGACCCCAAGCTTCTGGGCTACCCATGGAAAAATCCCGACCCGCGCGCCGATCGCTTGCAACGCACGGTGCAGCAACTGGTGGCGCAGGTCGAGGCCCAAGGTTTGAGCCGGCGCGACATTTTCGCGCGCATCTGGGGGTTGGCGCATGCGGCGCTGGGCGTGGAGGCGCCGGCTCTGGCGGATAGCGGCGTGGACAAGCCGATCCCACGTCTGTCCGAACCCTGGTATTGCTGCGCCGAACCGACCGACGAGCAGTTGCAGAGTTTTTAAAACAGAACGTCGAGCACCGAGATCAAACTGCTATTGATCCGGCGCGTTTGTTTCTAAACGAAGACAGGGGATGTTACTTACTGGGCGGCGGCACATAACCGGCCGGCATCTGCGAGCCTTCGCCGAAGAAATATTTTTCCATCTCGCCCTCGATCATCTTGCGAGCTTTGGGGTCAAGGGGACTGAGGCGGTACTCGTTCATGAGCATGGTCTGGTGGCCGAGCCACATCTTCCACGCCTCCTTTGAGACGTTCTCCCAGATGCGCTTGCCGAGCTCACCGGGGTAGGTGGGGTAATCGAGACCCTCGGCTTCTTTGCCGAGTTTGACGCACTTCACCATACGAGCCATTAACTTTTCCTCAATAATAATTGTTCGAGCAGATGTTTTACCGGCGCGGAGAATCCCCGTGCCGCCGGCTGGCCGAGTTTATACCAGACTGTTTCTGCATTCTCCATCGCCTGCATTGTTCCCCCCACCAGCCGCGCGGGTATGGGTGTGATGTCGAGCCGGAAATGGCTGAACGCATGGTGCAGCACCGGCCAGGTTTTTTCCGTTTTGATTTTGAGCCCGAGGGTTTTGTGACACCAGGCATGTACGTCGTCGTCCGCACACTCGGGAAATCCCCACAGGCCGCCCCACAGCCCAACGGGCGGACGTTGTGTGAGTAACACACGTCCGCGTTGGTCATGGATCATGAGCATCCGGGTGGTCTTGAGCGGCATGGGTGAACGTGTCCCGCGCACCGGGTAATCCTGCGGTGCACTGAGTTTGCGTGCGCGGCAGCCAGTACGCAGCGGGCAGTGCGGGCAATCGGGTTTGGTGCGGGTGCACAGGGTTGCGCCCAGGTCCATAATCGCCTGGGTGTAGGCCGCGATGCGGGTGCGGGGCGTGTGTTTTTCCGCCAGCTGCCACAGGTGTTCTTCGGTCTCGCGTTTGTTAATCGGTGTATCGATGGCGTGATAGCGCGCCAGTACACGTTTGACGTTGCCGTCGAGAATCGCATGCCGTTGGCCGAAGGCGAGCGCCAGGATAGCGCCTGCGGTCGAACGGCCAATACCAGGCAGTGCGGTGGTTGCCTCGAATTCGCGTGGAAAACGACCGCTGTGGTTGTCCATGATGGTCCGCGCTGCACGATGCAGGTTACGCGCCCGGGCGTAGTAGCCAAGCCCGGTCCATAGATGCAGCACGTCATCGGGTCTCGCTTTTGCCAGGGCGCCTACGTCCGGAAAGCGCGCTGTGAAACGTTCGAAGTAGGGGATGACGGTCGCCACCTGTGTTTGCTGCAGCATGATTTCCGAGACCCAGATGCGATACGGATCGCGTTTGCGTTTCCAAGGCAGTGTCTTGCGACCATGGCGGTCGTACCAGGTGAGCAGCCGCCGGCTGATTCCATTCTCACTCACGGTGGGCGAACTCCTCGACCTTGAGGGCGGTCGCCATGATTTCTTTCTGGAGGAAGGACTTCATGAGCCAGGGGCCGATCACTGGCGGGATGAAAAAATCCGGGGTCATTTCCGCGGAGTAGCGCAGCCGCGTCTGCGAGTTCTCGGCGGAGACACGCCAGCGCTCGACGGAATAACTGAAGTCGCTCAACTGCGGATCTCCGATGATGATGATATCGCTTTGCGGCCAGGCTTGGATGTCGACGACCTTCTTCATGGTTTTACAGAAAATGAGAACGCAGGCATGGAAGGTGATATCTAATCGGTGTTTGTCCTTGCCTTCGGATTTCACGATGTGGCTTTCCGTCACCACGTCCGACAGCCGCGGCAACTGCTCATAATCCGTCATCAAGCGCCAGACCTTGCTGCGCTTGGCATCGAGCACCACTTCGAAGGAGAGCGTGTAGCGACCGTTGTCGTGCGTGGCTTCGGTGTGCACAATGGTGGCGGCTGTGGCGCTATAGGATGTCAGCAAACTGATCGTCAGGGCAAGCGCCGCATGCCGCCATTCCTTCCGCATCGTGTTATCGGCGCAGCTTGAACTTGTCTTTCAGTTTCTGTTGCAGTTTCTCTTTGACTTCTGTTTTCTTTTCTTCGGTCGCGGCTTTTACCAGAGAACTCGCGTCCGGCCGGAATTTCGGGCTGGAGAAGGGGCCGCTGATGAACATCGAATACGAGCCCAGACTGACCTTGAAGTCAAGTAACTCCCGGGGTAGGTCGGCGCTGCCTTGGGCGGCGACCTTGAGCAGATTCGGACTTTGTAATTTCGTGTCATCGGTGGTGACCACGCCATTTTTGATTTTGGCGCTGCCACCCAGCTGGGTGAACTTGGTTTCATCGCCCGGTTTCGGCGGGAGTTCCTTCAGACTCTGAAGGCTTTTGTTTTTTACCGCCGCCGAGATGGTGTCTTCCATTTTCTTCAGATCAATGCCTTTGATGGCGCCATTCAGAATGGAGAAATTGGCGGTACCGTTCAGCGTTTCCTTGACCTGGGTGGCATCGAGCCCTTGTGCCGTGACCTTGGCGCTCAGGTTTGCCGTGCCGACAAATTTATCGAATTGCATGGCGTCTTTCAACATGGGCGCGAGCTGCACAGCGTTCACGCCCTCATTGATGGCCAGTGCCGGGGTTTTGCCGCGGACATCAAGTGTGGTAAGGCCGTTGTATTTGCCACTGTAGAGTTTGGCTTCGTTCGGGCCGAGCGTGATGAGGCCGTTGTTCGCGGTGACCTGCACCAGAACGTCGGTGGAGTGGATATTCATGACCTTGAGTTTGCCGATGCGCAGCTTGCCCTGGATGGCGAGCGCGCGCAGGGCTGAGAACGAAATTTCCACCGGTTTTGCCGGGGCGGCGGTACCGTCCGGCGCCTTTGCGCCTGCGGCGGCCGGTGCGGCCGGCGGCAGGTAGCGATCCACGTCGATTTGATCTAGCGCAAGGTCGAAGCGGTACGCCGGCTTGGCGAAATCCCGCAGGCTGAATGAACCATCCAAACGTGATTCATCCAAGGTCACGCTAAAATCCTTCAGCTCAACGCTATTGCTGGTCGCGGCGAATTTGGTCTTGAGCGAAAGTTTTTCCAACGCGCCCTTGTCGGTGGTTTCGTATTTGATGCCGAGTTTGCCCATGAGCGCACGTGGGCTGAAGCTCGCGGTTTCGATGGTGCCGCTGAAAGCAGGCGCATCAAAAATTTTGCTGCCCTTGATGCTGGCCTGCAGGCTCAGGTCGGCGAGTGCGAGCGACAGGTTTGTAACGTCCAGCGTTTGGGCCTTGAGATCGAGGCTCGCGCGCGTTTTCAGGTCGACGCGCGTGCGCAGGGGCGGCTGGCCACTTTCGAGATCGAAGCTCAAATGCGCATCCACCGGCTGACCGACAATGATCTTTCCGGTTTGCAGCTCCAGGTTGTGCACCGCGTAGCGCGTGCCGCTGCTCTGATCGTTCCAGGTGATATCGGCCTTGCGCACATCGATTTTGTTCACGCCGAAGCCACCAATGCCGGGAGAGGCACCGGCCGGCACTTTTTCTGACGCCACATTTACCTTCGATGGGGCGGTCAGGTCGTCCCAATTGGTTTTGCCGGCAGCATTCTTGGCCAGATTGAGTTTGAGTCCGTCGAGAAAAACTGTGTCGACGATAACCTCTTTGCGCAGTAGCGGCAGCAGTTCCACCTTGGCGCCCGCGCCATCGATGCGGGCGAAGGGCTCGGGTCCGAATCCGGGGGCGTTACCGAATGCCATCCGGCCGGTTTCGATGCCGATCCAAGGGAAGAAGGACCAGCCGATCTTGCCGTCGATTGTCAGTTCCCGGCCAGTCTTGTTCTTGACCATTTCAATAAGTTTCCCCTTATATAGATTTGGGTCAAAAAGGAGGGTCAGGCTTACGGCCAGGACGACAAGCAGGGTGATCAGACCAGCCAACAAAAAAGCTATGATCTTGAAGGTTTTTTTCATGGCTCGGCTCCGGGGATGGAGCGGGTGATGGGAATCGAACCCACGTCTAAAGCTTGGGAAGCTTTCGTTCTACCATTGAACTACACCCGCGATTGGCCCTACTTTTGCATAGATTAGAAAACAACACAGGCCAAGAACGGCCTGCAACAGAGGATTCTACCTTGGTAGCCCCAGACATCAAGCGGTTATATATGCAGGAAAATGCCGACCCGCTGTTGATCAGCTTTCTTGACGTGGTGGTGCTGTTGACCTGCCAGCGCGACGAGCAGGGATTGTCCACCTCCCTGATCGATTCGTTGTGCCAGCACGTGCAGGCGGAACGGTTCCGTCTGCTTGTGATTTCCAACGCCAACCGGGACAGCGGTTTCAGCGAGCGCAATGTGGAGAATGCGGTGGTGCGCGACTGGCTCGATCCTTCCGCTACACCCATTCCTATTGTCGAGGATCCGGACCTGGCTGCCTGTGTGCGTACCCAGAACCAGGTTAGCCGCCTACAGCCGGGCGCGAATACCCGACGGTTGGTGCTGCCGATTTTTGGGGCGACTTATGTGACGGCGCTGCTCGTAATCGAGGGATTACGCAAGTTGAGCGGTGAAGACGAGGTACTCAGCCGGCTGCTGAGAATTTTCAGTAATCAGGCGTATTTGCTTTCCCGCAGCGAAATAGACGGACTGACGGGCTTGTATAATCGGCAGTCATTCGACACGCGCATCAAGCACCAGATACTGAATGCCGGACAACCCAACCGCCGCCGGCGTCTGCCGGGAGGGGCGATGCAAAACTGCCTGGCCATCTTTGATATCGATCATTTCAAAGATGTGAATGACCGATACGGGCATTTGTATGGTGATGAGGTGCTGGTACAGGTGGCACGGCTGATGAGCCGCTCGTTCCGGTCGGAAGATCTGCTGTTCCGTTATGGTGGCGAGGAGTTTGCCGTGGTGCTGATCGGTGTCACCCCCGATGTGGCCACGCAGATGCTGGGAGTTTTCCTGCAGACCGTCGGGTCTTACGAATTTCCACAGATTGGCCGCAAGACGGTCAGTATCGGTGTGGCGGGTATCTCTTCCGGCGAGAGCGTGGACACGATTATCAACCGTGCCGACAAGGCGATGTACTATGCCAAACAGCATGGCCGTAACCGGGTATGCTGCTACGAGACGCTGGTAGCCGAGGGAACGCTGCCCCCGGTGACGGTGGCCGCGGGCGACATCGAGCTGTTTTGAGTGCACGCACGCCCCGGCGTGCGTTATTCCAGGGCAAAGATTACAATAATCCACGCCGCTAATGGCGCTGTGTGTCGGTTCTCCCCGGTTCATGAAGATCATACTCAACGGTCAGGAAAAGCGCATCGAGGCCTCCACCACCATTTCTGCGTTGTTACAGGAGATGGGGTTGGCCGACCGGCGGGTGGCCGTGGAGGTCAATCAGGAGATCGTGCCGCGCGGCCGGCACGGTGAGCAGATGTTACAGGATAATGATCGCGTCGAAATTGTGCGCGCGATCGGGGGTGGGGTTTGGTAGCAACTATATCGACAGTGAAGCAGACGACCGGGAGAGGCGATGAACTTGTCCTTGCCGGCAAGACCTATGGGTCGCGCCTGCTGGTCGGCACCGGCAAGTACAAGGATATGGACGAGACCCGGCGCGCGGTGGAGGCGAGCGGGGCGCAGATCGTCACGGTGGCGATCCGCCGCACCAACATCGGCCAGAACGCGAACGAACCGAGCCTGCTCGATGTGTTGCCGCCGAGCAAATACACCTACCTGCCGAATACCGCCGGTTGTTATAACGTCGAAGACGCCGTGCGCACCTGCCGGCTGGCACGTGAGCTGCTCGATGGTCATGATCTCGTGAAGCTCGAGGTGTTGGGCAGTGAAAAAACCCTGTTCCCGGATGTTGCCCAGACACTTAAGGCCGCCGAGATTCTCATCAAGGATGGTTTCAAGGTGATGGTCTATACCACCGACGATCCGGTGGTGGCCAGGCGCCTCGCCGACATGGGTTGTGTCGCGGTGATGCCGCTGGCTGCGCCCATCGGTTCCGGCCTCGGTATCCGCAACCCCTACAACATCCGTTTCATTATCGAAGAGGCCACGGTGCCTGTACTCGTGGACGCCGGTGTTGGTACGGCCTCGGACGCGGCAATCGCGATGGAGCTCGGATGCGATGGCGTGCTCATGAATACCGCGATTGCCGCGGCGCAGAATCCGGTGCTCATGGCCTCGGCGATGAAGAAAGCCGTCGAGGCCGGGCGCGAGGCCTTTCTCGCCGGACGCATGCCGCGTAAGCAGTACGGCTCGCCGTCCTCACCCCTTGGCGGGACGTTTTTTTAAGATTGTTTGACGCAGAGTAATAAAAGCCGCGCTTTACGCGGAAAAATCCAATTTCGATTTTCTTTGCACCTTCGCGTCAAAAATTCATACCATGGTTTACGCCACCAGGCCACTTCGCCCCATCCGTAGTTACGTGCGCCGCGAAAGCCGCATGACGGCGTCGCAGGAGCGCGCTCTGAAGCAACTGTGGCCGCGTTATGGTGTTGGCAGCGAAGCGAGGCCACTGGATTGCGACGCCATCTTTGGACGTCAGGCGCCGGTAATTCTTGAAATTGGTTTTGGCAATGGTGATGCGCTGCAGGCCAGTGCTATGGCGAACCCACAAAACAATTACCTCGGCATTGAAGTCCATCGACCCGGTATCGGTACACTGCTGCGCCGCCTTGAAGCGAGCGGTATTGAAAACGTGCGCGTCATGCATGCGGACGCGGTGGAAGTATTGAAGACAACTATTCCTGATGGCTCGTTGGCCGCCGTGCGCCTGTTTTTTCCCGATCCCTGGCCCAAGAAGCGTCACCACAAGCGGCGTCTGGTGCAACCAGAGTTTGCGGAACTGGTGCGGCGCAAATTAAAACCGGGGGGTTATTTTCATTTGGCCACGGACTGGGAGGAATATGCCGTGCACATGCGGACGGTGCTGTCGCAGACACCGGGGCTCGTTGAGGTAACAGGACAGGAACGCTTCTCCTCACTGTCCCATGGGCGGTCATCGACAAAATTCGAGATGCGTGGGCGGCGCTTGGGGCATGGGGTACAAGACTTGGTTTTTGAGCGTCCCAACGGACAAAGTTCCTGATACGCTAGGACAAATTGGCGCTAAAACTACCCGAGTTTTAGAAGTCTATACTTCAATACTAAGAAAACAAATCGAAGAACTTCATGTGAAGCCGGTATTCCTTTCAGAACAAAGGATGTCTCCCAAGAAAGTGTTGGTCATCGGCAATTATCGCCAGACCATCACGGTGATCCGTTCTTTGGCCAGAGCGGGTTATCCCGTGATTGTCGGGCACGAGGATCACCGCGTCTTCACGCAATTCTCACGGTTTACCACGGAAGTTTGGCGGTACCCTGGGATTGAGAAATCTGCGAAGGATTTTATAGCGGCCTTGGTGGAGTTTCTGACGACGCGCCCGGATATCGCTTATGTCTTTCCCGTGGGTGAGGGAGACATCGCCTGCCTGATACAACATCTCGAGGCCATCCCGTCGACGACCGGAGTCGTGATGGCGGATCCGGGTACCTTCAATATCTGTCTCGATAAATTCCGGATTTATGAGATTGTGTCGCAGCTGGGGATCCCCCAGGCGGAATACCGGAAGGTGACTGGTTATTCCGACCTGATGGCGGAGATCGGGCATGTGGGTCATCCGTGCGTCGTGAAACCGAATAACGCGCTCATTGGAATTTTTGGCAAGAAGGCCTTGATTCTCAGGGAGGTGGAGGATTTGAAGCGGATGTTACCCGCCTGGCCGGAGGGAAACGAGTTTCTGGTTTTGCAGAAGTTTGCGCCCGGTTTTCGCCACAATTGCCACATTGTCGCCGACAATGGGCGGTTGTTGTCCTATTTTGAACAGCGCGTTCTGCGTACCGACCGTCCCGACGGTACCGGTTATGGTGTGGATGGGGTCTCGTTTCTTCCCACAGGGAAGTTGAAGGAATACTGCACGGCGCTTTTGGCAAGGCTGAGTTACTCAGGCGCTGGTTGCATACAGTTTTTGGTGGACGACCGAACGGGCTCAGTGAGCTTTCTTGAAATCAATCCGCGGCTAGATGCCACCTGTGCGCTTCCTTATTACTGCGGTTACGATTTTCCACGCATGGCCGTGCAGTACACCGAGTATCGACGTGGAGCTATCTCTGCTCCACCAGAAAACTTTTCAGTTTATCCGGTGAATAAACATGGGATATGGCTGTTGGGTGACATGAATGGCTGGCTGCGGGCGCTGAATGATGATGACTTAACTTTTCAACAAGCCCTGAATTGGCTGCAACAAACGGTCGTGACGTGGTTACAGGGAGATTGTCACATGGTGTGGAGCTGGACCGACCCGCTTCCGGCCTGTTACCTGTTTATCGGGCTGGCCGCCACCACAGTTCATTATCTTGCCCGCAGAATCGGTTTCTCGCGTCGGGGTTGATATTCTACGGCGTGGGCCTATTTTCGACCCTTCACCAGCTCCACTTTTTCCTTGCGCGATAGCAGTTTTACCGAACATTCCCGGATCAGGGCCTGCGAGCGGGAGCCGCAATTTTCCTGGTAGCGTATTTCCACGGGCCGGCGGCTGCGGGTGTAACGCGAAGCGATTCCCTCGTTATGCTGTTGCTTCCGGCGCTCGATATCGTTGGTGATGCCAGTGTAGAACGAGCCGTCGCTGCATTCCACGATGTAGAGAAACCACGGCTTGTCCTGGCCGTCTGCCATACGGTCGTTTTTGGACATGTATGTCAATTGAGGTGCGCAACGATCGACTTGAGTTCAGCAATACGCCGGTGCACGTCGGGGGCGTCCCCCGCATCGGGGCGCAGAACCAGGTAGGATCGATAGTCTTCCAAAGCGGCACGGGAACATTCCAGGTGCTCATAAATGCGGCCACGGTCGCGGACTTCTTCCGCCAGTTCCGGCATGATCAGCAGGATGCGATCGACGGCGGTCAGGGCTTTATCGAACTCTTTCTGATGCAGGTAAATGGCTTTCAGGTTGCGCAGCATGCGCACCAGAATATCTTTCTTCCCTGTCGTGGTTAACAGGCGTTCGAGCGGTGTGCGCGAGGCGTCTTCATGACCATAGACTTCCTCGAGCAATTCAATCAGGTCTTCTTTGCTTAACAGACTGCCGCCGGAAAACGGGTCCAGCACGACCTCGCCCTCATTGGTGGAAAATTTCACCAGGAAATGCCCGGGGAAGGAGACACCCTTGAGCGGCAATCCAAGGCGCCGGCCGATTTCGATATAGAGAATACTCAGGGTAATGGGGATGCCGATCTTGCGGTCCAGCACCTCGTTCAGAAAACTGTTGCGCGGATCATGGTAGTTTTCCATGTCGCCGGAGAAACCTTGTTCGACGAATAGAAATTGGTTAAGGGTGAGGAGCACGTCTTCAAGGCCCGCGCGTTCCGGGAGCCGCATCTGGACCTCGGTAGCCAATTCATCCAGACGGCGCAGGTACGCATCCACGTCCAGCCCGGGGTATTCGTCCTTCGCGACCAGAAGGGCGGCTTCAGCGAGATTCAGTTCCTGTTCGGAGCTGTGAATGATTTTTTCCAGACGGTCGTGACTGAATGATTCCATGGACTCCCTGGCTGCCGTTGAAATGCGCATGGTTTGGCATTAGACGTAAGGATAGCAGACGCATCAGAACCTTCCGGCCTTGTCGACGTACTGCGAAACGCATGGTGATTCAGAGGCTTGAGGGTGTTTCTTTTTGTGACCCCGAGATCGGGGCATGCGTAATGTTGCTTACCAGGGGCGCGCAGAGACGAACGCGATTTCGCACGTGTTATCGATTTCTGTTTCCAACGTGACAAATTGCTTGTTTACCGTGATCCGCACCGCATTTTCGGCCAGCGCCTGCTCCCAGTTTCCGCCGCGTGTGCGCAGCCAGGCAAGTAATGCACGAACATTATTGACCGTAGTTGGTAAGACCACGTCTTCGGCAGCGCACCCGAGTTTATCCACCAGGGCAGCGAAATAAAGAATTTTGGCCACGAAGGTTCCTATTTAATTACTGATTGAGACGGCATTATGCCGCAGGGTGTACCGATTATCGCCGCCCAATTTTGTCATATACGACGCATCGCGGCAGCGTCTGAAGAATGTTTTCATAGGCATAACAACAGGATGGGTATTGGCATATTACCTGCACAGTTACTTCAGATTTAAACGCAGACCCGATGTAACGTTGGGCCGGCGGGTAGCAACCGGGGAGCTCAGTTGGACGTTTAGGAATTACCCTGCCCAGTCAGTCTGGACAGGGCGCGTCGGTTTGTGACTGAGTAAATCAAATGTCAGGGCAGGGATGTCCCGAGGTTAATGTGACGTGCATCCTGTTCCTGTTCTGGTTATTGAAACATCCGCGACGTTACAACATGTCGTGCGTAGACAATTGCGTGGGCGCGGCTATGTGACTTCCTTGGTGGATTCCTACCAGGAAGGGTTGGATCTGCTGACACGCAAGGACGCCCTCCAGAATTTTGCCGCCGTGATCATCGGTTTTCCCCCGCATCCGCATCCCAAGGTGGAAGAGTTGTTGCGGCTTTTACGCAAACCTGAATATCAGACCTTGACCGTGCTGATCCTGACGCACACGGCGGGATCAGCCCTGTTTGATTGGGTTACGCGACGTAGCGGCACCGCCTTGCTGTTGTGGGAGGATCACGCCGATTGTGTCGATTGTCTGGGTAAACTGATGGCACCAGCACCAGCAGCGCGCGAGACCTCTTCCGCGTGTATCGATGGTACCCGCGTTCTGTTTGTCGATGACTCGCGTACCGTGCGCGCCGCCTTCAAACGACTGTTGAGCAGGCATGGTTATGAAGTCGATATGGCCTCCTGTGCGGCCGAGGCCCTGGAGAAGGCCAAAAACAAGTCGTTCGATATTGCCATCATCGATTACTTCATGCCCGGCGGAAACGGAGATTTTCTATGCCGCCAGTTGCGCGACAACCCGGCCACGGCTGGAATCACGACCGCGATTATTACCGGTACCTACCTCAGCGACGTGATTCAGGATTCGCTCGAGGCGGGCGCTGTCGAGTGCATGTTCAAGAACGAGGCGAATGAATTGTTTCTGGCGCGCCTGACGGCCATGAGCCGTTCGGTGCGCGCCCGGAAATCGGTTGCCGCGGAACATCAGCGGCTCGCGGGTATTCTCGGTTCTGTCGGCGATGGTGTGTATGGGGTGAATCGTGCCGGCCAGATTACCTTTATCAATCCGGCCACGGGCAATATCCTGGGCTTTGACGAAGAAGATCAGGTCATCGGCCGGTTTGCTCACAAGTTGTTCCATTATGTCCACGAGGACAAGACGCCGAATCCGGCCGAGACCTGTTTGTTGCAGCAGGCCTATCGCAACGGTGATGAGCTGCGTGCCTGGGAGACCGTTTTCTGGCACAAGAGCGGCGCGCCAGTGCCGGTGGAATGCACGGTGTATCCGCTGCACATCGAAGGGCGTCTGGAGGGCTCGGTGGTTGCCTTTCGTGATGCGACCGAGCGCCGGATACTGGAGCGTGAACTGTTGTGGCAAGCCAATCACGACCCGTTGACCAAGTTGTACAACCGGAATAGCTTTGAGAAGCAGCTGGACGCCGAGATCAGCCGCCTTAAACGCAGCGAGGAGTCGAGTGCACTGTTGTATATCGACCTCGATCGTTTCAAGTACGTGAACGATACGGCCGGACATGCCGCCGGCGACCGCCTGCTCATCGAAATTGGCCAACAGTTGCATTCGCGGCTGCGAGACTCCGACATGCTGGCGCGGCTGGGTGGGGATGAGTTCGCCATCATCATGCGCAACGTGGACAAGGACAAGGTGCACGCGACGGCCGAGAGTTTCCGCGAAGTGCTTGAGCAGTACGTATTTGTTTACGAAGGGAGAAATTACCGGATTTATGGCAGTGTCGGTGTGATGTTGGTCGACAAGACCACGCCCACCCCTGGCGAAGCGCTCGCCAACGCGGATATCGCCTGTCACATCGCCAAGGGTAAGGGCCGCAACCATACGCATTTGTATAGCGCCGAAAACGACGGCAAGGTGGCGATGAATCTCGAGCTTGGATGGTCGGCCCGCCTGCAGGATGCGCTTAAGCACAACAATTTCGTGCTGCATTTTCAGCCGATTCTGGCGATTGATCGTTTGGGTGGAAGCCCGGGTGTGGCCGGACCCTGGAATCAGGTGCTGAAAACGTCACCCCAGGCATCCCCGCATTACGAGGTGTTGCTCAGGCTGCTCAATCCCCGGGGAGATGTTGACTATCCGGGCACGTTCTTGCCGACGGCGGAGCGTTTTGGTCTGATGCCGCAAATCGATACCTGGGTACTGACCCACGCCTTCGAGAAGCTGGCGCAGCTTAATGCGCTGGGAGGACGGGCCACCTTTACCATCAACATCTCGGGCCATACGCTCGATGCCGATAGTCTGGCACCGCTGGTGCGCCGTCTGCTGGAGCGCTACAAACTCGATCCGGGCAAGCTCATTTTTGAAATTACCGAAACCTGCGCTATCGCCAATATCGATGCCGCTAAAAAATTGATCAATGAATTGCGTGGGCTGGGTTGCCGCTTCGCGCTGGATGATTTTGGCAGCGGATTCAGTTCATTCACCCATCTCAAGCATCTGCCGGTGGACTTCGTGAAAATCGACGGGCAGTTTGTTCAAGGGATGGGAACCGATGTCACGGATCGCGCTATCGTCACCTCCATCAACGAAATCGCCCACTCCTTCGGCAAACGCACCATAGCGGAATTTGTCGAGAGTGCCGATGTCCTCCGCTTGTTACGGGAGTCCGGTGTAGATTTCGCGCAGGGGTATTATATTTTCCCGCCCAGCAGCGATCTGCCGGGAATGGACACGCTATGGCCGGCGGGAGTGGCTGGTCGCGCCTGAACCGCTGTCATTGATGTACGGGTTTACGCAGTCCTGCTACGGCTGAAAACACTCCAGGTCGTTGGCAAAGGCCACCGGGCCGGCGTAATTTTTTTTGATTGCCTCGAGCGTTTCCGCTTCGTTCCCCAATGTGCGGCGCATGCGGTGCGATAGCACCAGTTGTTTCACCCCCGCTTCGTGGGCGAGGCGTCCGATGACGGACGGCGGCATGGGCAAGCCGCGTTCGATGCCACCCGCATTTTCCGGAACCGCATTATGGGCAATCAGGAGGTCAGCCTCTTGCGCCAGGCGTTCCAGTCCGTCACCCTCGCTATCCATGTCGCCGTTGAAGACAATGTGCTTGCCCCCGGCATCGATGCGCCAGGCGAGCGCCGGAAGGGTGCCGTGCACCACGCGCACCGCCACGGCCTGGAGACGCTCGTTGGCGAAGACATACCGGATTTCACTTTCCGGTTTGCGCGTGGCCCCAAGTTTGCCGTGGACCTCTTCCACGTCATGTGGCTGAAGCTTGTAGGTATCTTTGGCCAGTGGGCTCAGGAAATCCCCGAGATAACGGTAGGCCCCGCGTGTGCTGTCAAAAAGCGCGCGCACGAAGGTGACGGTCGAAGGCATGAACTTGTTGCCGGGCGGGCCGTAGATAGGCAGTGGCCGTGAGCGTTCCTCGAAGAGCGACGCTTTAACAAGTGCCGGCAGATCGGACGTATGATCGGCATCTAGATGGGTGAACAGGATCACATCAAGATCGGAGATGGTGGCCCCAGACTCGCCAAAACGCAGCATCGCACCACCGCCGATATCGACCAGTACCCGCGGCTTGCCGTCGATCCAGATCAGGTAGCTGCTGGAGGCGCGTTTGTCGGCGAGTTCCGGTCCGCCCGAACCCAGTACCTGAACCTGCACGCCTTTGGTGCCGCACGTTTGCGCCATGACCGCCGGCAACCACAGCAGGAACACGGCGACACCGACAAGTTTTCTTTTCATGCGGGTTGTTTTTTGCGGATGTGATCCAGACGGATTGTAACTGCGGTGCCGGTTTCATCGCGCCCGATGAGAAATTCCTCGTGGTTCCGTGTTTGCATATCCAGGGGCAGGATGACCCGGTCGTGGATTACATTGCCTTCGTGCCAGATGAGCCGCAGTTTTTGCTGGTGCAGGATGGCAAGCTCATATTCAGAATAGGTGGCGCAGGAAATGGATACGTAATCCGCGCCGGTTTTTGCACGATCAGTCATTTTCACGCCGGACGTCGACTTCAAGCAGGTTGCCTTCGTTATCGGTTTCGATACGGAATACGATGGGGCGGCAGCACACGTAACAGTCCTCAATATATTCCTGGTTTCCGGCGGAGGTATCAATTGCCGTTTCGAAGGTTTCGCCGCAGTAGGGACACTGCACGCTTTGCAGGTTATCCATGGACCGAGTCTATCAGGTACCCCGCCAAACACGTGTTGTCTACCCCCATTCGGGTTGCGCCCGCCGGGAGGATGGCTTATTCTGAATGAGAACAAAAGGAGAACATATATGCCCACCGACCGCGGCCGGCAAGTTTACGATTTCATCCGTGCGTACACGATGCGCCACGGCTATGCACCCAAATTGCGTGAGATCGCGGATCATATCGGTATCACCTCGCGAGGCGTGGTGCATCGTTATCTGCGTGCGCTGGAGTCCGAGGGGCTGGTCGCCATTGAGGCGGACCGTGCTCGTGGTATCCGGCTGCGCAAGGGGCGGGCAGGAGCCGCACACGCCTTTACCCTGCCATTGCTCGGGCGCATCGCCGCCGGCCGTCCGATCGAGGCCATTCCAGGTGAAGATGAAATCGATCTCAGTGAATTTTTTGTTAACAGCAATCGTTTTGTGTTGCGTGTAATGGGTGACTCCATGATCGAGGACGGCATCCTCGACGGCGACATGGTGGTCGTGGAAAAACGTGAGACGGCGGACAACGGCGCCATCGTGGTGGCGTTAATCGACGGTATCGATGCCACGCTCAAGCGCCTGCAGAAAAACCACGACGGCAGTATCACCCTGCGTCCGGCCAATGCCACGATGCCGCCACTTCGATTCTCCGCCACGCGTGTGCGCATTCAGGGCGTGGTGGTCGGCCAGTTTCGTTCGTATCGATGAACCATGTCCCCGCTCACCTGCTATTGGCCGCGCGCCATCATTCACATCGATATGAACGCCTTCTTTGCGTCGGTCGAACAACGCGACTTTCCCGAACTGCGCGGAAAGCCGGTCGGGGTTACCAATGGTGACGTTGGCACCACGCTTATTACTTGCTCGTATGAAGCGCGCGTCTGCGGCGTGAAAACCGGGATGCGTGTTTACGAGGCGCGCAAACTTTGTCCCGGTCTGATCCAGCGTCCAGCGCGACCCAAGGTGTACACTGGGATTTCCACGCGCATCATGCACGCGCTCCACGACATCAGCCCGGACGTGGAGGTATTCAGTGTGGATGAAGCGTTTATCGATGTGACCCACTGCCAACGCCTTCACGGCAGTCCCGAGCGTATGGCACATCAAATCAGGCAACGCATCCACGAGGTCAGCGGCGGGTTGCCCTGTTCCATCGGCATTGCCGGAACCAAATCCACGGCTAAGGTGGCCTCGGACATGCAGAAGCCGAATGGCCTGACCGTGATTCCGCCGTGGGAAGCGCGCGAGCGCCTGCGCGACGTGCCGATGGAAAAAATCTGTGGTTTGGGCCCGCATATTGCCAAATTTTTATCTCTGTATGGCGCGCGCACCTGCGGCGATGTGGCGAACCTGCCGCTGACGGTGCTCGCACGTCGTTACGGGGTGGTGGGCAAATACCTCTGGCTCGTGTGCCAGGGGCGGGACACGGAACCGGTTGCCTCCGAGGTGGCGCCGCCCCAGTCTATCGGTCACGGCAAGGTGTTGCCGCCGCACACAGTCTCGATGCGTGTCATCGAAATCTACCTGCGACATATGTGCGAGAAGGTAGCGGTGCGTCTGCGCCGTTGCGATATGCGGGCTGGCCGGCTGTATGTGGGCCTGCGGCTCGCCGCGCCGCACGAAATGCTGGAGCAGCTGTTCACCTCTCCCTGTGGATCCCCCGATGGCCGGCGCCTGTTCGATCTGGCACAGAAGTTTTTGAGACAGCGATGGCATGGCGAGGCCGTCACGCAGGTACAGGTGACAGCCACCCATCTGCGTTCCGCCTCCGGCCAGCTTGAGCTTTTTTCGACGGAAGATGCCCGCTTGCTGGAACGTTCCAGCGCCATCGACCGCATCAACCGGCGTTATGGTGAATTTACTGTCGCCCCAGCGACGCTGCTGGAACGTTCCAGTATGCCAAACGTTATTGCCCCGGCCTGGCGACCGGACGGACACCGGCAGCATATCCCCGATTGATGACGTGTTATTTGGCCATGGTATCGGGATAATGCCGCTTGCATGTGTGTCGGGATGAACTAACTTTATCTTGATAGCAGGAATTTCCCATTTGTACGGAAGTAGCCTCAATGCCGTGGTGATACGCGGCCGGACTTCAGGTCATATTTAAATATTTGGGGGACATCATGAAAAAAACCTTGTTTGCCATTGTTGCCGGGTCCACGCTCGTCCTTTCGGCATCCGTCGTGTGCGCCGACATCGGCGTTAACGTGAAAGCCGGAACGCTCGGTGCTGGTGTCGAACTGTCGAAAGGGTTCAGCGACAAGCTGAGCATCGGTTTGGCATTCAATACGTACACGTACAAGACCACGGAAAAAACCAGCAACGTCGACTACGACTACAAGCTTGAACTTCAGTCCGCAGGACTGATGGCGAATTATCATCCCTTCAGCGGGATATTCCGTCTGACAGTGGGTGCGCTGGTGAACAACAACGAACTGTCGCTTACCGGCAAACCCAACGCCAGCGCGAGTTACACGATCAATGGCGTGACCTACACCGCTTCTCAGGTAGGAAGTCTTACGGGCAAGGTCACCTTCAACAAAACCGCACCCTATTTGGGTCTGGGTTGGGGCAACCGCCCGAATGGCAGTTTCGGTTTGACGGCGGATATCGGTGCCCTATACCAGGGTTCGCCCAAGCTGACTTTGGATGCGACCGGTGCGCTTTCTGACCCGGCACTGGCGGCTAACGTACAGGCCGAGCGCGCCAAAGCGGAATCCGATTTGAGCAAATTCAAATGGTATCCGGTGGTGTCTGTGGGATTGTATTACCGCTTCTGATATTAAAAACTGTATGCCTTAACAACAGCGTGCCGGCTTTATGCCGGCACGCTGCATTTTAGGGTATCGTTGTCACAGCAATCCAACAGACAATTCATGGATTATGGGACAACGCACCCGCAAAACCACCGATATCCCACACCGCCGCATCCGTCTCGGCATCAGCAGTTGCCTGTTGGGAGAGAAGGTACGTTATGACGGCAATGACAGGCGTGACGGGTACATTACCGGAACCCTAGCCCGATTTTTTGAGTTTGTGCCGGTTTGCCCCGAGGTGGGGATCGGTCTGGGTGTGCCGCGGCCGCCGATCCGTCTTGTCGGTTTGTCCGCCGCACCACATGCCGCGGGCATCGCTAATCCGGACCTAGATGTGACGGACAAGCTGGCCGCTTATGGCAGACGCACGGCGCACCGGCTTGACGACATCAGTGGCTATATCCTCAAAAGCAAGTCGCCAAGCTGCGGCATGGAACGGGTCAAGGTGTATAGCCGTCGCGGCGGTCTCACTGGAAGTGGACGCGGCATCTACGCAGCCGCACTGATGGCTGCATCGCCGCTGTTGCCGGTGGAGGAGGAGGGCCGTCTCGGCGATCCGGATTTGCGCGAGAATTTTTTTGAACGGGTATTTGCCTACCGACGTTGGCAGGAGACGGCGGCCTCCAGTGTGACCGCCGTTAGGCTTATCGAGTTTCATACCAGCCATAAATTAACGCTGATGGCACATAACACCGATGCTTATCGCCGGCTCGGCCGGCTCGTGTCCGGGGCAGGCCGGCGTGATGTAAAAGACATATCGGCGCGGTATATCCGCGATTTTATGAAAGTGCTCGCACAGCCGGCCACGCCCAAGCGCCACGCCAATGTGCTGATGCATGTCATGGGCTATTTGAAGAAGCAACTCGATGCCGATGACAAGGCCGAATTGCTGGAGTTGATTGATGCCTACCGGCGCGGACAGGTGCCGCGGATCGTGCCATTTACCCTGCTCAAGCATCATTTCCGGCGTTTCCCGAATGCCTATATTGCGCATCAGGCCTACCTGCATCCTTACCCTGGTGGGATTGGGTTATGCGACGGCTTATGAAAAGACTATCCCGGCAAGTGGCGGTGGGAACCCCCAACCGTCGGTTTTCGGCAAATCCCATTATTTATAGTCTTCTGCGAGAATCTTTGGTGAGCGATCGATACGCGCCAGGACCGGAATCATGACCAAGGTGGAGATCAACATGAAGATCGGTCCAAACAGCCAGAGCACCACCGGGATAGAGAGATAATAGGCGCGCATGCCGATCGTGTAGTAGCGGCCGGCCTGATTCAGATGAAGCGCCACATGCGCTGGTGTGATGGCTTGGTGCTTGAGGGTTGACGGCACGTTGATCATGTAACCCACATGATTGAATGTGCGGATGGCGAGCGAAAAGCTGAAGAACGCCACAAAGAAATCGAGCAGCAGCAGGATAAGCTTCAGGATCCACAGTTCCGTGTGCCGCGCGCCGAAGGTGTTTAAGGCGTGCCAGGCCTCGTTGAGCTTGTCCTGCTGGCCGCTTAGGCTGAGCACGCCGATCATCAGCAGCACGGAGGTGGAGGCCAGAAACGTCGCGGCCATGGTGGAGTTGCGCAGGGTCTGGACCGCCAGGATGTCTCGGCGATTGGCAATGATATCCTCCACCCAGGCGGCGCGCGCGATGCTATTAATGCCTTGGATTGTGCAGCTGGCGTCACGCCGGGTGCAGCGGTCGAGGCGATAATAATATCCGCCCATCATTGCCACGAAGGCGATGAAGCTCAGTATGTCGGCGCCAAAGGTGACGGCCCATGAGGGTAAGGTGGCGGTATTCATTTATTTATGTTCTCGTAGATTGCTTTCGCTGATTTTAGCGCACTGTTTTTTGTACTGCAGGGTTTTCTGTTCTAAGACCAAGCGTCAATTTCGGTGACCCTCTTAACGGAAGGTGGCATGCTGCCGCTGACACTGGGGGTCAGGAGCGTTTTATAGGCGATGATTGCCAGTGATTGTTTAATTTACCATAGTGACAGATGGTCTTCATTAAGCGCTCACTGGAATAAGCCGACTGTCTTGCGCCTCCATTACTAAGCTAGTAGCTTGCGCGTTGTCTCAGAAATATCCACGCACCATCAACTCGATGTATTCCGAAAACCTCGAACGCGGCGCCTTGTTCATGATGGCCTCGGCTCTGTTGTTTGCGGGCATGAGCGCTATCGTCAGACAGCTGTCGCATTCGCTGCCGAATGAAATGGTGGTTTTTTTCCGCAGCGCCATGGGTCTGTTGGCGCTGCTGCCCTGGTTGTGGCATCGCGGCTGGCCCAGTTTGAAGACGAAACATCTGTCGCCACATCTTTCCCGCGGACTGGCGGGACTCGCCTCCATGTACTGTTATTTCTACGCCATAGCCCACATGCCGCTGGCGGATGCAGTGCTGCTTAATTATTCAACACCACTCTTTGTTCCCTTTATTGCCGCCGTAGGTCTCGGTGAACATATACCACGCCGGTTGTGGTGGACAATCGGTATAGGTTTTGGCGGTATTCTCCTGATCCTCAAACCGGGACACGAACTGTTCACGCCGGTTTCTCTCATCGGAGTCGCCTCGGGAATCTTTGCCGCGCTCGCCATGGTCAGCATCCGTCGCCTGACGCGCACCGAGCCGGTGCTACGCATCGTGTTTTATTTCAGTATCATCTGTACTGCGGTTTCTGCCGTGCCGCTTCTGTGGTGCTGGCAGACACCCAGTTCGGAACTCTGGCTGTTGTTGATCCTGATGGGTGGGCTTGCGAGCCTCGCGCAATTATTGCTTACCCGCGCCTATGCTCACGCCCCGGCGGCCCAGGTGGGGCCGTTTAGCTATTCCACCGTGGTGTTCGCCACGCTCGTAGGCTGGCTTTTTTGGGATGAGGTGCCCGATGTCCTATCTTTCTTTGGTGCGTTGTTGGTTTGTCTGGCCGGCATCCTGGCCATTCGTCTGGTCGGGCGCATCGCGGCACCGGTCACCGAGATACCGGCGCAAAAATAGCCTGCGGCAAGGCTGAAATATGGCCCAGAATAAACGAAAAACGCGGTATTTTGGGTGTGCTAATCTTTAACCATACCGGTGAATTGCCCCGCAAGGATGGGCATGGGCACCGCGAATTTATGGATCAACAAAAATGGAGACGAGCATGAGTAGCCTGGATGAAGCGGTTGAACTTGTTTTGCGCTGGAAAGCTGACCGGCAGAAGAATCGCGCCGCCGTGCTTGCCCAGATGGAAGGGCTGACCAAGGAATGTCAGGCGGCAATCAAGATCTGGCAAGGTTATACGAATGCCCCCGCTGTGCCCGAGGATCAGCGGAGCATCGTGAGCTGGATCGGCCCTGAACGCGCCAAACAATTGCATGAGGTGTCCCTGCGGACGCGAGATCTGGTCCTGGCGATCTGCCAGGCAGCCGGTCCGCAAGTGGGTCGCTTCGTAGGCTTTGATGAGAGCATTGTCGAAATGGCCTACCGCCAGTTGAAACCCGGCGAGTCCGGGGTCGATGCCGCCAATACAGCGATAAGCCGCCTGCAGGATCAAGTCAATCACATACATGGGTTGATCGAGCGGGTTCGCTCAGGCAAGCCGGCAGGAAAGGAATTAGCCAAGGAAAAGTCGAGCAAAAAACCAGCGGGCAAGAAGGCGCTCAAGAAAAAGGCGGCACCCAAGAAAAAATAACAGCGGTAGTGTTTAACAGCGGAAATAAAAAAGCGCCCCATACAATGGGGCGCTTTTGCTACAGCGAAGAAAAAGGAATTACTTAGCTGCGCCTTCTTTCTTCTCTTCCATCTTTTCTGCTTTCTTCTTGCCTTTCTTCTTGGCCTTTTTCTTCTCGTCTTTCTTCACGCCGGCTTCGTCTTTCTTGCCAGCAGTGGCAGGGGCGGCAGCGGCCGGGGCAGCGTCCTTCGTGGCGGCCGGGGCTTCAGCGTTGGCAACGCCGAACATAAATGCAAAGGCCAGGGCAAACAGGCTGATCAGGGTCTTCTTCATGGTAATGCTCCTAAAAATAATTGAATGGCTGGGGTGTTTCATTGTCTGATGGTTGCGATGAGTTCAATTTCATCTCCCAACATTGGTGTTCTCTAATGCAATCGATGTGCCATGTATGATTTTCTATTAAACTTAATATAAACAATAAGTTATAAAATTACATTAAACTAGGCTATGCTTTACAGGCTTCAAATTTTGTAGCTCACACCATTTTAGAAGGAACATGTCCCATCGTTTTCTTTGGTTAGGACGACTACAGCGTAAGGTCTTGCTGGTCATCTCGATCATCGTGATAGTGCCGATGCTGGTGGCCGGTTGGCTGGCGGCCGAGTGGGTATCGATCACTTTCGAGAATCGTTTGCAGCAATGGATCGTGGACGCCGCCCGTGCCAACCAGAACTGGTTGCAGGCCTACCAGAGTGACGCCGTCATGATCGGGCGGGTACTGGCGGATGACGAGGCCTATGCCGGCAAGATCGACCGCGATCCCGAAGGCGCCATGCCTTCGCAGGTAAGGCGCATTACCCAGGAACTCGGGATTAACCTGATCCAGGTTTATACGCCGGAGAGAAAGCTGATCTATTCCTCGATACCGGTCGAGGTGAGTGCGCTCTGGGAACGAGGTCAGACCGAGGCCGTGCTCAAGGTGATCCGAAAACAGAAAACCATGCTCGCCGCAGTCGGCATCACACCGGTTCCGCGCCAGGGAAACCCGCGTTACTATCTCGTGCTCGGCAGTCTGCTCGGCCAGGATTTTACAGATGAACTTGCTCAGCTCACCGGCCTGAAGGCGCGCCTCTATTATCGGGAAGGAAAAAATTACTACGACCTCTTTTCCACGCCAGGTGAGACTGCCTCGCTCAAGTATCTTCCGGCCACGGGGCTGAATCGCCTGGAAAGAGAGAAAAAATCCTATTACAGCCTGGAGGCGGAAAACGGTCAGTTCCGTGGCCTGTACATGCCCATCGTCGATCCCACCGGTCGTGTTGAGGCAATCATGTTCAGCGGCCTGGAACGCCGTGGTGTGCAGGAAGTGCTTACTAACCGCATTGCGCTGTTTCTGTCAATATCTTTACTTGGCATTGTGATCGGTGTGTTGACAGGTCTGTTGCTCTCGCGCTTGGTGGTGCAACCGCTGCAGTACCTGCGCAACGGCGTGATGCAACTCGCCGGCCAGAATTTCAATGCCAACGTGCCGATCCACTCGGACGACGAGCTGGGTGATCTGGCCAAGGCGTTCAACGCCATGGCGGCGCGCCTGCGTGAGGCGCGCGATGAGCAGGCACAGCGGTTCCAGAAGGACAAGCTTACCGCCATGGGCGAGCTGTCCGCGGCCCTGGCCCACGAAATCCGCAACCCCATTGGCATCATCAATACCTCGGCCGCACTGCTCGACAAGCCCGACTACGACCCGGAAAAAAAGACGCAACTGACACGTATGATCCGCGAGGAGAGTGTGCGTGTGTCCAACCTGGTGCAGGACTTCTTGCAGCTTTCCCGTAACCGGCAGCCGGTCTTTACGCGCATTGATCCGGCACAGCCGCTCGCGCGGGCGCTCGACCTTGCACTCGCGGGGACAGATAACATCAAGGTGGACAAGCAGTTCAATCACAACGATGCCCGGATCATGGCTGACGCCGGTTTGTTGCTGCAGGCCTGGGGTAATATTTTCACCAACGCCTTGCAGGCCATGAATGGTAAGGAAGGCATGCTCAGGCTGCGCTCTGGTGTCGAAGACGGAAGGGTTTTCCTGTCGGTCGAAGACAGCGGGCCGGGCCTGCCGGCGGAGATCATGCCGCGCCTGTTTGAGCCGTTTTTCACGACCAAAGATCAGGGCACCGGGCTTGGGCTGACCATCGCCTACACGCTTACGGAGGCCAACGGCGGGCGCTTACAGGCGGCCCCTTCGGAAGGCAGTGGTGCCCGGTTTGTCATGTGGTTTTCCATATCGGATTCAAATGAGGGCACTGGATGAAACGCACAGTGATGGTGGTGGACGATGAGCAGAACATGCAGGCGGTTATGCGCATGATTCTGGAAGGGGCCGGTCACCAGGTGCTGGTGGCTGACAGCGGCGAGCAGGCGCTGACGCACGCGAAGAATCCGAACCTCGATGTGGTATTGAGCGATCTCAATATGCCCGGCATGGGGGGTGAGGAATTCATCCTCCGTTTCCGGCGGGAACGGCCCGACGTGCCGGTGATCGTGGTGACGGCCCATGGCACGATCCGCTCGGCCGTGACGAGCATCCATAATGGCGCAGCCGATTACTTGACCAAACCCTTCGAGCCGGAGCAGCTCGAAATCGTGGTGCACAACGCCATCAAGCTGCGCGACATCCTGCACGAGAACGAACAGCTCAAGGAGGCGGTGAACCAGTCGCGCGAAACCAAACGCCTGGCCGGCGAAAGCCGGGCGGCGCAACAGCTGATTGAGGAAATCAAACGTGTTGCGCCGTATAAAACGGGCGTGCTGATATCGGGCGAATCCGGCACTGGCAAGGAGCTGGTGGCGCGCACGATTCATGAATTGTCCCCGCGTCACAAACATCCGTGGGTGGCGATCAACTGTTCCGCGATACCGCGCGACCTGATGGAAAGCGAATTATTCGGTTACGTGAAAGGTGCGTTCACCGGCGCGACACAGAACCGCAACGGCCGACTCGAGCAGGCGCAGGGTGGCACATTGTTTCTTGACGAGATTGGCGACCTGGATCTTTCCCTGCAGGCGAAGTTCCTGCGTGTGTTGCAAGAGCGTGAATTTTCGCCGGTAGGTTCCGATCAGGTCCGGTCCATAGATGTACGCTTCATCTCCGCGAGCAACCGCGATCTCAAGGAGCTCGTGGCGCAGGGGAAATTCCGCGAAGACCTGTTCTATCGCCTGGATGTCTACAGTATCGTCGTGCCGCCATTGCGCGATCGCCGCGACGACATCCCGCTCCTGGCCCGTACTTTCCTGCGCGAGCTGGTTGCGGAGACCGACAAGAAGGTCACGGGGTTTACCCCGGCGGCGCTTGAGGTTCTGGAGAATTACACCTGGCCGGGCAACGTCCGCGAACTGCGCAACACCGTGGAACGGTCGCTGCTGTCCTGCAAGAGCGATCTGATTGATGTTACCGAGCTGCCGAATGCCGTCGCCACGTCTACAGGTCCGGTGCAGCCCGCCGGCGGGTTTTCCGTGGAAGGGATCGGTGAAAAAGACCTAGATCACTGGCTGGAAGAGATCGAGCGCCGCGCCATCCTGGAAGCGTTGGCGCAGTGCAAGGGGGTACAGGCGCATGCCGCCAAGCGCCTTGGCATCACCGAGCGCAGTCTGTGGCACCGCATCAAGAAGCTCGGGATTCAAATCAACCGTGTGGTCAACTGAGAAGCGGGCGACCGCCGGCTGTGGCCTAGGTGAGCGTGCGCACGCCCTGATCGCCACCCAGCAGCAATACATCTGCCGGCCGACGGGCGAACAGGCCATTGGTTACGATGCCGGTGAGATGATCGAGTTTTTCCTCGAGTTCTACCGGGTTCAGGATGTTGAGGTTGTGCACATCGAGAATGATATTGCCGTTGTCGGTGGTGAAACCCTCACGCAGCACCGGTTGGCCGCCAAGCTTCACGATCTGACGCGCGACCAAGCTGCGTGCCATGGGGATGACCTCGATCGGTAAAGGGAACTTGCCGAGCACGTCCACGAGCTTGGAATCGTCGGCGATGCAGACGAACTTCTTGCTGGCCGCGGCCACGATTTTCTCGCGCGTCAGCGCGCCACCACCGCCCTTGACGAGATGCAGGTGTTTGGTGACCTCATCGGCCCCGTCCACGTACAGCGGCAGGTCGCCGGTGGCATTCAGGTCGAGCACCTGAATACCGTGTTTTTTCAGGCGCTCGGCGCTGGCGACGGAAGAGGCCACCGCGCCGTCGAGCTTGCCCTTGATTCTGGCCAGGGCGTCGATGAAATGGTTGGCCGTGGAGCCGGTGCCCACGCCGATGATCCAGCCGGATTCGACGTACTGGATCGCTGCCTCGGCAGCTGCCTTTTTCTTATCGTCCGGGGACATGGGTTCCTCTTTGTAAACGGAAACGGCGCAAGAATACCTATTATTGGTGTGATATTGAAGTATTTGTTGGTAGATTATCCCGAGATTTGCATGAGGAAAGCCACTTGCCGGAAAAATACATTAAGAAAATTTTGACCTCGCGCGTCTATGAGGTCGCCCGGGAAACCCCGCTCGACTATGCACCGCTGCTGTCACAGCGTGTACGCAACCACGTCTGGCTCAAGCGCGAGGATGAGCAGCCGGTGTTCTCATTCAAGTGCCGCGGCGCCTACAACAAGATGGCGGGCCTGAGCCCCGCCGAACTCAAGAAAGGCGTGGTCACCGCTTCCGCCGGGAATCACGCCCAGGGCGTGGCGCTCGCCGCCGGCAAGCTCGGCACCCGGGCGATTATCGTCATGCCACGCACCACGCCGGCCATCAAGGTGGACGCCGTGCGCAACCTCGGTGGCAAGGTGATGCTACATGGCGACAACTACGACGCGGCCTACGCGCATGCGCGCGAAATCGCCACCCAGCGCAAACTCACCTTCGTGCACCCGTACGATGACCCGGATGTCATCGCCGGTCAGGGCACGATCGGCATGGAGATTCTGAAGGAACACACTGGTGCGCTCGACGCTATTTTCGTGCCGGTGGGCGGTGGCGGGCTGATCGCCGGCATTGCTGCCTACGTCAAGCAACTGCGTCCCGAAATAAAAATCATCGGTGTCGAGCCGGAAGAGGCCGACGCCATGGACCGCTCGCTCAAAAGTGGCAAGCGCGTGCTGCTCGATCATGTCGGCATCTTTGCCGACGGCGTGGCCGTGCGCCAGGTGGGCGAGGAAACGTTCCGCCTGTGCAAGCAGTTTGTTGATGACATGGTGCTCGTCTCGAACGATGAAATCTGCGCCGCGATCAAGGACATTTTTGAAGACCGTCGTTCGATTCTGGAACCCGCTGGCGCGCTCGCCTACGCCGGCCTCAAACGTTATGCCGAACGCGAGAAGCTGAAAGCTAAGAATCTGATCGCTATCGCTTCTGGGGCGAACGTGAATTTCGACCGTCTGCGGCACGTGGCCGAACGTGCCGAGATCGGCGAGCGGCGCGAGGCGATTCTCGCTGTCACGATCCCGGAACGGGCTGGCAGTTTCCGCAAGTTCTGTTCGGTCATCGGCGACCACAGTATTACCGAATTCAACTACCGCTTTGCCGACCCCAGCAACGCCCACATATTTGTCGGTGTGCAGGTGGGCCAGGCCACCGCGATCAAGAAACTGATCGCGTCCTTGCGCAAACAGGGCTACCCCACGCTCGACATGACCGATAACGAGATGGCGAAGCTGCACATCCGCCATCTGGTTGGCGGCCGCGCGCCCAACGCTGTGCACGAAATCCTTTATCGCTTCGAATTCCCTGAGCGGCCCGGGGCGCTAATGAATTTTCTGAACAAGATGGGTGGGGCCTGGAATATCAGTCTGTTCCACTACCGTAACCACGGTGCCGATTTTGGCCGCGTACTCGTCGGCATGCAGGTCCCGCCGAAGGACAAGAAGGTGTTCCAGAAGTTTCTGGAGAACTTGGGCTACGAATATGCCGAGGAAACCAGCAATCCGGCGTATAAGTTGTTTTTGAACTGATTAGTTTAGAGCCGCCTTCGGCGGTCGAATTCATTGCAAGTTCCCCGCCCGTGTGCGGGAACTGCAATTACTTCTGAATCTGTTCCACCTTTTCAATCACTACATCCTTCACCGGCACGTTCTGAAACGGCCCGACATTTCCAGTCGTCACTGACTCAATCTTCTTCACCACATCCATTCCTTTCGTGACCTTGCCGAAGACGCAATAGCCCCAACCTTGGTCGGTCTTGTCGCGGTAGTCGAGATTGGGATTGTCCACGGTGTTAATGAAAAACTGTGCGGCGGCGGAATGTGGGTCCGGGGTGCGCGCCATGGCGATGGTGCCGGTGAGATTTTTCAGGCCATTGTCAGCCTCGTTCTTCAGCGAGATACCCTTGGATTTCTCGCGCATACCGGGCACGAAACCGCCGCCCTGAATCATGAAGCCGGGAATGACGCGGTGAAAGATGGTGCCGTTGTAGTAGCCGCGCTCCATATAGGCGAGGAAGTTTTTGACCGTGAGCGGTGCCTTGTCCAGATAAAGTTCGAGTTCGACGACGCCGAGATTGGTGGTCAGGCGCACATGCGGATTTTCCGTTTTGGCGGACGGTGTCGCGGCCAAGGCGGAAGCCGACAGGAAAAGGGCGGCGATCATCAGAAACTTGGCAATCACTTTCATGCTTGATTTCTCCTTACAGGGCAATGACTGGGCAGGAAGGTTATCAGGATTTCTTTTCCAGTTGCAGGATAGTTTGCCATTCTTTGGCTGTTACCGGCATGATTGACAGCCGGTTGCCACGTTGTACCAGACGCATGTTTTTGAGCGTTGGTGTGGCCTTGATTCGCGACAGCGGCAGCAGCTGTTTGAATTCACGCGCGAGTTTGACGTCCACCATGTACCACACCGGTTCTGTCGGCGTGCTCCGGGGATCGTAGTGCGGGTCTTTCGGATCGAAGGCGGTGATGTCCGGATAGGCCTCGTACACGATCTCGACGATGCCGGCGATACCGGGTTCGGCGCAGCTCGAGTGGTAGAAAAACGCCTGGTCGCCCGGCTTCATGGCGCGCATGAAATTGCGCGCTTGGTAGTTGCGTACGCCGTCCCAATGTTCCGTCTGTTTGCGGCGTTTCTTGAGGTCGATGATCCCGAACGCGTCGGGCTCGGATTTCATGAGCCAGTAGTTCATATTGCTTTAGCCGTAGGGCTCGAATTGTGGGATAACCTCGGTCTCCGCCTTGGCATCGTCCACCCACTGCCGGATCGCCGGCAGGGCGGTGATGGTTTTGACGTAGGCGGCGGAAACAGAATCAAGCTCGACGGCATAGGTCACAAACCGCAGCGCCACCGGCGCATACATGGCATCGGCGATGCTGAATGTGCCGAACAGGAAATCGCCGCCGCCACCGAAGCGCTTGCGGCAATCGTTCCACAGGGCGCGGACGCGTTCGACGTCCTTCAGGCTCTGCGGCGTGCGTCCCTTGCCGGACAGCTGTTTGCGGCAGTTCATGGACATGTGCTCGCGCAGCGCCGCAAAGCCCGAGTGCATTTCGGCACTGATGGAGCGCGCCACGGCGCGGGCCGCGCTGTCCTTGGGCCACAGCTGTTTTTCCGGAAAGCGCTCGGCGAGGTATTCGCCAATAGACAGAGAATCCCACACCGTCACGGTTCCGTCGTGCAGGACCGGCACCTTGCCGGCGGGGGAGTGTTCAAGAATCTTCGCCCGTGATTCAGATGTATAAAGCGGAATGTGGATTTCGGTAAACGGGATGCCCGCCTGTTTCAGCACGAGCCAGGGGCGCAGCGACCAGGAGGAGTAATTCTTGTTGCCGATGACGAGCGTGAGACCGCCCATAGGGTGATGCCGAATTAGTTCGCCAGCCGCACGACGCGGCTCACCGATTCAGCCGCCTCCGGCACGCGGAGGCGCGTGATGGCACGGCACTGGCCGGTGGCCTCGTTGATGTCGAGCAGCACGCCGCAGAGGGTGCCCGGGCCTTCGGCGACTTCAAAGCGTTCCGGGAGTTTCTGGATGAAGCGCTTGAGGGATTTCTGGGTGTCCATGCCGATGACGGAGTCGTAGCAGCCGGTCATGCCGACGTCGGTGATGTAGCCGGTGCCCTGCGGAAAGATACGCTCATCCGCGGTTGGTACATGGGTGTGGGTGCCGGCGACCGCGCTCACGCGCCCGTCGAGGTACCAGCCCATGGCCATTTTCTCGCTCGTGACTTCCGCATGCAGATCCACGAAGACAATCTTAACGTCATCGGGCTTGGCTGCCAGTGTGCGGTCCACACAGGCGAAGGGGCAGGCAAGATGCGGGTGCATGAATACATTGCCCATGAGGTTCAGGACCCCGACCTTGTGGCCGGCCGCGGTGGTGGTTACGAGCCAGCCGGTGCCGGGTGTGCCATCGGGATAATTGTGCGGGCGCAGCAGCCGCGGCTCGGTGAGGATGTATTCGAGGGCTTCTTTCTTGTCCCAGGCATGATTGCCGTTGGTGAGCACGTCCACGCCCGCGGCGAACAATTCATTGGCGGTTTTTTTGGTAATACCCGCGCCATCGGCAATGTTCTCGGCGTTGGCCACGACGAGGTCAAGCTTCAGTCGGCTGCGCAGGGCGGGGACTTGAGAGGCGACTGCGCGCCGCCCGGGCTGGCCGACCACGTCACCGATGAAAAGCAGGTTCATAAGTTGTTTCCTTCAGCCATTATATCATTGAAAAGATAGACCGCCCGGTCGGTAATGACACCCTGCATGGGCACATCCCACGGCTCGGCATCCAAAGCCTCGACCTGCTGGAAATTGTGCGCTAGACCAAATACATGCGGTTTTCTCCAGTGCTGGCGGTGGCACAGGAATTCGAGGCTGCGGTCGTAAAAGCCGCCGCCCATGCCGAGGCGGTTGCCGTACCGGTCGAAGCCAACAAGTGGCATGAGGATCAGATCGAGTTCCTGTGCCCGTACCAGTTCCCGCGAGGACACCACCGGTTCGGGGATGCCAAAGCGGTTGGGTTTGAGTTCCATGTCCGGCTCCGCCTTGGCGAACCACAGACGATCGTGCGTCAGGCGCGACAGCACCGGCAGGTAGCAGGTTTTGTGCAGGCGCCAGATATGTGCCATGACCGAGCTGGGATCGATCTCGCCATTGTTCGGCAGGTAACAGGCAATGCGCTGGCTGACCAGAAATAGGCGCGTGCCCATCGCCTGGGCCGCGAGACGGTTGGCCGCGTGGCGCTGTTCCTCGCGTGATAGGCTGGAACGTTTTGCGCGCAGGATTCGGCGCAGGTCATTTTTTTTGGGTGGCACGGGATAAATTTTTTCTGAAAAGGATAATGAAGAGACGCCCTCCGCGAATGCCGTGCCGCTCCGTCGCCTTGAACCGTTGGGTTCAAGTGGGTGCCTCAGAGATGCATCAGGCTTTCCGCAGCCAGGGCGGACATGCACAACAGCATCTGCAATCCGGCTCCCGTTACTAGTACTTATAGGTTCAGAGGATAACTGGAACGGTCACGCACACCGCAGGGGGCGCAACTCAAATGATATACCTATTGGCGGGTTTGTACATCCAGGTGCAGTGCGGCGTCGATTTTGTTTTGTAAAAACCGTAGCTTCTGTGTCATGTCGAGGGACATGCCGCCACGGTTGCGCAGTTCGAGGAATTCGTTGGCGATATTGAGTGCCGCCATGATCGCGGTACGTTCGGCGCCGATGACCTTGCCGCCAGTCTGGATCTCACGCATCTTTTTGTCGAGGAGGTTGGCCGCGGCCAGCAGTGCCGGACGTTCGTCCTCGGGACAGGCAACCATGAACTCTTTGCCGAGGATGGTGACGGTGATGCCTTCGCGGGTTTCTTTCACGTTAGCTGCGCTCCAACGCCTTGAGGCGATCGATCATGGTTTCAATACGTGCGCGCGCGACCCGGGTTTTTTCCACGAGCCGGGCATGTTGTTCGTTCAGAGTACTCTGACCGGACTTGAGCGCCTGATTCTCGTTTTTCAGACGGCGGCAGGTTTCGATCAAATCGTCGATACGGCTTTCGAGGATTTTTAGGTCCTGATTGTCCATGCGGGAATCGTTACTTGCCATAATGATAACAAATATAGGACCGGGGTCGATCAAGGTCAACGCTTTCGGTCGTCGGGATCGGGTGTTAGACTTGCCGGCCCCAAATAAGGGCCTATGCCCGCCACAATCCCGCCTTGGACATTTCCCCTTCCCTTCCCGATTACGACGAAATCGAGCGTATTTTGCGCGAGGCCGGCATTTCGACGAGTGCCGCCGAGGCGCACGGCATCATCACCGGGGTATTGTGCGCGCCGAACGGCCAGGCGGTTTCGTGGCAGAACCTGATTCTGGGGCGGCAGGAGCAGCCGGTCGCCGCGTTGTCCGCGGAACTGGCGCAGGCCCTTGCCGTGCTTTATCAACAGACGCACGCGCGGCTTTACAGCGTGGATTACGAATTCGAACCACTGTTGCCCGGTGATGGCCATAAATTCCAGCAACAGATCGAAGGTCTCGCGGATTGGTGTCGTGGTTACCTGTTCGGGTTGCTGAGTGGCGGCATGAAGGACGTGTCCGCGCTGTCCGGCGACGCGGGCGAGATCGTCGCCGATATTTTCCGGATTTCCGAGGCCGAGACGGATGAAGCCGGGGTCGATGAAGCAGATGCGCGCGCGTTTGCCGAATTGGTGGAATACATCCGTGTCGGCGTGCAATTAGTTTTCGAAGAACTACAGCCGCCGGTGTCGAAACACTAGGTGGTGTCAGTTGGTTTTTTCGATGTGTGTTTCGATGAGGTTCAGCGTTTCCCGGTAAGTCTTGATCTGTTGCCCGCCAAGCTCCACGGCGCGCCGCGCCGCCTGTTGTGCCTCCGTCCAATGTTGACGATCGGCGAGTGTTTGGGCGAGATTGTTGAACGCGTCGGCCGATTCCGGATGAACCTGGGTAGCCTTGCGGAAGGCTTCTTCGGCATCGTGTAAATCGCCAATCGCGTAGCGGCTGTTGCCCAGCCCCAATTGTGCTACGAGACTCTTCGGCCAGCGCTTGAGCGCTACGGAATAGGCGCTCGCCGTTTCCTGCCAGCGTGACAGACGTTCGAGCGGAACCACGGATTGCAGATAGGGTGTTTCTTCCGCGGTGAACGGCAGACGGTCTGGCGGCATGACCACCATCGCCCAGTAATCGCTGCGGCGCCAGGTGTGCTCGAACAACTCGAGCGGAATCACATGGCGTTCCTCGCGCCCCGAGCGCAGCACGATCGCGTCATGCGACAGATCGAATCCCACGACCACGGCGTAGTGCCACTTCGGATACCACCAGAAGCTCAGGTTTTGCAGGATCAGCACCGGGTTGCCCGAAGCGACCTCGGCGAGAACCGATTCGAGTTGCGGCCGCAGCACATAAGGGATGCGCCCGTGACGGCGCACGCTGGCGACCATCTCGATCTGCAAGCTACCTTGGCGTTCCGGGAGATAGACCTCAGGAATGAGCTCGGTGGGGGTAACGCTGGCGTTCGTGGCGTTGAGCACCATGGCGAGCGACGCCGGGCCGCACTGGTATTCCTCCTGCGGGAAGAAAGGCACGGTGGTGAGTTCCACCGGCTGCGGGAAGGCATCGGCGGTTTGAAGCACGCGATCGGTCTGCAGGGTACTGCAGCCGGAGATCGTCAACAGGTACAAAATAAAAAAACCGCCCGAAATGACTCGGGCTGTTTTGGGGTTATGCATCACTCAACCGACAACAGTCTGGTTTAGCGCTTGGTCGTCGGATGCTTGACGAAGGGGAAGATATTGGTGAAGCCGAGGATGTCGGTGATCAGCAGTACAATGAACACGAACACCGCTAGCCCAAGGACATCACCGCCGGCCGGAAGTTGGTCGATCTTGCCAGATAGGGTTTGGACTTCCTCATCCGTCAGGCTGTCCACGCGCGCCTGTACCTGCGACGGATCGACGCCGCGGGCCACGAGTGCCGCCTTCACGTCATCGCGGTTCAGGGCTTCCTGCAGGCGGGCACGGTTTTGTTGCGTTTGGGCGACGTTGGCGATGGTCTCGGTACCAATCATGCCAGCCTGGGCGGTGGGCAGGTGGAGGCTGAGCGACAGCAGGCCGAATACGAGCAGTTGGCTGACGGGTTTGGCGATTCGACGAAGTTTTTCCATTTTCTGATCTCCTGAAGCAATGGTTGAGGCGTTAGTCTAAATTGAACTTGATTAAATGAGACCTTGGATAATGACCTCTTGTTCCCTCGGACAATACCGGGCATCGGCTGGTTCCGTTGAAAACGGCACGGCGGGCAATTATACCTGCAAGTTGTCGGTTATTCGCTACCGACCGCGGTTTCTTGCTCGATTTTTGGCATAATGGCGTCATGGACCAGAAGCTTTTTGCGAAACGCCGTAGCGAGGTGATGAGCCACATGGGTGGCGGTGTGGCCATCCTACCGACCGCACCGGTGCGCGTGCGCAACCGCGACGTGCACTTTCCTTTCCGCGCTGACAGCGATTTTTATTACCTCACGCACTTTCCCGAACCCGAAGCGGTGGCGGTACTGGTGCCGGAGCGCGAGCACGGCGAGTACATCCTGTTTTGCCGCGAACGTAATCCGGAGAAGGAAACCTGGGAGGGCCGGCGCGCCGGACTCGATGGCGCGCGCGAGAGATATGGGGCGGACGATGCCTTTCCCATCGACGACATTGATGACATCCTGCCCGGCCTGCTCGAAAACCGGGAGAAGGTTTTCTACAGCATGGGGCGTTATGGTGATTTTGACAGCCGCCTGATTGGTTGGGTCAACGAAGTGCGCGACAAGGCGCGCAACGGCGTGCACGCTCCCGGCGAGTTTGTCGATCTCAACCACATCCTGCACGAGATGCGGCTGTTCAAGGGTGCCGAGGAGATTCGGCTGATGAAGCGCGCGGCAAAGATTTCGTCGCAGGCGCACCGGCGTGCAATGCAGGTTTGCCGGCCGGGCATGATGGAGTACGAACTCGAGGCCGAGTTGTTGTACGAATTCAAAAAGGGCGGCAGCCTCTATCCCGCCTACCCGCCGATTGTCGGCGGCGGCGCCAACAGCTGCATCCTGCACTACACCGAGAACAACGCAGAACTCAAAAATGGCGATATGCTGTTGATCGATGCCGGCGCCGAGATCGACGCCTACGCCGCCGACATTACGCGCACCTTCCCGGTCAATGGCCGCTTCAGCGGTGAGCAGAAGGATATCTACGCGCTGGTGCTTGCGGCACAACTCGCCGCCATCGAGCAGATCAAGCCCGGAAATCACTGGAACGACCCGCACGAAACCGCAGTGCGTATTCTGACGCAAGGTCTGAAGGACTTGGGGTTGCTCAACGGTAGCGTGGACGGCCATATCGAGAATGGTGACTACAAGCGTTTCTACATGCACCGCACCGGCCACTGGCTCGGGATGGATGTGCACGATGTCGGTGACTACAAGCTTGACGACACCTGGCGCCTGCTTGAGCCTGGCATGGTGCTCACGATCGAACCGGGGCTGTATATCCCCGAGAGCAAAGACGTTCCGCGTGGTTTCTGGAACATCGGTGTGCGCATCGAAGACGACGTGCTGGTCACGCGCGAGGGTTATGATGTACTTTCCCGCGAGGCGCCGAAGGCCGTCGACGAAATCGAAACGCTGATGAAGCACTAAAATAGTTTTTGGCGCAAAGTTTTAAAAATTAAAAACCGGTTTTCTTTGCCTACTTTGCGTCTTTGCGGTGAATGATGTTTTATGCAAACTGACTTCGATATCTTGATCATCGGCGGCGGCATGGTCGGCGCCAGCCTCGCCTGTGCCCTGCGCGAAACCCCTTTTCGCATAGGCGTAATCGAGGCGGTGCCGCTTGCCGCTCCCTCCCAGCCGAGCTACGACGACCGCACCATCGCGCTCGCCTATGGCTCCCGGCGTATTTTTGAGAGCATCGGCCTGTGGGGCGATGTCGCTCCGGAGGCCAGTCCCATCGAACGCATTCATATCTCGGACCGCGGCCGTTTCGGTTTCACGCGCCTGTCCGCCGCGGACGCGGGCCTGCCGGCGCTTGGTTATGTTGTGGCCAACCGTGCCCTGGGTGCGGCCCTGCTCAAGCAAATGGAAGCCGCGAAAAACATTGAGTGGCTGTGCCCGGCGGAAATGCAGGATATCCAGTTTGCGCCCGAGGCCGCGACCGTCACGGTCCGGCATCGCGACACGCATAAAATATTCACTGCACGGCTCGTGGTCGCCGCCGATGGCGCCCACTCTGCCGTGCGCCAGCATGCGGGCATCGAAGTCGCACGCACGGAATATTGCCAGTCCGCCATCGTCACCAACGTGACCGCGAGCCTGCCGCACGGCAACACCGCCTACGAGCGCTTCACGGATACCGGTCCGCTCGCGATTTTGCCACTGCCCGATAGTAGATGCGCTGTGGTCTGGAGCGCCAAGGAGCAGGAAGCGGAAAAAATCCTGGCTTTAAGCGATATCGAATTCCTGAACCGCTTGCAGGAACGTTTCGGCGGCCGGCTCGGCACGTTCTCGCGCCTGGGCAAACGCGCGGCCTATCCGCTGGCGCTGACCAAGGTGAAGGAACATGTGCGCCCGCGCCTGGCGCTCATCGGTAATGCTGCGCACACGGTGCACCCGGTCGCCGGCCAAGGGTTCAATCTCGGGCTGCGCGATGTGGCGGCGTTGTCCGAGGTGCTGACCGATGGCGCGCGCGCGAATCGCGATATCGGCGATGTATCGGTGTTGCGCCTGTACTTCGACTGGCGCAAACGCGACAATCAGGTGACCTCGCTCTTTACCAACAGCCTGATCCGGATTTTCTCCAACAACTTTCTGCCGCTTGCGTTTGCCCGCAACGCCGGGCTCATCGCCGCGGACCTGCTGCCGCCGGTCAAGCGCGGCTTCATTCGCATGACCAGCGGGTTGGGCGGGCGCTTGCCGCGCCTGGCGCGCGGACTGCCGTTGTAATCATGTCTGCGGCCACCCCAAAAACAGGCGCTTCCTACGATGTGTTGATCGTTGGTGGTGGCATGGTCGGCAGTGCGCTGGCCTGTGCGTTGGGCGATTCGCGCCTCAAGGTTGCGGTGCTGGATCACGCGCCCGCGGCGGCGCCACCACAAACGGGGCATGATCTGCGCGTGAGTGCCATCACGCTGGCCTCACGCACACTCTTTGAGAATATTGGCGCGTGGGGGGGCATGACGCGGCGGCGGGTAGCGCCGGTCGCGGAAATGCAGATTTGGGACAGTAATGGCAGTGGTTCGATCCATTTCAATGCCGCCGAGATCGGCGAGCCGTGTCTGGCTTACATCATCGAAAACAGCGTGATGCAGGCGGCGCTGGTGGAACGATTGCACCACTTCACCAACATTCACTACCTGTGCCCGGCGACCATTGCCGACGTCGCCCTTGCCGATGATGGCGCCGTGGCGACGCTGAAGGATGGCCGAAGCCTGCGCGCGCATCTGCTCGTGGGCGCAGACGGGGCGGGTTCGCAAGTGCGGCGCGCGGCCGGCATCGAGAAACAGTCGCTCGATCTCGACCAGACGAGCATCGTCGCCACCGTGACCACGGAAAAATCGCACGAACAGGTCGCCCGCCAGCGGTTTCTTACCACCGGGCCGCTGGCATTCCTGCCCCTGGGCGAACCGCATAGTTGTTCCCTTGTTTGGTCGGCGGACAGTCCGCGCGCCGCGGTGCTGCTTGCGCTCGATGACGCGGCGTTTGTGGCCGAACTGCAAACGGCCTTTGGTAATTCACTTGGCAAGGTCCTTTCTATCAGCGCCCGGATGGCATTTCCACTGGCGTTGGCGCACGCCAAACATTACACCGCGCCACATCTCGCGCTCATCGGCGACGCCGCGCACACCGTGCACCCGCTAGCCGGGCAAGGTGTGAACCTGGGTTTCCTCGATGCGGCGGCGCTTGCCGAGGTCTTGCTGGATGCGGCAGCGAGCCAGAAAGACATCGGCGCGCACACCGTGCTGCGCCGCTATGAACGCTGGCGCAAGGGCGATAACCTCGCCATGGTCTCGATCACCGGCGGCTTCCGTTATCTTTTCAGCAACGATATGCCGATAGTGAGCCAGTTAAGAAATACGGGCCTGAGCCTTGCCAATGCCGCGACGCCGGTGAAGAATTTCTTCATGCGCCGGGCCAGTGGGCTGGAAGGGGATTTGCCGAAGCTGGCGCGCCGGGCTGTCGGTTGATGGCTGATATCTAACGTTTGTCGGACCTGTTTATTTGATGTGAAAAATGATTTTTGGAATCAGCGTTTCTCCGAGCCCGGCCATGCCTACGGCACCGAGCCCAACGCCTTTCTCGCCTCGAATAAGCAATACCTGAAGCCTGGCATGAAAGCCCTCGCTGTGGCCGATGGTGAAGGGCGCAACGGGGTGTGGCTGGTAGGCCAGGGGGTCGATGTGCTGTCGGTGGATGCCTCGGAAGTCGGTCTGCGTAAAACACGCGAACTGGCTCAAGGCCGTGGACTCACGATTCACACGGAGCTCGCCGACCTCACGAGATGGGCATGGCCCAAGAATGCATTCGATATTGTCGCCGCGATTTTCATTCACTTCCCGCCAGAACATCGTGCACGCATGCACGAAAAGATGCGGCAGACGCTCAAGCCCGGCGGCGTGCTGATCATGGAAGCGTTTACACCCGAACAGCTTAAATACAAAAGCGGCGGACCACAGGTGAAGGAAATGCTTTATACCGCCGAGATGTTGCGCACGGACTTCCGGGCGGATGAGATTCTTCTATTGGAAGAAAGGCTGACCGATCTGAACGAGGGCCCTTACCACCGAGGGTTGGCCTCGGTGGTAAGGCTGGTGTTGAGGAGGAATCCCTCTCCTCAGCGTTTGTAACTCCAGCTGTCTTTCAGGTAGGCGTCAAGCCCGGCGTATTCCTCTTTGGTCGCAAAGGCCAGTCCCTTTTCCGAGCCGTTGGCAGCCATCAGCCGACTCATGGCGGAATTGGCCGCCGGCGAAACCAGTGCCGAGGCGATCTGTGCCTGATCATTTGGCGAAACGCGCGGTCCGGCGGAGAACGCTTGATTCGGGAGCAGGCGGGTCTGGTAGATCACGCGTGTCAGACTCGCACTGTTTGGAAATTTCTTGAAATTCGCAATGGGCACGATGGCCGCTGTGCATTTCTTTTCGAACGCGACACCCTCATAGGCGTTGGCCCAGCTCATGCTGTTCATGATGTAGGGCTGGCGCATCGGATTATCGAACTGGCTGAGCACGGCGAGCGTGCCTAGGTTAGGCGGATTCATCCCGCACACTTTCTGGCCCACGAGTTGTTTGATGTCCGTGATCTTGTCATCCTTGCGTACGACTACCACGAACGCGCGTTCATCGGCAAGCTTCACCAGCGTGTTATGTTGCAGGTTGGCAATTCGCCAGCTGTTGAAGTGCGGCCCATCGAAGACGATGTCGTAATGGCCGCGCTGCATTTCCGTTTGGTAGGTCAGCCAATCCGAGGGATGTTTGTAGACGACAGGTTTGCCGATGACATGCGAAAGATATTCGGCAATCGGCTGGTAGGTGCGAATGCCGTCCTCCTCGGTTTCGCGCGGCGGAGCGCTGAAGACCAATACATTTTCACCGGCGGGTAGTCCACGCGCGACATTGTCGAGCATCGCGCGACTGTTCATTCCATTCGCCGGCGGGATGAAGGAAACCTTCTCTGCCGTGGCCTTTGCGCCGGCCGCGAATGCTGAGGTACATGTCGTCAGCAGGCAAAGAGTGACCACATGGGCGGCGTGTCTAGCGAGAATTTTGGCAGGTTTGAACACATGACCTCCTTGTTGGTTTTTCGGTTTACAGAAATGGGAAGAAAAGGGCGGGTTTAGTAGTAACCCCATTCATTTTTCAAATAGCTCGCCAGGCCCTTGTATTCCTGGTTGTTGGCCAGAGCGAAACCGTCACCGACCTTGTAGGCATCGCGCAGTTTCGCCGTGGCCGTGGCCGCCGCGGGTGAAACCAGCGCCTGGGCAATGCGTGCCTGGTCCTCCGTCGAAACGCGTGGTCCCGCCGAGAAGGCCTGGTTCGGCATGGCCGCGGTCTTGAACACCACCTTGGTCAAGCCGGCGTAGTCGAGCTTCTTCAGGTCCAGCGCTGGCAATACCCCACCCGCGCATTTTCCGCTGACGACGCCTTCGTAGATGTTGTCCCAACCCTTGGTGTTGATGATGGCCGGCTGGCGGGACGGATTATCGAACTGGCTGAGGAGCACTAACGTGCCCAGGCTCGGCGGTGGGTGGGCGCAAAAGGTGCGCCCGGCCATTTGTTGCAGGCTAGTGATGTTCTGGTCCTTGCGCACAATGACGGTGAATTCGTGGCGTTCCGGGATTTTCACGAGGATGTTATGGCTCAGATTTTCCATGCGGTAGCTGTTGAAGTGCGGGCCATCGAAGACGATGTCATAACTGCCCTTGAGCATTTCGGTGCGGTAGACCCCCCAGGTTCCCGGGTGTTTGTACACAACCTTCTTGCCGATGGCTTTGCTCAGATATTCCGCCACCGGTTTATACATTTCGATACCGGCTTCCGGTGTTTCGTGGGGTGGGGCGGTGAAGATCAACGCTTCCTGATCCTCCGCAATGCTTTCCTGGAGATTGTTTTTCGCGGGGGTGGATGGCGTAAAGGAAACTTTTTTCAGCAGCGCGTTCGCAATGGCCCGCATTGGAGGCGTGTTCATTGTCTCGCTGTCCCCGGCAACAGCGAACGATGACGCGGTCATCGCAGTGGCCAGCGACAACAGCAGTAATGCGGTTAAACGGCGCTTGAGACCCATGACGACGCTCCTTGTTGCCCTATCCCCGAACACATCAACAACAAACCTTTACCGCTTGTCCCATTCCTGACTTTACGGGTGCCGTTGCATTTCGAAATCCACCTGAGCAAACGCAGCCCTCTGTAGGGAAAGAGCCTAGCCGGGGTTTCCGCTAAATCCACGGTTGGGGCGCCGGGCATGGGCAGGGACCCGACAGGCGGTGAATTTGCCTGTGCCAGCGGTAAGGCAGGAACGCTTAAGCAGGCTTTACTTATCCCGCATGTACTGTCGTTCTCAGAGAGTTCAGGGACGTGAACCAGGACAAGTACGGTTCCACACGTCGCTATTCTGCTTTTTCCACCACACGGCGTCTTTCCGCTTAGACCATATGTTGGCGAGCGCCGTGTTCATCTGAATAGAGGATGTTGAATCAGGAGAAATCATCATGCCAATTTTCATGATCGGGACGCAACGTTCGGGCTCCACTCTGTTGCGTCTCATGCTGAACCAGCTGCCCGGCATCGCCGCTCCGCACCCGCCGCATGTTCTGCGACGCCTGATGCCGCTCGTGGGCAACTATGGCGATCTGGAGAAGCACGAGAACATTGCGCAACTCATCGAGGATGTCTGCCGTCTGGTGGAGTTCAATCCGGTGCCGTGGGAGGGCGTGACGCTCAATCGCAGTGATATCCTGCGGCGTTGCCGCACCCGCACGTTGCTCACCGTGTACGGGGCGGTATATGACGCCATGGCCGAGGCGCATGGTGCCAAGACTTGGTGCTGCCAGAGTCTGGCGAATATTCGTTACTTGCCGCAGATCGATGATCACTTTGTTGGTGCGCGTTACATCTACCTCTACCGCGACGGCCGCGACGTTGCGTGTTCGTTTCGCAAGGCCGTGATCGGCGAAAAACATTTTTATCATATCGCCAAGGAATGGGCTGCCACCCAGCAAGAGGCGCTCGGTCTGCGCGCGCGTATCGGGCCAAGCCGTTTCTTCAGCATCAGTTATGAATCGCTGACGGGTGATCCGGAGCTGTCCATGCGTTTCTTGTGCAAGTTTCTTGGTATACGTTTCAGTCGCACCATGTTTGAGTTCTATAAGTCGGATGAGGCCAGGCGTGCGGCGGAGTCGAGCAACCTGTGGGACAACGTGGACAAGCCGATCATGACGGACAATACCCGCAAGTTTCCGCGCGAGGCCTCCGAGGAAGACATCCGTATTTTCGAGTCAGTGGCCGGTAATGCCCTGAACAGCTTGGGTTACGAGCGTATCCATGTGCCACGTGGCAAGGAAATGGTGTTCAGCCAGGCGAATCTTCGCTGGTTCGACGATGAGAACCGGCGGCTCAAGGAAGAGGCGCTGCGGTGCACTGACGTGGAAAATCTGATGCGTCTCGACCGGCAGACTACGCTGGAGCATGATATCCATCTGCGTGCTCAGATGGCGCCGTCTAGCATGCGCGCAATTGTCTGATAATCGCTCGAGGACCAGGGCTGTCTAGAGGCCGGGGTCCTTGAGCTTGCGCGTTAGGGTGTTTCGCGGTTACTTCCTGAAAGTGATAAACATTGCCGAGGTCCAGACCTTGGCGTCGTCCACCTGCCGCCCGAAGAAATACACTGGCCGGTGACCGTGTGGGCCGTTGTGCGGATCAATGTTGAGCGTACCAGTCACCTCGCGCGGAGCGGGCGCGTCCGACATGCGCTCGAAGGCGAGAAACATCTCGATGCCCGGGAGGTTCTTCTTGAGGCGCGCATGTTCGAGCAGCTCAGCACCGGTGAGTTCCCACGAGAATGTCGGACAGTGGACGAAGGGATTGCCCTTGAGTGGGTCGCCAACCTTTACATAGCCATCAATGCTGCCTTCAATGCGGATTTTGGCGCTGGTCAGATGCGAGACATCCATCTCGATGGCGTCCACGTCCCCGTAGGTATCGCTCTTGAAGCCGATCTGGGTCGTACTCTCGCGCCAACAGGTTTCTTCGATGTGTTCAAAACCGAGCCCGTTGAAATCATTGATGACAGCGTTGGTGATGGTAATTTTCCCCTTCCAGGCTGCCCAGCGATAACGGTCCTTGACGCGTGCGCCACCCCAGCGGAAGCGCACCTTGCGCGCCGAGTAGCCGAGTTCCTGTTGCAGATCGCGGCGCCAGATCGGGCCGGTGTGATCGTAGGCAATGATTTCATCCCAGCCAGCATCGCCGAGGAAACGGTATTCCACGGTCGCTGGCCCCTTGCATTCAAATTCATCGCCCAGGATGTGTTCGCCGCAGCGGATCAATCCGTACGTGCGTTCGCCGGTGGAGGCGAAGGTGTGACGCGCACGCAGTGCCTTGGCGATGTCCTTGCGGGTGAGCGCCGGCGCAATTACGCCAGACATGCCGCCCTTGGTGCCGAACACAGCTGTGCCTGGAACACCGCCGCCGCAGCGGCCGCGGTGTTCATCGCCAGCCATTGAGGCGCCAATTTTATAACCGCGTTCCATGGCCTCCTGGTAGAGCCAGCCGAAATGCCCCCAGCTCGAACCGATCTCGATCAGTCGTTCAAGCTTCGGGTAGTGCCAGTCAAGAATGCAGCGCCGCCCGCCGACGTGCGGGATCAGCAGATGTCCCTCCGGGTCCTTGGCGTAGGCGGCCCACAGTTCCTCGAGCGGCCAGGCGCCCGGTTCGACTCCACCACCCTTGGTGTCTTCGTTCCAGTCGACCGAGCGTACGTGTTCGCCGGTCTTGAGAAACGGAAACTCCGGTTCGCCATCGTGCAGGAAGATTACGTTGTGATCGCCGCCGGCGCACGAACTGCCGCACCATTCGGTGCCGGGATAGGCGACGAAGCTTCCATCCTGGGTGATCTCACGCATGAGTTCGACGGTCTTCTTCCAGCGCTCGGTGGTGATGTTGAAGTCATTGTGTGCGAAGGCCAGCACATCAAGGCCAGTCACGTCGCGCCCGTAGGTGAGGTTGTAGGTGGTGGAGTTTGTGCCGATGGTGTCCTCGGAATGCACATGCAGGTCGCAATAATAAATGCGCGGCACAGACAGTTGCTTGTCCACCGTCACGTAGAAGCATTGCGGTTTGATCCACGGGTGCATTGGCATGCACGCCGTTACTACCAGTTCGCCCGACTTGTCGGTGGGAAGGTCATCGAGCAGAAGCACTGCCCAGCTTTTGTCAGCGAGCGTGGCTTTTCGTTCATACACGGGTTTACCGTCGAGCGTCGCGCTCACTTCGATCTTCTCCGGCCGATCCCAGCAGGTGTTGCCCCATTGATCCTCGGCACGTACACGCAGCGGAATTTTCTCGCCGGTGCGGGTCACGCGCGGCCCGGCCCACAGCAGCTGCGCTGGGACGCCCGGCACGATCTGAATCACGAGATCGGGCGCCACGGCCGCAAAGCGCGAGGTACCGAGCGGATCGACATAGCAGCGGATCTTGAAGTTTTCCTCGACGAAAGTCTGCACGCGCGTTCCGGGTCCGCCGAAGCGCCGGTCGCCGAGGCGGATCACGATGTGATCACCGGCCTTGAGGTAGCCGTCGAAGGTATCGACGATCACGGCTTTCTGGAACGGCCGCTCGTGGCCCTTCTGGTCGAAGCGCACCTTGACGGATTGCACGGTCGCGGCACTCTGACCGGGTAGCGTGGGGCTGGCGTGGTACTCGGCCGAAATATAGTTGGCGCCAGCCGGGTCGGTGTTCTGGAAGAGTGCCCAGTCTGAATAGAATCGAAATGTCGCCTTGAACCAGGAACCGTCGGCCATGCCCGAGGCTCCCAGCTCGTAATCGATCACGATCTCCTGCCAGGACCCGGCGACGATGCTCTCGACGTTGCAGTTGACCTTGCCGAGAAACGGCATGCCCTTGGTCTTGTCATACAGCCCTGGTGGTGCTGTGTAGTCACCGAGCCTCGTTCTCAGTTCACTGGCTGACATCTTTTTCATATGGCGCTCCTCTTCAGGAATTGTATTCAGTTACAGGCTGTTTCTCAGGCTATCCGGCGCTGCATCGGGTTAATGAAATGGCCATGGTGCCGTTGGGTCCCAAACCGGAAGACCAAGCAGCGCGTACCACGGTGCCATGATCAGGATGCCGTAGGCGATTGCGATCAGGATGCAGAGCCAGCCTACCTTGGCGTAGTCGGTGGTACTGAAGGCGCCTGAGCCGTAGGCGATTACCGCTGCTGTAATCTGGGTCGGAAGCAGATACGCATAGGTATCGGTATCAGAGACCAGCAGCGTGAATGCCACGGGATGCAGACCAATCTTGGGTGCCATGGCAAAAAGGATTGGCGCCAGCATGGCGATGGCCGCAACGTTGGACAGCATCCCGATGCGGATAACATGGGTACCGATCATGAGGATCAGCAGGATCATCCACCACGGTTGGCCGGTGATGTAGCCGTGCATGAGGTCCGCCAGATACCCTGCCAGCCCGGACTGGGTCATCGCCCCGGTCATGGAGAGCGCGCCGCCGAGCAGCAGGAATGTACCCCACATGGTGCGGTCCTGTACTTCCTTCCATGTAAACGGGAATAACCCGGGGATGAAGAGAATGACCATCCCGATCAGGCCGATGATTCCAAGCTGGAAGGTGTGCAGCTGATAGATCGGGCTGCCTTTGCCCATGGCGAACAACAGGGCGATACCGGCAAACACGGTCAGCAGGGTCCATTCACCGCCGGACATCTTGCCAAGATCCTTGTGCATTTTTGCGATCTTGGAATGGCCGCCCGCGATAACCACGTCCTTGGTCTTGAAGTGATGACGGACCCACCACTGGGTCAGGACGAACATGCCCAGGTAGGGGAATTGCAGCAGCATCCAGTCCAGGTAGCCGATACTGAAACCTGCCTTGCCGAATATACCTACCATGATCAGGTTGGGAAGATGTGCGGTCATGATGAACACGCCGCAGATCATGGTCCCGTAGACGAGAGCCTGTATCACGATCGCTTTTTTTGCCTCCTGTTCCTGCGGGGTATCGCCTAGCAGGTTGGTGACGCCCTGAACCACGGGCAACAGAGTCGCGGCGCGCGCATTGGCCGCAGGAATAAAGAAGGCGAGAATGATGTTGACGCCGAAGAACCCCCAGATCACGCGACCGACATTGGATGCCTTGATCTTGTCGAGTATGGCGAGCGCGATGCGACGGTCGAGTTTGAGAAGTTGCATGACTGCCCCGACCATGAAGGCGAACAAACACAGCCAGACGACGTGGCCGGTGAATCCGGAAAAGACCGTGCCCATCGGCGGCTTGTTGTCTTTCCAAGGGAGTGCGTGGGTCAAGATCAGCAGTAGAGGGACAGCCAGACCCGTGATGCCAACAGGCATTGCCTCGGATACCCACATGATGCTGGCCCATACGACGATGGCAAGCACGGCCATACCATCCTGGGACAGTCCCTCTGGACGAGGAAAAACCCACATGATTAGTGCAAACATGATCCAGGCAGCGAAAAAGCCGCCAAGTACCCGGGTCGGATGCCTCCCGCTATTTCTAATGTTGCCAATAAAACTTTGTGCGAGGCTGTTCATTAAATTCTCCTCATTTTTATTATGTGGTTGCGTAAACATGCCGGATGTCGGATGAAAGCCTGCGCCATCGGGCTACCCGCCCTGACCGCTGGCTGATTCTCATTTAGGTCCCGATATTTGGCTGTATTTTGGGCGCGATGCGGCCGATCACGTTCGGACCAGCCAGACCCAATAGGGTCGCAGCCATAATTAACAGCATGTTGTGAGCTAGCAAACTGCTTCATTACAAGAATACTCTTATAGGTCATAATATTGAGGGCCTTATCCGATTTGTTGTTGGGATTCCGCCGCCGCGCGCGTGATCTACATATCTAGTCTAAAACTTAGACGCCGTGCCCGGTCGATGCTGTCGGCTGGCCGACATCGGGGATGAGCACTGAGTTCTAAAAAACAATTTCGATAAGGAAGACAGCAATCATGACCCACGGTAGCCCGTCACGACCGTCGAATTTCATTGAGCGTCTCGGGGGCGACGACCGCGCTGTCCTGATGCGTCTCGTGCAGCGCCGTGGGATCGAGAAGGGCGGCATCATCTTTAATGCCGGCAGTCCGGGCATGAATGTCTATTTCCTGGAGAGCGGCCAAGCCAAGATCTATCACCTGAGCGCCGAGGGCCGTGAAGCGCTGTTGTGGTTTTGTCTGCCGGGCGAGATCTTCGGGCTTACGGAGGTCTGTCATGGGGGCGGTCGCCAAGTCTACGCCCAAGCCTGTGAGGATTCACACATCCTGAGTGTCAATCGCGCGGTGTTCAAGGATTTTCTCGCCACCCGCCCATCAGCCGCGATGTTGGTGATCGACGTGCTGTCGTGCCGACTACGCAGCCTCGGTCATGTCATCGAGGAAATGGCGGCGAGTGACGTCACTGAGCGCGTGTTCCATTTGATCATGCGGCTCGCCGCCAACTATGGTCACAGGGTTGGCGATGACGTGCATTTGGACATCCACATCACCCATCAAGAGATGGCCAACATGATCGGCTGCACGCGCCAGAGCGTGACTAGCACGCTTGGCATGTTGAAGCGCCTGGATGTGCTGAGTTTTCAGAATCATCATATCTGCATTCACCGCGACCGTTTGCCGAGTGTCGCACCCGGTGATGCGGCAGCAGCGCATTAAGGTCGACTAGAAGGCATCTTAAAGCCAAGAATATTCGCTGCAAAGGCGCAATAATATTTTTTGCTTTGAGCTTTTTATTCTCTGTGTATTTTTTCGGCAAACGATCATAATTCTGGGATAGCTGCTAGTTTTCCCCACGGAGTATTGAATGGCTGAATTACCTTGGCCGGATGAGTGCGCACGCGTCGCTGACGATCCGCGTTGGGCGCAGCCGCGATCGAACATTTGTCTCGATTTTCACGGCGACCCAGTGCGTGCCGGCCTAGTGGTGTTCTCTGACGGTAATCATCACATGGCCTTGCAGGAATGCCTGCAAGCCTTTCTTGCCCGCCATGCCGAGATCGTCGATATCTTCTACGCCACCACGCCACCAGGGGTATTGTTGCAATGGCTCGATGCCGGCGCGCTCGTCGTCGGCAATCTGATGTTAGCGGTTCGTCCGCAATTGTTTATCAGCCCGCCCACGTTGTTGGAACGTGCCATCGCTGCCGGGCACGCCACGACCCACGAACCCTTCATGCGTAGCCGCGGCAATGTGCTGTTGGTGCGCAAAAACAATCCGAAAAATATCCGCAGTGTTTCCGATCTCGCACGTGCCGACGTCGTGTTGTTCTTGCCGAACCCGCTGACCGAGACCCCGAGTTATCAGGTTTATGTCGAGACTCTCAAGAGATTCGCCCGGAAGCACCGCGTCGTGCTCGATTTTCTTGGCGCCGACCAGAACACGCCGCATCCGCGTGTGCGGTTCGGGGAGCGCGTCCATCACCGTGAATTGCCGCAGGCGCTGGCCGACAGGCGCGCCGATACGGCGCCGGTGTATTACCATTTGGCGCTGCGCTATATGCGCATCTTTCCAGAGGTATTCGAGATCGTCGCGCTGGATGGCGGCGTGGCCGAACCTTCGTCAAGCCCTGAGCAGGTAATTAGTGATTTTCATCTCGCCCTGATAGGCGACGGCGGCCGCTGGGGTCAAGTTTTGCGCGAATTCTTGCTGAGCGCGGAGGTCGCCGCGATCTATTTGCGCCACGGCCTGCAGCGCGCCACGGCCTGATTGCCCGTTTACTCCGGCATGCCCAGTTCTTTAAGTTTGCGTGTCAGGGTGTTACGGCCCCAGCCGAGTTTTTTTGCGGCATCCTGTTTGTGTCCGCCGGTGTGTTTAAGTGCGGCCTCGATCAGGATGCGCTCGAAGCTGTGGTTGATATCGGTGAAGATGGCGTCCTCGCCACGCGCGAGTCGTTGCTCGACGATGTTTTTGAGCTGTTCTTCCCAATCGGCATCGCGCATGTTGTCGGTCCCGGCGACGTGTAGTTCTGGCGGCAGGTCCTCGATGCGGATGGTCTGTCCCGGCGCCATCACGGTCAGCCAGCGGCAGGTGTTTTCCAATTGCCGCACGTTGCCGGGCCATGGGAGGCGGCAGAGAAATTCCTCGGCTTCGGGCATCAGCTGTTTGGCCTCGACCCCCAGCTCAATGGCGGATTCCTTGAGGAAATAATGGGCCAATGCCGGGATGTCCTCGCGCCGCTCGCGCAGCGGTGGCAGGTGCAGGCGAATCACGTTCAAGCGGTGGAACAGGTCTTCGCGGAAACGACCGTCCTTGACCCGGCTTTCCAGGTTCTGGTTGGTGGCGGCGATGATGCGCACGTCGGTTTCGACCTGGTCGTGGCCGCCGACGCGATAAAACTTTCCATCTGACAGCACGCGCAACAGCCGGGTTTGCAGCTCCGCCGGCATGTCGCCAATCTCATCGAGAAACAAGGTGCCACCATTGGCCTGTTCGAATCGGCCTTTGCGCTGCGTGGTGGCACCGGTGAAGGCGCCTTTTTCATGGCCAAACAATTCCGACTCGAGCAATTCACTCGGGATGGCGGCGATGTTGATCGCGATAAAGGGGTTATCGGCACGCGGGCTGTGGTTGTGTAGGGCGCGTGCGACCAACTCCTTGCCGGTGCCGGATTCACCATTGATCAGGACGCTCAGGTTCGAACTTGATAACCGGCCAATGGCGCGAAACACTTCCTGCATCGCCGGGGCCTCACCGATGATCTCGGGCGTGTGTTCGTGACTCGGGACAACCGTTTTTTGTCGGCGGCGGTGTTCGATAGCGCGTTGCACCAGACGCACGGCCTCGTCCACGTCGAAGGGTTTCGGCAGGTATTCAAAGGCGCCACCCCGGTAGGAGGACACAGCGCTTTCGAGGTCAGTGTGCGCGGTGATGATGATCACGGGAATTTCCGGGGCCTTGGTGTTGATGGCCTGGAGTAGACCCAGCCCGCTGACGCCCGGCATGCGGATGTCGGTGACGATGACAGCGGGCTGTTGCCGATCGAGCATGTCCGCGATGTCGTTCGCGGATTCGAAGGTTTTTACCGACATCCCGGCCTGCGTGAGCGCCTTTTCCAGCACCCAGCGGATGGAGCGGTCGTCGTCGATGACCCAAACGATCTCAGATCTGGCCATGGCTGTTCTCTAATGGGAGGTAAAGGGTGAAAACCGTTTCGCCCGGACGGCTGCGGCACTCAATCAGACCACCGTGTTTGGCAGCGATGTCCTGGGCGATGGAGAGCCCAAGGCCGGTACCTTCCGGTTTCCCGGTGATCATGGGGTAGAAAATGTGTTCTTGCAGGTCTTCCGGGATCCCAGGGCCGCTGTCCTCGATGTCGACGCGCAACACTAGGCGATGGCGTTTGTGGCCGATGGTAAACTGGCGCTCGATGCGTGTACGCAGGTGGATGGTGCCCGCGTTGTGCATCGCCTCCACGGCGTTGCGGACCATGTTTAACACCGCCTGAGTCAGCTGCTCCGGATCGCCCTCGAATTCGGGCAGGCTTGGGTCGTATTCCTGAACAATGGTGAGCCCAACCGGCACTTCTACCAGGATCAGCTTGCGCACATGTTCCAGGATCTCATGTACGTTGACCGGTATCTTCTTCAGCGGCTGGTGCGGACCAATCATGCGGTCCACGAGATTCCGTAGCCGGTCGGCCTCGTGGATAATGATGCGCGTGTATTCCTTAAGAGATTTGTCCGGGAGTTCGCGTTCCAGCAACTGCGCCGCGCCGCGTAACCCCCCGAGCGGGTTTTTGATCTCGTGGGCCAGTCCACGCATGACCGCGCGGTTGGCCGCTTGACGGTCGAGCAAATTCTCGTCGCGGGCCAGGCGCAGTAACCGATCCACTTGCGTGATTTCCACGAGTAACGCGTTATCGCTACCGCCGCCCATCAACGGCGCGACGGTGCAGTCGACGGTAATGGTGCGTGCGCCTGGTAGTATCAGACGTATGCCCCGGGCCGTAAATGGATGGTTACTTTCGTGTGTCTGGTTCAGGGCGCGCACCAGCAGTCGGCTGTGCGGCAGCAGATCGGAAAGGTTCTGGCCAATCGCCTTTTTCGCGCTTACTTCAAACAGCATTTCCCCAGAAGGGTTGATGCTGGTTAGATGCAGACTGGCATCGAACGTCAGCACGGCCGTCGTTAGGTTTTCGAGTATGTGCGCAGAATATTCTTGGAGCATGCTTCCTCGACCAAGAAAATTAGGGTCGGCATGGTTTGGCAGCACAACCTTATTTTCCTTTAAGATAAACAGGCTAACTAAATTCTAAATTAGGAAATTACCACATGCACTATTTTGGTGCATAGAACTGTTTCCATGAAAAAGAACGCCCCCTTGCGGGGGCGTCCAGTTTGCGGCTTTGATCAGCACAACCCTTAGACGCTGTAGTACATGTCGAACTCGATTGGATGCGTAGTCATGCGGAAACGCGTGACATCCTGCATTTTGAGCTCGATGTAGGCATCGATCAGGTCGTTGGTGAACACGCCGCCCTTGGTCAGGAACTCGCGGTCCTTGTTCAGGGCTTCCAGTGCCTGGTCGAGCGCGTGACACACGGTCGGGATCTTTTTTTCCTCTTCCGGCGGCAGATCGTACAGATCTTTGTCCGAGGCCTCGCCCGGATGGATCTTGTTCTGGATACCGTCGAGACCGGCCATCATCATGGCGGCGAACGCCAGGTACGGGTTCGCACCCGGATCCGGGAAACGCACCTCGATACGACGGGCCTTCGGGTTCGGCACGTATGGGATACGGATCGAGGCTGAACGGTTGCGCGCGGAGTAGGCGAGCATGACCGGGGCTTCGAAGCCAGGCACTAGACGCTTGTAGCTGTTGGTCAGCGGGTTAGTGATGGCATTTAGTGCACGCGCGTGCTTGATAATGCCTCCGATGTAGTAGAGCGCGATCTGCGACAGACCGCCGTACTCGTTGCCCGAGAACAGGTTCTTGCCATCTTTCGCGAGCGACTGATGTACATGCATGCCAGAGCCGTTGTCGCCGACGATTGGCTTCGGCATGAAGGTCGCGGTCTTACCGTAGCTGTGCGCGACGTTATGCACGCAATATTTGTAGATCTGCAGCTCGTCGGCCTTCTTGATCAGGGTGTTGAACTTCATGCCGATTTCGTTCTGGCCGGCTGTCGCCACTTCGTGGTGATGGGTTTCGACGATCAGGCCCATCTCTTCCATGGCGAGGCACATGGCCGAGCGGATATCCTGCTGCGAATCGACTGGCGGCACCGGGAAATAGCCGCCCTTCACAGTCGGACGGTGACCAAGGTTGCCACCCTCGTACACCTTCTCGGTGTTCCAGGAAGCTTCTTCGGAATCGATTTTTACGAAGCAGCCACTGATGTCGGCACCCCAGCGGATATCGTCGAAGATGAAGAATTCGGCCTCGGGACCGAAGAACGCGGTGTCAGCAATACCGGTGCTCTTGAGGTAGGCCTCGGCCCGGCGCGCCAGAGAACGCGGGTCGCGCTCATAGCCCTGCATGGTGCTGGGCTCAACAATGTCGCAACGCAGGATTAATGTTGGCTCTTCCATGAACGGGTCCATCATGGCGGTCGAGGTATCCGGCATCAGGATCATGTCAGACTCATTGATCCCCTTCCAGCCGGCGATCGAGGAGCCATCGAACATCTTGCCTTCCTCGAAGGTCGAGGCGTCGACCTGATGATGGGGTACGGAAACGTGTTGCTCCTTGCCCTTGGTATCAGTGAAACGATAGTCAACGAACTTGACCTTCTTGTCTTTGATCATTTTGAGAACATCAGCGCCAGACATCGGGTATCCTCCTCAGGAATAATATGTGTGTGTGCTGCGGGCGGCAGCGGTAATTGCGCGTTTATCTTTGCACGAAATATGCCCAGTAACAAAATAACTTAAAAACATGCAGTTATATTGAATCTAACTATCAGAATACATAAATATTGCACCAATATGGTGCGTAACAAAACACTAATGCATCATATTGGTGCATTAACTAAAACGAACATCTAAGATCTTGATATCTTGGTCTTCGCTGACGGCAATGACCATGCGCTGCGCGAGTTTTTGTGCTTCGTTACCGTTCGCAACCACAGACAGGGGCAATAGTACTTCGACGTCGATATGCCCGTTGAGATAATGCAGGGTCGTGTGCCGGATGTGGCGTGATTCAGGAATGTCCCGAAAGTAGTGGCCAAGACGCTGCTGAACTTTATCGCGTAGCGGCAAGTTGGCGCAGCTCGGTCCGCTGATGTCTTCTTCCGTATCAATATGCACCATGACATCGCTGAGTGGGGCAATTTCGCCAATCAGCTTCATGCGCACCATCTCGCTGATCTGGTGACCTTCCGACACGGATATTTTATCGTCGACGATGATGTGCACGTCTGCCAACGCCTGTCCCCCAACGCGGCGTGTGCGTAGCAGATGCAGTGCCTTGACCCCACTGACGGAAAGGATGATCTGGCGTATTGAGTCGAGATCTTCCGTGGCAAGCCCGGTATCGATCAGCTCGCGCAAGGCTTGCCAGGCAAGGTCAACGCCGACTTTGGCGACCATGAGCGCGACCACGATAGCCGCTAACGAATCCAGATAGGCAAAGCCCATCATGCTGCCGGCAATTCCCGCCGCCACGATCAACGATGACAAGGCATCGGAGCGATGGTGCCAAGCGTTGGCGCGGAGCATGCTTGAGTCGTAGCGGTCGGCGACGACCATGGTGTACCGGTAAAGCGCTTCTTTGGCAAAAAGCGTCACGATGGCGATCCCCAGGGTCATGGCGGAGGGGGTGATGAAGACAGTAGCCGTGGACAGGCGCATGCCGGCATTGATCGCAATACCGGCACCGACCGCGATTAGTACGATTCCAAGAATCATCGTGACGGCGGTCTCGATGCGTGCATGACCGTAGGGATGTTCTTCGTCCGCGGCTTTTTTCCCGTATTTCAGGGCATAGAGCACCATGAAATCGGTGATGAAATCCGAAAGGGTATGCATGCCATCGGCGACCAACGCCTGGGAGTGGCCGATGACCCCGATAACGACCTGCGCAACGGTCAGAATCAGATTCCAGAAAACGCTTACCAAGGTCACGCGTCGGCTCGCCTCATAACGCGCCGTGTTGCTAGTGTCGATGGTGTCGTGTTCGTGCGCTTCGCTCATGTATTTCCTACACGTAAGGTGATGGAGATATCGTTGTTATCGCGGCGTGTAGTCAGCACCTCATGGCCGTGGACGCGGCACCAAGCCGGGATATCGTGCAGGGCCCCGGGATCGGTGGCAAACACTTCTAGCGTGTCTCCGGGCAACAGTTCCGCGATCCGGTTCTGGGCGCGTATCACGGGCATTGGACACAGGAGAAAGCGGACATCGAGCTCGTGATGGCTCATAGATACCACTCCGGTGGGATGGTTTCGGCCGGAAGCGGCGATACATGGAGTACCCGGCTGTGGCCTTGGGTATCCGTAACCGTGACGCTCACCGTGTTTGTTTCGCGTCCCTTGCCGAAGCGTGCCGTGAGGCGGGCGGCGAGCTCCAGGTCGTCATCATTCATCGTGCCGTCAACCATGACCAGCGGGCCCTGATGACTCGTGGCTTGGAGATGGACAAAGCGTTTGCGATAACCACTGAGGAAATTGTTCTCGCCCTCGTCGCGTCCCACGATGAGCTTGAAATGTGGGCGTGGTCGCAGGTGCCGCCCGACCTTGAGCAGCATGATGTCATCCAGTTCGTATTGTTTGGTGCCGCGGAACTGCCACAGGTCGGCGAGCTTGTGGGAGTACTGTTCGTTGGTGAGAAAGCAGCAACCACCGGCGGGTTGGGCGTAATCCTTGAACCCATACTGCGCCGCAAGCCGCATCTGTGGTTTGCGGCCGCGGCCGTTGAAATCGTGCAGTTTAGTGCGGTCCACCCAGCCTTCACGCTCGGGCAAGGTCTCGGGCAGGAGCTGTGCGCACAACGGTCGCAACAGACGGTCGAAGGCCCCCGATTCGCGCGCCACCACCGGCATGGTGTCACGGCGTTGTGACATGGGGCGCTGGCCGATGACCTCGCCGGTGATGATGAAGTCGAACTGGTTTTTTTCCATCCATTCACGCGCCTTGCGCACCATGAATCCTTTGCAGTCGAGACAGGGATTGAGATTGGAGCCGTAGCCATGCTTGGGGTTGATGACGACGTCCTTGTAATCCTCGATGACGTCGACGATATGCAACTTGATGCCGAGTTGCTCCGCCACCCACAGCGCGTTGTTGCGCTTGGGTTTGTCCTGATGCTCGCGGCGGATCGCATGGGTGTGCCCTTCGACACAAAAGCCGGTGTAAAAATTGATACCCTCGACGTGAATGCCCTGTTCGAGGATGACCTTGACAGCGAGCATCGAATCCAGCCCGCCCGAAATCAACGCCACCGCCCTTCGACGTGCGGGGACGCCGGTTTGAGGCAAGAGGCCAGATGCAGAGAGCGCTTGGGATGACATGAGAGTGACCACCGTCAACGGTCAGGGGCGGAGAATAGTAGCCTAAATGCGAATCGTCGGCACGCTTTACGGGTACGCAGGGCTGTATACCCATAAAAATAAAAACGGGCCCAATGTGGGCCCGTTTCTCATTTTTTTACCGGCTTTTAACGGGGCCGGCTTCTCCTCCGTCGTGGTGATTCAGGCGATACCCAAAGCACGGGGGCGACATTAGCGAAAAGTATGGACGATGTCCACCGTGGTCGTCGTCAAAGTCCTTAAAGTATCAGCTATTCAGGGGTCAGCGGTTTCCGCTGCCAAGGAAGAAGTCGAGGACGCATGATGGTCGGTACTCACTTCCAGAAGCCGGGCATTCAATGCCAGAAATTAAATTCCTGTCCGCCATGACGCAGGTGGTGAAACACGAAGGCCAGCGGTTCCGCCCCAATCTCCAGACGCTTGGTGATGGTCTTGAGGCGGGTGCAGGTTCGCGAACTGTTTGGGCCTGATTTCCGCCGCGCACCTGCGCAAATAAGCCGCTAGTCCGGGGCGGCGGAGGAATAACGCGACGTTAGGTTAGAATAAACAGGAGGATCAGTGCACCCGCCGTGTATTCAGGAGTAATTTCTGTAAAATGCCCTGCCGGCGTCACGCGCAGGAATGCCGTGAGCCCCAGTCAGAACAACGTAAAAAAACACCGCCGCGAACAGCAAGGGTTTTGCGTGCGCTGCGGAAGTGGCCATGAGGAACGCATTGTTGAGCCGGCCCTTGCCGGCGGTCAAGGATCAATTCGCATGTTCAGAAAAAGACGTAAAAGCAAAAACAAGTGGCTCGGTTTCCTGGCGCAGTTTCTGCGCGTGTTGCGTTGGGGTCTCCGCATTTTGCTGCTGCTGTTGATTCTGGATTTTTTCTACCTTGCCATTACTTGGCCGGACTGGAACAAGCTAAGTTCCGGACTGGCGCCGAAATCGGCCTTCATTCACGAATACGAGAAACGCCAGGCGGAAAACAAGGAACTTCCACGGCTCAACTGGCAGCCGGTATCTTTCTCCGCGATCCCGAAGCATGTGATCCGCGCGGTCATCCTCGCCGAGGATGCCCGTTTTTATGAGCACAGCGGATTTGACCTCATCGCCTTCCGCGAGGCGATGGATTACAACCTGACGGAGGGCCGGTTCATACTGGGGGGCAGCACCATCTCGCAGCAGACGGCCAAGAACCTGTTTTTGAGTTCGGCCAAAAACCCGCTGCGCAAATGGCACGAGCTCATCCTGACGTGGGGGATGGAACAGCACTTCACCAAGAAGCGGATTCTCGAAATCTATCTCAACGTGGCCGAATTCGGAAAGGGTGTCTACGGCGCGCAGGCGGCGGCGCAGAAGTATTGGGGCATCAATATCGGCGATGTCTCCGCGGCCCAGGCGGCGGAACTGGCGGCGACCCTGCCCGGTCCCGTGAAGAACAACCCGGCCACGCGTACCCCTTATTTCGAAAAACGGGCACAGAAGATTCTGGCGCTGCTCGAGCGTTTCCCGGGCGATGCCGTGGATGCCGTCTACCCAAGCCATCCCGAGCTGTTCTCCCTACCGCCAGACAATGGAGATTCGCCGGTGGTGGAGGAACCCCTGCCCGAACGGGCCAGACCGTTTTAACCGCCCATCGCCTGCGGGCGCTCCGACAGGGTATAATTTCCACCAAACAAGCCGGACGCCCCGCATAAAACCGCCTGTGACTTTTCAGGAACTCATATTCACACTCTCGCAGTATTGGGCTCGCCAGGGTTGCGTCATCCTGCAGCCTTACGATATGGAAATGGGCGCGGGCACGTTCCACACCGCCACCTTCCTGCGGGCGCTCGGCCCGGAGCCGTGGAAGGCCGCTTATGTACAGCCCACGCGCCGTCCCAAGGATGGCCGCTATGGCGATAACCCGAACCGCCTGCAGCATTACTATCAGTTCCAGGTGGTACTCAAACCCTCGCCGGACAATATCCAGGAACTCTATCTCGACTCTCTGCGCGCGCTGGGGATTGATACCAGCGTGCATGACATCCGTTTTGTCGAGGACGACTGGGAATCGCCCACGCTTGGGGCGTGGGGTTTGGGCTGGGAGGTGTGGCTCAATGGCATGGAGGTGACGCAGTTCACCTACTTCCAGGAAGTCGGTAGCCTGTCGTGCAAACCGGTGCTTGGCGAAATCACTTACGGCCTCGAACGCCTCGCGATGTACTTGCAGGGCGTGGAAAACGTGTTCGATCTGACGTGGACCAAAGGCATCACCTACGGCGACGTGTACCACCAGAACGAGGTCGAGCAATCCAAATACAATTTCGAACACTCGAACGTGAACTGGCTATTCCAGCAGTTCAGCAGCTTCGAGTCCGAGGCCAAGCGTCTGATGGAAGCGGGTCTGCCGTTGCCGGGGTTCGAGATGGTGATGAAGTGCTCGCATACTTTCAATCTGCTCGATGCTCGCGGCGCGATTTCCACCACCGAGCGCGCCGCCTATATCGGACGCGTGCGCGCGCTGGCGCGACAGGTGGCGCAGAGCTACTACGAATCGCGCGAGCGTCTGGGGTTTCCGATGTGCAGGAAATACGAACAACCCACGCCAAAGCAGAGAAAGAAGAAATAAGCCATGGCGAATCAAAGCCTGCTCATTGAACTTCTTACCGAAGAGTTGCCGCCGAAGTCGCTCGCGCGCCTGTCCCAGACCTTCAGCCGCAATGTGTTCGAGGGACTGAAAGAGAAAGGTTTTTTGAGCGCCCATTCCGAGGTTGAACCCTTTGCCACGCCCCGGCGTCTGGCCGTACGGGTTTCAGGCGTGCTGGCGAAACAGCCGGATCGCATGGTGGAACGCAAGGGCCCGGCCGTCACTGCCGGTTATGGCGCCGATGGCCAACCCACGCCGGCGCTGCTCGGCTTTGCCAAATCCTGCGGCGTGGAAGTCACGAAGCTCGAAAAGCGTCAGGGGGACAAGGGCGAGCAATTTGTGTACGGCTTCAAGCAAAAGGGCGAGCTACTGGCCAAGCACCTTACGGCCATTGTCGAAACAAGCCTGAAAAAATTGCCAGTGCCAAAGATGATGCGTTGGGGCAGCGGCGAGGCGCAGTTCGTGCGTCCGGTGCACGGGCTCATCCTGCTGCACGGCGCCAGGATCATTCCTGGCGCCGTGCTGGGAATCAAAAGTGGCAGGAAAACCCTTGGCCACCGTTTCCTGAGCCGGGGTGCGGTGACCATCACCCATGCCGATCATTATGAAAAACTTCTCGAACGCCGGGGTGCCGTGATCGCGCGCCATGAAACGCGGACCCAGATGATCCAGAAGCAGCTCGATGAAACCGTGAGGAAGTTGGGCAAGGCGGTTACCTGGAATGTGGGTAAGGGCCCTGATCTGGTCGAGGAGGTAACGAGCCTCGTTGAATATCCCGTCGTTTATGTGGGTACGTTCAGCCAGGACTTTCTGGAAGTGCCGAAGGAATGCCTTGTTACCAGCATGCAACAGCATCAGAAATATTTCCCGCTCGAGAATGGCCAGGGAAAGCTGCTGCCACAATTCCTGTTCATCAGCAACATTAAGACCAAAACACCGAAACATATCATCCATGGCAACGAACGCGTTTTACGGGCGCGGTTGTCGGACGCCAAGTTCTTCTACGACCAGGATCGCAAGACAAAACTTGCGGACCGTGTGCCGCGGCTCGCCAATGTGGTCTACCACAACAAGCTCGGCAGCCAGTTGGAGCGCGTCGAGCGCATCCAGAAACTGGCGGGAGAAATTGCACGTCTGGTCCATGCTGACGTCATAACGGCCGAGCGCGCCGCCTATTTGAGCAAGGCCGATCTTCTCACCGACATGGTGGGTGAGTTTCCGGAGCTTCAGGGCGTGATGGGCCGTTATTACGCCCAACACGACGGTGAATCATCAGGCGTGGCGGAAGTCATCGAACAGCATTACTGGCCGCGTTTTGCCGGTGATGCCCTGCCGGCGAGCCGCGAAGCCGCCGCCGTGGCGCTGGCTGACCGTCTCTACAGTTTGGCGGGTATGTTCGGTATCGGCCTACAACCGACCGGCGAGAAGGATCCCTTCGGATTACGCCGTGCGGCGCTTGGCCTGATTCGCATTGTGATCGAGAAAGACCTGCCTCTCAGCCTGAATGCCCTGACCGATCTCGCATTTAGTGTTTTCCCGGGCAGCATCGGACAGGCGCATACAGACGTCGAGAATTTCGTTTTCGATCGTCTTTCCGGCTATTTGCGGGATAGTGGAGCCACGGCGCAGGAGGTGGAAGCGGTATTGTCGCGCCGACTCGTGAATCTTGCCGAAGTACCCAAAATCCTCAAGGCGGTGCGGGTTTTTCAGGCTATGCCAGAGGCAGCGGCCCTAGCCGCCGCCAACAAGCGTATAGTCAATATAGTGAAAAAGGCCGGCGCCGAGTTTGTTAATGCCGAACCGGGTAAACTCAGCGAGCCGGCCGAGCGCGCCCTTTTCGATGCCATGCTTAAACTCAGGCCGGCCGTGGAATCGCGTTTCAAGGCACGCGATTACACGGGCGCCCTTCAGATGCTCGCCGGACTCAAACAGCCGGTCGATGCCTTCTTCGACGGCGTGATGGTGATGGCTGAGGAGAAAACAGTTCGCGAGAACCGTTTGGCGTTGCTCGGCGATCTCAAGGCACTGATGAATCGGGTTGCAGATATCTCTAGGCTGGCCACCTAAAGCATACAGGGTATTCATATGAATCATGACTCCTATCAAGCCATGCAGGCGGAAGTACAGGCCTTCCATCACAAGCACCGGTTCAAGGAAACCGGGGGTGAGGAACTGGCCTACCGCGTGGCGCTCATGACGGAGGAACTGGGCGAGATTTCCGCGTGTGTGACCAAGGGCAAGAGTAAGGAAGCGCTGGCCGAGGAATGCGCCGATCTTTATATCCTGCTGCTCGGCACCGCGATCGCTGCGGACTTCGATCTTAGCAAAGCCTTCTGGGACAAGATGAAAAAGATCGAGACGCGCCAGTCACGCATGATCAACGGCCGTATCCGCGTGTCGGAATTCAAGGACTAAGGACGCAGGCGCAAGGCATGAAACTCGTCATCCTCGATCGCGACGGCGTCATCAACGAAGACTCGGACGAGTACATCAAGTCGCCCGAGGAGTGGGTTCCCATTCCCGGCAGCCTCGAAGCCATCGCCCGTCTGCACCGCGACGGCTACAAAATCATCATTGCCAGTAACCAGTCAGGCGTTGCCCGCGGGCTGTTCGACATGGACACGCTTGGGCGCATTCACGCCAGAATGCTCGAAGCCGTGCGTGCCAAAGGTGGTGAAATCGACTCCATCTTTTTCTGTCCGCACGGACCCGATGACGGTTGCCAATGCCGCAAGCCGCGCTCCGGTCTGTTCCAGGAAATCGCCGAGCGGCTCAAGGTCAACCTGAACGGCGTGTACGCCGTCGGCGATTCTGAACGCGATGTGGTGGCGGCACGCGAACTTTCCGCACGCCCGGTGCTGGTGCGCACCGGTAAAGGAAAGCGCACCCTAAAGAAAAGCAAATCCCTCAGTGATGTGCCGGTGTTTGACGATTTGGCGGCCTTTGCGGATAGCCTCCTGTCCGGCGCCCTGCCCGCGGGTTGACGTGCAGTCGCTGCGTTCCTTTCCGTTCAATCTGATGATGTGGGTGTCGGTGCTGTTGTTCGTGCCGCTCGCGCTGCTCACCTACCCGTTCCCGCTGTCCGTCCGTTATCGCTTTATCAGCCAGTGGGCGCGGTTCCAGATGTTCATGCTGAAACATCTCTGCCGGCTCGATTACCGCATTGAAGGCCGAAAACACCTCCCGTCAGGTCCGGCGATCATTCTGTCCAAGCACCAGTCGGCATGGGAAACCATTGCGTTCCAGCAGATTTTCCCGCAACAGACTTGGGTGCTGAAACGCGAGCTGATATGGGTGCCGTTGTTTGGCTGGGGGCTCGCACTGCTCAAGCCCATTGCCATCGATCGTGGATCGGGACGAAAGGCGATAGAGCAGGTGGTGGAGCAAGGGCGTGAGCGGCTGCAAAACGGGACGTGGGTGGTGGTCTTTCCGGAAGGCACGCGCGTCGCGCCGGGGCACAAACGGCGCTACGGCATCGGCGGCGCGGTGCTCGCCGCTGAAACCGGCTATCCCGTGGTGCCGGTGGCGCACAATGCCGGTTCTTTCTGGCCGCGCCGCGGCTTCCACAAACGCGCCGGCATTATCGATGTCGTCATAGGCCCGACCATCGACAGCCGCGGCAAGACGGCGGAAGAAATAAAACAACTGGCGGAGACATGGATCGAAGCGACGATGCCGCGGCTTGAGAAACAGGGGGAATTATCGGGTGCGAAGACGGATGGGTAATTCCGCGGCTTAGAGTTGTGCTTCGAGCCCGCGTTTCCAGTCTTCCATGAACGTGCGGACCGTGCTGATGAACTCGGGATCGTGGTCGGTACGGTTCATGGTGAGGTGCACGACGATTTTCTCCGGCGCCGGTGGCAAGCCGGTGGTGATGGTCCAAGCGAGGGTGTTCGGGCACTTGGGCAGGGTGAAGCGCACGCCACCGCGGATCGGTTCGCGGCGGATGAAGAACAGGCCCCAGACGCAATAAATCTCGCCCTCGTTGCTGTCGTGCGACAGCACTTGAGTAATCGAAGCGCAGAAGGTCGGCAGCGAGGCGATATCAAGCCGTGCCTGCAAGGCATCGCCGGCAATTATTTTCTCTGCGGTGGCGAAGAATTCCATGACGTGATTATGTCGTGGACGCGTTGCTCAGGGCAGCGAATTCTGCAAGCGACAGGGTCTCCGCGCGTCGGATGGGATCAATACCGAGCGCCTGCATCTCTTCTGCGCACAGCCAGTCCTTGAGCGTGTTGCGTAGCACCTTGCGCCGGCTGGTGAACGCCGCCTGCACCAGGCGCGCAAATTTCTCCGGGTCGCTAACCACCACCGGCGGTGTGGCATGGGGCACCAGGCGCGCCACGCTTGAGTCCACCTTTGGTGGCGGGGTGAAGGCACCCGGCGCGACATCGAACAGCTTTTCCACCGCGCAGCGGTACTGGATCATCACCGACAGCCGACCATAATCCTTGCCGCCCGGGGCGGCGCACATCCGGTCCACGACCTCTTTTTGCAGCATGAACAGCATGTCCTGGATGCATCCGGCCTGGTCGAGCAGGTGGAACAGCAACGGCGTCGAGATATTGTAAGGGAGGTTTCCGATCAGCCGCAGCTTGCGATTCGATGGCGCAAGTCGGCAGAAATCGAATTTGAGCGCATCGGCGCTGTGCAGGGTGAAGCGTTCTGGCGCAAATTCGGTGTTGAGTCGGGTGACCAGATCGCGGTCGAGTTCCACGGCATATAGGTGGCCCAGTTTTTCCAGCAGCGCGCGCGTGAGTACGCCGGTTCCCGGGCCGATCTCCACCACCTGGTCGTCGGGCTTGGGCGAGAGCGCCGCTACAATTTGGTGGATGACGTGGCGGTCATGCAGAAAGTGCTGGCCGAAGCGTTTTTTGGGTTGGGGTCGGTTCACGCAAGAAAAAAATTTTACAGGATTAACAGGATTGTCAGGGATTTACAGGATTAAATCAGTAAGGGATTTTTAATCCTGAGAAATCAGGTTAATCCTGTTTATTCTGTTCGTTGACGAGCGTTAATGCCAGCTCGATCGCGGCAGTGAGACTCGACATGTCGGCGCGACCGGTGCCAGCGAGTTCGAGCGCCGTGCCGTGGTCCACGGAAGTGCGTATAAACGGAAGCCCTAAGGTGATGTTGATGGCATGGGCGAAATCATGGTGTTTCAGCACCGGCAGACCTTGGTCGTGGTACATGGCGAGTACCGCATCCACCCCCGCAAGTTGCGATGGAACAAACGCCGTGTCCGCAGGTGCCGGCCCGCGCAGGCGCAGGCCGCGCGCCGTCAGGGCCTTTATCACCGGCTCAATGGTTTCGATTTCCTCGCGTCCGAGATGCCCGGATTCGCCGGCGTGCGGGTTGAGGCCACACACGAGAATTACCGGATCGGCGATGCCGAATCTGGTTTGCAGGTCGTGGTGCAGGATTTCCAGCACTTGGGTTAAACGTTCACGCGTGATTGCTCTCGGCACTTCGGCCAGCGGGAGATGGGTGGTGGCAAGTGCGACACGCAGCTTACCTGCAGCGAGCATCATCACCGGCTGTGCGCCGCGCGCGCGTTCGGCCAGAAATTCGGTATGGCCGGTAAAGGGCTGGCCGGCGTCGTTAATAACACCCTTGTGTACCGGTCCGGTGACGAGCGCATCGAATTCGTGACGCAGACAGCCGTCCGCGGCGATTTTCAGGGTTTCGATAACGTAGGCCGCGTTGGCAGGGTCGAGTTTGCCGGGCGTGACCGGGTGCGCTGTTTTGACCGGGAGAACGTATACGCCTTGGCTGACCGTGCGCCCGGTCCATGGCGTTGCCGTGAAGGGCAGGCCCAGAATTTTGGCACGCTGTTCAAGCAGACCGGGGTCGGCAATCAGCACCAGCGCCGCCGCGAGGGGCCGCCGCGCGAGCTGGAGACACAGGTCCGGTCCGACGCCGGCGGGTTCGCCAGGGGTGAGGGCAATAATGGAGGTTTTATTCATGCTTTAAGAGGCAAGTAGCCAGGGAGAGCAGCAAGTCATTCGGGGTTTACTTGCAATTTGTTACTTGTATCTTGCTACTCTAATTCGCGTCGTCCTGGAGATATTCCACGAACGCCTCGTCGCGCAACTGCCGCGCCCACTGTTCATAACGTTCATCGGCCTTGCGTGCATGAATCTGACTGTGCGCGTTGGCAGTCAGCCGTTCCTGGCTCATGTCGTGACGGCGGCGCTCCAGCACCTGAATGAGATGCAGTCCGAAGGAGGACTTTACCGGCTGGCTCAGCTGATTTGGGCTGAGCGCATTCATGGCCTTCTCGAATTCCGGAACCATCTGCCCCGGGCTGGTCCAGCCAAGGTCGCCGCCGTTGGCGGCGGAGCCGGTGTCCTCGGAATGGGCACGCGCGAGTGCCGCAAAATCATCGCCGTTTTCTATGCGTTCGCGCAGCGTGAGCAGCTTGTTCCGGGCATCATCCAATGACTGGATTTCACTTGGACGCAGCAGGATGTGACGGACATGGGTCTGCATCACTTCGTTCGACTGGCTGTCGCCGCGTTTGTCGATTAGCTTCACAATATGAAAGCCGTTGGGACCACGAATGATGTCGCTGATGTTGCCAGGAGCCATTCCTTTGAGTGAACTCAGGAACAACTCGGGCAGTTCGCCGGCCTTGCGCCATCCCAGGTTTCCGCCCTTCAGGGCGTCGCTGCCCTGCGAGAAACTCACCGCCACTTGTTCGAAATCGCCGCCCTGTTTGAGTTGGCGGTGGATTTCCTCAGCGCGTTTCTTCGCCGCCTGGATTGCTTCGGGCGAGGCGGACTCGGGGATGCCGATCAGGATATGCGAGATATTGTAGGAAACATCCATGTCCGCCCGGTTCTCGCGATTTTCGAGGAAAGCACTGACCTCGTTGTCGGTGACGATGATACGGTTGCCGATTTCGCGTTCCAGCAATTGCTGGATGGTCAGCTGATCGCGGATCTGGGCACGATGCGCGGCGATATTCACGCCGCTCTGGGTCATGGCCTTGTGAAAATTCTCCACGCTCATGTGATTGCGTTGGGCGATGGATTCCACGGCCTGGTCGATGTCGGATTCGGAGACGTGGATGCCTGTTTGGGCTGCGAGTTGCAATTGTAGGCGTTCGAGCACCATGCGCTCGATCAGTTGCTTTTTGAGCACGTTGTCCAGCGGGATTTTTATTTTTTCGGCGGTGAGTTGCTTCTTGGTTTCCACGAGGCGGTTATTGACCTCAGATTCGGTAATCACATCGTCATTGACGATAACCAGGATGCGGTCGACCTCGCTGGCGGTCGCATGGGTTTGCGGTACGGCCGACAATGCCGCCGGGGGCAGCAGGACCGAAACAACCAGCGCCAGGCGGATAAACGAGCGTGTTATGGGATGGGTGGATGAGAACATTCTCTTCAGACAAAACGGAGACGGTGATGGTTCCCCTGGCCGGATCGCACCAGAGCGGCGCTAGAATAGCATAAAACTAGGGCGCTATCGGCTCTTCGGGTTTCGGCCTGTTGACGGGGAAGGAAAATACGCTTTGCTGCAATGGGCTGTCCGGTACGCGCCCCTGTTTGGCCAAGCCGATCAACTCGAACTCAAACATGATCGAATTGGCCTGGATACCCGTGGTGCCATAGGTGGTATCGGCGACCAGCCGGCGTGCAGCCAGGACGCGCACCGCCCAGCAGCAGGCGTTGTACTCAAACCCGGCGTAGCTGTCGACGTTGTGGCGGTCTTGCAGTGAGTACAACGAGCGCGCCCGCAGGGTCCAGCGCCCCTGGATCGGCCATTCGGTGGAGACCTCCGCTTGGTCGATCAGTTCGTCGCGGCTCAGGCGGTGGCCGACGTTCACAATCCGGTTTTTCGCCGGGTTGTACTGGAGGTAATAACTGTATTTCTGGACATGGTTGTCCTCGCGGCTCCACTGTATGTTGGCCCGGGCGTGCCAGTTGCCGGAGAGTAGGGCATTGGCTTCGCCGACGATGTCTGAGGCGGCGGCGGTTGTCGTGCCCACCGGTGCGGTGGTGATGGTTGTCGTGGCTCCGATGGTCGTGGTGGTGGTCGTCAGGGCGCCGACTTTCAGGTTACTGAAATAATAAATACGCCCCACGCTTGCCCGCAGGCGCTCAACGCCGTCCTTATCGTCGAGAAAGCGTGTGGTGACACCCAAGGCCGCCTGGTTGGCGTCGCCTTGACGGTCGCCCCCGGAGTAACGGTTATCGCGGAACAAACTGGAGAAGTTCAGGTCTGCGAGGCCGGTGTCGAAGATGGGCAGGCTGTCCTGATTTTTGTAAGGAACGTAAAGGTAGAACAGGCGCGGCTCTAGGGTCTGGGTGTAGAGTCTGTTGCCCCACGTCGAGTCGCGTTCGAAGAAGAGCCCGCTGTCGAGGCTGAAAACCCCGGCGGTGGTTCCCGGCGTGTCGTCGGTGGCTTCGGTAAGGTTGTATGAGATTTGGCGCACGCCTATTTTGGGTGTCAGGAAGCTGTAACTGTTCGATAGCGGCAGACTGATGGCCGGGCCGAGGCTCATGCGCTCCCCGGCCACTTTTGTGGTTTCCTCGTGGCGGAAATTCACAGCCTCGCTGTCGAAGGAATAGTTCACGCGGTTCGGTTCGATTGGCGGACTGGCTGCTAGGTTAAACTGTGGCAGGCGCGAGTAGGGACGCGCGTCGATGGGTATGGTCTTGTCGACGGTCTGGTATTCAGATGCGAGCACTGAGAAATTCCACGGCGAGCCACGATAGTTGGCCACGGCATTCTGCGGCAGAAATGTCTGGCTGGTGATCTGCAAATTGTCACCGAAGTCGCTGAGGTAGTTTATGTCGGAGACACGGCGCACATCGATATTGCCGGTCCATAGCGGGCTGAACACCTCATTGTGTTTGTAGATGCCGGCGAAGCGATTATCGCCGTTGGCCCGGTTGTCGTTCGGCAGATATTCAAATTCGGCTTGTCCTTCCGAGTGCCGGGTCAGGTAACGGAATTCATTCTGCACCTGTAGCCCGCGGAACGACATGAGTTGGGGCGTGAAGGTATCGTCGTAATTCGGCGCGATGTTCCAGTAGTACGGCGTCGCCAGTTCCGTTCCAAGTTTGCTCGATACCCCGATCCTGGGCGCGAGGAATCCCGACTTGCGCTGGTCGGAGATCGGGAAGTCGAGGTACGGAAAGTAGAAAAGGGGCACGCCCTGAAAGGTGACCGTGGTGTGGTGGGCGGTGCCGATGTCTTCTGCGTGATCCAGATCCAGTTCACTAATGCGCAGATACCAGTCATCCCGGCCCGGCGCACAGGTGGTGTAACGTACCTGTTTCAGGCGCGTGTGGTCGGGCCCCTCAAAGTCGATGCGTTCGGCGTCGCCGCGGGCATTGTTGGCACTGGGTATACGGAAGCTGCTGGGACCGGTGTAGCCGACGCGTGAATCGAGTTGCAGGTGCAACTCGGTGGTGAAGAAACTCATGCCCGTGGCGTCCTTCAGGGTGACATCGCCGTAGGCCTCGACCTTGTTCGCAGATTTTTCGTAAATAAGGCGATCCGCGTTCAGCCGTTGGGTGTCGCGCCTTGCCTCCACCTGCCCGGAGAATTCAGTGACGTCTCCCTGGACGGAACTCAGTTCCTGGGCGCGGATGTACAGGGGCGGGTTGTCCGCCAGTTTGGGACGTGGTGTGCCCCGTGTTCTGGCGGAGGACTTGGTCTGGGGGCAGGCGGGTTCTTCTGCCGCATTTGCCAGTGGCCACGGATAGGCCACGGCCACGGCGATCAGGCAAAGCGCGGCGCGCGCGGGTGGGGAGAATGGCATGGTGAACCGGGGTGGCATTGTTTTATTATGTCAGACGTAAAATTGCATAGAATGTCCTACCCATCAAGCTTTCCCGTAACTACGGGCTCAATTTTCAAGGCGGCATTTGGATAAACGACTCGAAGCGCTCAAGGACTGGATCCGCCGGGTTCTGCATGTTTCGGAGTTCGACATCCGGCCGGCCTCGGCAGACGCCAGTTTCCGCCGTTATTTCCGCATCCGCTTCGGTAGCCGCAGTGTTGTCGCCATGGATGCGCCGCCGGAAAAGGAAGATACCCGTCGTTACATTGAGATTGCCCGCCGCTTCCATGGTCTGGGGCTGAACGTGCCGGAGATCATCGAGCAGGACCTGGAGCAGGGCTTTTTGCTAATCACTGATCTTGGTGACCAGCTATACCTGCGCCATCTCAACGATACCACTGTCGAGCGCCTCTATGGCGATGCGCTGGGAGCCCTCATCGTACTGCAGGGGGGCATCTACACCGAGTGCGATGCGGAGGGTGACACGAAGCCGGAAACAAAGACATTCCTCCCCGAATACGATGAGCCCCTGCTGCAGCGGGAGATGGAGATATTTCGTGAATGGTATCTGGGCCGGCATCTGGGTCTTGCATTGACGGTGTCCCAGCATGAGATCCTAGATCAGGCGTACGCCTGTTTGGTGCGCTCGGCGTTGGAACAACCCAGGGTTTGGGTGCATCGCGACTATCATTCACGCAATCTGATGGTGACGGAGTTGAATAACCCTGGAATCCTCGATTTTCAGGATGCGGTGCGCGGGCCGGTGACCTACGATCTTGTATCACTGTTGCGGGATTGCTACATCGCTTGGCCGCGTTCCCGCGTCGAGGATTGGGCCAAGGGCTATCATACCCTCGCACAGCAATCCGGAATCCCGGTATGCGAGGACGAGACCCTGTTTCTGCGATGGTTCGACCTCATGGGCGTACAGCGTCATCTCAAGGCCATCGGTATCTTCGCCCGGCTCAATCATCGCGACCGTAAGCCCGGGTACCTGCCGGATATCCCGCGTACCCTGGGTTATGTGCATGAAGTGATTGCACGCTACCCTGATATGCAGCCGCTGTCAGATCTTTTGCACGCACTGAAACTTCCGGGAGGCGCATGAACAAGGTGATGATCCTTGCCGCCGGCCGCGGTGAGCGTATGCGCCCGCTGTCGGACACGGTCCCAAAGCCTTTACTGGCTGCAGGTGGCAAGCCGCTCATCGTGCATCTCGTCGAATCGCTGGCACGCTCGGGATTTTGTGAGATCGTGGTCAATCATTCCCATCTGGGTGAGCAGATCGTGGACTATCTTGGCGATGGCGACCGCTACGGGGTGCGTCTCGCCTATTCATACGAAGAGGGCGGCGGCCTGGAAACCGGCGGGGGTATTTTCAAGGCACTTCCATCGATCGATACGGACCCCTTTGTGGTGGTCAACGGGGATATCTGGACTGACTACCCTTTCGATCAGCTGCCGCAACGTCTGGATGGCTTGGCGCACTTGGTGCTCGTAGATAACCCGCCACAACACCCACGAGGTGATTTCTTTCTGCATGGCGGGAAGGTATTGGTAGAGGGTGAACCACGGTTGACCTTCAGCGGCATCGGGGTTTATGCGCGTGCGTTGTTCGCCGAGTGCCGGCCAGGAAAGTTTCCACTTACGCCACTATTGCACGCTGCCATCGCACAGGGGTTAGTCAGTGGTGAGCATTACACGGGCCGCTGGCGGGATGTGGGAACACCAGAACGCCTTAAGGCGTTGGATCAGGAGTTGAGATCTTAAATCTTTAATTTTAGGAGCTGTACGTTGTCTCTAGACCTGGCCTGTGCCGGCCACACGCCTGATCTTAAAATACATAAAAAGACCTTCAGTGAATGATGAGATTATCCCTAAAAAATATTTTTTATATTTAAAATCAATCACATATAAATTCTAGGCAACGGGAAGGGATTACGGCGACAATAATAGCTAAGCGGGAGGCGATTGCTTTCTTTTAGGGTATTTCCGAAATGGCCCTGATGGGCCAAAAAAAACCGGTAACACCGCGCTCAGCTTTGGAAAACGTAAGCGGGTGTTACCGGCGCGGTCGGGACTATCTGCCACAGCATCTGCCTCCCGCACCTTGATGCAAGGCGGCACCGCTGTACAAAAAACCCCGACAGTCGAGTTACTTCTTTTTCTTTGCTGCTTTCTTCGCCTTTTTCTTGGCTGCCATGGTGAGCTCCTTTGTTTGCGGTTGAGGGACTTACGAAATAATCAGAGGTAATTCACCTCTGACGGTACTGCACGTTGCCAAAAGAAAAAGACAGCCCAAGGCTGTCTTTGTTGGATTCTGAACGGGGAATATCCGGCGAATGAAACTGAAGCGGGAACGAAAACACCCGACAGCTGGGTGCTGCCGCTGACTGGTACGCCGGTTATCGGTTGTCAAACTTCGCAATCGATCCAAAATAACGTCTAGCCTCGTGTTGATCCTGGTTCTGTCTGGTGCCACGGAGAATGCGCTGTGGCAGTGTTGCGTACCCAAACAGTGAACCTCCATGTCCAACGTTCACTTCATTTCTAGCACAACGCCCTTACGTGTCAAGACACTAAAGCAACGAAAAAAAAATTGCAAACACTTTTTTGAATTCTGTCACGTGCGTACACGACATTATCCGCACTTCGAGTCGCCGCAGTTGAGACAGGTCATGCATCCATCCATCTTGATGACCGCCTTGGTGGAACACTTGATGCAAAGTTGCGCATCCGCGGGAAAGTCACAGGCTTCATCACCCGTTGTCTTCACTGATGCACGCTTCTCGTGTTCCGCGCGTTTCTCGGCAATGAATTTCTGGCGGTTTTGATCGGTCTCCTCGGTGGGGATGAGACCGATCATCTTCAGGTGTCGCTCGATGACGTCCCCAAGCTCGGCCACGATCGACGGGGTGTACCGCCCCTTCTTGAAATACCCCCCACGTGGGTCGAACACGGAGTGCAATTCCTCCACCAGGAAGGTGACATCGCCACCCTTGCGGAACACGGCGGAGATGACACGCGTTAGGGCGACCACCCACTGGAAGTGGTCCATGTTCTTGGAGTTGATGAAGATCTCGAACGGCCGGCGTTTCTCGTGCGGTGTGTCCAGATTGAGCACGATGTCGTTGATCGTGACGTACAAGGCGTGCTCGGTCAGCGGGGTCTTGATCTTGTAGGTCGAGCCCAGCAGCATCTCCGGACGTTCGAGCTTCTCGTGCATGTGCACGACGTTGCTCTCGGGGCGCTTGAGCTCCTCTTTAACTACCTCGTATCCTGTGATCTTTTCGTTGATTTTGATGGCCATGCCAGCGCTCCTTTTCTCTTTCTCTACCATGTTTTTCTATTCGTTCTGATGCTCAGAACCGACCGTAATACCCTTCCTTCAGGGCATCGTACAGGTTGGCAGCGGTGTGCATCTCGCCGTCGTACTCGATTTGTTCGTTGCCCTTGACCTCGATGATCTCGCCGTTCGCCAACTGGAAGCGGTAGGTGGTGTTCTCGAGGTCCTTGTCCTTGACCAGCACGCCTTGGAAGGCCTGCGGGTTGAAGCGGAACGTGGTGCAACCCTTGAGCCCCTGTTCGTAGGCGTACATGTAGATGTTCTTGAAGTCCTCGTAGGGGTAGTCCGTGGGGACGTTTGCCGTCTTGGAAATCGAGGAATCCACCCATTTCTGTGCCGCCGCCTGCACATCCACGTGTTCGCGCGGATGGATGTGGTCGGCGGTAATGAAGTAATCCGGCAGCTTGGTCTGCGGGTCGTCCGAATCCTGAACGGCCTTGAGGTTGACCAGGGTGCGGTAGGCCAGCAGTTCGAAAGAAAACACATCCACTTTTTCCTTGGTCTTGCGCCCCTCACGAATCACGTTACGGCTGTACTGGTGGGCAAACGAGGGTTCAATGCCGTTGCTGGCGTTGTTCGCCAACGACAACGAGATCGTGCCGGTGGGGGCGATCGAGGTATGGTGGGTGAAGCGTGCGCCGACCTCGGCGATGCGGTCCGTGAGTCCCTTGTCGAACTTTTGCATGTAGCGACTGTACTTGGCCAGCAGCACCCTGCCCGGCACCTTGTCGCCCACCTTGTAACCGTCGCGGCGCATCTCCGGGCGGCGTACGAGCATGGCTTCGGTGAGGGTGAACTCATCGATCATGATCGGGGCCGGGCCCTTCTCCTCAGCTAATTCGACGCCTACCTCCCAACCTACCTGAGCCATTTCACGTGCCACACGTTCGGTGAGTTCAAGCGATTCGGGGGAGCCGTATTTCATCCGCAGCATCGTGAGTGTGGAGCCCAAACCCAGGAAGCCCATGCCGTGGCGGCGCTTGTAGGTGATTTCGTGACGCTGTTGTTCCAACGGTAGACCATTGATCTCGACCACGTTGTCGAGCAGGCGGGTGAATATCGATACCACCTCGCGGTAACGCTCCCAATTAAAGCTGGCGGCTTCGGTGAAGGGCTCCTCCACGAACTTGGTCAGGTTTACCGAGCCCAACAGGCAGGAGCCATATTGCGGTAATGGCTGTTCACCACACTGCCCTGTGACCAAGCCGTTGAAGATCACCGTGTTGTGATCGGCCTGCGTGGTGTCGTACACCGACTCGCGTCCAGCGTAGGTGATTGTGGCAATCCGTGTAGCAAACGACTGGGTCTTGCGCAGCAGCTTGTTTTTTACCCACTCGCGGTATCGGGTGTTTTTCGTCTCCCCGATAAAACCGATTTCTTCCATGAACCGCTCGCGCGACTCGCCGTCGATGATCAGTTCATAGTCGGCTTGGCAGCGGTAGGCCTTGTTGCCGCCGTGTCCGTCCGGCAGCATTCGTTCCCCTGCCTCGCGGCGCTTGCGGATGCGGCAGAAGACACCGAAATTGGCAAGCAGCATTTGCACGTCGTTGAGCAAGTTCGGTTGGCTGGAGGCCAGGCGCACAGAGCAGCTCTGGCTGTTGCTCGATACGTTGACCGTTCCGTCGGATTGGAACAGGCCGCGCAGATAACCTTTGACGCAGGCCTCAGTGCCGCGCCAGATAACCTCGGGCACTTTGTGCTTGCTCGTCGCCGTGAAGCCATAATGTTCCAGGAATCGAGCCAGCAAGATCGAACGGATGAATACGTGGTTCCGGTCTGGCACGGCCACGGGCGCGACGGCATAGCTCCGCTCAGTCTGAGCCAACCCAGCAATCAGGGTATTGATGTAACCGGCCACTACCGGTGCCAGGGTGCGATCCTCGCCCCAAAAGTTGACGATGGCGGCTTGGTGACCGCCGCCGCGATGGGTGAAATGTCCGTCACCAGTGATAAGGCCGATCAGCAGTCCGAGATCGGCATTACCCTGCGCGCCGAATTGGCCTTTGCCTGACTGGACCAGCAACTCGTCGCCAACCTTGAGCTCGTGGAGCTTGATCTTGCCTCGCGTCGTATAGAAGTCGTGCCATGCCGTGGTCTTGATCTCGTATCCGTCCTCGGTCAGCACCCGGTAGACGTCGGCTTCCTGAGCAGTCAGGAAGGCAGGCACGGCCGGCCGCACCGTCGTGCCACGGCAATCCTGCCCCAAGGCACGCACATCAATCGTTGCTTGCAACGGTACGCCGGCCGAATACAGTTCGCCGATAGGGATGAGTCCATACTGGGTATGCAGGCGCGTGTCGGCCGTCACGCACGGGTTGGTGGCGCGGATGTTTTCGCAGAACCAGTTGTTGTTCATTTCGCTGATCTTGTCGATCAGAATGAATCCCGGCTCGGCGTAGTCGTAGGTCGAAGCCATGATGAGGTCCCACAACCGGCGTGCCGGGATGGTCTTGTACACCTTGCAGGCGACTTGGCCGAGGTTGTCGGTGACATAGCCTTCGGTGATCGGCCAGGGACGCCAGACGATGTGGTTATTCGAGTCTTCATATTCGTGGCGGCTCGCTGGGAACACGAGATCCCATTGGGCATCGTTCTTTACCGCCTGCATGAACTCGTCAGTGATGAGGCAAGAGAGGTTGAATTGACGCAGGCGTCCGTTCTCGCGCTTGGCCCGGACGAAGTCTGTGATGTCCGGGTGCGAAATGTCGAAGGTACCCATTTGAGCCCCACGCCGCCCGCCCGCGGAGGACACCGTGAAACACATGGCGTCGAAGATGTCCATAAAAGAGAGGGGGCCGGAGGTGTGCGCTCCGGCCCCACTCACAAACGCCCCTTTGGGGCGGAGGGTAGAGAACTCGTAACCGATGCCACAGTTATGAATGACCATGAGGCCGTCGTTGCCGGCGAGATAATTATTGTGCTTCTCGACGGTAAAGTCGTAGAAAGTCTCCGGCAAATCGAGGTCGCGGCGAATGGTCTCCACTGGACGTAGCGTGCGGGCGAAGCCGATAAGGGCACGAAGGTTCGGAAAACGCGCTTCCCAGCGATCGAGCCAAATGCGGCTGACCACGCGAGCCCGGTGATAACCGTGGTAGAAGCCCAGTTTCTGGCGCTCCACGTGGCTGAGCTCGGGGAGCTCTTGCTCCAGCGCCTCCTGAAGGGTCCGCGGCAATACGTAGATGTCGTACTGGCCCGACTGCGTGGCGCATTCGAGGATGCGCCCGCGTTTGCCACTATCTGCCATGTGTTCCGCAACCTTGGCAAGGAAGCTTGAGTCGCTGATTTTGAACATGGCACTACCCTGGTCGTGGATCACGTGGCCTTTGTACAGATGCGTACGCGGTGCGCGCTCGGTGATAGCGCCGTGAATGCCGAACAGAGCAAGCAACCCTTTGAGCTCCTCGGCGAAACGCAGGCTTTGCATGGCGATAATGGCACTGCCGCTCTCTCGACTCACTGTGCCGTCGGTGTCGATGAGCCCAGCCAAGAACGGAAGAAAATATTTCTCGGGGTTGGCCTTGATCCAGGCCGGCACCCGCAGTGTGGCTGACTTGGCGCCGATCTGGTGGTCAATGAGTGTGGCAGCGTTGGTTGCCTCAAAGCTCGCAACCGTATAGTCCCACACCGGTGTACCGTTGGCGGTGGCCGTGGCGATAACCTTGGCCTGGGTGCCGCAGAAGGACTGGAAAAATGTCGCGTAGCGTTCCACCACCTCGCGCTCGGCGGCGCGGATTTTGAAGACCAGCCGTTGACTATAGGCTCGAGCGCGCTCCGCCCAAGCCTGGCGCGAGGGTTTGTATGCCATGGTCTTGGGGTAAGCACCGCCGTCGCCCAAGTGCGCGCCGGCGAACCACGCCTCGAGCGCGCGCATCGGCTCGGCGCTCCACACGAAGCGGTGATGTACCAAGGCATCATCGGTGCGGACATCGTCGGCACGCGTATAGCTCAGCTCGTTGTGCCGATAAACCAGTACCGGGTGTTTGACCGAGGTCTTGAGGGTAACGCCGTTTGAGACGATCTCGATATTCTCTGCGCGCGGCACATGCGTGGTGAGGTGCCGCAATATGATCTGCATCTCAAACCGCCCGGCGTCGCGGTCGTAGCACAGGATTTGTGCATGGCGCTCGGCTACTGCCTGATCAGCGGTGACCAGCCCGCGCTCGGTGACGACCCAAGTGCCGGGGGCGACGCAGCCGGCCTTCAGGGTCAGCCCGGCTTCATGCACGGAGGAGAGAATTCCATCCATGGAGTCCGGAACCGCCCGGGAAACCGTGCAGTTGATGGTGCTGGTGGAAGGTTTGTGCTGCTGGGCGCCGGCGTTCGAGATGATGCGTCCGGCCGGGATGGCCCCGTTCTGCAGGGCCCAGAGGAATTTGCCGAACCATTCCTCCCGTTTTTCGGGGGTGGCTTCGACATCCGCGAGCGCGCGGGCTACCCGGGCGTAGGTTCCCTGAATGTCTTGGTCGACGGCCTCGCCGACCTTGGTTTTAAGACGGTATTTCTTGTCCCAGATGTCGAGCGAAGCCGGCTGTATCGGGATTTCGGTGGCAACGGGGTATTGAGCCTGTAATTGGACGACCTTCATTCCTTTATATCCTCCGGTGCCTGTATTATTGGATGTTGACTATGCCGTTTTAGGTGTATCACTAGGTATCGGGCCTGAGACCTTGGCCAACCACAACATGTGGTATGTTTTATCCTCATAAGCTTGGTCATGTCAAGGTTGCATTTTTTTTATGAGTACATTTGAGGAAGCGCGGGCACGTAGCGGTCTCTATATAGATAGAGGAGCGAACCAGACACCTGGGAAAAGATCGTGCCCTTATCGATGTAAACCCTGGAACCCATCGGAGGTTTACACCAGGCGAGTGGGTCAGGGGGCTTGCCGCACCCCTTCCCGCAGTGCATTCACGAGTGTGCCCATGTCCAGAGGGCATTCGCTGTCGATCGTGACGACATGAGGAAGTTCTTCCGCCGTGAGTGGTTCCTGTGTGGCCAGTTGATGGGCGAGCACGGCAAGGTCTGCCTCTGAGGCATCATGTCCCCGCTGTACACGCCGCCGCACGCGCTCACGCAAAATATTTTCCTGCGCACCGATGTCGAGAATCACGAACGGTACCCGCATTTGTTTGGCCACCGCGTGCAGCCGAGCGCGCTGTGCGCGCTTGAGAAAGGCCGCATCCACGATCACCGTGTACCCGGCACGCAGGATGATCTCCGCCAGTGTTGCCAGGTGAGCGTAGGTGCGTTGTCCGGCTTCGGTCGAGTACAGCCCCGTGTCGATCCCGGAGCCGCTGCGTGCCTGTGACGCGAGCCCGTGCAGGCGTTTGCGCTCCACGTCACTGCGTACACGCACGGTATCCCATGTTTCCAGCAGCGATTGCGTGATGGTGGTTTTGCCGCTGCCTGAAAGGCCGTGGGTGATAATCAGTGAAGCGGTGTTTGCCTGGGTATAACGGTCGGCCAGATCGGCATAGCTGTGATACTGATCGCGTGCTTGTTGTTGTTCCTTCTCGTTCAGGCCGCTTTGACGCAGGCGGATGCACGCCACTTTGGCGCGCACCAGCGCCCGATAGACCAGATAGAAACGGAACACGGAAAGACCCGCATAATCGCCTGTATGCTCCAGATAGGCATTGAGCGCGCGCCGCGCGAGATCGGGGCGTCCGCGGTCATCGAGATCCATGACCAGGAAAGCCAGTTCGCTCATGACGTCGATCCAGCGCAGGTTGGCGTTGAATTCCAGGCAATCGAAAAGCACCACCCGCCCCCCGATCCAGGCCATGTTGGCGAGATGGGCATCGCCATGACATTCGCGGATGAATCCTTGATGTTTGCGCTCCGCAAACGATTGCTTGAGTTCAGCAAAGGTCATCTCGCTCCAGATTTCCAGACGCCGCAACTGGGCCTGATCCTGCGGATCAATCCGCGGGCGGATCTGCTCGAAATTCTGGTGTACCGGCTCGTAGACATTGTTCGGTTCGCCAAAGGGTTTATCGTTGCCGGCGATATCGATCCGGCCATGAAATACGCCCAGTTCCTGCGTCAGCCGATCGATGTATTCCGGCCCCAGCTCAGCGCGTGCGAGCATGCGGTCGAGCTGCGCCTCCTGCGGGAACTGCATCATCTTGACGGCGTACTCGATGACCTCGCCGGTCCCGTTGAGAACAGGAGTGGCAGGTTCGCCGGTGATACGGACAAGATCGAGATAAAGCTGCGGGGCGAGGCGGCGGTTCAGGCGCAGTTCTTCTTCGCAATAGAAGCGGCGTTGCACCAGTGTGCTGAAGTCGAGGAAACCGAAATTAACCGGCTTCTTGATTTTGTAGGCGTAGGGGCCGGTTAGCAGGACCCAGGAGATATGTGTTTCCACTACCCGGACAGCCTGCACCGGGTGACCGTAGCAGGCCGGGTTGTGCAATGCCTGAATCAGGGGTGGAAATTGCTTGTCCACGGCACGCCGCGTCCTCTCCTTCCGCTGATTTCCATCGGGCGCGCCCGCGCCCGAATTCGCTACAGACTATAACCGAAACTGTTCTTGAAGCGGACCGCGAATTCACTGTGGGTGAAACGATGGTTCTGGGTGCCATGGTGTTCAATCTTGATGGCCCCGATCAGCGCCGCGATGCGGCCTGTGGTTTCCCAACTCATCTTGTGCGCCAAACCGTAAAGCAGGCCGGCGCGGTAGGCGTCGCCACAGCCGGTCGGGTCGTTAATCTCGTTCGCCGGGACCACCGGAATCTCAATACGGCTGCCGTTGGTATAGATATGCGAACCCTCCGCGCCACGCGTGACGATCAGTGCCTGCACGCGCTGGGCGAGTTCCGTCAGTGTTTTCCCGGTACGCTCCTGCATGAGCTGTGCCTCGTAGTCATTCAGTGTGACCCAGGTGGCCTGCTCGACGAAGGCCAGCAGTTCCTGGCCGTTGAACATCGGCATCCCCTGCCCCGGATCAAAAATAAACGGAATGCCGGCCGCGGTGAACTGCGCGGCGTGCTGGATCATGCCGTCACGCCCATCGGGTGAAACGATTCCGAGCGTCACGCCCTTGGCGTCCGTCACCTTGTTGAGGTGCGACATGCCCATGGCCCCAGGATGGAAGGCGGTGATCTGATTGTCATCCATGTCGGTAGTGATGAAGGCCTGGCCGGTGTAGGTGTCGTCAAGCACCTTGATGTGCGTGCGGTTCAGGCCATGGCGGTTCATCCAGTCGGCGTAGGGCCCGAAGTCTTTGCCCACCGTGCCCATGGGCAGGGGATCGCCGCCCAGGAGTTTCAGGTTGTAGGCGATATTGCCGGCGCAGCCGCCGAACTCGCGGCGCATCTCCGGAACCAGGAACGACACATTCAGAATGTGTACCTTGTCCGGCAGGATGTGTTTCTTGAATTGGTCGTTGAACACCATGATGGTGTCGTAGGCGAATGACCCGCAGATCAGGGCTGACATGGATACTCCCGTTTGTTCTTGGTGAGAATGACGGACTGGAATCTATGGCGGCTGATTGTCAGACGCGCTTGTCCGATTTGCAAGTAAGCCGCACTGGCCCCAAACTAAACAATCATTTCCAAACAGGAGGCCTCATGAAGTTTTACGGACATCCCTATTCCAATGCCTCACGGCGCGCACAAATGTTATGTGAAGAGGCAGGCATCCCCTACACCTTCATCACGGTGGATCTGATGAGCGGGCAACAATATTTGCCGGAGTTCCAGGCGCTCAATCCGAACTCCAAGGTGCCGGTGATCGACGATGACGGTTTTGTGCTGTGGGAAAGCCAGGCCATCATGCGTTATCTCGCGAACAAGCATAAGGCGTCAACGTGGTATCCCACCGAATCCAAGGCGCGTGCGGTCGTTGATCAATGGCTGGACTGGAACCATACCCGCCTCGGGCCCGAGGCGGGTAAGATCATGTACAACATGCACTTCGCCGGTGACAAGGGCAACAAGGAAGCGATCGAGGACGCCAAGAAATTGCTCGTCAAGATTCTGCCGGTACTAGAGGGCGCGTTGAGCAAGCAATCGTATATCTGCGGCGCCCAGCCGACGCTCGCCGACCTCGCCATCGTCCCCAATATTGCCTACCTGGAGATGTGCCAGTATGACCTGAGCGGGTGTTCCGCCATCCGCAAATGGTACGAGACCATGAAGCAGCGGCCGAGCTTTGTGAAGACCGTGCCGAAGTAACCTGAAGGGCCGAAGGCGACGCGACTTAGAAAGCCACAGGAGAAGAAGAAATCAGAGCGTCAGCCTTCGGTAAATATCAGAAACCTTCAGCGGCAACTTCCGCACATCGTCGATCAGCGTCCAGTTCACCGCGCCGTACATGTGCGGCAGGTAGTCGCGCGCTTCGGTGTCGATGGTGATGCAGAAAGGGTGGATGCCGGCGCGTTTGGCCTCGATCAGCGCCTGGCGCGTGTCCTCGATGCCGTATTCGCCGCGGTAGCCATCGTAGTCGTCCGGCTTGCCGTCTGAGAGCGTGATGAGCAGCTTGGTGCGTGCCTCGACCTCGCCCAGTAATTTCGTCAGGTGGCGGATGGTCACCCCCATGCGCGTATAGTCCTTCGGCTGGATGCCGGCGATGCGGCGCTGCGCGAGTTCGTTGTACGGTTCATCGAAGCGCTTGACGCGGTACAGGTCGCAGCGCTTGCGTGTCATGCCGGAGAAACCGTAAATCGCATAGCGGTCGCCCAGCACCTCGAGCGCCTCGCACAGGAGCACCAGGGATTCCCGTTCGGCGTCGTTGATCCAACCCTTGGTTGAGCCGCTCATGTCCACCATGAAGATCACGGCGATGTTGCGCTCGAGTTTGTGCAGTTTGGTGAACAGGCGCTCGGACAACTCGCGCCCGGTGTGCATGTCCGCCCAGGCTTCCACCAGGGCATCGAAGTCCACGTTGTCGCCGTGAGTCTGTTTCTTGAGCCGCTTCTCTTCGCCGCGCAGCGCCTCGAAGGTCTTGCGCAGGCCGTGGATCAGCCCGGCGTACTTGTGGCGGGTGCGCGCCACGAACGGCTCGTCCACCGGAGGCACGTCGACCTCGCGCAGCACGCACCAGTGCTTGCGGTAATGGTTGCGCCGGTAATCCCATTCGTTGTACAGCAACGCACCTTCCTCGTGGTACACGCCCTTCCACACGTCCTCGGCCTTCTTCTCCTCGTGCGCGCGCCGGTAACCGCCATCGCCCGCGGCGGTGAGGTAGTCCTCGGGGATGCGTCCCAGGTCCTGGAGGATCGAGTCCATGAGTGTGCGCACATCCTCGGGCGGTCTGATCGGTTGGCCATCGAGGTTCAGGGTGAACTCACCCGGCCGCTCCTCGTCCTGGTTCACGCGGAAGCGTCCGGCGAGCATGTCTCTTTCCGCCAATTCCTGTTGCTCACCTTCTTTCTCGCTCAACATCTGCACCAGCGCCGCGCGAAATTCCTCTTTTTCGCGGGCCATGCGCGCCGCGACGGCCGCTTCGACGTCTTCCGGCCGCATTACGCCCTGATAGCAGACCGGCGCGGGAAGTTCGGTGTTATAGAGTTCACCGAGCAGCGCGAGGGTGCTTTCCACGTTCGCCTCGGGGGCACACAGGTGTTCGATTTTTGATGCCCAGGTTTTTGGCCAGAGGGACTCGTGGAGGGTGGCGCGCAGTCCTTCCATGTCGCGATGCAGGCCGGTGAGGTCGCACGCCAGCCTGGCATCGAGACGGATGGTTTCGAGCGCGTGGAACAAACGCAGGGCCCGTGCGGGATCGGGATGGCGCTTCAGGGCCGCGCTCACGTTCCCGCGAAAACTGCCGTAGCGGGTCTGCGCCCACTGGTGCGCGACCATGGCCTTGTACAGACGGAAATTGCTGTTGCGATCAGGAAAACGCGCGACGCGTGCCGGCAGGTAAAGGTGTGTCGTGTCGGTGTACGTCTCATCGTGGCTTTCCAGCTTGAGTGGCCGGCCGGAGAGACCGCGCACGAACAATTCCAGCACGCCGGAAATGTCATCAAGGGCAACACCGCTGGCCATGTCGTGTGCCTCGGTGGCGAAGGCGCGCACGTCGCGGAACATGGCACAGGCCGGAAACAGCCCCATCTTGTCGTACACGTCCATGGCGCGCACCACCCAGTTCTCGATGTCGGCCAGCGCCATGCGCTGCAGTGCTTCGGGCGCCTGGGCAGCGAATAACAGCGCCATCTGGGTGTTGGTGCGGGCGATGACGGTGGTCCAGTGCAGCACGAAATTCTGTTGTTCGTGGTCGAACGGTGCGAGCGCCTGCGCGAGCGATGTGGTGGCCTGTGGTGAGGACCTGTCTGGGTCGAGCGCCTCGTCGAGTTTCGTTTCGAGTTCGGCGGCGGTAAGTGGATGACTGCTCATAGGATTATTTGCCGCAGAGACGCAGAGAAAACTTTCAGATCAAAACGCTTTGCATTCTTTGCGTCTCTGCGGCCAAGGTTCTTAGAACAGCGATGCGCTGAGTTCGTTGACCGCGGCGAGCATCTCCGGGTCGTCGGTGAGCGCCTCCGCGATGGCGCCGCGGCAGGCGGCGCGGGGATCGATGCCGGAGGCAATCAGTTTGCCGGCGTGTACCAGCAGCCGCGTGCTCGCGCCTTCATCGAGGCCGCTGCCTTTCAGGTTGCGTGTCATGGCAGCGAACCGGACGAGCTTGTCGGCCAGGGCCTCATCCACGCCGGTTTCGCGCCTGACGATTTTCTTCTCCAGCGTGGCTTCGGGATAGCCGAACTCGAGGGCGACGAAGCGCTGGCGTGTACTCTGCTTGAGATCCTTGAGCACGCTCTGATAACCGGGGTTGTAGGAGATGGCGAGGCAAAACTCGGGTGCGGCCTCCAGCAGTTCGCCGGTTTTTTCCATCGGCAGCACGCGCCGGTCATCGGCCAGCGGATGGATCACCACCGTGGTGTCTTTGCGTGCCTCGACGATCTCGTCGAGATACAGAATGCTGCCGGCGCGCACCGCGCGCGCCATGGGCCCGTCCACCCACACGGTTTCACCGGCCGTGATGAGATAGCGGCCAACCAGGTCGGAGGCCGTGAGGTCGTCGTGACAGGAGACGGTAATGAGCGGACGCTGGAGGCGCCAAGCCATGTGCTCCATGAAGCGCGTCTTGCCGCAGCCGGTCGGGCCTTTCAGAAGTACGGGAAGTTGATTTTTGTAGGCCGCTTCGAATAGCTTGATCTCGCTTCCGACTGGTTCGTAATAAGGCTCGTCCTTTATAAGGTATTCCTCTGCCTTAAGGACGCGCGCTCTTGAGGGGTTTGCGGATACGGACATTGGTTTCACGGCTTCAGTTTAGTGGTTGACTGGGGCAGTATGCCAAATATACCTGTGAACACAAATCGGCGGTATCGGCTTGGTAAAATCCTTCCCCAGTCCTTGGCCAAAACGCCTTCGGTTTGTGTGGTGTATCAGCGCGATCCTACCCAGCGTTCATACAAGTGTTCTATCCACACATACGAAATTTCAATTCAATTAATATGGCCTACCCTGTGGCACGCCGCCCAATTGCGGAGTATCGTTGCCGTCCCAAATTGACCTACTGGGATGCATCAATGCCACAAGGCACAGCGACCCACTAAGGGTGCGGAGAAATAGAGCAACGCAGGCAGCAGTTGCCGGGACGCGCAAGAACGGTGGGGCCGGCCAAGATGTAGGGTGTGGCCTGATCGAATTAATTCCTCGATGGAGGGTGTAATGACGGACGTCGTCGCGACGAATGAAACGATATTAGTGGTTGGCGGGGGTATCAGCGGGATGACCGCGGCCCTGGAAGCAGCCGAATGTGGCAAGGACGTGGTGCTGGTCGAGAAAACCCCCACCCTTGGCGGGCGCGTCTCTCAACTCTATAAGTATTTTCCTAAGCTGTGCCATCCGACCTGCGGCATGGAGATTAATCTGAAGCGCCTCAAGGCGCAGAAGCGTATCCGCGTGCTGACGCTGGCCGAAGTAAAATCCGTCAGTGGAAAAGCGGGCGACTACACCGCCACCGTCAGGATTGCGCCGCGTTACGTGAACGAGAACTGCACCGCCTGCGGTGAGTGCGCCAAAGCGGTGAGTGCAGAAATCCCCAATCCCTTCAATTACAACCTGAATAAGACCAAAGTGGCCTTCCTGCCCCACAGCATGGCGTATCCGCAGCGTTACGTGCTCGACCCGTCGATCCTCGGCACCCCCGATGCCGATAAGGCCAAGAACGCGTGCAAGTACGGCGCCATCGACCTGGGCATGAAAGAAGAGATCCTGAACCTCAAGGTCGGCGCGATCGTGTGGGCGACCGGCTGGAAGCCGTACGACGCGAACAAGATTCAGCCCTATGGGTATGACCGTTACCAGAACGTTATTACGAGCGTCGAATTCGAGCGTTTGCTCGATCCGTTCGGGCCTACGGGTGGCAAGCTGGTGCGCCCCTCGGACGGGAAAGAGGCGAAGAACGTCGCCTTCATCCAGTGCGCCGGCAGTCGTGACCGCAATCATTTGAAACACTGCTCGCGTATCTGCTGCATGGCCTCACTCAAGCAGACTACCTATGTGCGCGAGAAGTTCGGCGACGACATCAGCATCTCGATCTATTACATCGACATCCGTGCCATCGACCGTTTCGAGGAATTCTACAAGAAGGTCCAGGCTGATCCCAAGGTGAAGTTCATCAAGTCCAAGGTGGCCAACATCACCGAAGACAAGGCCACGGGCAATCCCATCCTGCACGGGGTGGACACCGAAGGCTACCACCGTTACGACAGCGCGCATGACCTCGTGGTGCTGGCGATCGGCATGGAACCCTCCGTGGACGCCAGTAAGATTATGGCGGGCGTGGCCGCGGACGTGAGCGGTTTTATCGACATCAACGCAACGACCGAAGCGGTGTTCGGCGCCGGGTGCGCGTCCAACGCGCTCGACGTGAACCGCGCGGTACAAAGCGCCACGGCGGCATCGTTGCGTGCAATTCAAGTGGTTAACCGCGTATCCAGGGCGGAGGCTTAATTACCATGGCAGACATGAAGGTTGGTGCGTACATCTGCAAGGGTTGTGGTATCGGCGAACGTCTGAACACCGCGCAGCTGGTCAACATCGCGCAGAAGGAAGGCAAGGCAAACATCGCGCGTGAGCATGAGTTCTTGTGCAACAGCGCGGGCGTGGCCATGATCAAAGAGGACCTCGAAAAGGAGGGCGTGAACCACGTCATGATCGCGGCCTGCTCGCGCCGCGCCAAGACCGAGACCTTCAATTTCGAGAATATCGCAATTTCCCGTGTCAATCTGCGCGAGGGCGTGATCTGGGTCACAGCGGCCGATGACGACAAGAAAGAGGTCGTCCAGGAAATGGCCGCCGATTACGTGCGCATGGGCTGTGCCGAAGTGAAGAAAATGGAAGTGCCGAAGACCAACCCGAGCCATGGCAACAACAAGCGCATTCTCGTTGTGGGCGGCGGTATTTCCGGCATGACTGCAGCGATTGAGGCATCGAAGACTGGCTACGACGTGCTGCTGGTGGAGAAAACCGGCGCGCTCGGTGGCTGGGCAGCCAAGCTCTGGAAGCGCGTGCCCAATCGCGAGCCCTACGTCAACCCGGTGGACACGGGTGTAGCTGACATGATCAGAGGCATCGAGGGCAACAAGCGCGTTACGGTGCATCTCAACTCCACCATCACCAAAACCAGCGGCGCACCGGGCCAGTTCAGTGTCGACATCACCAAGGAATCGGGTTCGACCGCGACCGAAAACGTCGGTGCCATCATCATGGCCTCCGGTTCCAGCCAGTTCGATGCCAGTAAGCTAACCAAGTACGGTTACGGCAAGGCCGCCAACGTGGTCGACCAGGCCGGTCTCGAAGAATTGGCGAAGAAGGCGAACGGCGGCGCGATCAAGCGCGCCGATGGCAAGGAAGTAAAGAGCGTGGTGTTTATCCAGTGCGCCGGCCAGCGCAGTCCGAAAGAGGGCGAGCTCAGCTACTGCTCTGGCCATTGCTGTAACACCTCAATCAAGCAGGCCATGTATTTCAAGGATCAGAACGCCGCCGTCGATACCATGGTTCTGTACACCGATCTGCGCACGCCTGGTAACGGCGAAGATTTCTATCGCAGCGCCCAGAACAAGGGCGTGATCTTCACCAAGGGCTGGCCGAAGGAAGTTTCGGCGGGCGGTGAACTCATGTTCAAGGATGTCATCCTCAATGAGGAAATGACGATTTCGCCCGACCTGATCGTGCTGGCGACTGGCCAGGTCGCGAATTCCGGCGTCAACATCGATGAGGTGGCACAGGACGAGCCGGGCAAGTGGGAGCAGAGCAAGGTTTCCGTGCTCAACATGACCTATCGCCAGGGCAAGGACCTGCCGATTCTCAAGAACGGTTTTAACGATTCGCACTTCATCTGCTTCCCCTACGAGACCCGCCGCACCGGCATCTACACCTGCGGCCCGGTGCGCCGGCCGATGGACATCAATCAGGCGATCGAAGACGCCACCGGCGCCACCATGAAGGCCATCCAGGCCGTGGAAAACGCCTCCCTCGGCCGCGCGGCGCATCCGCGTTCGGGCGACCTGTCGTATCCGAGTTTCCGCCGCGAAGGTTGTACCCAGTGCAAACGTTGCACGGTGGAATGCCCGTTCGGCGCCATCGACGAGGACGAGCAGCGCTATCCGGTGTTCAACGAATCCCGCTGCCGCCGCTGCGGCACCTGCATGGGTGCCTGTCCGGTGCGCGTCATTTCGTTCGAGAACTACTCGGTGGATTCCGTGGCCAGCCAGATCAAGGCGGTGGACATGCCCGACCAGTTCTCAGAGAAGCCGCGCATCCTGGTGCTGGCCTGCGAGAACGACGCCTACCCGGCGCTCGACATGGCGGCGATGAACCGGATTCAGTATTCGGCATTCACGCGCGTCATTCCGGTACGCTGTCTGGGTTCGGTCAACACCAACTGGGTGATCGAAGCGCTCAATGCCGGCTACGACGGCGCGATCCTCATGGGTTGTCAGAAGGGCGAGAACTACCAGTGTCATTTTGTGAAGGGCTCGGAACTGGCGCACGTGCGCATGAGCAAGATCGACGATACGCTGAAGCAACTCTCGCTCGAGATCGAGCGCGTGAAGACTTACGAGGTCGCGATTTCCGACATTCAGCGTGCCCCTGCCCTGATCAACGAGATGGCCGATACGATCCAGAAGATCGGCATGTCTCCCTTGAAGTTCTAGGAGTCACGCATGAGCAAGACGAATCAGGCAATGGTGGAGAAGTACCACAACGACTTCCTCAAGGAGGTCGAGGCGAACGTCGAGGAAGGCAACTGGGTCAAGATGTGCATGCAGTGCGGCGTGTGCTCAGGTTCCTGCCCCCTGGGTTCGTCCTGGGAACACCCGCCGCAGGAAATCTTCATGATGATCCGCGCCGGCAAGCGCGACGAAGTGCTGAAAAGCGAATCCATGTGGATGTGCACCTCATGTTACAACTGCGTCGTGCGCTGCCCGCGTGAGCTGCCCATCACCCACATCATGCACGGCCTGGCGAACTACGCGCACCGCTTGGGTATTGCGCCCAAGATGAATCCGACGCGTCGTTTTGCCACCATCTTCTGGAAAAACATCGCTAAGAGCGGGCGCGTCAATGAGCTGGAACTGTCCATCCGGCTGTATTTCATGGACGGTTTCGTGTCCGGCATCAAGAAGGGTCTGGAGATGCTGCCGGTGGGTCTCGGCATGCTCAAAACCGGGCGACTCAATCCCTTCGGTCTTTTTGCGCACCACGGCATCAAGGGTAAGAGCGATCTGCAGAAGATGCTCAAGAAGGCGCGTGAAATCGAAGATAAACGCAAGCACCTGGCGTAAGAGGTAACGGATCATGGCAAAGAAAGAATATTCGTTTTATCCCGGCTGTTCTTCCGAGCGCAAGGCCTCGGCTTCGAACTACATGGTCTCGGTCGAGTCCATGTGCAAGACACTCGACGTCAAGCTCAACGAGATCCCGGACTGGAACTGTTGCGGCGCCTCCATCGGTTACGCCGAGGGCGGTGAGCTGCCGCGCCACATCATGAACGCGCGCAACATCGCGCTCTCGGAGCAACATAATCCGAAACAGGACATCGTGGCGACCTGCGCCGCCTGCTGGCTGGGCACCAAGGAAACGCAGGAGCGCATTACCCACTCCGGCCAGTTGCTGGCGGACGTCAATGAAATCCTGAAGGATGCCGGTCTCAAATACGAAGGCAAGCAGCCGGTACGTCACATGGTGGAAGTACTGATCGAAGACCTCGGCTACGATGAATTGAAGAAGCCGGTACGGAAGCCGCTCGAAGGCATCAAGATCGCCGGTTACGTCGGCTGCCAGACCAACCGTCCGTTCGGCGTCGACGGCGAGTCGTTCGAGAATCCGAAGTATCTCGACAAGCTCACCGAGATCATGGGCGCCGAGCCGGTCGAGAAGTACGACCAGAAGGTCACCTGCTGCGGCGGCGCGCTGGCGTTCTCCGAACCGGAGAAATCCCAGGTGCAGATCAAGAAAATCATCGAGTCGGCCTATGACTTCGGCGCCGAGATGATCGTGACCCCGTGTCCGGTATGCCAGATGAACGTCGAGGTCTATCAGGACCAGATCAACAAGAAGTACAACACCAAGTTCAAGATCCCGGTGGTGTATTACTCCCAACTCATGGCCGTGGCCTACGGCGCCAACGCTAAGGAAGCTGGTCTCGATGGCAACATCATTCGCGCCACCCGGCTCGAAGAGATTGCTGCTAAGAAGTAATTTGCCCGTAATTCCCGGCGGCTTCGCAGCCGCCCGAAACAAAAAAGCCCGCGTTAGCGGGCTTTTTTGTTTCATCCTTAGGTAATCGGTTCAGTTTTTGCGGACCACAAACGTAAAACGTCCATCCTTCTGCCGGCTTTCCATGAGGTTGTGTCCCGTTTGCTTGGCCCAAGCCTCCACGTCTTTCACCGAGCCCGGGTCGGTGGCCACCATCTCGATGGTGGCGCCGGAGGCAGCGGCGTTAATGGCCTTGGACAGGCGCAGGATTGGCAGCGGGCAGTTAAGGTTGGCGCAGTCGAGTGTTACGGTGCTCATGGTTTGCTCCTTTGGTTGGTTTGGAAGTGGGCCGCGATGGCCCGTTTCAGATGGGCTCTCCACGCACCGCCTTCTGATAGCGGTCGAGTAAAGCCGGGTCTTCGATGGATCCGTGGTGGTGCACTTGTTGCCAACGACCCTCCCGTTTGTGAAAGATGCGGCTGGTGCGAATCGCGAGATCAAGCTGTTTGCCATTGACCCGGAAATATCCGCGTTCGCGGCCGACGGCGTAAAAGAGGTCGCCCATGTCATGGAGGGTGTAGTCATAAAATTCTACGTACACCTCGGCGGGGCTGGTGAAAAGCCGTTCGTAGCCCTCGCGAATAACGGCCCAGCCGCGGCGGTTTGGGCCCAATTGCGGCTCACGGCGGCGAGATCACGGCTGTTGAAGGCGCTGTAAAAGCCGGTCAGAGCGTAAAGCGCCGATTGATTGGTCACCAGACATTCCTCGCCGGTAATGGGTGTGGCAATGGGCTGCATTATTTTTTCTCCTGAATTTTTTCCAGACCTCTGAGGAATAGTGCCACGTGTGTTGTGGCTGCGGCCCGCGTGTCGTCGTTGCGGAAGTCGGTGTCACGCACCACCGTGCGCATCAGACCCAGGCCCAGCAGGCCGGCGAAGAAGCTGCGGGCATAGGCATTGGCATCGCCTGAACGGAAACGCCCCGACGCCTGACCCTCCATGATCTCGTAGGCGACGTAATCGATGATGCGACGGAAGTGTTCCTCGACGAGATCGGATACGCTGTCATCCTGTTCGAGTGCGGCGTAGAGAATCAGGCGCAGCCAGGCTGGTTCCGCTTCGGTCTGTTCCAGTACCCAGGCGGAGAGTCGTGTGAGCACATCTTCGAGGTCGTATTCCGGCGCGTAATAAAGCAGTTGCTCGACTTCGGTGAAGTGCCGGCGTGCACAGAGTTCATCCAGCATCGCGTTGTAGAGATCACGCTTGGTTGGGAAATGCTGGAACACCAGCGCGTCGCTGGTGCCGACGCGGTCGGCGATATCTTTGACGCGGGTGTCGCGGAACCCCTGCTGGGCAAACAGCTCAATGGCCTTGCGCACGATCAGATTGCGGCGCTGTTCGGCACTCAGGCGTTCGCGTTTCTTCTTAGTCATAACTAACTTAGTATCAACTAAGTTACGGACTGTCAAGTAGGGCCAGAGACGTAAATAGAAAAGTGTTTAACTACATAAAGTTAAATAGGTGGTCCGGCTACAATCAAATCAGGGCCGCGTCACTAAATAGAGACGAAATGCAGGGTTGGAGGGATAGGGCTAGTTGGGGGAGGGAATACTGCGTTTGCTTTCCAGCCACTTGAGCAGCGGCCCCCATTGCTCAATGTCTTGCGCCGCGGTAGCGGAAGGGAGATCGAAGATGCCCATACCGCGCGCATCCGCCACTAGGTAGTTGTGGCTCTCGCGCAGGGTTGCGACAAAGGGAATTTTCAGACGTGTCAGGAAGCGCTCGAGGTTCTGGTAGATCTGAGTATTGAGCGAGGTGTAGGGGATTTTGATGCTGCCCAGAACCTGCTCCATGGCACTCTGAACCCCGGTGCTTTCGCGTACGCGGTTGGCCACGACGGCGAGCCGTGTTTCGTCGCGCGACACGCGTCCGACCAGCAGCAGCTCACGGATGAAATGGGCGCAGGCGCGGATGTCGGTCGGCGATGGCAGCACCGGGATGACGACCGTTTGTGCACGTCGTACCAGTGACGTGAGCGCCGCGCCGCGGCTGCCCGCCGGCACATCCATGATCACGTAGTCGGTTGAGCGGGGCACGCGTAGCGGCTCGCGCCAGGCGGCGATGCCAATGATCGGCGGCCTATCCTGCGCGCGTGCCTCGATCCACCCCAGGCTCGAGCCCTGTGGGTCGAAGTCGGCGATGACCACCGATTTTCCCTGCGAGGCATAGTAGCTAGCGAGATTGGTTGCCATGGTGCTTTTCCCGCAACCGCCTTTCGCATTGAGCAGCATAATCTTGCGCATGGTTTTTCCTTACGCCGGACGCATTCGGTGGATGGAGTTGGAAATGGCGGTGACGAACAGCGAACCGCGGCAGTCGCAGCGTGAGGGTGGCGCAGTATTTTTTGTATTACAGATTGCGCACATAGCCATTCCCTGTTTTCAGGCGTAATTAGTGTATTCCAGATGATGGCAAAGCACTACTGAGTCGATGCCAGAAATCCGTACTCAGGGGCGATTTTTTTTGCCTGGGCGCGGCGCGCGGTGTTGACGAGAAGTGCCGTGGGATGGCGGCTTGGTGATCTCGTCGTCGTCCATGATGATCTGGTGCGCCGGTCCTTCGAGGTCATCGAACTGACCGGATTTTACCGACCAGAAAAATCCCCAGATGCCGACCCCAGCGAGGATCACGGCGAGCGGCACCAACAGGTAGAGAATCTCCATGGCTTAGAGTGTGGCCGGAACCACGGTGGCTGGCGAGGGGTTCTTCCGGGAGGAACGCCGGGTCAGCCGCAGGGCATTGACCACGACCAGCAGCGAACTCGCGGACATACCGATGGCCGCCAGCCAGGGCGGCACATAACCCATGACGGCCGCGGGTACGGCAACCAGGTTGTAGCCCAGCGCCCAAACGAGGTTTTGTCGGATGATGTGTAACGTGCGACGCGCGACATCCAGCCCCTGCACCAGCCGGTCAAGTTGCGACGACAGCAGAATCATGTCCGCCGTTGTGGCTGCGATGGGCGCGCCGTTGCCCATCGCAATAGACACCTGGGCGGCCGCCAGCACCGGGGCGTCGTTGACACCATCGCCGACCATGGCCACGATCGCGCCCTGTTGTTGCAGGGCGCGAATTTTTTCGAGCTTGTCGCCGGGTTTGAGGTCCCAGGCCAGTTCCGTGATGTCGAGTTCGTGAGCGATGTGCCGCGCCGCCTGCTCATGGTCGCCGGTCAGGAGCCATACCGATTTTCCCTGACGTTTGAGTTCGGTGATCAGCTCGCGCGCGCCGGGACGCAGTTCGTCGCCCAAAGTGAAGACCGCCAACCAGTGTTCCGGGTTTGCCAGTACCGCCAGCGTGGCGCCTTTCCGCCGCAGGTCTTGCAGGATAGCTTCCGGGGCGGCGATGCGCGTTTGCGTGGCGACGAAGTCAGGGGTGCCGAGGTAATACTCTTTTCCAGATACCCTTCCCTGGATGCCGGCGCCCGGGGTGTTGATGATGTCGGAGGTTTGCGGCGACCCAGCTTTGCCAAGGGTCTCCGTCAGCGCTCGTGCGACCGGATGTTCCGAATGGCGTTCTAACGCCGCCGCGATATGCAAACAGTCTTGCGCCCCTGCTTCCGAAAACGTGCGGGTGTGGAGCAGGCGCAGGCGCCCGAGCGTAAGCGTGCCGGTCTTGTCGAAGACGAAATGTGTGGCGCGCGCGAGGACTTCCAGCGCATGACCGCGGGTGGTGAGAATGCCAAGTTGAGTCAGGCGGCCGGTGGCCGCCGTCAGCGCCGTGGGCGTGGCCAGCGACAGGGCGCAGGGACAGGTGACTACCAGCACGGCGATGGTAATGGGAAGAAGCTGGGCGGGATCGTGTCGCCACCAGTAGAACGCGACGACTGCCGTGAGCAGCAGCAGCGCTGCCACAAACCAGGCGGCGGCACGGTCGGCGAGTTGTGCTAGCCGCGGCTTTTCGGCGCTGGCGCGGTCCAGCAGGCGCAGGATGGCGGACAGTACGGTGTCCGGGCCGGTTTTTTCGATGCGTGCCATTAATACGCTTTCGATGTTGATCGAACCACCAATGAGCGATTGCCCCGGATTCTTGGTGATCGGCCGGCTCTCGCCGGTGAGCAGGGATTCATCGACGCTCGAGCGGCCTTCTAGCACGATGCCGTCCGCCGGGATGGTATCGCCGGGGCGGATCATGACCCGATCACCCGGACACAGTTGTGCCACCGGGATAATCTCCGATTCGTCTCCGCCAGCGTTTAGTCGCGTGGCCATGGCCGGGGTGGCGTGCACCAGCGTTTCCGAGGCCTCGGCCGCGCGGCTGCGCGCCCGCAGTTCGAAGTAGCGTCCCGTTAGCAGGAAGAATGCGAACATGGTGACCGAGTCGTAATACACCACGCCTTGTCCGGTGAAGGTAGTCCAGACACTGGCCGCGAATGCCGTAACCATGCCGAGACTGACCGGCACGTCCATCCCCGTTCGCCCCTGTTTGAGGTCGCGCCAGGCTGACTGGAAAAAAGGTTGCGCCGAATACAGCAGCACCGGTAGTGTCAGCAGCAGGCTGGTCCACTGAAAGAAGTCGCGGTATTGCGTTTCCGTTCCGGTCCAGCCGCCGACATACAACGCCTCCGCCAGAAGCATCACCTGCATCGTGAGCGCACCGGCCACACCCAGACGACGCAACAACTGCTTGCGCTCAGCCTCCAGCAATTGCTGGCTGCGTCCCGGGTCGTAGGGGTGGGCGAGATAACCGATATGGCTGATGGCCGTGAGGATGGCGCTCAGGTGAATCTTCTGCTCGTCCCATTTCACGCGTGCGCGATGTGTGGCGTAGTTGATGTGCACGGACAGCACACCGGGCAGGCGCGAAAGATGCCGCTCATTGAGCCAGACGCAGGCGGCGCAGGTGATACCTTCGAGAATCAGCGCGGCCTCGCGCACATGCGCGTCCGTGACCTGGACAAAACTTTTCTGTACCTCGGGGTGGTCATAGAGTGCGGCTTGACGCAGAAACTCCGGCACGACCTCGCGCGCCGTGGGTGCGGCGGCGGTGCGGTGTTTGTAGTAGTCATCCAGGCCGGCATTGACGATAGCCTGTGCCACGGCCTCGCAGCCGCGGCAGCACATTGGCTGGGGTACATCGAAGAGGCTGACGGAAAAATCAGCACCCGCGGGCACTGGCAGGCCGCAGTGAAAACAGATGAGGGGTTCAGGGCGATTGGCGGGGCTGTTCGTGGCTGACATGAACGGAGATGGCCTTAAATGATGGAAACGTGGGTCGCATCAGCGTGTTTCCGATTGGGTCATTCTACACGATTCCCCCGGCAGGGTATTTGCAGGCCGGGTACGGAAAACAGCCAGACGGCTGGTGTTTGTGCCGAGGCTTTGTGCCCATGCTAATATTCTATCAGTGCTTGGCTATGAGCCATTGGTAGGAAATAGAAGTCCTCGTTTCTGTCATGCGAGATATCCATGCCACGTTCCATTCCTGTCGCGACGAGTGATCTTGACGGTCTTAAGATTGCATGCAAGGACTGCAACCTGTTCCAGCTGTGTCTCCCAGTCGGTGTCGGCGACGCCGATCTTGCCCTGCTCGAAAGGATTATCAAGCGCAGCCGCACGCTCAAACGGGGTGAGTGTCTGTTCCTCATGGGCGATCCGTTTTTGTTTATCTACGCCGTCAAATCCGGTTCCCTTAAAACTTTCACGTCATTGCGCGATGGTTCCGATCAGGTGATGGGTTTCCATCTGCCGGGAGAATTGCTCGGTCTGGATGCGGTGAATACCGAAGTGCATCAGTGTGGTGCCATGGCACTTGAGACAACCAGCCTGTGCGAGTTGCCGCTCAACCGTCTGGAAGAACTAGGGAATGTGGTGGCCAGCGTGCAGCGGCAACTGCTGCGTGTCATGAGCAAGCAAATCATGCACGACCAGACGCTGCAGGTGCTGCTTGGCAAGAAAAGTGCCGAGGAACGCCTGGCCGCATTTCTGTTGAGCCTGTCACATCGTTATCAACAACGCCATTTCTCCGCGCTTGAATTCCAGTTAAGCATGTCGCGCCAAGACATTGCGAGTTATCTGGGCATGGCGGAAGAGACGATCAGTCGTCTGTTCACCCGCTTCCAGGAACAGGGACTTGTTGGAGTGGTCCGCAAACGCATCCACCTTATGGATGTGCCACGCCTGACGAGCTTGGTGAATTTACCGGAGCGAATGGACTGACCTGGCCATAGCCAAAGAGATTTTTTGATTTTTCTGGCACACCCTGCCTATCACGCTTAAATGACATTTTTTGCCCATCAGTTGATTTAAATCAATATTTATTAACTATTTACTTGATCTAGATCAAACGACCCATTCATAAATTAGTAAAAAATCGCGTTCGGATCCCGGGTCCAGGCTGCCCCGGTGCCAACCTGGAAAACACTACAGCCCGATGGCGTAAGTGGCGTCATGGGAAATGAAGTAATGCGTGATGGCTGGAATGAGGCAGCTTGATGGACCGCATCCTTGCTCCACGACCAAGTCGATGGCGTGAGAGGGATGTCTCGTCGTGATGGGGCGGATTTGTGGCATGGTGTAGTGAGATTAAACCTGCCGTCCGGCGCTAATTTATCCGGAGCTAATAGTGCCGGAAACAACGACGTTTGCCGGTTTTTCGCCGCTGAATATGGTAAATGCTGGCATTGACGCCTATGGCAGTTTGCAGGAAACTGGCCGCAGAAATAATTACGGCCACACGGGAGAAACAGCATGTTGTTAAGTCACGCCTGGGGTTTGTTGACGAATCCGGAAAAGGAATGGAAATCGATACGCAAAGAGAATTGCACGATCGGCAAATGCTACTGTTCTCATGTGCTGGTGCTGGCGGCGATCCCTCCTTTGGCCGGTTATTTCGGGACCACGCAAGTGGGCTGGCAGGTCGTCAGCCGCGAGGTAAGCAAGCTCACGCCCGAGAGTGCGCTTTGGATCGCCGTGTTGTCATACCTCACCATCCTGGTGGCGGTGATGACCATTGGCAAGATGATCCATTGGATGGGCAAGACCTATGGCTCCAAGCAGAGGTTACCCCAATGCATCGCGCTTGCGGCCTATACCGCCACCCCGCTCTTCCTCTCTGGCATCATGCTGCTTTATCCGATGCTGTGGCTGAACCTGCTGCTCGGATTGCCCGTGTTGGCCTACACCGTTTACCTGCTTTATACCGGCGTGCCAATCATTATGGGTATCACCAAGGAGCGCGGCTTTCTGTTTTCGAGCGCCGTGATGGCGGTGGGACTGGTGGCACTCGTGGCGGTGCTGGCCGCGACGGTTATCCTCTGGGATATCGGCGCCGGGCCGGTCTTTGCGGGTTAACGTCGATTTCTTTTTAACCATTCACGCTGAGTAGCGGGAGAATCATGGTCGCACAAGAAACCTACAACTATAAGGTCGTCCGGCAGTTCGCCATCATGACCGTAGTCTGGGGCATTGTTGGCATGCTGGTGGGCGTCTGGATTGCAGCGGAAATGGCGTGGCCGGCGCTCAACATGGACATCCCCTGGATGACCTTCGGCCGGCTGCGTCCGCTGCATACAAATGCGGTGATCTTCGCCTTTGGCGGATCGGCATTGTTTGCGACGTCGTATTATGTCGTCCAACGCACCTGTCATGTGCGGCTCTTCAGCGACAAATTAGCGGCCTTTACCTTCTGGGGCTGGCAACTCGTGATCGTTGCGGCGGCCGTGACGCTCCCGCTGGGCATTACCAGCTCCAAGGAGTACGCCGAACTCGAATGGCCCATCGATATTTTAATTACCCTGGTGTGGGTGTCCTACGCGGTGGTGTTTTTTGGCACGCTGGTCAAGCGCCGGGTGAGCCACATATACGTCGCGAACTGGTTTTATGGTGCGTTCATCCTCACGATTGCGGTGCTGCACGTTGTCAACAATCTTGAAGTACCGGTATCGTGGACCAAATCCTACGGCATTTATGCTGGCGTGCAGGATGCTATGGTCGAGTGGTGGTATGGCCACAATGCGGTGGGTTTCTTCCTGACAGCCGGTTTCCTTGGCATCATGTACTACTTTCTCCCCAAGCAGGCGGGGCGGCCTGTGTATTCCTATCGTCTGTCGGTGGTGCATTTCTGGGCTCTGGCCTTTACCTACATCTGGGCCGGTCCGCACCACCTGATGTATACGGCACTGCCCGATTGGACCCAGTCGCTCGGCATGGTGTTTTCTCTGATTCTGCTCGCCCCCTCCTGGGGCGGCATGATCAATGGCATCATGACGCTGTCGGGGGCATGGCAGAAGCTGCGCACCGACCCCATCCTCAAGTTCTTGGTTGTGTCGGTGTCATTCTATGGCATGTCCACGTTTGAAGGTCCGATGATGTCCATCAAGACGGTGAATGCGCTGTCACACTACACCGACTGGACCATCGGTCATGTGCATTCGGGCGCGCTCGGTTGGGTTGGTATGATCTCGATCGGCGCGATGTACTTTCTGATCCCACGCCTATTCGGGCGTGAGATCCACAGCGTCAAGCTCATTGAAACCCATTTCTGGGTCGCCACCATCGGCATCGTGCTCTACATCACCTCGATGTGGATTTCCGGCGTGATGCAGGGCCTTATGTGGCGCGCGGTGAATGCCGATGGCACGCTCACCTACAGCTTTGTCGAGTCGGTGCAGGCGATGCATCCGTTCTATATCGTGCGTACGCTGGGTGGCCTCTTCTTCCTGAGCGGCATGTTTATCATGGCGTATAACGTGTGGAAGACCGTGGCCGGCAGTACGCCGATCGAAGCCCCCATCCCGGCCCCGGCCGCCGCGCACTAAGGAGACCACCATGGCGACAGGACATGACAAAGTTGAAAGAAACGTCGGCTTGCTGGTGGTGTTCACGGTTCTCGTGATTTCTGTGGGCGGGCTGGTCGAAATTCTGCCACTCTTTTTTCAGAAGTCGACGACGGAGGCCGTGGCCGGTCTCAAGCCCTATACGGCGCTGCAACTGGAAGGGCGCGACATCTACGTGCGCGAGGGTTGTTACCTGTGCCATTCACAAATGATCCGTCCGTTTCGCGCCGAGACCGAACGCTACGGTCATTATTCAGTCGCCGGCGAATTCGTGTACGACCACCCGTTCCAGTGGGGCAGCAAACGCACCGGGCCGGACCTGCATCGCGTCGGTGGGCGTTACTCGGACGATTGGCTGCGTGTGCATTTCATTAATCCGCGCGATGTGGTGCCGGAGTCCATCATGCCGGGCTATCCCTGGTTCGCCAAGAACAAGCTCGAAACCAGCCATATCCAAAGGAAGATGCGGGTATTGAATATGTTCGGGCCGGGTACGCCGTACTCCGACGAGGACATCAAGAACGCACCTTCCGAGCTCGAAGGCAAGACCGAGATGGATGCCATCATCGCCTATCTCCAGAATCTGGGTACGGCGATCAAGGTGAGAAGATAAGACAATGGATTTCGCTCTTATTCATTCTGTCTGGACCGTATTGATGGTGCTGTTGTTCATCGGCATTATTGTTTGGGCATGGAGCAGCAAGCGCAAGCCCGGGTTCGAAGAAGCTGCACGCTTGCCGCTGGAAGACGATGATGCGGTAATCGCGCCTCCAACCGGAGAAAAGAAACATGGCTGATTTTACGAGCAGCTTCTGGAGCTGGTTCATTACCGTGGTGGTGGTCGGCGGAATCCTCGCGATGTTTTTGCTCAATCGCTGGATGTCCGAGCCTGGGCGCAAGGACAGCGAGAAGGTCAAGACCATGGGTCATGTCTGGGACGAGGACCTCGAGGAATACAATAATCCGCTTCCCCGCTGGTGGCTGAACCTCTTCTACGTCACGCTCGTGTTCGGTCTCGGGTATATCATCCTGTATCCGGCACTCGGTTCGTTTGCCGGTGTCTTGGGCTGGTCGGCGAGAGGACAATACGAGAAAGAGATCGAGGTCGCCAATGCCCAGTTCGATCCGTTGTATGAGAAATATCTGAAGGAAGACCTGAGAGCGTTGGCGACCAATCGCGAGGCGCTTAAAACCGGTGAGCGCCTGTTTATCAATTACTGCACCGGCTGCCATGGTTCGGATGCCGGCGGCGGCCCGGGTTTCCCCAACTTGCGTGACGATGACTGGCTGTACGGGGGCGAGCCCGAGACCATCGAGGCGAGCATCATGAACGGACGCACCGGCGGTATGCCCGCCTGGGGCGCGGTGCTCGGGCCAGATGGCGTCGCCAACGCAGCCGAATATGTGATTTCCCTGAGCGGGCGCAAGGTCGATGAAACGGCCGCGGCGGCGGGTAAAGAGAAATTTCTGCAGTTGTGCGTGGCCTGTCATGGCCCGGAAGGCAAGGGTAATGTCGCCATGGGCGCGCCCAACCTGACGGACAATATCTGGCTCTACGGCGGTTCGAAGAAGACGGTTATGGAGACCATCGAGAAGGGCCGTGCCGGGCGCATGCCGGCGCATGCCGAATTCCTCGGCAAGGCCAAGGTACATTTGTTGGCCGCCTACGTATTCAGCCTGTCGCATCCGCTGGACGAGGACGAACAGGAGAAACATTAAAGGTGAAACCGCATACCGATGATACGGGGCGGGAGGAGACAGAAAAGAAAAGCCAAGAGACAACAAAGCGCATTCCCTCTTTAATCGAGTCTCAGCAGGAGGTTGCGCACACGCTCGCTGGCAAAAATGCTTCGGTCAGGGAAAGTGACGGGGCGCCACTCGCACCCAAGCCCCGGACGATCGAGCGTGCCATTCCGCTGGTCGAGGCCGACGCCGTGCAGGAGGCGTTGTACGCCAAGCGCCAGCAGGTCTATCCACGTGAAGTGCACGGGTTTTTCGCGAACCTCCGCGCTGCGATGGTGAGCCTTACCCTCGGTATCTATTATTTTCTTCCCTGGATCAACTGGGGCGACGGCCGCCAAGCCTTCCTGATCGACCTGCCCAACCGCAAGTTTAATCTCTTTTTCTGGACATTCTGGCCGCAGGATCTGTTTTACCTCACTACCATCCTTATTCTTTCCGCGTTGGCACTGTTCCTGTTCACGGCCGTCGCCGGGCGCGTGTGGTGCGGGTTCACCTGTCCGCAGACGGTGTGGACCGAGGTCTTTCTGTGGATCGAGCGCAAGGTCGAAGGCGATCGTTCGCAGCAGATGAGGCTCGCGCGCCTACCCTGGAAGCGCGAGAAGATCGCGAAGAAGGGCACCAAGCACCTTATCTGGATATTATTTTCCCTGTGGACCGGATTCACGTTTGTGGGTTATGTCACGCCCATACGTGAGTTGTCGGTGTCGTTTGTGCATTCCACCCTCGGTCCGTGGGAAATTTTCTGGGTGCTGTTCTATGGTTTCGCCACGTACGGCAACGCCGGCTGGCTGCGCGAACAGGTGTGCCTGTACATGTGTCCATATGCCCGCTTCCAGGGCGCCATGTTCGACCGCAACACGCTGATCATTTCTTACGATCCTGCCCGCGGCGAACCGCGCGGCTCGCGCAAACGCGGTGAGGATTACAAGGCTCAAGACAAGGGCGACTGCATAGATTGCACGCTGTGCGTGCAGGTTTGTCCCACGGGCATCGACATCCGTAACGGCCTGCAAGTTGGTTGTATCGCCTGCGCCGCGTGCGTGGACGTGTGTGACACGGTGATGGACAAGATGAATTATCCGCAGGGCCTGATCCGTTACACCAGCGAGAGTGCCATGGAGGGTAAACCTTGGAAGCTGCTGCGGCCGCGCGTGCTGATCTATTCCGCGCTGCTGGTCGCCATCAGTGTGGCGCTCATTATCGCCGTGCTCTTGCGTGTGCCGCTCCAACTTGACATCATCCGCGACCGCAATTCGCTTTACCGCGAGACCCCCGAAGGGATGATTGAGAACGTGTATATCCTGAAGGTTATGAACATGGATAGTCAGGAGCATACCTATACGCTGGCCGCCCATGGTATCGAGGGTATGGAGATGCGTGTGGACAAGGTGATTCGTGTCCCGGCCGGTGAAGTGATCGATGTGCCTGCGCGGGTGCAGGTCGACCGGTATAATCTGACCCAGCGCAGCAGCCCCATATATTTCCGGTTGCAGGCAACAGACAACCCGGATCTGCGCATTGAGGAGCAGGGTCGTTTTCTCGGCCCGGTGAGCGACAGATGACCACGAAGATACAACCAAAACACCCTTGGTACCGCGAGCCCATGGTGTGGCTGTTGATCGCCTTGCCGACCGTAGCCGTGATCGAGAGTTTTATTTTTCTGGGTTTTGCCATCGTCACAAACGACGGTATGGTCGAGGATGATTATTACCGGCGTGGTACAGAGATTAACCGTTTGTTGGAGCGTGACCAGGTCGCGGCGCAACTCGGCTTGGAGGGTAAGCTGGAAATGAGCCAAGAACACCACACACTGGCGTTGCGTCTGACCGCCAAGAAGGATGTGCACTGGCCAGCTCAGGTGGAGCTTAAATTTCTGTACGCCACGCGCACGGGTCTAGACCGTTCCTTGATCTTACCGCGCCACGCCGATGGTACTTATCGTGCACCGTTGCCCGACCTGGTTCTTGGACACTGGAATGTGCAGCTCGTGGCGCAGAACTGGCGCCTCACCGGGTCGTTGTATGTACCCGGCGCACAGCAACTGACCATCCTCCCTTCCGGCCTCTGAGTTACGGTATGGCCGTGGAAGTAACGCTTGCCTCGGCTTTTTTGGTGGGACTGCTGGGTTCGCTGCATTGTCTTGGTATGTGCGGCGGCATCGTGGGTGCGCTGACCTTTGGGCTTAAAGAAGATGTCCACCGCACCCCGTTTTCTCTCTTCCCCTACCAACTGCTCTACAACATCGGGCGCATTGCGAGTTATGCAGCGGCCGGCGCGTTCATGGGTTGGGTCGGCTCGCAGGCGCTCGATACGCTGACATTGGGCCAGGCCCGGCTGGTGGGCCGTCTCCTCTCCGGCGGCTTTATGGTGGCGCTAGGGCTTTATCTCGCCGGCTGGTGGCAGGGACTGATTTTCGTGGAAAAGTTGGGCACGCACCTGTGGCGTCACCTTGAGCCGTTGGGGCGGTGTGTGGTGCCGGTGCGCAGGCCCTGGCAGGCACTGGTGCTGGGTTTGGTCTGGGGCTGGTTGCCGTGTGGCCTGGTGTATTCGACGCTGTCTTGGTCGCTGGCCTCCGGTAGCGCCGCGGACGGTGCGTTGCTCATGGCGGCCTTCGGTCTCGGCACCTTGCCCATGCTGCTCACCATGGGGGCAGCGGCGCGCTGGCTGGGCCATGTCGCGCGTCAACCGTGGGTGCGCCGTAGTGCCGGCGTGTTGATCCTGTTTTTCGGTCTGTATATGTTGTTTGCGCCAAATGCGCACCTGGGCCATTCTGGTGGGCCTCTTCCTCATGAGACGGAACACCCGGCCGCAAACAGTAGTCACCGATGAAACACACAAGAACAATTTCCCGATGGAGTGCTATGCCATGCATGGTGCTGATATGGGCAGCGATTGGTTGCCAACCCGCCAAACCGGTTCAGCACCGTGACCTGCGCCCGTTGATGGGCACGGTGGTGCAGGTGACGGTGGAAGGAACCGACGAGGCAACACTTAAACGCGCCACCGCTGCGGCCTATCAGGAGATGTCGCGCCTGTCGGACATGATGAATCACTACAACCCGCAGAGCGTGGTGAGCGCGATCAACAATGCCGCCGGCCGACACGCGGTACCCGTGTCGCCGGAACTGATGCAGGTGCTCACGATGGCGCACACGGTTTCCGAACGCAGCCACGGCGCTTTTGATATCACCGTCGGTTCACTCAAGGGCTGGCGCTTCAATCTGGAACATCCCGAGCTGCCCACGCCGGCACAGATCACGAGACAGCTGCCGCTGGTGAATTACCGCCACGTGATCCTGGACGAGACCGCAGGCACGGTGTTTCTGGAGCAGCCTGACATGCGCATGGACCTCGGAGGCATTGCCAAACTCTATATTCTCGATGCCGGTCTGAAGGTGCTCAGAAAAAATGGTGTGGAGCACGCGATGTTGAACGGTGGCGGGGATGTGGTGGTGCTGGGAACCACACAGGGACACCCGTGGCGCGTCGGCATCCGCGATCCGAACGCGCCCGAGAAGTTGCTCGCCGTCATCGAGCTCTCGCGTGGTTGGGTAGTCTCCTCCGGTGACTATGAGCGCTATTTCATCAAGAACGGCCGACGTTACCACCATATCCTCGACCCCAGAACCGGTTATCCGACGCAGGGATTGCACGGCGTGACGTTGGTGGCGGAGGAAATGACGCAGGTGAATGGTCTGGGCGCGGCCATCATGGTGCTCGGCCCTGTGCCGGGGCGCGAGTTGATCGCCCAGTCACCCGGCGTTCAGGGCCTCATGGTCGACCAGGATGGCAAACTCTGGGTCTCACCCGGTCTTGAGAAGCGGCTGCAATTGCTGGAGCCGCCGCGCAGCACGGCCGTGGCGTGGGCGGGTAAGTAACTGTGGATGGCGGTGCAAATCCGCGTAAATATGGCGGAGAGATCGGTGAAGATAATATCTTAGGTCAGCATGAGAAGTTGTCGTCCACGGGAGAGTCAGAGGATCGTGTCCTCGCTGCCGCCACGGC
>Ga0315268_10000020_pt1 | contig 167505 bp, 172 predicted proteins | sample C1_top_MG_FD_204535 | JGI IMG/M metagenome (GOLD analysis project Ga0315268, IMG submission 204535) | Sediment microbial communities from Yellowstone Lake, YNP, Wyoming, USA - C1_top | ecosystem: Environmental > Aquatic > Freshwater > Lake > Sediment | place: USA: Wyoming | collected 2017-08-01
CTCAGACATACAACTTGCTTGTTGTTCAGTTCTCTTTTCAACTGCTAGGCGTTTGACGTTTGTTTAGTGTGGAAAACAGTCAATACGGACCTACCCCCTATAGGTTTCTGCAATGAATTTCTATTAGTAGAATTTGGTTGACGTTTTTTCGTGTTGGGTTTGGGAGGAGGGTAAGTCTATTATTTGGGTAGTGTTTAAAGTGTGTTGTTGGTTGGGTGTGAGTCTCCGAGCGGTTGTTGGTCTTGGAGATGATGCAGGGTTCGATTGTGTGTTTAAGTGAAGATGCAGAATGTTGATAATCGGGGGTATTGTTGTGGAGGAGGCTTGAGAATCGAGGATTAGGCAGAAGGAACGAAAAAAGGGTTCGGGATGCAAGATGCAAAAGAAAAATCAATGAACAGAAGTGCACACGAGTATGCAATAGTTTAGTGCTTCGCTTTTGCTGATGCAAGATGCAAAAGAAAAATCAATGAACAGAAGTCTGTTATATTTTGATTATGCTTTGGCAATAGCATCTTGATGCAAGATGCAAAAGAAAAATCAATGAACAGAAGTCTAGCTTCGTACCGCAACGCCAACACTTTTCACCGTCACAGATGCAAGATGCAAAAGAAAAATCAATGAACAGAAGAGTGAAACCGTTCTGGTGTCCATGCTTTGTTTAATCCATCAGCACCGATGCATTGAGTAAATCGATGAAAAGAAGAGTAGAAGAGAACACGTCAAGGCTAGTTCAAGACGATAAGTTCAAAAAAGAGCCTGCTAAAACAGGCAGATGTGTCCATGCACGTTGTTTTAATACTCCTGTAAAGTCCAATTATGAATGATTAGCATGTGGAAGCTTCTGCGCCCTGACGCATTGGCAGTGTTGAATGACAAAGTGGCGAGGAAGAGTTTAAGCAGATACTTCCATGTCATGCAAGATGAAAAACCAGCGAAGTTCATGATAGCCAAGAAAATTCCAGCGGAGTTCAGTGAAAAAGACTCTCTGGAAACGCTCTGGCAGAAGCACACGCGGCTTACTGAGGGATTCTACAAGACTGAAGAGGAAATAGACACAGGACAGCAGGAATTGAGCGAGATGCAAACTCCAGAAAAGTCTTATCTGGACTTGAAAATAGAGATTGCAAACAGGGTTCTTCGCAGTTGTCGCTTTTGCTCTCGCAGGTGCAGCGTTGACAGAGTCCATTCAGAATTGGGCTACTGCAGATGTGGCACAGAAATGACGGTTTCAAGCATTTTCGAGCATGTCGGTGAGGAACCAGAGCTTGTGCCTTCTGGAACCATTTTTACCATGGGCTGCACGATGAAGTGCAAGCATTGCCAAAACTGGACAATCTCACAATGGATAGAGAAGGGAGAAATCTACAAGCCCGAAGAAATGGCGGAAGAAGTTGAACACCTGCGCATAAGCGGATGCAAAAACGCAAATCTTGTAGGTGGAGAGCCCACACCATGGCTGCGGCAATGGTTTAAAACATTCAAACATGTCAACGTCAATATACCAGTTGTTTGGAATTCCAACAGCTACTACAGCCCAGAAACAGCACAGTTGCTAGCAGGCTTCGTTGACATTTACTTGTTAGATTTCAAGTACGGACCAGAAAAGTGTGCTGAAAGGATTTCAGACGCCCCAAACTACTGGACGGTTTGCACTCGAAACCATTTGGAAGCTAAGAGATACGGCGAGCTCATAATACGCGTGCTGGTCTTGCCGAACCATCTAGAATGCTGTGTAAAACCAATAATAAACTGGATAGCCGAAAACCTAGGCAGAGAAACGCGAGTTAACATAATGTTCCAGTACAGACCAGCTTGGCGTGCTCACGAGGTTCCCGAGCTACATAGAAGACTTAACACGAGTGAAATGGAAAGAGCTATCCAATTAGCAAGAGAGGCAAAACTCGCAAATTTCATAACCTAAACAGTTTCAATTCCCTAAAAATAAGCAGATACAAAGTGTTTTTATACCGCTTTGTTGACTTGTGTAAGAGCCTATTATTGATGGAAAGGAAACTGTTCATGTACGCTGCAGAAACCCAGAACCTAGTCAAACGGTACGGCAAGTCGTATGCGCTTAAAGGCCTTGACTTCACGGTAAACCCAGAGGAGATCATGGTTCTTCTGGGACCGAACGGTTCTGGAAAAACAACCCTTCTTTTGACTCTTGCAACAGTCTTGAAGCCCTCGTCGGGCATCGCGAAAGTTATGGGTTTGGACGTGACCAAGCAGCCGACTAGAGTGCGTCAAATCTTGGGCATTTCGTTCCAAGATGCACGAGGGTTTTGGAGACACAAGCCTGCAGAAATTCTTCACTTTCACGGCGCAATGTGTGGCATCAAGAAAACCGACCGAACTCTAATGATAGAACAGGTTTTGAAAGAGCTGGAGCTTTGGGATGCGCGCAACAAACTGTTCATGCACTTGTCAGGCGGCCAAGCAAAACGATTAGAAGTGGCTAAACTCTTGATTCAACGTCCCAAGTTCGCCATATTCGATGAGCCCAGTAGCCAAGTTGACCTTCGCGGCAAGCGTACGATTTGGGAGCAAATACTTCAACTTAGAAAAGATGGCTCAACCATTCTAGTAGCAACAAACGAGGTACGCGAAGCAGAATACCTAGCCGACAGAGTAACAATCCTCGACCAAGGAAAAAGCATCGTTTGCGACACAGTTCACAACTTGAAAGACAAGATTACAGGCGGCGACATTGTCGAATTAGAGCTGGAGCAGACGGAAAAAAGTGCGGAAATCGAAGATGAACTGAGCAAAATCCTTGGCACAGTGAAGTTTATGTCTATTGAGAAGGGCAAGTACAAGGCTTATGTCTCAATCGCTGAGGCTTGGGTTCCGAAGATGACCAGCTTATGCTATCAAAGAAAAATCCGTGTTTCCTCGGTGAGAGTGACGGAGCCTTCGTTGGATGACGTTTTCCTAAGCTTTACAGGTAAGAAGCTGGAGACAAGCGCAAATGCGTAATGTCCTTCGCTTGATATGGTTCGACTTGAAACATGAGCTTATACCGCCTGTGTGGATACTCTTGGAATGGTTCACTTTCACGATGCAGCTGTTCATTTACGGCGCTCTCATATCACGACTCGTAACGGCACCTCAGATAAGCAACTATCAACAGTTTTACGCCGTGGGTTTTGTGGTTATGATAACTTTCGAGATCGGTTCTCACACGGGACGAGAGTTCGTGGAACACGCTCATGAAGGCCGACTGCCCTACCTTCTTAGCCTTCCGATTTCACGGACAAAGCTGTTCCTTGCTATAACTCTCCAAGGTGGAGTTGAATTAGCGTTAATGCTCACGGTTCCGCTCACTCTCACTCTATCACTACTCGGAAATCTAACGATTATTTCCGTGGCTGCTGCGATAATCACATTATTCGGTTTAGGCTTCGGTATTGCTGGGTTAATGCTAGGCTTATCCTTCATAGCCTTCAAATCAAGCGATATGTACACGGCCATCGTTACAGGACTAAGCACGATAATCATTCGCTTCAGCACTGTTTTCTATCCGCTCATATTTCTGCCGTCAAGCTACGTTCCAGTCGCAAGCCTCAGCCCTCTAACCTACGGCGCAGACCTTGTTCGTCTACTGTTAGGGTTTAACCCCAGCATACTTCTCAACCCAACATACGCGGTTGCCGTGCTTACGGCGCTTGCAGTGAGCACCTTAGGCTTAGGCATGGTGCTTCTCCAACGTCTAGTGGAGGGGGTAAAAAGCGGATGACAGAACTACGCCGAATCTTGAGTCTAGCTCGTAACGACTTCGCCTACTTCTTCAGAACAAAATGGCTTATGGCAGTTCTTCTAACATTGAATCTCTCGGACATGCTGGTTGTCGCTCTCGTGTACGGAAAATTGATGAGCTTCGACTATTTCCGTTTCTTCGTTCCAGGCATTGTTGTCATGGGGCTCTTCGCAGCGGCATTAGATACTGGAAGACGCATATGGCTTGCCATCCGTGAAGGCGTAATCCAATACTACTTGTCTTTGCCGATCAGCATCAACGGCGTTGTTATTGCATACTTGCTTGCTGGCGGGCTTGCGGCAATTGTATATTCCACTTCTCTTTTGCTTGTCGCGCTTATCGTTCTTCCTGCACAAGCTGTTTGGAACACTTTCATACTCCTGCCGTTTCTGTTTATTCTAGCTATGGGTCTTGCAGGCATTTCAGCAACCCTTGCCTCGTTGGCATCGACTCACGGCGAGTACTTTTTCGCTTACCAGCAAGTCGTGCAAGTGATTCTATTGACTCTCAGCACAGTATATTATCCCATTGACGTTGTCAAGAACTATATTCCACCTGCTTTAGTCAATTTCGTATCAGCAAACCCGCTCAGTCTGGCCGCTGAGGCTATGCGTCAATACACGTTTGCAGGGCTTCCCATAGAACCATCTCTATTGTTAAGCATCCTCTTCACGAGCATACCCTTCGTTGCTGTTGGAGCAGTATCCTACCTAACTGCGCTTCACACAATCCAAGTGAAAGGAAAACTCTAGGCATCTGCAAAACCTAAACCAAAACATATTTTTCTCGGATAATTTCCTATGTTATAAGAAAAAAAGTTAGGAGCAACAATATGACGTATTGCCCAGAATGCGGCGGCGAAATGCACTACATAATAACAACGAAACATTACGTTTGCAAAAGCTGCGGCTTGTCTGTAACCCAGCAGGAATTGATGGAACTCAGAGAGAAAGCGAGACCAAGCATGGAAACAGAGGAAGAGGAACAGGCAAGTCGAAAGAAAGAATACTTAAAATGGTGGCTAAGCAAGAAAAAGTAAGCAGCTCGCCTCAGCTTTTTGAACGATGAACTAGCAAATAGCATAAAAGAACAACCAGTTTTATCAATAATCAGTGGCAGTTGACACAGACATGAAACAAGAAATAGAGATAATCTGCGTCGGCAACGAACTGTTAATCGGCAAAACCCTGAACACAAACGCCACTTGGTTAGCTAAGCAAGCCACATCACTTGGAATTGCAGTGAAACGAACAACCATCGTAGGAGATTACGTAGACGAAATCGCAACTGCAACGAGGGAAGCCTTGCAGCGAAAACCACGGTTCATAATAACAACGGGAGGACTAGGTCCTACTTTCGACGACAAAACACTAGAAGGCATCGCGAAAGCACTAAACCGAAAGCTAAGAGTTAACGAAGAAGCTTTGCAGATGGTCATAAGCAAATACGAAGGCCACTTCAAAAAGAAAATCACAAAAAACGAGTTAATCCCCGCAAGAGTCAAAATGGCGACACTCCCAGAAAGCGCAAAACCACTACAAAACCCCGTTGGCACAGCACCTGGCGTAATAATAGATACAGAAGAAACATCCATAGTTGCGCTTCCAGGGGTTCCTCCAGAAATGGAGGCTATCTTCCAAGAATCTGTTGCTCCTCTGCTCAAGAAGGAAGCAGGAGGTATTGCCTTTTTTGAAAAAAGCATCTTCGCCAACGGCATTGTGGAATCTGCTTTGGCTCCGTTGATTGACCAGGTCATGCATGGCAACCCAGATGTCTACATAAAATCGCATGTTTATGTCAAGTCTCGCATTAGTTCTGAAGGAGAAAAACCGAGGATAGAGTTGCATTTTTCGATTAAAACGAGGGATGCGAAAACTGCTGAAGATCGTCTGGAAAAAGCGGCAGATCAACTGTCCAAGCTAATAGAGAAGAATGGTGGAAAAGTCTTCTTTCAGAGTATTGAGCAATAGCTTGGCATTTCTCAGCAAATCATCGTCATATTTGGTGCTTAATCAGCGTTAAAACTGTTTTTCAGTCTTAATTCAGGCTTCATAAATGCCATAAATTAGACGATCAAAACACTTTCCAGATGTGAATGAGATCAAGATTTTTAATAGCGTTGGCAACGCTTGTGATTCTGCTGCAATTTTCTTGCGTGATTCCGCACGTATTGTCGGATAACTACAACGGTTTTTATCAGCTCTTGCAACACGTGGATGAAGATAAAAATTATAGGCTGAACATCGTAGTTTCGCAGTCTCTTCAAGATTATTATGTTGAAAAGAGTCACCGAATGGACTCTGACGGGGATTTCGCCAAGTTTGTTACACCATACGCTTTAAGGCCCATCGCTGGCTGTCTCTCGGAGATTTACAGCGATGATGAGGATTACGCAAATGGAGTGCTCATGATTGTGCATCAGATACCCTATGAAGTGACCGTGCCGCCCAAGTATCCTGTTGAAACGATTGTTGACAACAAAGGTGATTGCGACCTTCTATCTTACATCGCTGCATCAATTCTGAAGGCACGCGGACTCGACGTTGTGTTGCTCTACTATGAGAGTGAGACTCACATGAACATCGGAATTAACCTTTCACACCCGCCCGATGACGCGAGAGGAAGCGCCTTCTACGTTACACACAATAATGTTCATTATTACATGGCTGAATGCACCGGAGGAGAATGGGAGACAGGATGGAGAGTCGGCGAATGTCCGGACAAGCTGAAACAAGCTTCTGTCCAAGTTATTACACTTGAAAACTGTGAACAATCGGCTCCAGGGCAGGTCTCTGCAAGCTATAAAGCTCTAACGAGTTCAACGATGTCGTTGATGATTTCGTCCACCTTCATCATCCAAGGAAACGTTGTAACGCTCTCGGGGCTACTCTCACCGGCATCACAGAACGAAACAGTCACCATCTACATTAAAGCAAACAGTCTACCGTGGACAAAGCTGACTGCAGTCACAACCGATTCTAACGGACGCTTCACGTGCGTTTGGGTTCCAGAGGGCAGCGGCGTAGATTATGTTCGTGCAGGCTGGTCTGGGAACGATTACTATGCGGGAGCAGATAGCTCAACTCAAACCTTAACGATAATATCCACTTTCTTCATTGCATTGTTAGGAATTTCAGTGGTCCTGTTTGCTGTTGGGGTAGTCGTGTTCTTTGCTTCAAGGAAGACTGGACGAGAAATTTCTGCACCACAACCACCTGCGATCCCTTCTTAACAGAAAGAGTTTTTTATCTGAAAACAACGGTGATATTAAACTAAAACCCCTCCCTTTAAGCAATGGATGGTTTAAACATGCTTATTCTGTTCATAATCGGAACTGCAGGCTCTGGCAAATCCCGCCTCACGGCTGCTTTTGGCGAATGGCTACAGATGTTTAAGCAAAACGTTTCCATAGTAAACCTTGACCCAGGAGCACTGGCTCTGCCGTATTCTCCAGACGTGGATATTCGAAACTACGTGGACATCGAGGAGCTAATGCAGAAATACAGTTTAGGGCCTAATGGTGCGCTTGTGATGGCTGCCGATTTGATTGCAGATGAGATTAAACAGGTGTCTAACGAAGTTGAAGAGTTGAAATCAGATATCGTCTTGGTGGACACGTCTGGACAGATGGAGCTGTTTGCGTTTAGAGCAAGCGGACCCTACATAACCGAGGAGCTTACAAAAGAAAGCAAAGCCATAGTTTACTTGTTTGACGCTGTCTTCTCTATCAACCCGCAGAACTATGTTTCAAACATGTTCCTTGCAACCGCAGTTTATAATCGGTTTCTGCTTCCGCAGATATATGTACTGTCAAAACGTGATTTACTTCCGAAAGAGGAAGTGGACAAGATCGTGGACTGGTCGGCTAATCAAAAGGCGTTGGAGAATTCTATTGAGGAGAAGCTTGAAGGGACTAAACGTTTGCTGAACAGGAATATGGCGCGGGCAATCGGGCAGTTGGGTTTGAAATTTCCGTTGATTCCGGTTTCGGCGAAAACAAACGATGGGATGACAAATTTTAACACTGCTGTTGAACGCGTCTTGGCGGGAGGAGAAAAGTACACTTACTAGCATAGTTCATGAGTTATCTATGAATCGTCAATGAGTGTCCAAGCTGCTGACAATGCTCCGTACTCAGCTTTTCTTGGGTTGTCGGCGCTGCTTATTACTATCGCATCGTTTTCTTTTGGGTTTAGAAGTTTGATTATCTGTTCTGATGCGTTTGGGAAATCATGAGTCACGTTTTTACTCACGGAGGGAATTATTAAGCACCCTTTCTTGAACATCATGGTGGTGACGCTTTTTGCTCCCGTTACTATAGCTGCGTCTCTCTGTTCCATGCCCGACTCAACCTTGTGCCCGCTATTCTTAACCAAGACAGCAAAGCTGTGATCTGCCAGAGTTAGTTCATTCTTTCCCATCTTGACTTTCGTCATGACCGACGAATACTCGTTCCAAAGTTTCCTTCCTTTTTCCGTGAGTGAACAGCCCGTCTTTGAAGTTTCAAGCAGATTAGCCTTCTTCAATCGACCTATTATAGTGCGTATAGCACCATCCCCGACTTCCAAGCTTTCAGCCATCTTGTTTCTGCCAATCGGTTTCTTGGCGATAAGCTCAATCGTGGTCAGCAGGTGAAATACGGAGAATGTGGGTGATGGTCCTGCGGCTTTTTCTTTGGTGAGTTTTTCTAGAAATTGCTTGAACGAGTATGGCATGAGTTCCACGGTTATAATCTCAAGGAGTGTTAATTATTAAATTGTTCGTTGATAAGAAATCGGTCAGTTTTTGACGCTATAGCATCCTTGTAGAATAGTATTCTCTAACAACACCTGCAGTTAACGCGATTAATCCCACCGTTAACAAGTAGACGAGTGGATAAATGAATATTGAAAGCAGGCTTTCATACGAGATTTCTTTAGGTAATTGCGGTGTAAAAAACAATGATACCCATGTTATGACAAAAGTTGCTATGCATCCGACCCCAAGACCCACGGAAAGTCCGTTGATGAAGCCGCTCCTGCTTTCGCCATTATCATATAGTTTCTTGGGTTTTTTCTGTTTTTGTGCTTCTTCTGTTGCCTCTTCTGCGTTCAAGTACTCTTCCTGTTCGACTTCATGTGGAATGTTTTCTTCGTATGCTTGTTCAGACGACGGCGTGCTCGGTTGTGCTTCTTGTGCGGCTACCATAGAGTTCCCTTCTTTGGTTTTTGTTGTGGTCATAAATTAATAAGACTATTCAATTCTGGATTCAAATTTCGAATACGAATTTCAAATACTTAATCCCGGAGGAATGATCACTTGGAGGCAAGCTTGGGCGCAAGCTGTTCTATAGCATTTTTAAGCTTGTTCCATTCGTCAAGGTTTCTAATGTTGAACTTGTGTTTTCTTTTCCATGCATCAGCTTTTTTTTGCCAAAGGTACATGCCGATCTGGCGTTTTCCGTAAGATTCAAAAATTACTATGGCTTCCCACCATTTTTGGTTCTTAAAAATCGTGACGCTGTCCACCACTTTGTAGAAGTCGGATATGGGCAATTTTTCTTCTGTTGTTTCCGTCATGTTTTTCACCGTTTCCAACAAGTCGATCTTTGATTATTTAATCGTTTAAACGCTTTTCGGCTATATGTTTTGGAACACTCCGTCAACAAGCACTTTGAACGTTGAGTCATCTTTGTTGGTAACTTGCACCGAGGGTTTTGAGACTAGAAAGTCCATGTGGTTTGCTGACGGGTTTTTGCCGTTAGGCATGTCGGAATTGTTACCAAAGGCAATGTGGATCGTGTGGAACATTTTCTCAGCTTCAAGGAATTCCTCCACGAACCTTGCTCTAGAGTTTATCCCGAAAGCAAATTCGCCCACATTGCTGGATCTTTCGTCAGTGTTCAACGAGTCTCTGGCGCGTTTCAAAACTTGTTTGTCTTCGCAGGAAGAGTCTTGCACTTTGCCCTTTCGGACAGTAAGCGTTACAGGAGTTTTCAGCGGTCCTATTCCGCCTACAGCCATGTCGCACACCAACGTACCTTCCATAGAATCCTCAACTGGCGCCACTATAACCTCACCAGTCGGCAAGTTCATCCACTTTAACGTTTTCCAATCGATTATCGTGTCTGTAAAGAAAGGTCTTTCAACAACGCTTAGAGAAACATCAGTACCTGCCGCGCTCGTAATCTTCACCTTTTCTGCATCACTCAGTTTTTGAATCAAGTTATGTGCAAAGCTTTGCATCTTCCTGTGCTCTTCAGTCGTCAAAGCCAATGCTCCTTCAGTCAGCATGTCAATCGTTACGCCGGGGCAATGACCAAGACGTGCTTTGTGCTCTTTTGTTTCCAGTTTAGTAAGTTTTATTCGGAAGGGAGTTTCCTCTCGTATTCCGCGCAACAAGTTGATGTAAATGTCTGTGGGGTGTTTAGTCAGAATTTCCATTGCATCGGGCGGGATTTCCTTTCTAAACTTGTTCGCTTCAGACTTCATGTGCACCAATCGCGTTTGAAGACCAAGCTTAAGGGCGCCGGTTGCGAATGCATTGCCGATTTCCATCTTTTCATGGTCACAGAAAATGATTATACTCTCGCCTTTCTTTGTTTCTAAGACACATTCTAGCGCGTTTTTTGCAGCTTCCCAAGCATTCATGTGAACACCTGTTTTTAGGCACAATTGCAATGAACCAAATGATAAAGGTTTGCGAATTAGTGACTTCATTTTCTTTTCGAAAAAACATAGATTGGAATCAGAAATAATGTCGCGACACCAAGAAGCCTGAAGTAGTTTGCATAATTTGCAGTTGACATGAAAACGTAGGTAGGCGCGAGGTTTAATAGCCTGCCAAACATCAACCCAGTCTCCATCAAAACTAAAACACTTGCGTAATGCTCCTTGCTGAAAGAATCCCCATAATGGGCAAACCACGAAATGCTGAACGCACCTGCTAGACCAGAAAGCAAAGACAAAACTACGATTTCATAAGTCGTGGACACGTAGGATACCGCGAAAAACCATAAAGCATTCAGCAATGCACCGATCATGGCAAAGTTTACACGTGTCTTTTTGATGTCAGAAAGCCAACTAACCAAAAACATTGCCGCAGAGATTACCGTTGCGCTCAGTGCAAGCACCATCCCCATATTGAGAACTGTTCCCGAGACGTTTAGGACGAACAGTGGATAGGCAAGCCAATAGGCTTCGGAAAAGCCGAGAACAACAAAACTTATGAAGAAAACAATAAAGAGCCTGCTCTTCGGAATCGAAAATCCGTGACGCTCGGGCTGGTATTTTATGCCCAGTGACAAAAAGAACACGACCAAGTACAGAGAGACTACGATAGCGAAAAGTGTAGTGAACGTGAATTTTTCTATTATGAAGCCTCCGACGGCTGGACCTATTATGCTTGTGAGCGAGGGGATTATCGCAGAAAAGAGGCTTATCGTTCTAGCACGCACGTGGGTTTCGCCTAGTCTGAATTGGAGAAGGTTAAAGCTTGGCCAGAAAGTAGCTATACTCAGTCCGTAGGCTAGTCCTAGAATTATTAGGTTTTTGATTAGAATTAGGATTATGTAGAAAAGCATAGTGAGGAAAATTCCGTAGCTGATTATTCTCTCAAAATTTTTGACGCCTTTCAGCAGAATTAGCGGCAGCAAACCGATAAGAGGAAACGTGAAAAGCAAAATTTCAACTATTTCTGCGATGCTCAAGCCCAATTCTTCATGATAGTAAACTGGGAGAAAGCTTCCTGAGAGACTGCTTGTGAAGAAGAACAGGCTAGTGACGACAGCCAGAGTTTTCAGCGAATCCTTCTGCACTCTTCGTAACCTCAACTATTCAAGATTTATACAACCATACTAAAGAGGCATTAATAGTAATTGTTCTAGTATGCTTTTTCATGCGCTTTTTGATGCCAAAACATGTTTTTAAGTCAAAACTGTGTGAGAAAAGGAAGGAGAAGCTTAGGCGAGAGATTGTGCTGAAGCTAGCAGGTTGAGATTTTGCCTTCTGCCAACTCCATGCAGAACTTCTCTATGTTCTCAAGCTCGTTGTCCAGCACGTCGTTTATTTCGTGTTTCACCTTGTCAAGATGGTTGTTGCCTTTCATCACCACTTGCGCCGCTGCCACGGCTGGATGATCAATCGGGCTGCCTATCTTGCTCAACAGCCATATGTAAACTTCCTCCAGCTCCGAGACTTCATCATACACGCGCTGGGCGATTCGGAACGTTAAGAAGTTGTAGATTTTTCCAACGTGACTGACTGGGTTTTTGCCCGCTGCGGCTTCAGAACAGAAGGGTCTATTCAGGGAGATAAGCCCGTTTACACGATTGCCCCGTCCAACTTGTCCCGAATCACCACTGTCTGCGCTCGTACCCAGAACTGTCAGGTATAAGCCGCCTAAACCTCTGCCTTTCACGTCAAGAGTGTCGAGTTTAATGTCGACACTCTCAAAATCTGTGTTAACCGCGACGTACCTGTGGATTTCGTCGAGGATTTTTTCTTTCTTCTCGAAATAATCATCCTCACTGCTTATGAAACGATCAACAAAAGCCATAGCAACAGTCAACTGCAAGTCATTATTGTTCCTGAAACCCATCACTTTGATGTCTTCGCCAGATTCTGGAAAACGTTGCTTGAACTCTTTGGAGTTCAAGTACTGTTCAGTCTTGAAAACCGTCTGCTCCGTCCTAGTCATCGGTGCGTAACCCACGGCTGCCGAGGTGTCGTTAGCGCCTAGAACGTGGCCTTTCCGTTTAAAAATGTCCATGAGCCCCATCGAGCCTGCTTTGAGTTCGCTCTGGTATTTGACGTGTTCTTCTGGGTTTATGAAACGCATGTTTTTCTTGAACCAGTTTTTTGCGGCTTTTACGGCTATTTCATCTATGTCTATTCTTTCTCCGTCTATTTTGGATGTTGCTCGGTCGCCGAACACGAAAAGCATGGGCTGTTTGACTATGCCACCGCCAAATTGAGGTTCAGTTCCGCCAGCTACAAGCAAGCATTTGTCAACGTTGTGATGCAAAATCGTCCCAGCCTTCTCCAAATAGGCTTTGCTCAGTTGCACAGAAACCTGATCCATTATAGAGTCGCAAATGTAGTCAGGATGACCCAGACCTTTTCTTTCCACGATTTCTAGCCGCTGTTTTTCCAACGGTGTTTGTTTAAGATTGTCTATGATAATGTTTCGCATGTTATAGCCTTCTTTTTTGTGAAGTTTACGGTGTATGTGCAGCAATAAATATATATTTTACTGTATTGTTTTATAAGCATAAATAACTGGTGGTTATATTTCCGCAATTACGAGCGCTTTGCTTAAAAAGTTAAGGGTTGAAGCTGGGTTGACGCAGAAGTGTCTAGCCGAGCTTGTCGGTGTTTCTCAGGCGCACATTGCAAAGATTGAGCAGGGGAACGTTGATCCTCGGCTTTCCACGGTGAACAGGGTTTTGAAGGTTTTAACTGAGTGGAAAAAGAAGAACTGCAGAGACATCATGAGTCGCGGTGTCGTCTGTGCCAAGCTTAAGGACAAGATTCTGGAAGTTAGTGATAGGATGTTGCGGCAGGGTATTTCGCAGGTGCCCGTGATGAACGGCAATCAAGTCGTGGGTACGGTAACTGAGGAGTCTATTATGCGTCGTTTAGGTTCTGACGTTGCAAACCAGACGGCGGAGAGAGTTATGATTTCACCTCTGCCCGTTGTGGACGAAGAAACTGACGTGGAGAAGGTTCAGTCGCTCCTGAAAACCTACCAAGGCGTTCTCGTGTCTAAGGGCAAGAAGATTGTTGGAATTATCACGCGTTCTGACCTCTTGAGGGTAATATGCGAACCCGTTTAGATGCAACCTGCACTATTGATGGTTTTTCGATGTTCGTTTAGCACTGAAAACGGTCAATACGGACCTATCCCCCTAGGTTTTTGCTGGAACACGGGTGTAGTAGGCTTCTATTTCTGTGTTATAGAAGTGTCCTACAAAACGGATAAAACTGACAATTCTCTAGTAGTCTAGTTGGAGAAGGGGAATAATGAACAGGTTTACGCCACTATGGTTTGCAGTAGCCGTTCTGGTAGTTTTAGCTGGTTTTTCAAACGTAGGCGTTGGGAGTCAATTAGCATGTTGTCCACCTTCTTCTAAGGGCGTGGTTGACAAGACACCTGGAGGCTCCTTCGTTGTGGAGATTGCTTTCAAGAACACTGGAGCAACTAATGGCACGTGGTCTGTAAACATTGCTTTTGAGGGAGAAAAATGGTCTTGGGTTGGAACCGCGCAAACGTTGAAGCTTAAGCCATGCGATAAGAAAACCTTGACATGGAACGGCACGGTTCCAGAAGAAGCGCCGATAGATTCAGTGGCAAGGCTCATCGTGTATTATGATGATTCTTTCGTTCCGTTGGAATGGTGGATTCATGTTGTTCCAGCCGCTGAGCTAACCATAACCTCAAGCACAGTAAGATAGACAAAATGATGATGGTTTTTATTTGAATTTGTCCTCAAAACTGATAAATATCCGCTCCATTATTGCCCAGACATGGAAGACCAGTTGAAAATCGCTTGCGGGGTCTTCGCAGCCATAAATTACGACAACCAACCCGTGTTCCCCTACATATACTGGGGGCTGAGAGCCCAAAACCACAGGGGTCATCAGTCACATGGTTTTCTCACTTTTAATGATGGGAAATTTCACGTTCACAGAAGCCTGGACCTCGTGCCGAAGATCAAGACAAGCGCGATCCAAGAATGGTTCGGGCGGTTGCCCGGAAGCCTCGGCATCGGAAACGTCAGGTACACCACTTCTGGGAAAACAGATGAAAAATCTTTGATAAAGGGCACTCAACCCGTGACCGCCTCAAAAGGCGGAATAAAGCTTGCAGTCTCCTTCAACGGTAACGTTGTGAACACGTTTCAGCTTTTGAACGAGATAAGCCAAGAATTCTCAATTTTTTCTTACGAATGCGACGCTGAACTGGTCTGCTACAAGCTTCTGCTCGAATTGACAAAAGCCAAGGATTTAGCCTCAGCCGTAAAGAAGTGTATGCTTGGAATCGACGGTGCTTTCTCCGTAGCTGCCATAACTCAAGACGGCAAGCTCTTCGCCTTCAAAGACCCGCATGGAATACGCCCGCTATGTGCTGGTCACAGCGAAGACGATTCAACATACGTTTTTTCATCAGAAACCGCCAGTTTAGACGTAAACGGTTTTGAAAGAGACTTCGAACTGGAACCAGGCGAGCTCGTAACAATCACTAAAGAAGGGTTCAAGAGACAAAGACTTGTCAAAAGTGAACGAAAAGCTTTCTGCGCCTTCGAATTCGCATACTTCGCAAGGCCTGACTCACGTTTTGATGATAAATATGTTTACGAGATCAGAGAAGAGTTTGGAAGAAACATCGTCAGAGAAAACCCCGACATTGTTAAAGATGCAGACATAATTCTTTCCGTGCCTGAAACAGGCGACGATTCAGCCATGGGCGTTCATGAAGCCTCAGGCTTGAGGTGGGAAAGAGCCTCGCGTAGGCATCGTTACGTGACCGAACGTGCCTTCCTGCTTCTGAGCAGAGACCGCCAATCTACCATAGACAGGAAAATCAACATTTTAGCTCCTAAGATTAAGGGAAAACGGGTAATCGTGACCGAAGACAGCATAGTCAGGGGCGACACTACCAAGATTATCGTGGAAAAACTACGAAGAATGGGCGCGGAAAAAGTGTACATGTTCGTAACGTTTCCACGCATAATCGGTCCATGCATGTATGGAATTGACATGGCGACATACGGTCAGCTCATCGGCTCAACACACACTGCTGAGGAAATCGCAAAAATCATAGGTGCAGACGCTGTTTGCTACCAATCGATAGAGGGCTTGGTGAGAGCGATAGGGCTTACTCGTGACCAGTTGTGTATGGCGTGCATAACAGGCGAGTACCCGACACCGTTGGCACAGAATATGGCGGATAAGATGAAGAAAAAGTTCTTGGAAGGCTTTCAGGAAACAGAGAGACTATACGAGTCTAAAAAAGCGTTAGAAGAAGACAGTAGCAAGATAAATTAGGCTTCTGAATCAATTCTGTAATCTGGCGGGTCGTTCATGGAGAAAGTGGGAATATTAGTTGTTTCTTATGGTGCAAGAGAGACAGCCATAATCGACGCTCTGACTCGAAGCCGAAACTACAAAGTGGAAATCTACGTTGCTGATAAGCAAAGAAACCCGTTCAATGTGGAAAAAGCCGCTAAACACGTGGTCATACCTGACTTGAACATCCTAGAAATATGCAAGTTTGCTGAAGCAAACAAAGAAAGCATCGACTTCGGGATAGTAGGTCCAGAAAAACCCATAATCGAAGGCGTACGCGACCTCGTCGAAAAACAAACAAGCATTCCCATAATTTGTCCCACGAAAAAGTACGCCGTAGAAGAAAGCAAGGTTCAGCAAAGACTGCTGTTTCAAGAAATCGTGCCCGAAGTAAACCCACGCTTCAGAATCTTCAACCCAAGAGACTACAAAGACACAGGAGAAGTGAAGAAGGCTGTTTACGGCTGGCTTGACGAGCTTGAGAATAAAGCTGTTGTTAAACCAGACAAACCTACCGCTGGAAAAGGCGTCGGCGTTTGGGGAGACCATTTCACTACTCGCGAGCAACTGTTCGAACATTTCCTGTCAAACTATCAATACGGCTCGGTTCTTATCGAAGAAAAAGTTGAAGGTGAAGAATCAAGTTTTCAAGCGTTCTGCGACGGCAAACACCTTGTGACTCTTCCAGACACCAGAGACTACAAACGAGCCTTCGACAGCGATAAGGGACCGAACACGGGCGGTATGGGCTCTTACAAAGATGTCGGAGAAACCTTGCCTTTCTTGACTGATGCTGATAGAGCAAGGGAAACCGAGATTGTCACTCGTATTTTCGAGAAGTGGAAACCAAAAACAGGCGATACTTCAGGACTTAGAGGTGTACCGTTATACGTGGCTTTCATGCACACGGGCAAGCAGTCAAAGATTCTTGAGAACAACAGCCGCCCAGGCGACCCAGAAATAATGAACCTTCTGCCACTCATAAAAGACGATTTCGTTGACGTCTGCTTCAGAGTGCTGGAGGGCAACTTGACACGCATCGAACTAGAGAAGATGGCAAGCGTCGTAACCTACAAGGCTCCACCCAGCTACGCTGGATACGCTGAGGCTTTCCCAACTCTTGTTGACAAAAACGAAGCTGCCACACCCATAGACTTAGCCAAAGCGTATGGTTTTACCAAAAAACACAAGGACAGAATCCGCGTGTATCCCGCATCTTTGGAACAGCGTGGTAACCAAGTCTTCGCGCTCAAGTCTCGTGCGGTAGCGGTTGTAGGAGTAGGCGACAGCATCGAAACAGCCAGACAAATCAGTCTGGAAGGCGTAAGCGCAATCAAAGGCGGAGCCCTCTGGCACCGAACAGACATAGCCTCAAAACAACATATAGAGAAAAGCAAGCATCACATGGAAGCGTTGAGGCATAAAAAGTGAAAAAAATATTCATCTCCGACTGCGAAGGACCAATATCGAAGAATGATAACGCTTTCGAGATAACCTCGCATTTCGTCCCAAACGGAAACAAACTCTTCACGCTCATAAGCCGGTATGATGACGCACTGGCTGATGTTGTGAAAAAACAAGGCTACAAGGCTGGTGATACGCTTAAACTCGTGCTGCCCTTCCTCAAGGCTTACGGCGTCACTGATCAAGCGATGCGTGACTTCTCAACCCGAAATTTGATTCTAATCTCTGGCGCTAAGGATGCGTTGCAGTATGTTAGAAGCGTTGCTGAAGCGTTTATCGTGAGCACGAGTTATGAGCATTACATGAAAGCTCTGTGCAGAGCCATAGATTTTCCTTTTGAAAACGTTTACTGTACACGTTTCAGCATCAACAAATATGATATTGCAGAAAACGAGAAAACCGAGCTGAAGCAGATTGCACAAGAAATCGCTCGAATGCCCATGTTTGAAATCCCCCAAAACGTAAAATCCTTAAAAGGCTTGCCGCAAGAAGCTCAAAAAACTATTCGACGATTGGATGAATTCTTCTGGGAAAGAATAACAAGCATGGAATCTAGTCGAATTTACTCCGAAGTCACCCCTGTTGGAGGCAGTCAAAAAGCCATGGCGATCGAAGATATTGCGCACAAAGTTGGCACGACACTTGCTGATGTAATGTACGTGGGCGACAGCATAACAGACGAAGAAGCGTTTAGACTCGTGAAGAAAAACGGCGGCTTAACCGTGTCTTTTAATGGGAATCAGTATGCCGTAGAAAACGCTGACATCGCTGTCTTGTCTGAGAACAGTCTAGCAACTGCCATAATCGCTGATGCATTCCTTAGGTTTGGCAAACAGGAAACTCTGCGGCTAGCGGAAAACTGGAGCCGCCAAACACTAGAAAAAAGCCCTGTTTCCAAACAGTTGCTCAACCGCTTTTTCCAACTGCATCCAAAAGAGTTGCCTAAAGTTAAAATAATAACTAGCAAAAATAAGGAGGAACTGGCGAAGGAAAGCAGTGAGTTTAGAAAAAAGGTTAGAGGCGAAGCCGTCGGGAGATTAGGATAATAATGGTGAACAAGTCTGAAGTGGAGGATACTTATGCTGAGGCTTTTGAGGGACTTTACTGCAGAGTCATAGTTACCGCGGATGACAAAGAAACTTTGGTGAGAGCGGCGGAAGACGCCACCGCTACGCCCTCTGGGGTCATTGGCAGGCTTGACAACGGAATCGAAAGATGGCTGAATGAAACAGAAACCCCAGACAAACGCAAAGGCGCAATCTTGCAGTTCTGGAAGGGCTTGGATAAGGGCAAAACCTTAGAAGACATGATTGCACGCTTCGAAAAGGAGCTCTCTTACAGGATTCGCCAAGACATCCTCGTTAAACCATTCACGGCGATTTTTGACACTTTGTCCGTGAAGCCTGAAGGACGAATGGACATGATGGAAAGAGTCGGACATTGCGGAGACGGGTTTGAATGGGAAGAACAGCGTTATGGACGAAGAATCATCGTTGTTCCGATCATGGTGCCCGACTTTTTCATAGAACGCTACATCGGTTTTGCACGAGGAATCGCAGGCGGCAACTTCTGGATGATGTGCGAAACAAAAAAAGCAGTCAACGAAGCTGGACGCAAGGCTTTAGAGGCGATAAGAACGGTCGAAGGGGTCATAACACCCTTTAACGTTTGCTCAGCTGGCTCAAAAACAGAAACACGTTTCCCGCTCATAGGACCGACAACAAACCATCCGTACTGCCCTTCTCTCAAGCAAAAGCTGGCAGAAACCTCCAAAGTGCCCGAACACGTGCACTTCATCCCAGAAATAGTGATCAACGGAACCTCGTTGCAAGCCGTAAAACAAGCCATGAAAGTAGGCATAGACGCAGCTCTAAGCGTCGACGGCGTTGTCAAGGTTTCAGCTGGAAACTACGGTGGAAAACTGGGCGATTACAAGATTTACCTGCGTGAGCTGTTCCCATGAACCGCTTTGACGTCGTTGGTTTCGGCGCGCTCAACGTGGATAAACTCTTCAAAGTTAACAGCATAGCAGCGGCAGAAGAAGAAAGCTTCATCACAGATTTTCAGGAAGCCTGCGGAGGCTCAGCAGCCAACACAGTTGTCGGGTTAGCAAGGCTCGGCTGTAACACAGGTTTTATCGGAAAAGTTGCTGATGACCGAGAAGGCAAGATGTTGCTTGATGACTTTCAGAAAGAAGGCGTCAACACGGACGCCCTAATTAAAGCGAAACGTGGAAGAAGCGGCGCAGTCATGGGCTTCGTAGATGAAAAAGGCGAACGAGCGTTATACATCGATTCGGGCGTAAACGACACGATAGAGCTTGAAGAGGTAAACAAAGAATACGCTTACCAAGCAAGTTTTCTGCATCTGACCTCTTTCGTGGGAGAAACATCCTTTCAAGCACAGAAAAAACTCTTGGAAACGCTCCCAGAAACGGTCAAAGTAAGTTTTGACCCGGGCGCGTTGTACGCAAGGATGGGCTTAGACAAGTTGCGTCCGATACTGCGGAAGACTTTTGTTTGCATGCCGAACGCTGGCGAGCTCGAGTTGCTGACGGGTAAATCTGACTATTGCAGAGGCGCTGAGTTTCTGCTTGAAAAAGGTGTCAGAATCGTTGCAGTTAAGCTTGGAAGTAAAGGATGCTACGTAACTGATGGGAGAGAAAGCCGCATAGTCGAGTCGTTCAGAGTGAAGGTCGTTGACACTACTGGAGCGGGTGACGCGTTTTGCGCAGGCTTTCTCTACGGGTTGATTAGAGACAAAAGCCTCGATGTGTGTGGAAGAATAGGCAATTTTGTCGCTTCAAGATGCATACTGAGGATGGGAGCGAGAGCTGGATTGCCAACGCTTAAAGATTTGGTAAACAACGGTTTGCTGTAAGAGTTTTTTATTGGAACTGATTTAGTGTTTCTTTTCCAAGTAGCTGATGAGGCTTTCGAAGACCAGCTTTCCATCACCATATTGTGGCATCTTTTCTTGTTTGGTCCAGTCTGGCTGTTGCCACCAGTAGAAAGCTCGTTCGGGATGAGGCATCAAACCAAAGACTGTTCCTTCAGGGTTGCATATTCCCGCTATGTCATAGAATGAACCGTTGGGGTTAGTTGGAAACTCGCCTTCCGCATACTCCCCATTCCTGTCGCAGTAGCGGAAAACTAGCTGATTGTTCTCGCAAAGCTTCCGTAGGAGTTGGTTTTCTTTTTCTTTTGCGAAGATGAACCTCCCCTCGCCATGAGCAACAGGCATGCGCAAGACTTTTCCCTGCGGAACCTTCCAAGTGAAAACGCATCTTCCCTTGTTCTCATGCTTTAAGCTTATCCACCGACATTTGTAGCCCCGAATGTTGTTAGCCAAAGCGGCTTCTGGATAAACGCTTATTCCATCTAATTCCGGCAGCAACCCCGCTTCCACGAGCACCTGAAAACCATTACAAATACCAAGTATAGGACGGTTTTCATCAACGAAAACTTTCAACTCCTTGCTGAGTTTGGCAAGTATCCACTTCGCCCAGATCGCTCCAGCCCGCACGTAATCGCCGTAAGAGAAACCGCCTGGAAAAACCAGAGCATCATACTCCAAGAGTTTTCCTCGTTCTGCCATCTCTTTTGCATGTATGACTTGTGCATGAACGCCTAGTTCTTCGAACGCTCGTTTTGTTTCAGCATCGCAGTTTGTGCCGCCTACGCGCAAGACGCAAATCTTGATTTCTTCTCGTTTCATAGGTTAAGCCTCGCTGCTGAGTGTTTGCTTCCAACTCGTCTGCAGATCGCTGAGCGAAACGTCGATAACCTGTTTTCCATCTAAACCTATGACGCTTAATCTTTGGGTCTTTACCACCCTGCCTATCTCGGCATACTTCTTGCCCTTCATTAAAGTCTCAAAATCTTCTTTCGCCTTATCAGAAACCTCCACTAAGAAACGGCTGTTTGACTCTGAGAACAAAACAAAATCATCACGAGCTAAGTTCTTTCGCGGAACTCTTCGCAAATCCAACTCCAAACCATAACCACCAGCAAAAGCCATCTCCGCCGCAGAAACCGCCAAACCGCCTTCTGACAAGTCATGACATGCTCTAATCAGTCCAGCGTCTACCGCTAGGTTCATGGCTTTGAAGGTTCTTCGCGCTTGGTGAGGATACACTTTTGGCACGGTTTTTCCGAGGAATCCTTTCAGTTTGTAGTATTCTGAGCCGCCGAGCTCTTTCAACGTTTGCCCAACAACATAGATCGAGTCGTTCGGCGTTTTCGCATCCATCGAAACCGTCGAGCGAATATCTGGCAAGATGCCCAAGGCGGTGATTAGAAGAGTTGGCGTAACAGGTCCGGTTGGTGATTCGTTGTAGAGGCTGTCTTTTCCCGAGATAAACGGTGTTCCAAGAGCAACCGCAACATCGTAGCAGGCTTCGCAGGCTTTTACGAGGCTGCCGAGTCTTTCAGGCTTTTCTGGGTTGCCCCACGTGAAATTGTCAAGTAACGCTATTCTTCTGCCGCCCACGGCAACGTTGTTTCTCACTGCTTCGTCTATTGCAGAAGCAGCCATCCAGTACGCGTCAATTTTTCCATAGTTTGAGTTCATTCCGCACGAGACCGCGATGCCCTTCCAAGAATCATCCAAAGGCTTCAGCACAGCCGCATCATTCGGACCAGCATACTCGCCTTGCAACGGTTTTATCACGGTGTTTCCCTTAACTTCATGGTCATAATTGCGCACTACACTTTCTTTGCTTGCAATGTTCGGATAGGACAAGAGCTGTAAGAGTGTTTGGTTAAGGTCTTCGGGTTCATCGAAGCGTGGTTCTTCAAGGTTCGTAGATGTGTATTCGGCGTTTTTCACGGTTTTTGGAGGTTCAAAAAGGAACGGCATGTCCATTTCTGCAACTTTCTCGCTTTCATAATGAATCCGCAAGAGCCCGTCTGCAGTAAGCTTTCCGATGGCTGTAGCCTCGACATCTTCATCTTCAAAAATCTCCAAAACATGTTCAAGGTTCTTGGCAGGTACGGTTAGAAGCATTCTTTCCTGCGATTCAGACACGTAAATCTCCCATGGAGCCAAATCAGCGTTTTTCAACGGAACTTTCTCAAGCTCAACAATGGCACCGCAACCGTACTTCTGGGCAGTTTCACCAAGGGCTGATGACAATCCGCCGCCGCCCAAGTCGGTTATGTGCGACGCCAGTTCAAGATCGCGAATTTCAATTATGGCTCGTTTCAGCTTCTCCTCCTCGATGGGGTTGGCGATCTGCACGGCTGGTCTGGAAACCTCTTCGGACTTTTCTGTCAACTCCGCTGATGCAAAAGTCACGCCGTGAATGCCGTCGCGACCCGTTTTCCCTCCAGTCAAAACAATTATGTCGCCTGCCTTGGCATTTTTCTTAAACTTCTCTAGAGGAAGCAGCCCTATGCATCCACAGTAAACGACGACGTTTCCGACGTAGCTTTCATCAAAATACACGGCTCCGTTCACCGTCGGAATTCCCATGTTGTTTCCATAGCTTCCAATTCCTGCCACGACACCCATGTAAACATACTTCGGATGCTTAACACCAGAAGGAAGCTTCCCATAATCAAAATCCAACGGTCCAAACCCTAAAACATCTGTACATGCGATCGGGTCTGCCCAAACACCAAGGATGTCACGGATTACTCCACCCGTGCCCGTGGCTGCGCCACCAAAAGGTTCCACCGCTGACGGATGATTATGTGTTTCAACCTTGACTGCTATCCCGTAGTCTTTGTCAAACTTGACTATGCCTGCGTTATCTTCGAAAACTGAAAAACACCATCGCGGGTTGATTTTCTTCGTGGCTTTGGCGATGTAGGTTTTGAAAAGACTGCTGATTTCTTTTCCGTTAAACCTTATTTTATGCTTGAAGGTCTTGTGGAAACAATGCTCCGACCATGTTTGTCCTATGGTTTGAAGCTCAACATCTGTCGGGTTTCGCTTTTTCTCCTTGAAATAGTCTTGAACGCTTTTCATTTCCTGCAGGCTTAACCCCAAGCCTAGTTCACGGCATACTTCCAAAAGCTGCTGATCTGTAACGTCTAGTATGTTTATCTCAAACAGTATGAAAGGTGTTTTTCTGCGAACATACAGGCTGCGCGTCATTTTTCTTCCTCAATAACGACAGTGTAATTGTCTTTAGTCGGGTTTGCGAGAAGTCTCTTGCAGATTTCGTCAGCATCGTTCTTTGCTTCAATCTTCGATTTTGCTTCAAGAATTATGCTGTAGGCTTTGCTGACGTTTACAGAGTCAACTTTGTAGCCAAGCTCTTTCAACAAACGTGCAGTAGTTTCTCCCTCTGGGTCGCTGTGTCCTGGCTTTAGGCTGACTTCAATTTTCAAACGGTATCTCATAAGCTACGTTTAAGTTTCACGAAATTTAAACGCTTTTATCATTAATAAAGCAACAAACTATGCTAAAATGAGTTTCTTGTTCTTTTTGAGTATCCTGATTCCTTCTGTTCTTGTTATTCGGCCTATTTGTTCAGCGTGTGTTCCGCTTTTCTCCAGAGAATCTATAACGCCATCCTTGTCTGTCTTGTTTACGATGATCGCGAAGCCCCATCCCATGTTAAACGTCTTAAACATTTCTTCATCAGTCACCACGCCACCAAGATCAGCCGCTGTTCTCTGAATCAGCTCAAAGATGGGTTGAGGTTTGAAATTGTCAAACTCGAAGCCTATGTCTTTCGAGAATCTTGTTAAACGCTCGAATTTCAAGTAGGCATCGCCAGTAATGTGAACCGCCGCTTTTACTTCGAATTTTTCAGTCATCTTCAAAAAAGGCTTAACATAAATTCTTGTTGGTTCCAAGACTTCAAAGATTACTTCCTTATGCAAATCCTCTGGAACGTCGTGCGGCTCAAATCTTCCGCCCCACTGTTTGAAGAGAACTTTTCTTGCTAGCGTTATGCCATTGCTATGGATTCCAGAACTTCTTAAACCGACGATCGCATCACCTGCTTTAATGTTTCTTCCAGAGATCACTTTTCTGCAGTCAACCTCGCCTACGGTGGCAACTATCATGTCAAACCCTTTGCTCTCAACCAGCCCTTTTATCAACTCTGCTACATCGCCTATTTCGCCGCTAGGCACAACACATTCTGATTCTTCTGCACCTTTCGCTATGCCTTTCAACCATTCTTTAACCAGATTCGGGTCAGAAACCTGTGCATGAATGTTGTCCACCAACGCAAACGGTCTAGCTCCAGAGCGTATTACATCATTAACAACCATGGCCACGCCATCAATTCCTATCGTATCATACTTTTCGGCTAACTGCGCAAGAAGCACTTTTGTGCCCACGCCCTCGATTTGAAAGTCCAAACAGCGATCTTTTCCGAAAGGAAAAATGTTACCATAAGGAAGCTTGACGACTTTTCCAAAACGGCTAAACTTGTAGGTTTGCTTCAAAACTTGTAATTCTCTTTTTGACTTTGCTCTTAACTTTCTGTCAACGCCTGCTTTAGCATAGGTCATTTTTCGCTGCAATCATATTTCTCCTAATATAGTTCTTATACTATCACTCAAAATGGCATGTAATCCTTCCACTGCAATAAAGATTTTATCCTTTCGAGTTTTGACTCGATCATTAAAATTGAATAATCAAGTTTCCTAGAGAAAACATCATGTAATGTGTGGATATAATTAACCTTTTTTCTTGGTTTATTTGCGGGGCAGGCGGGTTTAAGTGTGAGCCATTTGGAGAAGGGAAAATGAACACATAAGACTCATCCTTCCGCCTGCCTTTCCGCTCTGTCCACTAATCAAGATTGTGTTGCAATCACCTCATCCAACGGGTTGTAGCGCTTGTTATGGGCTGGTCTTGGATCTCAGCTTTGTCTTCAAGAAAGTTGGGAATGCCGACTGCGTTAGTGGAGACTTGTGGGTTGGATAGCATTTCAAGCAACACGTAGTACTGATCAAGAAAGCTGAGCCCTTTTGTACTCGTTCTGTAAAAAACTCGGCCTCTCTCTTTTTCTGTTTCGATGAAGCCTATTTCAGCAAGCGATTCCAGATATTTCTTGAATTGTAAATGGCTGATGCCTGCTTGCGTTATGATGGCGTATTGGCCTACATTACCATTTTTCATGGTTTCGAGCATCGAAGCCATAATCTCAAAACTACTCCTGTACTTCATGCGCAGATTAAGAAACTTCGAGGTAGTGTACTTTTGAGACAGAATCGGAGAACATAAATTAAACCCTCTCATTTTCCCACCTCATCTTGCTCTCCTTCCTTCAAATTAATGTTAACTTTGAGCGTTAATAGGGGTTTTTTCCATAGAATTTATTGAAAACTTGGACTAAAAGCGAAAGCGTTTTTATCTTGTTTCTATTGAATCTATTGAATAGGGGACAACCACGTGTCTCAGCGGCGACCAGCACCCAGCGAGGTTCAAGTTATACAACAGGCTCTTAGTGCAGGTTCTAGAAGCGTCAATATACGTCTACGCGAAGGCGAATACCAATACAGCCTTGCAAAGGCGATCGCTTCTTTCCAGCTGGAACTCAACTTTCCAGATGTGAAAGATCTGATAAGAAGGCTTTATGGAGAGGAAAAAATAGACGACATTCAATTTATCCGTAAGATTCAAACGATACTGAAGAAGATGGAGAAAAGCAGCATAGTTAATATTTTGCCGAAGAAGAAACCATGGGATTTGCAGAGATATGCCCTTTTAAGTTTCAAGTTTGAGGATGTTGATAAAAACGTCGTGGTCCTTGCCACAAATGAACAGATAGCACAAGCACAGTTTCTGCTAAACTCTTCGTTAAGTCGGACTGAAACATTCGAAACAACCCCAGCATTTTTCAAAGCAAAAGTCTTAGCATTGGTGCTAGTAGTTGCTGTATGTTACATAGTGAGTGTGTGGGCTTTAACATTGAGCGTCATTGATTTGGTTGTATTTGTTCCTGCTTTTTCAATTGCCGTGTTGGGTTCACTTTTTCTAGGGAAACTGCTCTCTAAAGGATGATCACCATGTTTCGGGCAACACTTAATAGAATTACATGCTACAGATGGAGGTTGTGATTAAATTGAAAAGAGTTGCTTTGATTTTATTATTATTAACTCTGCATCTGTCCCTCTCGTTGTCTTCATTCAATCGAAACATTTCTGTAAACGCAGATTCGAAGGTAATAACCGTCGCTAAAGATGGTTCTGGAAACTTTACTAACATCCAAGAAGCTATAAACTCCGCAAGCGATGGTGCCACAATTTTCGTCCACAACGGAACGTACATAGAAAATGTTGTCGTAAACAAGACTGTTTCACTGAGTGGTGAGAATAGTGATACAACGATCATTGATGGAAACAATGCCGGTAACGTGGTTTATGTGACTGCAAGCGGAGTAAGCATAAGCAGCTTCACAATAAGGAATAGTGGTGTAAACTACAGTTTTGGAGGAATATATTTGATGAACTCGTTTCTAACCACCATAATGAATAACATGATTCAGCTCACGAATGGGATTCGACTGTCTTATTCTGATAATAACCTCATTACAGGCAATTATTTAATCCTTGATTATAATTTCGGAATCGGGTTTTATCATTCAAATAATAACGTGATTAAGAACAACAACATATCGTTCGGCCAGATGTATGGGATGCATTTCGACTCATCCAGCAATAACATAATTTCAGGGAACACTTTGCAGGAAAATTTGTATGGGATGTATTTTCAAACAGACAGCAACAATAGTGTTATTTATCATAACAATTTTTGGAGTATTCGGAACGACACAGTGATTACGCAATCTAGCATGACAAACACTTGGGATTATGCGGGTGAAGGAAATTTCTGGAGTAGTTACGATGGACATGACTTGAATGATGACGGCATCGGAGACACTTCGCATTTTATAAACAAGGGAATCGGAGCAGTGTACGACATGGATAGATATCCACTGATGGGTCCGTTTTCCACCTTCTCCATCAATTTTGAAAGTGAAACCTATGATACGTTTGACATCAGCAACTCTACCATCTCCTATTTCAGATTTGAGTTGGGCACTGAAACCGCAAACAAGATGATACGTTTCATCGTCTCTGGCAATGCAGGCACGATGGGTTTCAGTAGAATTGCAATTCCCACTAACCTTATGTCTCCTCCTTACATCGTGCTCATTGACAGCGAAGAGATCCTTCCTAAAGTGCTTAATGTTTCAGACAGTGCTTACGTGCACCTGTATTTCACCTATCAGCACAGGAATCAGACTATCACGATAATCTATTCCGAAGCGTTGCATCTGTACTACGAATTGCTTGAAAGTTTCACTGCACTGCAATCAGATTTTCTAACTTTGAACAGCACGTACTATGTCCTTCTCCACAGCTATGAACTCATTCTAGGCAACCTTACCCAAACTCAACAAGAGGTCGAGACATTGAATACGACTTATAACGTTCTTCTCAACAACTATAACGCTCTTATACAGAGTTTTGCTCAGCTTCAGAAAAACTTTACTGTTTTAGAGGGTTCTTATCACTCATTGCAGGGTTTGAACGCTACGTATTATGTGCTTCTTCATAACTACGACCTGTTATTTGGTAATTATTCTCTGCTGCAACAGAGTTTTGCCGATTTGAACTCTTCCTTTGCAGACCACTTGAAGGATTATTCCGATCAAACGCAGAACATGCGAAACCTGCTGTACATCTTCGCGATCACGACTGCATTCTTCATAATAACAACCGTATACTTGTCGAAGCAGGCGCATACAGGCAAGAATGGGAAGATTAGGAAAAAAGAAGAATAGTTATTGTCCTTGCTTTGGCTCAGCCATTGCCAGTTTCCACGTTTAACCATGATTAGTTGAATTTGTCTTGAGGTTTTTTGTTCTAAAGAGCCTCAGCTAATTGGATTCCTTTGTTGAATGCTGCAATGTTTTTTTCAAGCTTTTTCTTTGGGAACGTATCTTCGATTGCTTTTATCATCGATTCCTTGTCAACAATTTTCGTGATTTTTGTGAAAGCGCCTAGCATCAGGATGTTGGCGTAGAGTTTTTCGCCTAGTTCTGTTTCGGCTGTTTGGGTGGCTGGGATTTTGAAGGTTTTTGCTTTGGTTTCCGGCATGTTCTTGGCTATGCTGTTGTCGACTATTAGTCGACCGTCTTCTTTCAGGTCTTCTATGTTTTTTTCTATTGCTTCTTGGTTCATGGCGATTAGCACGTCGCATTTTCTGACCATTGGAAAGCCGATTTTGCCGTCTGAGATTATTACTTCGCTCTTGGCTGCGCTTCCTCTTGCTTCTGCTCCGTAACTTTGTGTTTGAACCGCGTTTTTTCCGCTGTAAACGGCTGCTCTGCCGAGTATCTGTCCTGCCAAGACTACGCCTTGCCCGCCGAGTCCGCTTATCCTAATCTCCATCTTCTTCAACTTCGGTCTTTGCCTCCTCGATCATGCTGTACATGGTTTCGACGAGTGTCGATCGTTTTCTTTGGGTAAACTCGCCTACCACGATTTTTCCCGTCAAGTCTTCTTCTGTCATGTTTTTTGCTTCTTCGAATGGAACGGTGTTCGTTTTGAACCATCTTAGCATCTCGCCAGCGTCTTTGAACCCTGCTCTTCTGCCGAAGGCTGTTGGGCATTGGCTTGTGGCTTCTATGAACCTGAAGCCTTGCTGTTGGAGCGCTTTTTTGATGGATTCTTTAATCTCATTTGGTTGGGCTGTGGTCCAGCGTGCGACGTAGCTGGCTCCTGCTGTGACTGCTAGTCTGGCCGCGTCTAATGGATGTTCGAAGCTACCGTAAGGTGTTGTGGTGGTTTTTGATTTGAACGGGGTGGTGGGCGCAACTTGTCCGCCTGTCATTCCATAAATCATGTTGTTGACCATTATGACTAGTATGTCCAAGTTTCTTCTGGCGGCGTGGATGAAGTGGCTTAAGCCTATGCCTACTATGTCTCCGTCTCCGCCGAAAACGACGACGTTTACGTTTGGCTTGACGAGTTTTATGCCAGTGGCCGCGGGAATGCTTCTTCCGTGTAGAGTGTGAACGGAATCTGCCATGAAATGTGGTGAGGGTATCCATGCTGAGCAGCCGATTCCGCTGCAGAAGACAAACTTGCTCAAATCTTCGTGTCCAAGTTCGTGGACAGCGCGTAGAAACTCGCTCATTACTGTCATTGCGCCGCAGCCTGGGCAGAAAGGTAAGGGTAGATCTCTCAGGTATTTTTTGATGGAGAAGGTTTCTGTCAATTCTTGGCGCTCTCCATGATTTTTTCTGTTAGCTCTTCGGGGGTTATGAGTTCGCCGCCGCCGATTTTGTTTAGGGAAATTACTTCTGCGGAGCCGTCTGCGATTCGCTGAACTTCGTAGAATATTTGTCTTAGGTTCATTTCGGGCACTATGATTTTCTCGGCGGTTTCTGCTAATTCTTTCACGGTTTTTTCTGGGAAAGGCCAGATTGTTTTCAAGCGTGCGTATCCGACTGCTAGGCCTTTTGTTTTTGCGTTTTCGACGGCTTCGTATATTGCTCTGGACGTGCAGCCGAATGATACTATGCCTATTTGGCAGTCGTCGATGTTGTATGTTTCGACTTCTGCGATTTCTTCTGCGTGGTTTTGGATTTTGCTGTTAAGCCTTTCCACGAGTTGTTTGTGCACTTTTGGGTCGGCTGTGAAGCGTATTCCGTATTCGTTGTGGGTTGACCCTGTTACGGCTATGTTGTAGCCTTCGCCGACTGAGGGCATCGGCGGGACTTCTTCGAGTCCGAAGAATGCTTTTTCGTTTGGTTTGGGTTTTCTGCGGTTGATTATTTCCATGTTTTCTATCGGCTGTATGGTTGCGCGTTCTCTCATGTGAGCGATGGTCTCGTCTGCGAGAAGAACGACTGGAGTGCGGTATTTTTCGGCTAAGTTGAAGGCTTTGATTGTCAATTCGAAGAGTTCTTGCACCGAGTTGGGTGATAGTGTGATGGCTGTGTAGTCGCCGTGTGTGCCCCAGCGGGCTTGCATCACGTCGCCTTGTCCGCATTTGGTTGCTTGTCCCGTGCTTGGTCCGAGCCTTTGAACGTCAACTATCACGCATGGTGTTTCAGTCATGAACGCATAGCCTATCGTTTCTTGCATTAAGCTGAAGCCTGGGCCTGACGTTGCGGTCATGGGTTTTGCTCCTGCCCAGCTGGCGCCGACTACTGCGCCGATTGAGGCTAGTTCGTCTTCCATTTGGATGGCGATTCCGCCTACTTTTGGGAGTTTCTCAGAAAGGAGTTCGGCTATTTCGCTTGCCGGCGTTATTGGGTATCCTGCGAAGAATCGGCATCCAGCGGCTATTGCTGCTTCGGCGCATGCTTCGTTTCCCTGCCAAAAATAAGTGTTCGCCTCTTTTTTGCCCAATTTTAATATCCTCTTTGGTTGTTCAGCTTAAGCGTTGAAAGTTTAAACCTAAAAGGTTTTATCCTTTTGTTGACCCAAATGTTTGTTCTAGAAAGGTTGGAATAAAATGGAAGAAGATATTGTTGATTTTGCATTGAAGTACGCTGAAGACAAGAAAGTCGAATATGCAGAAGTCAGAGCACAAAGCCAACTACGAGATCAGCTGATCCTCAGAAGCGGCATATTGGAAGCTTTCACGTCAGCAGTTGACGACGGTTTCTGCGTGCGCATCATCGCAAACGGCGGAATCGGTTTTGCTTCGACGAACAAGTGGTCGAAGGAAGAAGCAAAGACAATGGTAGATTTAGCGTTTAAATACGCTAAAGCTGCTGGGCGAAAGGACAAGATTGTCTTTGCAAAGGAAAAGGGCGTTGAAACAAAATGGACTGTTGAACAGAAAAAGAAGATGGAGAACATCTCTCCCGAGGAAAAAATATCCACGTTCGTGGATATTGACAAGGCATTGGCTTCATGCGGAGTGAAAATGGCAGCGACTATATCGCAGAGCACGATAGACTTGATAACTAAATACTTCGTAAACTCCGAAGGCTCAAAAATCTCCTCGTTCGTGCCAAAAATCGCTGCATACTTCTTCATCACAGTCGCAGAGCAGGGAAAAACTGAACAAGCATACAAACAATTCGGCTACAGCGGAGGCTGGGAAGCCTTTGACGAATGGAACGCTACCGAAAGAATGATTCATGACGCAAAAGTTCTCAGAGACGTCATAACAAAAGGGAAAGCGGTGAAGCCTGGAAACATGGATTTAGTGTGCGGTCCTGACGTTACCGGCATAGCAGCTCACGAATCATGCGGGCATCCGATGGAAGCTGACCGAATTCTAGGACGCGAGATGAGTCAAGCTGGAAGGTCTTTCATATTCAAAGGCGGTCCATACTGGATCGGCACGAAAATCGGAAGCGACGTTGTCACGGTGGTTGATGACCCTACGGTGGAGCATAGCTACGGCTATTACGCATATGACGACGAGGGGCTAAAGGCAAGGCGTCGACACTTATACAAGAACGGCGTTATCAACGAATTCTTGCAAAACCGAGAGTCAGCAGCGAAGCTCGGAACAAAGAGCAACGCATCATCAAGATCGGTTAACTATGACCGAGAAGCCATCGTTAGAATGGCGAACACGTTTGTCTTACCAGGCAATCTGACCGAGGAGGAGCTTATCGAGGACGTTAAGTACGGGGTTTTCATGAAGTCCTTCACGGAATGGAACATTGATGACAAGCGTTTCAACCAGCGCTACGTGGGCAGGGAGGCTTACTTGATAGAGAACGGCGAGCTGAAGCATCCTATTGCGAGACCTGTTATTGAGACTACGACGCCAAAGTTTTGGACGGCTGTTGACGCAGTTTCTAAGAAGGTCGAGTTTGAAGCTGCCACTTGTGGCAAGGGCGATCCAGGTCAGGGGATTCCGGTGTTTACTGGTGGTCCGTGTATTAGGCTGAGAGGAGTGTATGTTAAATGAGCGATGTGTTAGCGAAGACAGAGGAGATAGTGAAGAAGGCGAAGGGTCTTGGCGCTGACGAAGTCTTAGCCACGACGACGTTTGGCAAGTACCGCCAAGTGCGTTTCAGTGGTAATCAGGTGGACATTACGGTTGCTTGGGATGACTATGTGACGGATGTGGCGTTGGCTTGGAAGAAACGTGTGGTGGGCACTCGAATACACAATTTTGAAGACGTTGACGGCTCAGTCCAGAAGCTTTTTGGCTTAGCCAAAGTCTCACAGGAGAACCCCATGTTCGGAGGGTTTGTGAAGGGCAAGTTCAAGTATGCAACGAGCAAGGCAGACAAGAAGCTTGCGGAGTTGGAGAACCCGACGGATTACGTTTTTGAAGCGGTGGAGGCAGCGAAAAAAGAAGCAGGCAGCGACATAGACAGCGGTGGAATACTTTTCACGAAGTTTGAGGATATTTACCAAGCGTCTTCAGAAGGACCCGTAGGCTCAGACAGCAGGTCGGCTGTGGAATTCTCTATCAGAGCTTTTGCGCAGCGAGAAGCGTCAGGTCACGGTGTCGAATGCGGTTCCACGTTGAAAGATTTCAAGCCTGCCAGGGCTGGGACGAAAGCTGGAATGATTGCAAAGCTGGCTAAAAACCCGAAGATTGGCGACGAAGGCGTTTACGACGTGATCTTTGACCCCTTGATCTACGGTTCTTCACTCGGCGTCTACGGCATGATGTTCTCCGCTTACTCCGTCCTGATTCAGATGTCGGTTTTCGTGGACAAGCTCGGCAAGAAAGTGGCTCCTGAAATCGTTACGATGCGAGACAACCCAGCCGCGTATTCCATGTCTAACAGGGTCTTTGACGATGAGGGCTATCCGACTAAGGAGAACGTTCTCATCGATCGTGGTGTGCTTAAAGGTTTTCTCCATAACACGTCTACGGCGAAGATTTTCAAGACTGAAACGACTGGCAACGCGGGCTTAGTGGCTCCGAACGCTTGGAACATGGAGATGAACGCTGGCAACATGAGCAAAGAAGAGCTTTTCAAAGAAACCAAGAAGGGCTTGTACTTGACTAACACGTGGTACACACGTTTCCAGAACTATGCTAAGGGCGACTTCTCAACCATACCCAGAGACGGTATATTCCTGATCGAGAAGGGCGAGATAACACAGTCGCTGAAGGATCTACGGATAAGCGACAACGTGTTGACAATGCTCGGCAACATCGCTGCAATTTCGAAGGAACGCCAACACGTGCACTGGTGGGGTGAAGCTGACCCGCCATCGTTAAGCCCGTACGTGCTGGTTAAAAACGTGCACATGACAAAATCCAAATAAACCCACTCTTTCCTTTTTTTCTTTTTCAGTTTCTCGTTTATGACACAAGGTTTATGTCAGTTTCACGGTTCAAATGCTACTGTATCGCTTTGCTGTGCTGTGCGGGCGTAGTCTAGTTTGGTAGGACATCAGCCTCCCACGCTGACGACCCGGGTTCAAATCCCGGTGCCCGCACCTTTTCTCTACGAAGATCGGTCATGATTAGTGGTTGAAGAAAAAGGGATGATGTTGAGTTTCATCAGAATTGTTTTGCTATCATCACAGCCGGATGTTCTAATCCCTGCTCGTCTCATCATCTGAAAACAAACTTGAAAAGCTCAGCTAGCTTTAACGAACGTTTGGCTTTCGGTTGCGATGATTTTAACAAAGCACAATCGTTAATCAGATTCTTTGTAATAAAACCTTTTTCGTTTATCGCGGTTTCAAAGGAGTTTTCGATGTTTGTTTGAGCTCAGAAACAGCCATTACGAACCTACCCTCTATAGTTTTTTGCAATGAATTTCTACTAGGCTCGAGTTGCGATCGGGAAGGACATCTCTCGGCATTAACCGAAACCTATAACAAACGAAGGGTCTGTTACATGCTGTTCGTAAATAAGGCTAAAAAAAGGGTGGATAGGGGTATTTTTCCCCGTAGTGGGCTGTGCAGGTGACTACATCAAGTATGGTGATTGCGCCGTCACCATCTAAATCACACCTTGGGTCATACAGGGGTTCGCCTCGTTTAGAACCATATTTGCTTGTTATCCTCACCATGTCTAGAATGTCTACGTCTCCGTCACCGTCAACATCGCCGATCACTATAACTGAGATCATGCCGTCAACGAACGTGTTGTCGGTCTCGTTTGTCTCGCCTTTTACTGGCCACACATAGGCCCATAGCGTGTAGTTTCCAGGAATGAAGCCCCACACTTCGTACGTGATGGTTGCTGAGGAATTAGCCATCATGACGAATGTGGCTGTGCCGCCTGAAGTGTTGGCATAAAGGGTCAAGTTGAAAGTTTCTGGATAATCACCCTCATTCACTACCGTCACGTTTATGCGTACTCTAGAGCCATAGACAATCAATCTTGCGTAGGGTTTCACGTTTGTTACCTTTATGTTGAACGGCTTTATGCCGTACAACGGAATCTCCAAGTTGTTTGTGACGTGTGGGATGGGGTTGCCGACGTTGTCTGCTAGCACTGAGCTGACAAAACTTATCATGAAACTAGAATTCTGTGGATAAAGCAGCTGATCAGTCACCTTAAACGTGAATACAGCGACTGTGCCATTGCCATTAAAAGCAAGTGGTGTCATCGACGTGTAACCTATCCGCGCTGTCGTGTCGTTCATCACCAGACTGGGAGGCGGGCTTATCATGTCCCCATGCAGGATGCCTGGGTAGGGGCTGGGTGGAATCGGCACTGGGTATTTCTCGACCGGAATGGTCACGAGGCACGATTGAACACGGAAATAGTCTATGTTCCACTTTACCGTTATGTCGAGACCATAGAGGTTGGCGACGTCTTCTACAACCATTGCAACCTTGAATGTTTGTCCGATAACGTTTCCGGGTCCAAGCTCATTCGCATCAGAAATGAACCTTATCACAGTTGGGGTGGCTCTGGCTGGTTTTGAAAGACTAAACGTTGCACACAGAACTACCACAGTGAGCAAGGAAGCAACTATTCTTATCCTCATTTCCTCACTCCTCAATTGCATCTGTTGTTATCCAGATAGTTAAAGATTCCGCAAACCCTAAGAAAAACGCAAAAGCAGCAGTGTGATTCTGCAAACACTTATTTGCAAGCGTGCAACAACCTTTTCTGTTCAAGCTCACGAATTTCAAGGGGAGTAGATTGTCTAAGACACCGAGACTATGCAAAATGGGACTGCACAAATGGAGAAACTACGGCGACCGTAAAACGATTGTCTGGACCGAATCTGGTTTAATACCAGGCACTAAGAAAGAGATACATAAAGACGTTTTTTGTGAAAGAGAATGTTTACGATGCGGAATCAAAGAAAGAAGGCTCTTTAGCGAAAACATTGACGGAACTCAATCAGCGGCAGGATGGGAAAGAATAAGCTAAGGCCAAACGAAGATCAAGTCTTGAGCTGAATGTTTGGTTAATTGAAAGCTGCTGGGCTTCCGGTATGCGAGAAGAAAGCAACAGCATTAATTGTTAAATTCATTCTTTCAGCTTTACTAGAGCAAATAGAACCAAGAAAGGTGTGGCAGCAAGGGAAAAAATGAAGACGTAACGTGGATCAAGAGTATACAGGTACCCTGCAAAGTATGGTGCGACGAAAGCAGCCACCAAACTCAGAGTCTGGGGGATAGAGACCCATAAACCACGTCTGTTTTCAGGCGCAATCGTACCGACAAAAGAGCCTACAAGAATTCCGATGATTGCTGAGGCACCTAGCGGAAAAGCGATGACCATCAAAATGATAGTTTCTGGTAATAGAAACAAGGGCGTAAGAGACACTGCATACAGAAACAAGCATAACGCTATGGCGTCTGACTTTCGCCATCTGTCACCCAAATGCCCCATGAAAAGACCGATGAAAGTTATCCCAGCATAATTGATTGAACCGAACAAGCCTACATAAAACTCGTTCAACTTGACCTGTTCATCCAGAAAAGTGGGCACGAATGTTCTTCCAACAGTCACGAAGAAAGATGAAGCTGTAAGGAACATCGACCAGAGAAACATCTTTCGCCACAACTGTTTTCTCTCAATTGATGATACGGTTTGCTGTGGTTTTTCTTCTCCTGATTTCTGAGGATGCTGACTGTGAAGGAAAAAGAAGACACAAGTAGCCACCCCAGTAAGCACAGCAGAGATGCGAAGCACCCACCTCATTCCAACGACTGTTGCAAGATAACCGCCCACTGACGGAGCAAAAATGTAGCTGAAGGAATAACAAGACCAAACAACCGAAAACACCGAAGCCAACTTTCTCTTATCTCGAACAGACGTGATGATGTAAGCATTCGCAGCAGGAACACCAATCATGGAAATCCCCCAGCAAACCGTTCCAGGAATCAACTGCGTCCAATTCCCCGCAAAAGAATAAATGAACGGTGCAAAAACCCACGGAATCCACGCTAAGATCAAGATTTTCTTGCGGTCAAAACGATCAGCCAAAAAACCGCCGGGAAGAGGCGCTAGCGCTGACGCGCCGTAGAGAGCAGAAAAGACCATGCCTATCTGTACATAGTCTGCTTGCAACGTCTTGATGTATATGGGGAAGACCCAGAAGTAGAGGCCCTCCCCGAAAGCACCTATAATGTTGGAGAGGCAGATCAACCAGATGTCTCTGGTAAACGCTTTGAAAGAGAGCCTGTCAAACAAGGCTTGCTGAACCCACGTTATCTTAGACAACTAATCATGCCTCTCTTCGCTCACTAGGAATCAATCATTCTTTTTCAGAACATACTCAACCTGTTGAACCGTAAGTATCGATTGATCTCTTAAGGGCTTCCAAGGCTTCCGACAGGTCTGGCTTGTCTGGGTTAATGTTTCCGATGCCTACACGAACCATGTTGGAACATGTAAGTTTGTAGCCGCTTTTGAAAAGGAAGAAAGTTCCAGGCACAGACGCTACCCCATACCGTGCTATGGCATGTTCGTTTACCCATTTATAGGTGTCTTTCGTCGGGAGCTTCGCCCAATAGGTGACACCAGCCGAGTTTGGAAAGTATTCTATGCCGCTTTCGTTAAACCATTTTTCAGTTTCCTTCTTCAAGCGCACCCACTTCTGTTTATGCTCTTCAAGCATATTCCAGTCTTTCGTTAGCAGTTCTGATGCGAGCAGTTGCACGACGTTCGGGCTGTTACCCACAGTGTTCAGTACGTCCGTGTAAAACTCATCGACAAGCTTCTTGTCAGCCAACGCTACGCCCAGCTTCAACCCGCCTAGACCATAGGCTTTCGTGAAGCTTGTGGTCACAACACCATGTTCAGAGTCTACAGAAAAAACGGGTGGTATCGCGTTTCTGTTAAATTCAGCGTAGATTTCATCGCAAAACACAAAAAAGTCGTATTCTCGTGCAACCTCCATGATTTCTTCTAGCTCGTTTGCGTCTGCCACGACTCCGCTTGGCGCATGAGGGTTCGTCAACACAAGCAAGCCAGTTTTTTCTGAAACAAGTTTCCTGAGCTCATCAGCATCCAGTCTGTAGGCTTCTCTTTCCTTTCTCTCAAGCCTCTTCACGCGTCTAAAATGGTCTTGTGCTTGCCGCAAAAGCGGCTCGTAGGTTGGATATTCCACTATAGCTTCTGTTTTCTTCGGTTTTCTCTCTGCCAGATATCGAATTATTCGCGCGTTTTGACCAGAGGCTCCTTCACTTGAAATGAAGACGTTTTCAGGTTGTGTGCGGTATCGTCGTGCTAACAGTTTAGCGGTTTCGGGGTTGCCGTGAGCGTAGTTTGCGCTGAGGTCAACTTCGCCCAAATCCACGTTGTATTTCAAGCCTGTTATTCCGCTTGAACGCAAATCATACCTTATTTCGTGGATGCGAATGTACCATTCTAGATAGGCTGATGGATGCTTCATATCGAATACCTATACGCTCTTATCAAGCTTGATGCTTATCTTTTTCTCTCCAAACTGTCTAACTGAAATATCCTTTTATGTACATAAAACAGGAAAAGGTTGTGTGAAAACTCGTGAAAATTACAGAGACAAAAGAAGGCTCGATTCTAGAAGTGTTCGTTAAGCCAAAATCAAAAGAATTCAGAATCGTTGTTGAAGGCGACGAGGTTGAAGTCTATTGCAAGGAAGAACCAGTCAAGGGCAAAGTCAACAAAGAACTCGTTAAAGAGTTTTCAAGGCTTTTCCAAAAGAAGGTAACACTAGTTTCAGGAACTACGTCCAAGCAAAAAAGACTACTGATAACACATGTCAAAAAGGGCGAAGTAGAAAAAACACTGTTATCGAGTAATGTTTGAAACAAACAATTTTTGACTGCTCATTCTTATTAATGTGCAAGGTTTAAGTCTTAGACTCCAAGATAAGGTTAGTCTCAGGGATTGAATTGCCAACCATCAAATTTCGCGGGCTTCTGGCTGAAGACGCAATCTGGGCGACTGAAATCAGCAACGACGCAGAAGCCGCAAAATACTTGCTCAGCATACACCCCCAAACCGAGCATGAGATCAAAGAAGCGGTCAAAAAACAGCTCGAGGATGCCAAGGAAAAATGCTTAATCGCTGAGCTTGACGGCGAACCCGCTGGTTCAGTCATTGTGTCGCCCTCAGATGGAAGAAGCCGGCATATCGCTTGGATCGGAATTTCTGTCAGAAGAAAACATTGGGGTAGGGGTGTAGGCAGTGCGCTGATGAAAGAAGCCATAAAACTTGGAAAAGATTTAGGCTGCCGCAAGCTCGTGTTAGGCGTGATAGAAGGAAACGAGAGAGCACTGAGGCTGTACAAGAAGTCAGGGTTTAAAGTTGAGGGCAGCGAAAGTGAACATACGTATATTGATGGCTCTTGGAGGGAAAATTACATGATGGGTTTGGAGCTTGCGCCATGCAAGCCTAGAAAGACAACGCAACCCACGCTACATTCTAAGCGTAATGAAAGTGTTTCTTCAAAGAAACACGACGCACGCACCGTTGTTAGACATCTCATGGATCGTGATCTTGACGAACTCCACAGACTTCAGAACTGCCAAGAATCCACAAAATCCAGCAAAAGAGTACCACCAACCACAAAGGAAAAAACCAAAGAATGGTATGAAGGACTAAAAGGAAGTGAAGGAAAATACTGTCTTGCATGCTTCAAGAATACAAGACTTCTGGGGTATCTTCGATTTACAGCCCAACCGCAACCTTTTCCCAACTTGTTGTTCGAAGAAACCATAGTTGACTGCAACCAAAAGCCCCAGGAGACTGCCAATGCTTTAGTCTCTGCGATTAAGAGTTTCAGGGAAAGATATGGATACCATAAAATATTCGCCTATGTACCACAGACAAGTTCTTCAATAGTAAATGCTCTTGAAAATCACAGTTTCAATAATACTGGCGTGATGAAAAACTATTACTTTTTTGATGAACACTACGTGGATATGATGATCTACTCTTGCCCTTGAGCTTTCTAAAAGTTCGCTGAACTTCTTTAGTGGTTCTGGGTTTTGAACCGCAATATCGCGGCTATACCGCCGAAGGAGTTCTTGAGCATCTGTCCCTCTTCTGTCTCGCCAGAAATTATCTCCACTTCTGTATTCGTGTACTCTGCTATTTTGGCAAAATTATCTATCAAGTCTTCTGTTTCTGCTACTGCTAACGTCGGCGTCTTACATTTCGAACAGGGTTTCCCTGAAAGGCTCTGCTCAAAACTTGTCAAAAGCTGGCTTTTCATGGTTTGCTGTTCTTGATAGCCACAAGAATTACATTTCACAGTAACCCGCATATAATCTACTTCTTCAGAAAGCAGCAACGTTTTCACGGCGCCAGCTTCCAACGCCCTTCTAACCTCTTCTTCTCCATACGTCACTAACCCAGTGTCATGCCCAATCTCGTAGAGAAACTGCTGCATTACCTTCCTCTCTTCCAAGTAACGTATCTTCCGCATTATCTCCGGCGCCTTATCAACAACTTCCTTCACACCCTGCTCTTCAACATAAGCCGTGTCAATAACGTCTAGAATCTTGTTCTTCAACATATAATTCAGATACTCGCCCTTCTCAAAATCATACTTCGTCGGACCTGGACCCGCAAGGATTAGACCCTTCAAATTATCAATCGGAAGAAAAATTTCGTTCACGTGCTCGCCTACACGAGTAAAGTATTCTTGAAGCCTCATCTCCCTAAGCCTTTCATACCTTCTGGCTGATTGCCCTCCAGCACGCGTTTTTCCAGGCACACCAGAAGTCATTTGTCTGACTATTTCGAGCCTTCTGCCCTGCAACGTGGCGATCGTGGCTTCTGAAGAGTCGACGAGCACTATGCCATAAGTCTCTTTTTCTCTCAAAAGCTCCTGCAGATGCTCTGTGTGGAAACGTGCATCACACCTGTACAAGTAAATGCGAATCGGTTCGGGCGGCAGAATCACGTAAGTTTCGATTCTTTCGCTTCCCGCACCATTCTGCGGTATCGCTCCGCAAAAAATCACCAACCCGTTCTCAGGGGCTTCTTTGAAAAGTTTTAGACGTTGCTGAACTTTAACGATGGCGTCCATGACGTTCTTGCGAGTAGTCGTAGATTTTATGTTCGAAGCCGTACCGTATTCATCCCTGAGCGTGCTCATAACATCGCTTATTTGCTTTCCAGGCGGAACGTAAAGCGACACAAGTTCAGTTCCACGCCCTTCCTTACGAGCCAGCGTGTCCAGTGTTTTTCTTAGTCTGAACAGTTCTAGAGACGTTTTCTTCTCGCTGCTCAATTGATTTTCACGCTAAACGGTTTAGTCATAAGCTACATTATGAAGCTTCAAATAAGAGTTTGGGAAACAAACCTAAACGGCTTCTATTACTTCTCTCAAAAACGCCTTGTACGGACCAAGCTTGCCCCCGTAATTGCCAGCTGAAATTCTAACCACACCATGAGTTTTTGCCGCTGCCTTTACACCAACACTCATAGCTCGCTTGACCGCCTCGAGAGTCAACCCGTTAATCACAACCTCATACACACAATTGACCCCTTCGGGCACCTGCGAATCTGACACAAGCGTTCTTAGTTGCGGGCAGAAGGGGTGGTTGGTTGAAGCCCGAAGCTTATACTTCAAGGAACCAGCCTTCGAGCCTGAACGACAGACTCCGCCTGGAAAGGGCAAGATAACCTCGCTGGCGTCGGTTTTAATCGCTTCCACAGCTTCTTCTGCCGCCTTAAGCCCCGACGGCTTATCTTTAGCTAGAATAAGAAAGTTGCCACCAGCTACGGCTTCTGCCACGCCGAAACTGTCTTCAACGATGAATTCGCCTTCCATCACTGGGATTTTCCAAACTTTTCTTTCTTTAACCATGCTTTTTCTTTGAAAACCGTCACCGAACAAGCGTATGCTCCTGCCGACTTTCAGTTTTCTTTTGGCATTTGGCATGGCGTTGAAGGCTGAGGCTGTTGGACACGTCATCACGCATTGTCCGATGCGAAGTATCATCTGATTTTTCAAATCAAACCTATTACGATTGTATACTTGGATTAAGACGCCAGTTCGGTTGTCTGGTGTCTTATCTGCTGGTACCATGGTTTCTATGGCTGCCTCGGCTGGAGACATTATCACGCTCGTCGCCAAGCCAGTTGCTACCTGCGCGGCAGTCAAAGCCCATTTTTCACTGTCAGCCGTGATAAGCACTCTTCCAACCCACATGGGGAACATTTCCGCAAAAGTGTCTACGATCTCGCAGACATTTCCAGATTGGCGATGTTTAACCTTGAAAAAGTCTGTCCCCTCTTCGATGATTTGCAACTCGCTTTCTTCTTTGTGAGACCTGGATTCCATGATGATATCGCCGCCTGACGTATGGCTACGGTATCCAATACTTTTCTGGCTCAGTTTGAGAATCCTTTTTCGCTTCGAGCTTTTCAGCTGCGATTTTCTTTGCTACTTCGTAGGCTTTCTTATAGTCGAATATTCCTTTCGGTTCTTCTGCTGCTTTTTTGATTAATTCGACCTCAACCAAGTTTTTCAGCTTACCGATTGCCAACGCACCGATTCCGAGAACGTTTGGCAGAAATTCCTCGCCATCAACATTTGACTTCAACTCTTCCACTCCCAACGGAGGAATAGCGTTGATGTCAGCCACTATCTTGCAGTTTTTTCCATACTCTTTAAGTATGTTTAACGGAAGAAGCTGAACCCCAGCGGCTCCAGCAGAAAGGATTACATCCGCCTTTTCTAAGGCTTTTCCAACTTCCTCTAAGGTTTGAGCCTCAACACCGCGAGCCCTTTCACCTTCAAATTCTTCATTAATCTTGGTTGCTACGGATGAAGATCGGTGAAGATCACGCGAAGTGATGATAACGTTCGCCTTTTCCATAGCATAAAGTCTCGCAGCAATCTGTCCCACAGGTCCAGTTCCAGCCAGCACCGTTACTGTTTTGTTCTCCAAGCTTCCAAATCCTTTCAGAAGCGAAAGCTCCAACGATTTTGCAACCGCGGCGGAAGCTGTCGTGTAGGCTCCTCTCGGATCTATTATTATGCTAAGCTCAAACGGTGCAAACATGCACTGCTTAATTTTTTCCAGAATTTCGTTTGCCTGTTTGAAATCGCGCCCGTTTATGAAGATTTTTGTGTGTTTTGCTCCTTCCTGCTCTCTCGGAAACATGGCGTCGTAAACAATTTTCTCAGCATCTTCAACAGTCACATTCTCGTATTTCAGCACTGCTGCATCTGGAAAAACGTCGATCGTTGTTAGTATGTCAAAGGGGCTTGCATGCTTGTCTGTGTCGAGGAAAATGAAAACTTTCTTGAAGTGACGTTCTGACAACGTTAAACCTCTTCGATTGTGAGTATGTGTTTGAACGTTTAAAAATTGCTATGCACATTTTCCTATACTTCTAAACCAGACGTTCACATGTACTTCAAGATAAAGGCTGCTCAAACTGCAAGATTTTCCGCAAACTCAGCAACAAAGGAACACCAGCGACAAGCGTTACAACGCTTACGAGCACATCTTCAATATACGACCCAACGGCGCCCGGAATAAACCAGCCATAAGCTAAGGCTTCATAGGATAAGTCGAAAAAGTTGTAAAGTCCTCCAGGAACTAGTAGAAACACGCGGGTCATAGAATCTGCCACGGTACTTACAAAGGCAACAAGAAGCAATGCTGCTATGAATCGTTCACGAGACTTTCCCCAAATCCATCTTCCGATTTTTGAAACAGGGTAAATGAGAACAAACGCTACGAGCAGATCCAGTATTGTCCATAATGGAAGCATTCTTCCATACGGATGGATGAAGTAGGCCATGAGCATAAACCCGTAGATTGCGGTTGTTTCTTTCCATCTTCCTTTCGCCAGAAAACCAGCTACGAGAACGCCTACTGGTTCAGCGACGATTCCAAACATCCACCACATATTCGGTTTTATTAACCTTGCAATCGTGCTGCCCAGCAAGGCTGCAGAGAACCCGATTGTAGGTCCAAGAACGATGCCTTCAATGGGTAACAGATATATGACAAAACTGCGCCATGGTCCTTCAGGCAGATAGAGAACAACGTGAAGTGCCGCGAACACGGCTGTTAGCGCTGTTTTTTGGGTTTTCTGCATGCTTCCCACTTTTTTCTAAGCGATTAGAATTAGATTTACCTTCTATTTTAAAATTGAAATAATAAAAAAGGTTGTGGTTTAGATGCCTAGGAGCTTCAACAAGTTGTTATTCACGATAAGCACAGCAAGCAGTGAAGCAATCAACGACATCACAGTAATCATCGTGTTAAGCGACGGACCAGCCGTGTCCTTGAATGGATCGCCAACAGTGTCTCCGACCACAGCAGCCTTGTGAGCGTCTGAACCTTTGCCACCGTATTGACCTGATTCGATTAGCTTCTTTGCATTATCCCAGAGGCCGCCCGCGTTGGACATCAACAGTGCCAGCAGAAGGCTTGAGAATATCGAGCCTGCTAGAAAGCCTCCGAGCGCTTCTATTCCACCAACGAAGCCGACGATCAAAGTGGCGAGTATTGCCATTATACTTGCAGGCATGAGCTCGCGTAATGCTCCAACCGTTGCAATGTCTACGCATTTTGCATAGTCGGGTTTGACTCCTGGCTTTCCTTCTTTTAGACCTGGAATCTCTCTGAACTGTCTCCTAATCTCAGCAATCATTCTCTCAGCGTTTCTTCCCACGCCAAGTATGAGCATTGCCGAGAACACCGCGGGGATAGCCAAGCCTATGAGTGTGCCAAGCAAGACCATTGGATGCATGATGTCAAAGGTGACAGGGTAGCCAGCTCTCGACGCGATCTCCTGAAACGCCGCCAGCAACGCGATCACTGTTAGCCCTGCGGCGCCTATTGCGAAGCCTTTGGTGATGGCTTTAGCTGTGTTTCCGGCGGAATCAAGTTCATCCGTTATTGCGATGACTTCCTCGCTGAGGCCAGATTGTTCAGCGATTCCTTTTGAGTTGTCAACAATCGGACCGTACGCATCGTTTGAAACGGTTAATCCTACTATTGAAAGCATGCCAAGAGATGCCAGTGCTATCCCATAAACAGCATATCCTGAGCCAAGAGGCTCACATATTTTGTAAGAAACCGCTGCCGCCACCGCTATTCCGATTAGCGGGAAAATAACGCTACGAAGACCATACGAGAACCCTGTCAGAATATTCAGTGCAGGACCAGTTTCGGATGCCTTGGCGGTCTTCAGGACTGGCGCCTTGTCTTCTGAAGTGAAATAGTCGCTAGTTACCCCGATTATTATTCCGGCTGCAAGACCCACGACTGTTGCTCCCCACAATGCCCATTCATAACCTAGATACCATGTAGCCACAGCGGTTAGAATCCCGAAGATTATGCATGTTACGTAAGTGCCACCGTTCAAAGCGGCTCCTGGGTTTCCTTTCGGTCCGACTCTAACCGTCAGGGCACCCAAGACGGCAGCTAATATGCCTAATCCCGCGAATACGAGGGGAATCTGCACGTAAGTGTGGTTGATTCCAAGCCCTACGCCGAGAATCATGACTGCTACGATGCTTGCGATGTAGGAGTCAAACAGGTCTGCTCCCATGCCGGCAACGTCGCCTACGTTGTCTCCGACGTTGTCAGCTATGACTGCTGGGTTTCTTGGATCATCCTCTGGAATTCCGAGTTCTACTTTGCCAACTAGGTCTGCGCTGATGTCTGCAGTTTTTGTAAAGATTCCTCCGCCTGCTTTGGCGAAAAGCGAAAGTGAGCTGGCTCCAAAGCTGTAGGCTAATACTGCTGGAAGAGTTCCTTCCATTCCTGTGACCCAGTAAACCGCGCTGATTCCGAGCAATCCAACACCTACTACCGATAGCCCCATTACTGCGCCGCCGCGGAAGCCTATTGGAAAAGCCTTGTTTAGTCCTCCTTGTGCTGCGTTTGCAACTTTGGCGTTTGCTTTGGTTGCGATGTTCAAGCCTAAGTAGCCGGCTGAGGCTGAGCAGAATGAACCAAACAGGTAGGCTAATGGTAGCTCGGCGTGCCGTAAGAGGTTATCAGATGTCCATATTGGCTCTGGCAAGAATATGGCGATCAGTATTGCTACGACGCTCGCGAACATCGCTAGCACGGTGTATTCTCTTTTTATGAATGCGGCAGCTCCTTCTTTGATGGCTCCCGAGATTTCCTTCATCCTTTCGTTTCCGCTGTCTTGCTTGTTGACGTAGTTGTAGAAGAACAGCCCAACTAGAATCGAGATTAATGCTGATAAAGGTGCGATAACCCATATTCCTGTTTCAATCATTTAGTTCTCCTTCCTTCTCCACCTATTATTTTAAAGAAGCTGTAGTGTGTTTCAGAATCTCTTATAAAGCTATTTGTTGAAGCTCTTTTTTCCTTAGAAAAGAATATATCTGGATTATATTTAACAAGTTAAATCTACTTTACCTAGGATGGGGTGGGAGATTACGTCAAAAGCTTGGCATGCTACAGAAACTGAAGAGACTTTTAGAGTTTTAAACACCTCAGAAAAAGGTCTGAGCACGGAAGAAGCAAAAAAACGTCTTACTGAGTATGGTTTAAATGAGTTGCAGAAGGAAAAGCGTGCTTCTCCGATAAAGATGTTTCTTGAACAGTTCACAGACATCCTTATCATAATACTACTAATCGCCACAGCACTCTCAATAGCTCTCGGCGAGATCGTTGATGCAACGGTAATATTTGCAATAGTGTTGGCAACTGCTATTTTGGGGTTTGTTGAGGAACATCGCTCAGAAAAGGCTGTCGAGGCTTTAAAGAAAATGGCAGCTCCCTCTGCCATGGTTCTACGTGATGGAAAGGAGATCAAGGTTCCAGCAAGCGAAATCGTGCCTGGAGACATCGTGCTTCTGTATACTGGAGACAAGATTCCAGCTGATGCTCGTTTAGTGGAAGCAATTAACCTGAAGATAGATGAGGCATCATTGACCGGCGAATCTGCTCCTGTTAACAAGAATGTTGCCGTTTGTCCTGAGAAGGCTCCTCTTAATGACCGTCGGAATATGGCGTTTACGGGCACGATTGTGGTTTATGGACGAGGCAAAGCGGTTGTTACTTCCACTGGCATGGGTACTGAATTTGGCAAGATTGCAAAAATGGTTCAAATGACCGAAGAGGAAGAGACGCCGCTTGAAAAGAGAACTCAATCCATTGGCAAGGCGATTGGAATTTTGTGCATCGCAATTTGCCTTGGAGTAGGCGGAATAGGCATAATCGAAGGTCGTAACTTCTTGGACATGATTCTATGGGGAATCAGTCTGGCTGTTGCAGCAGTGCCCGAAGCTTTGCCTGCAATCGTGACAGGAGCGCTTGCGATTGGAATGTACCGCATGGCAAAGGTGAACACGATTGTAAAGAGGCTGCCAGCCGTTGAAACATTGGGCTGCACCAGCGTCATATGCTCCGACAAAACAGGAACGATGACGAAGGGTGAAATGACGGTTCAGAGAATATATGTAAACGACCAAACCATCAAAGTTACAGGAATAGGCTATGAGCCAGAAGGGGAATTCCTCGGAGAAAGCGACAAAATCGATCCAAATAACGAAGAGCTCAAAACGCTCCTGACTGCTGCCACATTATGTAACGACGCAAAGCTGGAAAAAGACACTGCGACCGAAAGATGGATTATCAAGGGTGATCCGACTGAAGGGGCTTTAGTTGTCACAGCGACAAAAGCCAAACTATGGAAAGAAGAATTGGAGCAGCAGCAACCACGAATAGGCGAGATTCCGTTTTCTTCTGAAACGAAACGGATGGTAACAGTGCATGTTGCTTCTGGCAAGAAGAAAATGGCTTACATGAAAGGCGCGCCCGAAATAGTCTTGGAAAAATGCACGAAGATTCTGAGCGATGGCAAGGTTCGCAAATTAACTGAAGACGATCGAACAGAGATTCTGAAAGTGAACGAAGCAATGGCAAGGCAGGCCCTGCGAAACCTAGGTTTCGCTTTTAGGGAATTGGCTGAAGCAGTAGACACTTATGATGAGAAGATAGAGAAGGATTTCATCTTCCTAGGTATAATGGGCATGATTGACCCGCCTCGTGAAGAAGTGAAAGATGCCATATACACTTGCAGGAAAGCCGGAATAAGAGTGGTAATGGTCACAGGCGACCATAAACTGACGGCAGTAGCAGTTGCCAAAGAATTGAACTTGCTCGGCGAGAACGAGGAAGAAGGCAAAGTACTCACGGGCGAAGAGTTAGAAAAAATCAGCGACGAGCAACTAGCGGAGATTGTTGAGAATGTTGTCATTTATGCACGTGTTTCACCTGAACACAAGATGAGGATTGTCAAAGCGTGGAAGGCCAAGGGACAAATCGTTGCAATGACGGGTGACGGTGTAAATGATGCGCCAGCGCTGAAAATGGCGGACATAGGCGTGTCCATGGGAATAACGGGCACGGAAGTTACCAAAGAAGCATCTGACATGGTGTTAACAGATGACAACTTTGCTTCCATAGTGAAAGCCGCTAAGGAAGGACGCGAAATATATGACAACATCAAGAAGTACTTGACATATCTGATGCGTTGCAACGTTATGGAAATTCTTGTCATGTTCATTGCTGTGGTATCTGTTCCCTACCTTGCAAGAACCCTCTCACCAGGCAGTGATTCCGCAGCAATTGGCGACGCCACCATCGCTCTAACAGCTGCTCAGTTATTGTGGGTGAATTTAACTACTGATGGTTTGCCTGCCTTGGCTTTGGGAGTTGACCCTGGCGACCCCGACATAATGGATAGAAAACCTCGAGACCCAGAAGAAAGCGTCTTCACGCGGGAAGTAAAATTGTATCTTTCAGCAGTGCCGATAATAATGACCGCGTTGCTTCTGTTCGGATACTTCTACTATAGACCTTGGGAAGGCGCAAGCCAACTAACAGAGGCTCGCACACAATTATTGACAGCTATGATTTTGATGGAACTTGCCAACGCCATATCGGCGCGATCGCTGAAATACCCAGTATGGAAAGTGGGCATTTTCAAGAACAGGTTTCTCTGGTACGCGGTGCTTTCCTCGTTTGCTCTACAGCTCATGGTGCTTTACACGCCTTTTCTCAACAGTGCATTCGGTGTGAGCCCGCCTGAACCGCTTGACTGGGGGTTTGCGATACTGTTTACGGCGATAACGTTCGGTACATTGGAAATGGCCAAGTTCGTAGCAAGTAAGAGAAGGAAGAGATGATCAGAAAGGCTTAAATTCGTAACTTCGAAAAGAGCGTCTAACAACAGAAGCAAAAAGGATTGGGAAGGAATGAGTGAAAAATACGCAAACCCGGCACCGCTTGGATTGCTAGGCTTCGGAATGACGACTGTGCTCTTGAACTTTGTTCACAACTTCCGATTGACTCCTGTTGATGGCATGATTATTGGAATGGGCTTATTCTACGGTGGACTAGCACAAGTCATCGCTGGCATAATGGAGTATAAAAGAGGCAACACCTTCGGAACTGTCGCCTTTACTTCGTATGGCTTGTTCTGGTGGTCTTTCGCATTCATTAACACGCAGAGTGTCATAGTTTATGGCTATTCGTCGACTACATATGCATATGAATCGCTTATGGCTTATTTCTTCATGTGGGGGCTCTTTACACTGTGCATGTTCTTTGGTACGTTAAAAAAGAACCGTGCCATACAATTCGTTTTCGGAAGCCTATTTGTGCTGTTCTTCTTACTTGCAGCCAAATTCGCCATCCTCGAATACACATCGATCACAGACCTAAACCTGTTTACCCAGATAATCGGCATCGAAGGCATAATCTGCGGCTTGAGCGCCGTATATCTGGCCATCGCGGAAGTGCTGAACGAAGCAGAAGGAAGAACCGTGCTGCCTATATGTCCCGTAGCGGCACAATAGCTTCACTCTTTTTTATTTTCTCACCGAAAAAGTTTATATTTTCGAAACAAGGTTGTTCCCAACTTCACGGATGGTTAAATAGATGTCAGAAGCTAGCTTACCGTTTAACGAGAAAGTATTGCCTGGAAAAACTCTAAGAGAAGAATGGGAAAAATCAATCAAAAACCCGCGTGAATTTTGGGCGGAAAAAGCAAAAGCCATCGACTGGTTCAAGACTTGGGACACGGTGCTTGACGATTCAAACCCGCCGTTTTACAAGTGGTTCAAAGGCGGGGTCTTAAACATCTCTTACAACGCTCTGGACAGGCACTTAAAGACAGCAAAGAAGAATCAACTAGCGTACATTTGGGAGGGTGAAATGCCAGGCGAAGTCAGAACCTACACGTACTATCAGCTTTACCGCGAAGTCAACAAGCTCGCAAAAATCTTCAAAGACTTCGGGTTAAAGAAGGGCGACCGAGTGGCTGTTTATTTGCCTATGATTCCAGAACTGCCTATTACACTGCTTGCAACGGCACGCTTAGGCGGAGTCCACACTGTGGTTTTCTCAGGATTCAGTGCTGAAGCACTTGCAGACAGAATAAACGATTGTGGAGCAAAAATCCTCGTAACCGCAGACGGAGCTTACAGGCGTGGAAAAACGGTTACTCTGAAAGACACCGCAGACCGCGCGTTAGTAAACACGCCGAGCGTAGAAAAAGTAGTCGTTGTCAGAAGAACTGGGCAACAGGTTCCAATGAAGGAAGGTCGAGATTATTGGTATCACGAGTTGATGGCTAAAGTTGAGCCAAACGCGTATGTTGAACCCGAACCCATGGAAGCAACTGAACCGCTGTTTATACTCTACACGTCTGGAACGACGGGCAATCCGAAGGGAGTTCAGCATGGTATTGGAGGCTATTTAGTTTGGGGTTACTGGACTCTCAAATGGGGTTTCAACCCTAACGATGAGGACATTTGGTGGTGCACCGCTGACATCGGCTGGATCACGGGGCACACGTACAACGTTTATGCACCGCTAGCCTTGGGAATAACCTCGTTCATTTTTGAAGGCACGCCTGATTATCCAGCTCAAGACCGCTGGTGGGAAATGATTGAAAGACACGGCGTAACCATACTGTACACTACGCCGACAGCCATCAGGATGTTCATGAAGTTCGGCGAACAATGGGTAAACAAACACGATTTGAGCACACTGAGACTTCTAGGAACCGTAGGCGAGCCGATAAACCCTGAAGCTTGGCGATGGTACTACCGCATAATAGGAAAAGAGAAACTGGCGATAATCGACACTTGGTGGCAAACAGAAACAGGCGGATTCATGATTGCACCACTACCAGGCATAGAGCTTGTGCCGCTTAAGCCAGGTTCAGCGACTAATCCGTTGCCAAGCATAAACGCTGAAGTCTGGGATGAAAAAGGACAGCCAACGCTAGCAGGAACCAAAGGCTTTTTGGTAATAAAGTCGCCGTGGCCTGGAATGCTGGAAACCATATGGAAAGATCCTGATAGATTTAAGCAGACGTATTATGGAAGATGGCCGAACATCTATTACACGGGTGACTATGCGGTTAGAGATCCTGATGGGTATTTCTGGTTGCTGGGTAGAGCGGATGAAGTTTTGAAGGTTGCGGGTCACAGGATTGGTACGGTTGAGATTGAAAGTGCGTTGGTTTCGCATCCTTCAGTCTCAGAAGCCGCAGTAATGGGCAAAGAAGACCCAATCAAGGGCGAAGTGCCAGTAGCTTTCGTCACATTGCGAAGTGGATTTTCGCCGTCAGACGAGCTTCGTGCGCAGCTTGTGCAGCATATCAGATCAACTATTGGTCCGATAGCCACACCAGACGCCATAGTAATCGTCAATAAACTACCGAAAACCCGCAGCGGCAAAATCATGCGAAGACTATTGAAAGCAGTGTTGGCTGGAGGAACATTAGGCGACGTTTCAACGCTGGAAGACGAGGCTTCAGTCGAAGACATCAAGGCAACGTATGAGGAATTAAAAAGACAATTAGAAAAGAAGTAGCTTAACCTCTTATTTTCCTCCTTATTTGTGATCATATTTGAAATCTCGATGTTTCTCATGCTGAGAAGAACGTTTATCTATTTGATTGAGCACTTCTTCAGAATCATAAGGCGATGAGGCTCGCCTTTAACCGCCCTTGCTTCAACACTGCATGGGCTGATAGCTTCTACCAACATTCAAAGCAAAAGAGTGGGTGTTAGGTTGCATGAAGTAGGGCGGTTCGGTTTAGAAACTAGAGCCACACTTAAAAAAGAAAACTTCACTAAATTGCATCGAACCAAGAACATAGCAGATTATGTTGTGAATCGACAGAATCTCGATGGAGGTTACACGTTCTGCCAAAGCACAGAGTCAAACGCGCAAGACACATATTATGGATTGGCGATCTTGGACCTATTGAAGTTTCCTTTTCCGAATGTTGAGCTAACGATTAAGTGGTTGTTTGATTTTGTTCCGGACAGCCATTATTCTCACTATTATGTGGCAAAAGCTTTGAGGCTTTGTGGCAAAAAACCGCCCGCAAGCCTTAGGGCTTTTCTTCTTTCACTTCAAAGTTCTACAGGAGTATTTGGGACGGTAGATGTTTACGTTGAAGTTGCTTCAGAGTTTCAGTTCATTTCTATGATTACTGAACTCACCAGCATGGTCGGCGTCGAAATCAATAAGGAGAAGGCGACAAACTGGTTGCTGAGTTATCAGAACAAAGATGGAGGTTTTGGGGCTCATAAGTATTCCAATTTGAACTCAACCTATCATGCAGTGTCTTCTCTTTTCAACCTCGGCTATTCGGTCAAGTCTCTTAAAAAGACTCTTGAATATGTTCGGTTTTGCGAAAGACCATCTGGAGGGTTCACTGTTGTGCCAAATAGCTCTATTCCGTACATGGAGCACGTATACTATGGAGTGGCAACTCTTGATTTGTTGGGTGAGCGTGTCAAATATCCTGAAAAAACTGTCGAATTTGTTTTAAGATGCCAAAACTCGAACGGTGGATTCGCGAGATCAGACCTTGGAATATCCACTTTTGAAGACACTTTCTACGCAGTGAGCATACTGCGAATGATTGGCAGACAATGAAGGCGATTGTATGAGCTTTAATATAGCGTATCTTCGCATTAAAAGAGTGATTGGAAGTGGCGAAGAGTGTTTTCTCTGTGCATTGGAAGACGAGATTGAACGCAAATACGTGGACACATATCTTTCCGAGTTTGTCATGGACGCTTCATCCAGACAGAAAATCATTGAAAGCAGAGGTTTCTGCAATCATCACTTTTACAAAATGCTCATTGCATCAAGTAAGCCGAAAAGTTCCGATGGTCATGGAATAGCCTTGGTCAACGAAAATATCATTGACAAGCTCATTCAAGACCTGCATAAACAAAAAAGCCATCACGTTAACGACTTGTATAAACTACTTGCCACTAAAAACAAGTGTCCAGCATGCATTCATTTAGCCGAGTTTGCAAAAATATATGAAGAGAAAATCATCGAGCTTCTGTGTTCAAGCAACGAAGAGTTTTTGAAGCTTTTGAAGGAGTCGAAAGGCTTCTGCATTCCTCACTTTGTAACATTGGTGCAAGCGGCAAAGGATGTTGCGCCTACTCAAAGCCAGAAAATCGTCAAAATCCTAATTGAAGATGAAGAGAAGAATCTTCTTAGGTTGAATTCAGAACTAGCTGAGTATGTTAAAAGGCAAAGTTATGAGTTTTCGGAGAAAGATCGATTGGCTGTTGCAGACATAGTGCCGAGAAGTGTCGAAAAGATAGTGGGAAGACGTGGAATAAAACTCGAGATTGCCTAAAGGATGCAGAGGTGAAAAAATGCTTGGTCACATTATTAAAGAGAAGAATGTGCCAGTTACAATAGACATTTTTCTTGACCATTCAACTTATGACAATTTTAGAGCTTATGTCACGAAGAATGGTCTTGATGAAAGCAGTGCATTGACACAGGTGCTTATGCGTGGGATGGCTAATTATTGGCTACAAGAATTCAAGCAACTGAAACAAAAATATCCCCACATGAAGAAGTTGTTTGAAGAATATAAGAAAGATAATGAAGACTTCAAGGCAATCGAGAAACAAAACGAACAACTTCAAAAAATTCTAGAAGAAAAAGGTCAGCAGCAAAAAATTGTCCATGAATCGATGAACACACGGTGAAAACATGAAAATCAACAAAAGCAAGCTCCCCAACAAAGAACACGTTTCCCAACGGCACCATGCAGATCTTATCACCGCGTTGGGAGCAATTGAAAGACAAGAAAAAGCTCGTTTGAAGGTTGCCATCCCACATGAGGCGGCTGAGAAATTGGAGCAGTTTTTGAAAGAAAAAGGATTGCTCAAAAGGCAAGGTATTCTTCTGCTAATAGAGTATGGCCTCTCAGACGAGAGTGAGGAAGAGCTAGACAAGTTAAGGTTGGAAAAGGAGTCTCAGATGCAACATCTGTATGGAACGTACAGTGTCATGAAGTTTCGTGCTTATGAATATCTCATGGAAAACAAAGCATTAGCTAGAAGGCTTCCTTTTATACTGTCTGAGAATCAATCATTGAAGCAGAGATTGGAAAAAGAAGGATCACAGAGTTGCATCCCTCAAGACGAGTGGGACAGCTGGGATGAGGCGAAAATAAACGAGTTTTTCCGAAAGTATGTTTTCATGAACAAACCTTAATTTGCAATGAAAAGAGGAATGAAAGGTGATATCTGAAAGAGACACAGTCAAAGGCAAGACATTGGTGAGCGTAGCCGCAGTTATTGAAGGAGAAGAACACAAGATTCTTCTCATATGGGAAGGCGATCTACCTTACCACAAGAATTGGGTCGTTCCAGGAGGCTACGTCAAGCCAAATGAAACTGTAAAACAAGCAATCGTCCGTGAGGTCAGAGAAGAAACAGGGTTAGAGATTCTTCCAACAAAATTCGTTGGACTTTATGACGATTTTCTCTCTGAGGAAGATGAACCCATACATCACATAATCGCTACTTATGAGGCGATAGTAATCGGGGGAAGTATACTCATAACCAAAGAAGCCACGGAATATGCGTGGATGAATCCGGAAGAAGCTCTCGACTCTCCTCAGGTTCCCGATATTTTCAAGAGAATGCTTGATGATTTCAAAAAGCAAAATCAAACAGGGCTCATTTCGAGATTAAAAAACTTTCCAAGACAAGCCACATAGTTACTTAAGAAAAGGAGGCCCCACAAAAAATGAACGTTGATTCGCATAAAAACGAAAAAAGAAGATGGTTGAATAGAAATGTTGCTGCAATGGGATTTACGAGTTTGTTCAGTGATGCAAGCCATGAGATGGCAACAGCTATACTTGCGCAGTTCCTCATAATCGAGTTGCATGGATCAGCAGAGATATTGGGCTTGATAGAAGGCTTGGCTGACTTCTCTTCCAGCTTTGTCAAAACATATTCAGGGTGGCTTAGCGACAAAATCGGCAAAAGGAAGCCTCTAGGAATTTTAGGCTATGCGCTTACTGGAACATTCATATCGCTATTTGCTTTCGCATCGAACGTCTTCCAAGTGTTGTTCTATCGAACAGTGGGATGGATTGGACGAGGGATAAGAGAATCTCCACGAGACGCAATGTTGGCTGACTCTGTCAAACCCGAAAACTATGGTCATGCATTTGGTTTCCACCGCATGATGGATACGCTCGGCGCCATCATCGGTCCCAGCATAGCATTTGTGTTATTGCCTTTGATTGGGTTTCGGAACATATTTCTCCTTGCATTCGTGCCAGGAATTCTGGCTGTTTTAGTGTTTGCATTATTCACACACGAAAAAATAAAACCACGAAGGACAGAAGAGAGAAGAAAGCTCACAACCGATGTAAAGCAGCTTCCACAGGGATTTAGATCTTTTTTGCTCGCGGTAGGCATCTTTGGAATAGGAAATTTTGCCAACACCTTTCTAATTTTGAAGGCAAGTGAAGCTCTAGCTCCAAGCCTAGGAGTGATAGTTGCCAGCAGCATCAGTGCACTCCTCTATGTACTACTTAACGTGGGCGCAGCGGTCTTTGCATACGTGTTCGGGGCATTAGGCGATCGATTCAGCAAAAGAAGCTTGCTGGCTCTTGGATATCTGATTTTCAGTGTGTACTGTGTCGGTTTCATTCTAACGCCACCAACTGTCCTGAATTATGCTCTACTTTTTATGCTGGCCGGCGTGGAAACTGGTGCAATAGACGCGGGCGAAAGATCATATGCCGCGGACTTGTTGGGCGAGAACAACAGAGGAACCGGCTTCGGAGTGTTAAGCACGGTTAATGGGATAGGAGACTTCGTCTCAAGTGCTACAGCCGGAATTCTATGGATGGTAATCTCTCCAAACACTGCTTTCGTTTATGGTGCAGCATTAGCAATAGTAGCAGCAACAATTCTAGCAATGCACAAATCAGCCAAGCATTAGTGAAAGAGAACAGGAACGCGCTCCAGCACACCAAAAAAGACAGACGACGTGTTTATGATCAAGTTGATTATGGGTAAAATCTTCTGGTTGTTCTCGGAAATGGTATAGCATCAATGATATTTTCTAAGTCAAGCATCCACGTTATCAGCCTTTCCAAACCCATGCCAAAGCCAACGTGCGGAACCGTGCCATACTTGCGCAAGTCCAAGTACCAATCATAATCCTCCACCTTCAAACCCTGTTCCTTGATTCTTTCAACCAGCTTCTCCTTGTCATCCTCTCGTACACCACCAGTGGATATTTCGCCTATCCTCGGAACAAGCATGTCCGTTGACAACGCCAGCCTCGGATCGTCATCGCGGATCTTGCAGTAGAACGCCTTAATTTCCTTCGGATAATCGTACACGAAGAAGGGTTTGCCAAACTCGTCCGCCAAAGCCTTCTCATCCTCATAACCCAAATCCTCACCCCACCTTATCTTGAAACCTTTCGCCTTGAGCCTTTCGATGCCTTCCGTGTAGGTTATCCTCGGAAAAGGCGTCTTGACCAAAGCCAGCTTCGACATGTCCGCACCCAACTCTGCAAACTCACTCTTACACTCTTCAGTAGCTCTTCTACAGATGTAAGCCAAAAGCCCCTCCTCCAACCGCATTAGATCGGTCATGTCTGCGAAAGCTTGCTCCGCTTCGATGTGCCAGTACTCTGTCAGATGTCTGATCGTCCGGCTTTTCTCAGCGCGAAAAGAAGGCGCCACACAATAAACCTTCTCCAGCGAGTAAATCAGAATCTCAAGATAGAGTTGAGCGCTCTGAGTCAGGTACATGTTCTGGTCGAAATACTTTAAGCCGAAAAGCGTGGAACCGCCCTCTACAGCGCTCGTTACGAACATAGGTGGAGCGACCTCTACGAAACCTTGCTTCTCGAAGAATTCATCAGTAAACCTCTGAACCTTACTACGCACTTTCATAACCAAGTTCATTCGACGGCTGCGAAGCCACAAATGCCTAACATCACGCAGAAACTCTTCACTTTTATCCTTCGTTATCGGAAAAAGCTCAGCCAAACCAATAACCGAAATCTTGTCAACAGAAACCTCGTAACCACCAGGCGCACGCTTGTCCTGCTTAACCATGCCCTCAAGCGATAGAGATGATTCAATCGTGAGCTTCTCGGCATCACTCCACGCTGGGCTCTCTGCCTTGACAGTACATTGAATAACGCCTGTCGAATCCCGTATCACGAGAAAAATTGTTTGTTTGCCTTCTCGCTTGCGGTAAACCCACCCACGAAGGGTAACTTTCTTGCCTTCATGCTTTCCATGCAAAACTTCCATTATTGGTACAAAGGTCATGACATTTCAACCTTTCACTTCAATACTGCCTTCAAACCTAAAAACATTCTCCAACAGTTTTGCGCGTAGGTTAAGACCCGTAATTCTTAAATCCCGACGCTTGTGCAGTATAAGGCGAACGATAATGCAAGGTTCTGCAAAAGACTCTTACAAACTACACACACTTAAATACTCAACGATAGCGATAGGCAGCGTCGTAGCCATCGAAGTGATTCTTGGTTTAGCAGTAGGCAGTCTAGCAATCTTGAGTGATGGTGTTCACGCGTTGCTCGACACTCTTACAGCAGTCGTGCTTTTTTTCGCGACTCGTGCCTCGTTGAAACCGCCGGATGAAGAGCACATGTATGGACACGAGAAATTCGAATCGATAGGTGGGCTGATAGGTGGAATAGCGCTTATAGGTGTAGCCATCTTGATAATGTATGAAGCAATCGCTAAAATCGCACAAAACAACCCCTACATCAAATTTGGACTGGAATACGCAGGTTTCATCGCCATCGGTTACACTTTTTGCATAGACTTTTTCAGAGTCGGTACCTTCAGTAAAGCACAGCATAGTGAAAGCTCAACCATGGAAGCAGGGTTCTATCATGCTGTCGCTGACTTGGGTTCAACGGTCATCGCACTTTTCGGGTTTGGCTTAGCAACTTTGGGGTTTTTCTACGGCGACCCGATAGCTTCCATTGTTCTAAGCATAATGCTATCTTACCTAAGTATCAAACTTGCTTGGAACAGCGTGAAAGAACTAAGCGACACGGTTTCAAAAGATACTGCAGAAAAAGTCAAGAAAGAAATACTGAACACAAAAGGAATAACAAAGCATGAAAACCTGCGGGTGAGAAAAGCAGGCAATAGAACTTTTGTCGAAGCAACTTTGCAAGTACCTGACTACATGAATCTTGAAGAAGCCCACACTTTAGCCTCAACAGTAGAACAAAACATAAAGAATTCTTTAGGAAACGCGGAGGTTACAATTCATGTGGAGCCTCCAAAAACCGGGATGACCACACAAAAGCTTGTGGAAAAACTCGCAACTGAAGTTGAAGGCGTGATAGAGGCGCACGAAATAAACGTAGTGTACACGGACGGTAAATTATACCTAACACTACATGCACAAGTTGACCCGAGAATGGCGATCAAAAAAGCTCATCGGATAGCAGAAAAAATCGAAAACAAGATTAACGAAAGAATGAAAGACGTTGAAAACATAACAGTTCACATAGAACCTTTCGACACAAAGCTAAAGAAAGGCTCAACAGTGTATGAAAGCGAAATAAACAAAATAATCCGCAAAACAGCCGAAACCTACCAAGACTCATTTCAGATAAGAAAAATAGTGACTTACACCGCAGACAAGAAACGTTACATAAACATAGATTGCTGTTTCATAAAACAAATCTTGATAGAAGACGCCCATAAAATCGCTTCACAAATCGAAGAAAACATAAAAGAACATTTCGCCGAAACAATAGTAACCGTCCACGTAGAAACAGACGAATAACAACTTTTTGTAGGAGAACTTGTTGAAGATCAAAAAACTGCAGGACGCAATTTCTGAAGCAAAAAAAGATGTGGAGATTTAGGATAAAGGAATCTCTCTAATGAAACTTAAGTCCTCTAGGCTGTTGAGCATCACTTTCTTGTCGGAAACCGTGTAAAGCACGTTTTCTATGTAAAGCGATCTTTTCACCCAATAGTTCATGTCACTAACATCCACACCGCTCCCTATGTGAGTTATTTTCCCTTTCAGCACGAAGGCGTGCTCTAAGGATAGGTCAAACACATAAGCACCTTGCCAAACAGGTTGTCCATAAGCATTCGCTGGAACGCCTCCTGAATATTGACTTTCGTCTATTTTAGCCACTAAGACAGGAATGACGAGCAGGTTTTTTGCTTTGTCAAAGAGAAACGCTTTATGATCGTTCAAGATTGGAGAGTCTGATCCTCTGTCACCAATGGTGTAGTTTGCGATTTGTGTTGGGTTTGTGACGTTGCTAACGTCGAAAAGAGAAATTTTTATTCCCTGATACCACGCAAAGAACCCTTCTTCTGCTTCCACTGTTTCCTTACCCACGCCGATCAGGTGTGTTTCATCATAAGGATGCAGATAGTCAGAGTAACCTGGAATTTTTAGCTGACCTAGAACAGTAGGTTGAGTGGGGTCTGTTAGGTTTATCACGAACAGTGGGTCGGTTTTTTTGAACGTCACGAGGTAGGCTCTTTTGCCCATGAATCTGGCCGAGTGAAGGTTTTCTCCTGTAGCGAGGTTTTCACGTTTTCCGACGACTGACAGGCTCATGTTCAGCAAGTACAAGTTGTTTTGCTGAGTTCCGTTTGACCACTTTGTAGTCACGATTCTGAAGTAATCGCCGTATTCGTCCATTGAGAATTGGTTAAGCTCATACCCAAGCACGCTGCCTTTGGCTTCGCATGTCATGTTGTTGGATTGTATACGTATTCGGTAGATTGTTGTGTTGTAGTTACTCCATTCTCGAAACGTCACATACATGTTGCTTAACGAAACGTACATGTTACTTGTCCCACCCAGCATGATTGTCAAGTACACTGGTGCCTCTTCCGTGTTCTGCATGTTCACAGCAACAAAGGTCGTGTATTGATAGTAGCTGTCGTTACCGTTGACATAATGTATCTCAGTTGGCGCAATTCGTGCAACTTTGCCGTCTGAGATGATTTCTGGAAGAATAACTGTGTCGTTACGTACGTATGCTTGCTTGCTTACGACGAAGTAGATGTAGTCGCCGATCATTCTTGAATTGAAATAGCTTCCGGTCAAAGTGAGATCACGTAGGAGGAAAGGGTTTTCTCTAGTGCGGATGTCGTAGATTTTCAGGGTCGTATTGCTGTCTAGGTAGTAGTTATAGTAAACTTCTGAAGGCGTGCTATATTCGCTACTTAAAACCGCCAATCGACCGCCCTTGACGAAAATCCCGATCGGATAAGCATCCTCGAGATTTATCGTGGATACTACTCTAGCAAGCGCAGATGGATATGCCCTCAGTATTGAGACAACGTGACCTGACAACACGTACATGTATCCTTCGTCATCAGCTTTCACAGTATCTAGTTCGTCAACTCCAGCGACTTGAATATTAGTGGATGAAAAGGCAAGCGTAGAAGCTTCTCCAGCAACCGTGTTTGCACGACTGGCAAATGGTAGAAGACTAGGCACGGAGTTGAATAGTATGACGTCTGCAGACCCATAGAGTGGGAACCATCCTTGAGTTTCTGAGTTTGACGCCAAGAAGTTTTTAATTTCATCTGAGGAGGAGAATGTCGATAGAAAATTGGCATGTGCCGCAGGAATCGGTGACGCTCCTGTCAGCGACTCTGACAGAAAGTTTCTGTAATCGTAGATTAACGCGCCTAGGACAGTGGCTAGGAGTACAGCGGCAAGTCCATAGAACACTGCTTGTCTCTTAATTCTTTTTTCCATATGATATTCGCCTACTACAGAATGAAGGCTTGATGATATTTTATGCTAAGCGTTAGTACAGTTCCATTCCAAAAACTAGTACGGTCGCAAAGACCATACACGAGCCGCTTCATACCAGAATATAGCTGAAACGAACGCTCCAAACAAGATGATGAACAGGTTTTCTCTTGTTAAACCTTGCATAAGCACCAAGAGATAAGCAGCGTAGAAGGTTGTTGAGAAAACAGCGTAGAAGAAATACCTCGGAAACAAAAGCCTCCCCAGCTTCACGAAGTGCCGAAGAACGCCGATTTTGACTTCGCTCACTAAGGAGTATTGACCGCCTGTATCTTGTTTTTGCACCAAACCGAGCCCACGTAGTTGCTCAAGATGATGCTGCGCCACACTTGGACTGCTAAAACGCAACGCTTTCTGGACTTCACGAACACTTAAAGCTCGACCGCTTTTCAAGAGAAGCCAATAGACCTTCCAGTCTTTTCCGCGAAGCGCGTATTCAAACTCGGTTTCATCTTCAGCATTCAAGCAGTGGCACGCTTCTCTGTGTAGTTCTAGAGCTTGGTACTTATAATTCCAATCGTTAGAACGGTAAAGAACGTTGCGATACATACGCTATTCAGCCTTGAATTGAGGAAAACTCGATTCTCATCTTTACCTTTTTCAACTTCTAGCATTAACTCACCAGACGGCACCCATGACGAAAGCCATCAACCCAAAAAGAAACCAGAGCAAAACGATTTTCTTGATTCTTCTAGCATTTTCCCGCGAATAATCTTTCAAAAGCATAAAAGAACATGCAACAAGCCCAACATCAGTCACAGCCACAAACGGCAGAAACCAAACAGAAACAGGGCTCAAAAACCAAGGTAATGGGCTCAACAAAACTGCTGAAACATAGAACAACGCGGCTGCAACCGCCGCTTTTCTTTCTCCGTAACGCACAGCCAAAGTCTTCACACCCTGCGTCTTGTCACCTTCAACATCCACGATTCCCTTAGTTACCTCCCTGCCAGTGTTAGAGAGAAAAACAATAGAGACAAAGAGCAAGACGTTCAACTTGACAGTGCTGGCAACCACAATGCTTCCATAGATAAACGGGATTGTCACGCACGCGCTGACTAGAAAATTACCAGGCAATCCACTACGTTTTCCGACAGTAGTATAGATCACGAAGATGATCCACGAGATTAAGGCTGTTAAGAAGCAGAGAAGACTTGTCAGATATGCCGCTGCGAAGCCCATTCCCGTGAGAACTGACGCAAAAACTAACGCTTCTCGCGGTTTGATTGATCCGCTTGGAATAGGACGGTTTGGCTCATTTACAGTATCAATCTCTCTGTCATAATAGTCGTTTATGGCCATTGATGCCGCAGTCAGCATGAACCCTGTAACGAACCCGTAAACAAGGCTAGGCCAAGAATCAGCAAAACTGATAGGACCTGCCAATGCTGCACCGACTATCACAGCAAAACCCATCATCAAACAATTCACTGGACGCATCAGACGCACATAGCCGCTCAAACCCTTCACACTCAGTCAAGCCTTCTAGTAAGATTCGATAACAGTTTTATAAAAGTAAACTATAGAAAATCGCTTTTAGACTCGAAAGTTTAATACGTTCAATATGAATAACTCGATAAAAGGTTTGTAGGTGACAAACTTTTGACCGACAACTACGCTGCAGAAAGATTAAGAGTAATAATTCCGGTCGGGGGCAAAGCAACACGTCTGCTCCCCCTTACGGCAGAAACGAGCAAAGCATGTATACGCCTCGTCAACAGACCGTTAATAGAATTCTCGTTACTATCACTCGCACGCCAAGGAATCCGAAACTTTATTTTCGGCGTGAAAGGCTACACGAACTACCGAGATTTACATGACTATTTTGAGTCGGGCTACGGGTTTTCCTCGAGGTATGGAATAAAACCACGTGTCCACGTCAAGTACCAGCCCAACGTCGACGACCTTGGAAGCGCAGATTCAGCCAGAATAAACATGGAATACTACAACGTAAAAGACCCAGTTTTCGCCGTACAAGGCGACAACATCTTCGACGTGAACGTAAAAGAGCTTGCAGAGTTCCATGAGAAGAAAGGAGCTCTCATGACGATAGCGTTAAGAGAGGTTGACAACGTTGAGGGTTACGGGATAGCTGACATAAACAAGAAGAGACAAATCGCTAGGTTTGTTGAAAAACCATCACCGAAAGAGGCTCCGTCAAACCTTGCCAACACAGGTTTGTACGTGGTTTCGCCTGAGATTAGGAAAATCTTCAAAGAAGAAGGCGTCAAACAGATTATCAATGAGAAGCATCGTCTAGATTTCGGTTTCGACTTCATCCCATACATAATAAAAACGGGCAGACCAGTTTATGGCTATACGTTGAAAGGAAGCTGGTATGACGTGGGCACGCCTAAACGGTACTTGGAAGCCATGCAGGACATGCTTAATGGTCACTTCTCTTCATTAACCGATTTTGGCGGCAGAATAATGGAGAATAAACGGATATGGGTTCAAGGCGAGAGCAGTGAATCGATGAAGAGCAGAAAGGACATAATAAAGAAAATCAAAGATAGAAAAATAGGCATCGAAGGCGCCGTTCTCATCGGAAGACACTGCAAAATCGGCGAAGGCACTAGAATCGTTAATTCGTGCATTGATAATTACACGCAGATAGGCAAAAACGTGGTAATAGAAAACTCCGCCATAATGGACAGAGTAATAATCGAGGATAACGCTGAAATAAACGGAAGCATCGTAGGAAGACACGTGACAATCGATTCTTCTCAGAAAAAACAGACGAGGATAAGCTCAGTCTCAGTCATCGCAGACGATGTCATAATTGAAGAAGGCTGTCAACTGGAAGCCACAAAAATCTACCCGCATCAACGTGTGAGAGGAGAATTCACAAACCAAACATTGATGCCTGGCTAAAAATGAACGTTAACTTGTCAGAGATTAGACAGAAAACCGTTGCAGTCAACGAGTACATTGAAAGCTTAGAACACCCTTTCTGCGAGAACTTTTTGAAACGAAAACAAGCATACCCGCTTAGCATGGAAGCAATCAACCAGCTAGGCAAGATTGCGAAAAATTATGTGGTGGTTGCTTTTTCTGCAGAATGGTGCAAGGACTGTGCAGCAAACATTCCCGTTCTGGCATTAGTCAGTGAAGTTACAGGGTTAGAAGTCAGAATCTTCGGAGGCATAAAGAAAGACCCTTTAAGCCCTACTCGAAAGTGGAGGATTCCGCCTTCGCCGCCAGAAGTGGAAACGTTCAAGATAGACAAGTTACCCACCATAATCATTTTTGACAAAGAAGGAAATGAAGTAGAACGAATAATCGAGAACCCCAAACAGATGCCTACGTTGGAGCAAGAGTTGTGTGAAATGATTAAATCTAAGTCGTAGTGCTCGATTGAAACGCGGCGGCTTTAATTCTGGCGGTTGCAGGAGTTAAGAACTCGCTTTTTCAGCATTGCCTTGAATGAATCGTTCCTCGTTGTAATGCAGTTTCTTCAAGTATTCTTTCTCCAAATCCAAATCCAGCGCCATGCAGGCTTGCATAAAATAGACAAAAACATCCATAAGTTCATGCTTTAATTGTTCCTCAGCAAAATTCTTTCCATCTCTGTAGTACTGCTTCCGAACACGCGAAATCTCGCCCAGTTCCTCAACCATCACGAGCACAAAATGCTCCATAAACTTCAATTTATCCTCTGCCGTCTCACATTTTTCATACGTATTCCATCCCAGTTTTCGATCAAACTCTCTTTGCATCTCGAAAAACTGTTTCAGTTCCAAAACAAAGCCTCCATTCTAAATCGGTTTGGTCTGATAATAAGCGTTTACGCTCGGAACCACTTGAATATCAGATATTTTATGTTTCCTTTCTCCAAATCAGGCACGGCAATTATGAAGCGTTTTCTCACGGTTGTTGCAAGCCTTCCAGCCTTCACGATCTCCGTAGCCGTCATCTCAGCCCGAGCTTTCTTAACCGAAACCATGAAAGGCGCGTGTTCAACACCTGGTCCATGCTTGTAAACAGCGAAATCACAACCAAACTTGATGCCCGGCGTCACAATCAAGTCACTGTTGCGCAAGTCACGGTAAACAGCGTACTTATCATCAAATTCCTCATACAATTGTTTAGCTTTTTGGCGCAACTTCTTGAGAGTGACTTTCTTTTTTTCCGAACCCTCATAAACGCTTATCCTTCCTTCCTCAGCAAGATATAGACCTTCCATCAAATCCAAGATTAAAGGAACGGTGAATTCTGGGATTTTTGGTTTAGCAACGCCTAAGGGCTTTCCGTAGTAACCTGCTTTGTAAAGCTCTGAGCCTTCAGTCGTATTCCATACGACTAGAAAGTTTTCGACGAGTTCAACTTTGAAGGCTTTAGGCATCGGCGTCTTCGCCTTTTACATCATGAAGGACAGAATGCGAGCAGCATCAGCCGCATCCTCAGCCTTGTCTGCTGAATCCTCTAAAAGCCGTAGAACGTCTCTCATAAGGATTAATGCTGGAAGATCTAGTTTGCTGCTGAGGATTTTTATTTCTAGTTCACGGTAGATTTCGTCGACTGCTCGCTCTGCGATTTCAACCTCTCGGGCTTTTTCCATAGCTTTGATTGAGCCATAGTTAAGAACCATCATGGTTTCTCTAAGTTTTAGCACGGCTTCTAACATGGCTTCTGAAAGCTTCAGCGAGTCTTTCTTTATATCCATGGGAACGCTCCAGTTGTGCTCCATAATTTCAAGCAAACGAAACGCTATACCTTCAGAGAAATCGGCGATTTCGCTTGTCAGGTTCGTGAACCTTAAGAAGTCTTCTCTGCTGAGCAGAATGGCTCCTATCTCAGCGAGTTCCTGTGAAACCAGCCGTCGAGCCGTGTCAACTTCGTCTTCGCCGCTTCTGATTTCATTGAAAAGCAGTCTAGCTTTATCCCTATCGTTGCGAACGAAGCAGTCTATCATTTGAGGAACCTTTCTGGTCAGGTCTAACACTTTCCTCAAGTGGTCTTGGCAAACGTTTAACGCTCGTCGTTTCACTCGTTCCTCAGTTTCTGCTGGAAGTACCAAAGCTTTTCCCGCCCGTAAAAAAGGGCTTTTTTGTTCAGCGTTACATATGCTTTACTGTTAAAAAAGGTAACGTCGGTTTTAGTTTTAAATCAGCTTGCCTAAATCTTCAAAGTTGATTTTGCCGCGGAAATACTTGTACAAGAGTTCAGGCAAAGCCTCGATGCATGTTCTAACTTGCTTCCAAGAGTCGCGGTCGCGAATAGTAACCGTTTTGTCGTTTAACGTGTCATAATCCACGGTTACGCCTAAGGACACGCCTATCTCGTCTGCACGCGCATATCGTCTGCCGATGGAGCCTGCCTCATCAAACTCTGCCAGCAAACCTTCATCAACCAGCATCTTATAGACTTCTTGAGCTTTTTCAGGAAGCCCGTCCTTGCTTACAAGAGGGTATACACCTACCTGTATAGGCGCGATGTCTCTTGGAAAGCTGAGCAGAATCCTGTCGTCCTTAACACGGTATGCGTACTCAAAGACTACGTAGAAAAGACGGTCGATGCCGAAAGTCGGTTCTACCACGTGAGGAATGAAGCGTCTTCCACGTTCTATGGTTTTCTCATGTTTAATGTCCACGTGCTCGGGCAGTATCTTGTGTTTGTCAAGCATCCAATAGCCGTCCTTCTTGAAAGCCTCTTCCATTTCTTTCGGGTCAGCTTGGGAAAGCTTTTCTGCAACCTTTGCAGCTTCGTTTTTGAAGACAGGCCCAAGCTTCGCCATGACAGGCTTTATCAGAACGTGTTCTTTCTCGATCGGTTTCTCGTATTCCTTGAACACGTACATGTCTTGACCGCTGAATTCGGTATGCCTTTTCAAGTCGTAATCTGTTCGGTAAGCAGTTGCAGTGACCTCAACCCAACCCCAACGCTCAACAAGCACTTCGTGATCAAACGTTTGCTTAGAATAATGTGCCCTCTCCCATGGATGCTTCTCGATAAAACGTTGCTTTTCAGATGGAACACCCAAGCTGATTAACAGTTTTTGGGCGAAAGCCATGAAAACTGCTTGCCACTCGTTTTTGATATAGCCTTTTTTCAGTGCTTCTTTCACCGTGGTTTTAACGAGTTCTTCGGAATCTTTTGATCTTTTTTCAGCCAACAAAAGCTGCAGTGTTTCGTTTTCAACATCTTTTAGGAGATAGCAGTCTGGTTCTTCTGGATCGAAGAAGAACTCTAAGTCTCCGATGGTGAATTCTCTCAATCGCAGCAAGCCTTGTCTTGGCGAAATCTCGTTTCTTAACGCGTGTCCTATCTGTATGACGCCGAAGGGAAGCTTTTCTCGTGCTATTTCGTAAAGCCGTTTGAACTCCACGAATATGCCTTGTGCTGCTTCAGGTCTTCCGTAGCCAACTGCGTCCGAGTATGGACCCATAGTGGTCTTGAACATGGTTAAGAACAGTTTGGGTTCGTCGAACGTTCCCCCGCATTCGGGGCAACTGATTTTCTGTTTTTCAACCATTTCCTTCAATTCGGCTAAGCTCAGTTTTTCAGCTTCTGCTGAGCTGATGCCTACAACCTCACAAAGTAAGTGGTCAGCACGGAACCTTTTCTTGCATTTTAAGCACCCAATCATTGGCTCTTTGAAATGATCAAGGTGGCCTGAGGCTTCAAAAACTTTTTCAGGAGTGATTACGGGCGACTCTATCTCCAAAATTCCAAGCTTGTTAACGAAAAGCTCTCTAAGCTTCTTCTCGATGTTCTGTTTCACTCTCGCACCTAATGCACCGTAGGTTGGAAAGCCGCTGGCGCCGCCGTAGATTTCGTATGATTGCCAGTAGAAGCCTCGACGGCGTGCTAACTCGTTAATAATCGTGAATTTATCGGACTCTGTTTTCTTTTTTGCCATGTTGCTCAGCCTTTCAAATGTCGTTGGAATCTAAAAGACTTAAAGGCTTACTTAATAATAAATTTTCAAACGTAGTTAACGGTGGTTTCAAGCTTGAGAATGTTAACGTATCAAGACCTGTTGGATTTGGTGGATGGAGCCGCAATCTTCTCTGCTGGAGGCGGAGGTGCTCTTGAAGGAGGATACAAGATAGCGGATAGGCTAGCATCGGAAGGCTATGCTGTCAGGTTAATAGCGTCGTCAGAAGTTCCTGATAAAGCAAAGGTTGTGAATTTTGCTTGTGTGGGCGCCACAACCACGATAGAGTACGATTCAGATGCTGCACTGAAGACGTTAAAGGCGTTAGAGGATTATGCTGGTTTTTCTGCTTTTGCCACGATCCCCGTGGAGCTTGGCGGTTTCAACACTTTAGCGGCAGTGGATGTGGGTGCTAGACGTGGTGTTCCTGTGGTGGATGCGGATGGAGCGGGCAGGTCTGTTCCTGAGGTTCATTTGAAAGTCTACACCATTGACGGCATTTCTTTGGCTCCTATGGTTGTTGCAGACGTGCACGCGAAGAACATGGTGGTTGTGAAGGAAACTGCGGATGCGAAAGCTGCTGAAAGGATTGCTAGGATTCTGGCTGCAGAATGGAATCACAGTGCTTACACAGCTAGGAGGATTTTAACAGGTGTGCAGGTGAAAACTTCACCTATACAGCTTAGTCTTTCAAAGTCTATCAATGTGGGAAGAATCTTGAGGAAGGCGGTTGAGCCTGTGAAAGCGGTTTTGAAAGAAACGAGTGGTGTGAAGCTTTTCGAGGGAGTTGTGGATGAGGTTGAGCGGCAAACTCGAGAAGGGTTTACTTTCATTAACGTGAAACTTCACGGCACACGAGAATACAATGGAAGCATATTCGACCTCAGAGCTAAGAACGAGGTGCTTGCGGCTTATCGTGATGGAAAACTTGCGGCAGTCGCTCCTGACATCATCACGCCAGTGCATCCAGAAAAGGGCAATTGCATCACTGCAGAGAAGATCGAGAAAGGCGACAAGCTTGCAGTTTTAGGTTTGCCTGCTCCTGAAAAATGGAAGACGCATAAAGGTCTTGAGCTTTGGCATGATGTTCTTCAACGGGCAGAAATCAACGAAGAATACGTGTCGATCGAGAAGTTGACATAGTGGTTTTGAAGAGATTTTAGTGCTACACGATAGCGTAGTCTTTTTTAAGGCAATCACTAGATATGAAGTGCAAAACAAGGTGTAAAAAATTGCCCAAGATAAAAGTTGCTTTAGTCGGCGTTGGAAACTGTGCCTCAACCCTCGTTCAAGGCATACACTATTACGGTAACTGCAACGAAGAAGAGGAAAGCATCGGGTTGCGCAACCTCTTTCTAGGAGGATTCCATCCGAAAGACATCGAAATTGTAGCAGCCTTCGACATCGACAACCGAAAAGTAGGCGTGGATTTATCTGAAGCCATTTTTGCACTGCCAAACAACGCGCCGAAACTTGTGGATGTTCCATCATACAACGTAATTGTGCACAAAGGGCCAGTCTTGGACGGCATCGGCGAATACACAAAGCATGTTGTTCAGATAAGCAACTTGCCTGAGGCTAACGTTGCGAAAGCGTTGAAGGAAAGTGAAGCAGAAATCGTGGTTAACTTGCTTCCAAGCGGAGCGGTTAAGGCTTCGCAGTGGTATGCTGAACAAGCTTTGGTGGCTGGATGCGGCTTCGTTAACGCTACGCCCCACTTTATGGCAAGTGATGCGGCGTGGGCGAAGCGTTTCGAAGAGGCTGAATTGCCCATTGTGGGTGATGATTTGATCGATCAGGTGGGCGCAACCACGTTGCACAAGACGTTACTGCAACTGCTCTCGATGCATGGTGTACGGGTTTCTGAGACTTACCAGCTTGATGTTGGCGGTGGAACGGAGTCTTTGGACACGTTGGAGCGGACGAAAGAGGTTAAACGCATTGTTAAGACGGAATCGGTTGAAGCGGCGTTGCCGTATCCTGCTGCAGTCGTTGCTGGCTCAACTGACTACGTGGATTTTCTGCAGAACAGGCGTGACAGCTACTTCTGGATAAGAGGATCGTATTTTGGCAAGGCGCCGATGCAGATTGACCTGAAGCTTTCTACGGTTGACGCGCCGAACGCGGGTTCAGTCTTGTTTGACGTGATAAGAGCGGTTAAAATTGCTTCTGACAGAAAACAGAAGGGCGCAATACTGCCGATTTGTGCTTATGCCTTTAAGCATCCGCCTCAACAGGTGCCGTTGGAAACTGCTGAAAAAATGTTTGCGGAGTTCGTCATGGAAGAAAAACAAGACTAGAAGGCTATTTAGCCGCTATCTTCTGCAGTTCACGTATGACTTTTTCTTTTGCGCCGCTTTGTTTGATTTTTTCCTTTAGCAGACTTATCGTTTTCACGGGCGTTGGGTCTATCCGTCTCAGCACGGCTAAGTAAACGCTTGTGAAATCTCCTATACAGATGACTGACGCCATCTTTGCCAGCATATTCTTGCCCAGACTTCGAACCTCGAAGTTCTTAATTGACTGCTCGCGTATCAACTCTTTTGTGGCTTCGATTCTCATTCGTATCGCTTCTGGCTCATCATCGTCTCGAATGAGAATTACGGAGAAGCATTTTGCAAGTTCTTTCACTGCTTCCCAGCCAACGATTTCGTTATGGTTGAGTTCGGGGAAAAACTCCCATTTTGCTGGAACCTTGCTGTTTTCATTAAACTGTGTCTTGAAACGTTGAGCCACAGCACGATAGAAACCAAAACCGTAAACAACAGGAATTGTTCCGCTGATATTCGATGCTAAGGTTTTGGAAAAGTTGTCTTTTAACGGTTTTTCAGGTGAATTAGCTTCGCTAACCTGTTTTAGGGTTTTTATGGTTTCAGAAACCTCGCGGGTCACGCCCTTGACTAAGCCGATTTTTTCCAGCATCACAAGTGGAGGGACGAACAGATAGGGAAGCGTGGCGCGTGGTGCCATTCCTGAAGGAACACGCAAATGTGGCAAGCTTAGTTTTTCTGCAAACTGTTGCAGTGTTCCGCCTGAGCTTATGCATGCTATCCTGCATTTTCGTTTAATGGCATCGAGAAAAATGCGCAAAGATTCTTCGGTTTCGCCTGAATAGCTCACTACGAAAACTAGTGTATTCTTGTCGGCGTAGGCGGGAAGCGTGTATTCTCGGCAGACCTCGATTGGAACGGCTGTTTTGTCTCTTGACCAGTCTTTTAAGAGTTCGCCGCCTATGGCGGAGCCGCCCATGCCAGCCATGATTATTGTCTGCGGTTTCGGATAGTCTATGGACATGGTTTTGGCTAGTTTTGCCGCTTTTTCATAATGTTTGGATGCTTCTACACAGAATGAAAGCATGTTGCTCTTGTCGATTTGCTTGATTCGTTCAACGTCATCTAGAATTGTTGTTTTTGGCATGCATGTCGCCCTCCTTTCAGATAGTATTATGGTTTTGACTTTTAAACAGAAGGTCTATAATAATCATTTTAGACTTATGTTTCTGAACGGGTTAAGGCGGAAAGAATGAGTAACAAGAAACTCTGCATTGCTATACCGGCTTCGGTTGTTTCTGATACGCCGCATTTGCGAGAGAAAACCGCGAAGATAGGCTTGATAGGAAGAGCCGCGGCAATCTTCAGAGTTAACGAAATCATAATCTATCCTGACAACCCTAAAGTCAGTCAAACACGCGACATGAATTTAGTTGCCGCTTTGCTTGCTTACATGGAGACGCCGCAGTACTTGCGGAAGAGGCTTTTCAAGCTTGAGCCAGAATTGCAGTACGCAGGCGTGCTTCCGCCTTTGCGGACGCTTCATCACCCGCTTAACTGCAGAATGAAGGATTTGAAGACTGGCGAATTTCGCGAGGGCGTGACTTTAAGCAGAACGAAAGAAGGAATGCTAACAGATATTGGCGTGGAGCAACCCGCGTTAGTTCTGGATACTGCATTGCCGATTGGCAAGAGAATAACCGTGAAAATAACAGAGACTGCAGGGCAAGTTGTGGCTAAACGTGCAAATCGTGACGAGATACCTGATTATTGGGGTTACGTGGTTACGGTCGAGAAGAGAACTTTCGGAAAGATCGTGAAAAGCGGCAGTTTTGACTTGGTTGTTGCTACGTCCAAGTTTGGAGCTTCGTTTGCAAGTGTTGCTGAAAAATTAGATGAAAGATGGAGTAAGGCAGAGAAGGTTTTAGTAGCGTTTGGTTCGCCTGCACGCGGGCTTTATGACATAGCCAAGAGTGAAGGCGTAAGGTTAGATGATGTTGTCGATTTTGTCGTGAATACCGTTCCATCTCAGGGGACGGAAACTGTTAGAACGGAAGAGGCGGTGGTCGCTTCTCTGGCAATTTTCAACACGTATTTCTGTGCCACTAAACCGTCCTAATTTACTGAAAAATCTCAAAAATGCTTGCTTAGAAAAAGCAGTTTCCCCGTGAGGCTTATGTTTCTTTTTTTCGGTGTGATGGATAAAGAATTAAATGTTTGTTCTGCTATTGTGCGGGTATGAGATTCGACGTCGTCATGCCTGTGACACTCTTCATCGTCTCGTTGGTAGCTATGTTTCTGAACAAAAAAGCTGAGGGGAAGTTGAAGGGGGTTTTTGAGGAAAAAGAGTTTCGGGTTCGAGATGCCGTGTTGCTTGTTGCTTCGGTAGCGGTAACGGTTTCGTTGATTGTTTTCGTTCCACGGCTAGCTATTATGACGATATTCCTGTTTTCTTACTCTATGGTACTGTTCATCTTCGGATACCTCTTCTCAGACTTCGGAAAAACGCTAGCCAACAAGATTTACGTTGTGTTTATTGCATTTGCTTTTGTGGCAGGAACTATCAGCCTGTTTACTTTCGGTGCAAATGATGCTGTTGCTTATGGTGGTTTAGCTTTTTACTGCTTACTCGGTTTTGCTTTTATTTCTTTGCTGTACGAGCAGAATAGACCAAGCAAGGGGGAGAGATGGTACATGTCAGTTTTGTTTCCTGCTCTATTCATATGCTTGTATCTTTTCTACAGTCGAACTTCCATTTGGTTTCCATATTTGCTGAACTCTTACGCGTTAATATTTGCTGTTCTAATCATTCTTTACTTGAGCAGCATGTTCAAATGGAGCACTACACTCGTTTTTGTTGCTCTCTTAACGGTGATGGACATAATCCTGGTTTTGTTTACTGGCACGATGGTGTCGGCGGCAAGAAGCGTTTCAGCACTCAGACTGCCAGTCTTGGTTTCTCTGCCGACTGTCCCAACAATGCTGTACGAAGGAAACGTGCTTTACATGTCTCTGGGTTTGGGCGACTTCTTCTTCGGCGGACTGCTTACGATTCAAATGTTCAAGAGATACGGCGCAAAGGTTGCAGTTTTGGCTGCAATCGCCATGACTGTATCGTTCTTTATTTTCGAAGCCTGCTTGCTCAGTTATGAAGTATCTGCTTTCCCTGGGACACTGATGATTATCTGCGGGTGGCTACCGATAACTGCGATGGCGGAAATAGCCAAAAAACGATCTCATCCAGATTAGCAGTGTTTTCCGTCCTTGCATTCAACGTAGTAGCGACCATCTGATGTCGCCTTCACACCATCCTTCGGTTAACTTTTTCAATATCCATTCCTCTATACCTAGTTCTTCAGGTTTCAAAGCTGTTTTTTCTGAAGTGGCACCAAGTTTTTTAATTTTGTCTTTAGCTAATCTATAACGAACAAGCAATCCAGATACGAACTCTACCATCAGTCTCACTCCCATAAAAACCATGGGATAAAAGCGTTATTTCAACATTTCCTACAAGATAGTCAATGTTCGCCTCGTATTGTCTTACATCGAACTTGCTAGAATACTGGACTATTGCAGCATCAGCGTTGATTTCAGTGTAGTTGTACACTTTATAACCTAGGAGAATTCTTCATCTGATCTTCCAATCAAAACCCCGCTTAGTATAGAGATAATGAATGCGGGTGCTATGGTTATCCAAGAAATCGCTAACAGGTAATTATCGAATGAGTATTTAACAACAACTGTATTTTCGAGTAAGGGGAAACATACTGCAACCATGGTTAACGCAAAATTCTTCCTTCTTATCGACATTATACTTCCTGCAAGACCGAAAACGAAAGCAATTACTCCAAATATCCCCAACAACATCCAATCAAACCCATGCAAAGCGCTTTCGATTCCAACCAATGCCCAGTACATGCTTATGAAAGAAGTTATTATTAACAAAATGGCGCCTATTATCGGAACCTTTTTCTCCTTGAACAGAGCGTGGGCCTTTGTTTTCTTGGATGATATAAAACAGTATATCAGTAGCACGACAGCACAGACCATACCAATTATTGCTGCTAAAGCCCAGATAAATGCGTTTGCATCATGAGTAAAACTAAAGGCTTGTTGTGTTTGAAGCCATCCTTCTTGTGAGACTTCAATAAGAATGTATGTTGTCGGAAGCCCTGTGGAAGCCTCTCCGGTATATACACCTGGTAAGGATTCTTCGGCTCTAACTCCATTAATTGTTACATTTGCATCATGAACATACTTGGGAATGTAGTCATAGTAGGAGTTATTGGATAAATGGGGCACGGTTAAGCCTTCTTTGGGAATCAGCAAGTAAGTAATGTTTACAGATACTCGGGCAACACCAAAACTGTCGGTATCAGTGCTTATTAATGACGCGTCGAAGCTGTCCCAGTAGATTGTTATGGGTTTTGATTTGAAACCATAAAGCAAGTGTGCAGCGTCGAGGAGGCTCTGGTTCCATTCCATCCCGTCTTCTGTAACTAACTTTGTAGGTGCAAACATCAAAACATTAGGAGTTGGGGAAGAATAGTAAAATGAAATAAATCCTGTGGCATTTGTCTTTGGCAGAAGAGTTTCTAAAACAGCACTATCTGTTGTTCTGACTTCTACGGAAATCGTTGCGTTTTTGATTGTTTGTCCGGAATTGTTGCCGTAAGTCCACGTTGCCTGAAAAGAGATAGTCCAATTCCTGCCTACAGGCGAATGAATAACTAAATCTGGTGTTGTAGGATTCACCGTAACCCAATAATAAAATTCAGTTTCAGTGCCTGCGGTTTTAGCAAGAAGGGGAAGAACTAAAGTAAGTAGCAAACCTGTTAGAAGAATTCGATGAGGAGACATTCGGTGCAAACCCATCCCGAGCCTCGATTAAGTAATAATTTCTTGTATATAAAAACAAACACCATAAGCGCGCGTTAAGTCTAGAAAAGATGGCTAGTAGTCAACAATGGTTTTTCGCCTATTCCACTCGTTATCGCGTTCTTGAAGCCTAATCTGCGAAGCCTCTCAACCACGATCTGAGAATTTCTCTTGTAAGTGTTGATGAATACTGATGGTCCCGTGTCCATCGAATACCAAGCCTGAACCCCTTCTTCTCTCATCTTTATTACTGCTTTTATGATGCGCACCGTATCTGGTTCCCAGAGCACCATGTGCGACTTGCCCGTCATGGTTATGGCGTGAAGGTTCAACGTGTCCTCCTCCGCAAGCCGTCCGATCGTGGCAGTGTCTCCTTCTCGCACAGCCTTCTTCATCTCCTCAACCAAGCTGTTTATATTTCGCAATCTTGCCTTGAAAAGCGGGCTGCCGAGCACTTCCGCATGTGCCTCATCAGTCTTAACGTCCGAAGCAATCGGCACAATCACCATGCAAAAATCCATGCTTACAGGAGCTTTCAACCGTTCAGCATAAGACCTGCCGTTCTTATCTGCATACCACACGGCAAAGCCTCCAGCCAAGCTTCTGGTCGCTGAACCCGCTCCCAACCGGACAATCTCAGAAAGCGAGACACCATCGAGGCTAAGCCCGAGCGCTTTAGAAGCCGCCGACCCCAGAGCCGCAAAGCCAGAAGCAGAAAAACCCAAACCCTTACCAACCTTTAAGCTGTTCTCAGAAACCACCTTAAAGCCGTCGGAAAACCTCGCCAACTTCTTTAGCTTACTTAGAACAATCTCTACACGTTCTCTGTCTTTTTCCAAAGGCTCTTTTCCATTAATCACTACGTCATCTTTCTTCAACGAACCAGAGGCTTCCACAGTCGTCGTTGTAGCTAACGCTTGAATGCAAACAGAAATACTGTCGTGGTAAGGAATTCTCTGCTTAGGCTTCTTCAACCCATGATACTTGATCAACCCTTGAATCGGATGTGCAATTGCCGTGGCCTTCAACGCTAACCGCCTTACAGAATGGCTGAATTAACACCTAGGAATTCAGTATATTTATGTTATGAAAAAACAGAAAATGATGAGAAGAGAGGCTTTAACCGAATAATGCGCCTAGTCCTTCGAGCGCTGCTTCTTCTTTGGCTTTCTCGTCTTCCTTCTTCTTCTTTTCATCTTCCTTCGGCTTCGCTTCTGCAGCTGGCGCGGCGCCCGCGGCTGGTGCAGTTGCCGGTGCAGCCATCATCGTCGGTGCTGACTTTATTGCCTCGTCAATCTTGACCTCAGCCAATGAAGCCACTAGTGCTTTTGCTCGTACGGTGTCAACGTTTACTCCTGCCGCTGTCAGAACCTGCGTTAGGTTTTGCTCGTTGATTTCTTTTCCTGCCTTGTGAAGGAGCATCGCAGCGTAAATGTATTCCATACCATTTCACCTCTCCATTCAGATATTTTAACTTTTTTCGACCTTTTCAGCTTTTTCGGTTGGTACAGCCTTTTCCTCTACAGTGGGCACTCTACTACTTAAGCTTAACATTTCCATGTGTGCCTTCCGAATCAAATCCTCAATCGTCTCCTTTGTCGGTACGGCTGCGTTAACTGAAAGCGCATAAGCTTCTCGATGGGCTACTTGCAAGAGTGCCGTCATCGTCTCTGCCGTCGGATATGCCACGCTTAACGACAACGCAAAAGCATCAGCATGGGCTGATTCAACACTTTTTCGAGTCCCATCCACATCCAGTTGAAGCTGTTCCCCAGTTATTATCAAGCCTTCATCAAACGCAATCTTCATCGCAAGCCCAGCCTCTACAGGCTTTATCCCGAGCTTGGACAGAACACTCGCAAGTCTTTCTGAAATCACTTCACCCTTCTTCACAACCAAAGTGTCCTTGCTCACCCAAACGCTTCCAGACTCGATCCGCGTAGGCAAACCAGCCGCATTCAACTGACTGATCATCGGACCAGGCGGCTGCCCCGTGTTTCCCTCGGGAACCACAACATCAAAAGCAGCTACATCACCAGCCTTAGCTGTTGTTTTCACCTTACCCTTTTCCAACGTAAGCGCCAAGTTAAACGGGTTCAAATCTGTGAGCAAATACAGGTTTGGACCAGTCAAATACTCTACTAGCTTGTTCAGTTCAGGCTTTTCCTTACTGGTTTCTTCAACCGCTTTTTGCATCAAAGTGTTCTTCATGACCCGCATGTACACTTTGCCTGCTAAGTTCTTCTTGAAAGCTTGAAGCTGGGTTGCTCTGACCTTCTGCAAACTGGCTATTCCAATGACCTTATGCTGCTTAATGAGTTGAGATATTTCTTCGACTTCACCCATTTTTTCCTGCAAAACTTGTTGTGACGGCATTGATTCTCCCTTCTTTAAGCCTTGATCTTCACAGGCGTGCCCATAGCGGTTTTAATGTAAAGGTTCCTGATGTTCTTGGTTCCTCTCTTAAGTTTTCCCTCTAAAACCCTTAAAACCGTCTGAATGTTTTCAGCAAGCTCCTCTTCTTTCATACTTTCTACGCCGACGCGGCAAAGAATAATGGGTTGAGAACGCATCCTTAAAACAATGGTCTTTCTATGCTTAGCAATTAAAGCAGCAATGTCTGCTGAAGGCGGAACCGCAACAGGCATCTTTCCTCTCGGACCCAACACGGGACCCAAGATTTTACCAACCAAAGGCATCAACGGAGCCTCAGCTATGAAAAAGTCATAATCATTAGAGATTTTACGCAAATCCTTCTTATTGCCACCAAGGCTTTCCAATTCAGCCCTCTCGACAACGCGGTCTGCATTGGCTTTTCTAGCCTTCAAAGCCAATTCGCCAGAGGCGATAACACATATTTTGTTTGCTTTCTCAGGTGAAGAATTTGGCAGTTCGATGATTTCTTGAATCTTGCCCTCAGGCGATTTCATATCAATCTCTCTAAGATTCAGAATCAACTCTACTGATTGGTCGAACTTGCGTTTTTCAGACTTCTCTTTCGCCTGTTTGACCGCATCGAGGATGGTTTTTTGGTCTAAGGGCATCTTAAAGCCTCGCGCCTATGAGGGTAAGGAATGGGGTTATAAAAATATTCTCTTATCATTCACTCTTGCTGAATATCTCGTCGTGCTTGCCTGCATCGATTTCTTTCTGCACTTCGCGTGGATCTTTGCTTTCAACGGTGACTCCCATGCTGACACAGCTTCCTAAGACTTCTTTGGCGGCTGACTTCAAGTTTTTAGCCAAAAACTCGGGACGCTTGATCTTGGCTATGCGTATCACCTGCTCCATGCTGAGGTTTCCAACTTTCGCCGAGTGCGGAGTACCTGAACCCTTCTCAATCTTCAATTCGCTGACCACCAATGCCGACGTGGTTGGCGTTCCAACGGTAACTTCAAACTCTTTAGTCTCAGGATCAACAACAACTTTCACGGGCACCTTCATGCCAGAATAATCCTTGGTAACCTCGTTTATCTTGTTGACAATCATCATCACGTTAACGCCTAAAGGTCCCAAAGCAGGACCCAACGGTGGCCCAGCCGTTGCTTGACCTCCACTTACGAGCAATTCCACAGTTTTTTTATCAACCATTTTAGGTTTCACCACTTTCAGTTTTTGCTTTCTCAACCAACTTTACATAGTCTGAATGAACTGTGATGGGCAGAGTAAAAGTTGCTTCCAGCAACTCGAGCGTGACTTCAGCTTTAGCCTTATCGATACGGGTTATTTTCGCCCGCATGCCCTTAAAGGGTCCGCCCGTCACTTCCACTATGTCGTCCTCGTGCAACTCTTCAATTATCGGTTTCCTAATGACGTATCTTTCGATGTCTGCAAAGTTCACGATGCCTGGGACTCTGGATCGTACGTGTCTTATGCCAGATATGGCGTCTTCCACAAAATGTGGTCCTTCGGCTTCCATGAAAACGTATCCTCTCAACGCTTCGGGCACGAGAATCGCCTTAATGGGTATCTTGTTCATTTCAACCTTTGCAGCAACGAGTCTCGCTACGTTTCTTTCTTGTCCAGTTGTTGTTTTTACGACAAAAATCTTCGTTGAGAGTTCGTTTTTCTCCATTTGACGTTTCTTCCTAACTTGTCTTGGCGCTGCCTGGGTTCAGAGCTGCAGATAATAGTTTGATGACGAAGCCGATGATTCCGATGACGCCTATACCTAGGAAGCAGATTTTGACGGATAGCCAGAGCTCGCTTCTTCCAGGTTTGATTGCAAGTTTCAATGTTCTTGCGCATTGAGATAGGAATGATCTTAAACCCATTTTTTCATCGCTCACCAAACATTTCATATGCGATATAAACGTTGCTGTATCGCAGCTTTGGAGAGGAATACCGAGAACGTTTCTATTAACTTTTCTCTCTGTTCAAACGTTGTTGACGCTAGGAGAGGCGCTTGAGGAGACCCTACTCCCTCCCTTATATATAGGTTCAAATCCTGCTTGAACAGCAAATTTTAAGAGTTCAAAACTTCTTTAAGTCGGCTTGAATGTTTATGAGTGCTAAGATAAGAAAAGTCGGTTCGGCAGACCTCAAGGATATACTTGTAATATCAAAACAGACTTGGGGAGGCTTCGATTATCTGCCCAACGTCATAGATGAATGGCTGAGAGACCAGAACTCGTACACTTGTGGAGTTGAAGTCAACGGCAAACTGGTTGCGTTAGCCAATCTTCGGGTGATCGAGAACGAAAAAACAGGATGGATGGAAGGATTAAGAGTACATGAAAAACACAGGGGAAAAGGCTATGCAAACCTGTTGACCGAACATGTGATCGAAGAGGGTGAGAAACGAAAAGTGGATAGGCTCCGCTACACAACGGGTAGTGACAACGCAGCGTCCTTGAAATTGGCTTCCAAACATGGCTTCTCCAGAATTCTGGAACTCGGCGTGTTCTGGCATCCAAGTATAACAACAAAAAGTTCTCCTACATCCGAGTTGAATGTAAGGGAAGTTGGTTTTCTCGAAGCTAATTCTCTGCTAGCGCAGAATCCGACATTGCTCCCAAACGGAATTCTCGTCTATGACTGGAAAGCTCTAGATTTTTCAAAGGAAAACCTTGAAACGATTGCCAAGAGTCACAAATTTTTCATGGCTTCGAAGCAAGACCAACTTGACTCGTTCTCCATGGCTTATCCGCGTCCGCAAGCCAAGTTCAAGATTTGGATGATGACGATCTACGCTAGAGATTTTCCATCCTTGTTAGAGCAGTTTGCATACAATAAGAGTGAAGCTCGCAAGAACGGTTGCAAAGCATTGATGTGCACGGTTCAAACAGAATTCGAAGAACCTCTTCGCAAGGCAAAAATCATTTATCCTAAACGGTGGCGTACTCATTTGGTGCTGTTGGAAAGAACCCTTTTCATGATTCATGAGAGAAATTGAATCTTTTATGTAGGCTGGTCATCGACCTGATGGTGAACTTTTTATTTGTATCGAGTAACTGTCGTAATCATAATGAAGAGTATGGGCATTATGCCTGAATACACTGCTGCGCAGTTAACTTTGTATAGGTTGAACCGTTCTGTCAAAGATAAGACTTCTGTTGGTCTCATGTTCGCTGATTCATAGAAACTAGCAACTGCACGTATAGTCTCAATCGAGTTAGACTTTTTCAAATCTCAAATCAATTTCCTCAAGCATCTTGACGAGCGGCTGTTTTTGGTCGCCTTTTATTCCCTTCCAATCCAAAACTGCGAATTCAACCTTCTCCAACGTGCGTCCAACGCATTGCTGGAGAATCTCAGCGTTCATGCTTGGTATTGCATACTTTGGAATCATGTGCCCAAAAGCCAACTCCTCCTCCACAGCCAACTGAGTAAACTTGTTATTGTAATGCGGACCGCCCACGCCAAGCACCGTTTTAGCCGAGGACACGCCAAACTTTGAGACTGCCTCCATCGCCGCGTGGGCGACAGCCTCAGCAGCCTTCAAATCACTCCACTGCGCAGGCGAGCTTCCAAGCTCAGCGAACATCGCAGGCACGGTTAGGGAAGGCCCGTGATGTGTACACTCATAACAAACCTCATAATCCAGCCGCATTTCCTCTTTGAACCGTATCATGGCTTTCAAAGTGTCTCTCATGGCGTTGGCTGGCGAGACTGAAACAGTTCGCGCAATCCCGCCTAGCTCGGCTTCGCTTAGGTTGCCTGGTGTGTGCACTGAAAGCGTTGGAGTGCCGCTTACGCTGCTGTGTCTTGAAATGAAAACCACAAGCTCAATGTTCATGAAGGATTCTGGTAATCTTTGCGCGTGGATGGATTCTTCGTTCAAAGTTACAAGTTTAACGGTTCTGTTGCCAACTGTGGTTTGGTAGATTGGATTTTCCTGAAACTTTTCCGAGGTTTCGTTGAAAGGATATTGGTTTAGGATTTGCTTTTTGATGTTTAGGCTTGCGATGTCCTTGTTTGAAGCCACGAGCAGAATCATGACTTGTGCCCGCTAGAACGGTTATGTAGCAAGTGATAAATATTGTTGTGTTGGTAATGAAATATTGTTAGCCCGTTGGTGAAATCTGGTTTGAAGGACGAGTTCAGTCTTGAAGCGAAGGTTTACGACAGGATTTGGGGAACGTACGATTATGATGTTGACGTAAGGTTTCTGGACGAACTGTTTAGAGAACACGGTTGCAGAAAGGTGATTGACGTTGGATGCGGAACAGGAAACCACGCGCTAAGACTAAGCAAGATTGGTTATCACGTTACAGGAGTGGACGTAAGCCCAGCGATGCTGGAAAAAGCCCGAGCGAAAGACAAGGAAGGCAGTGTCAGATTTCTGCAGGGAGACATGAAAAAACTTGACAGAGCGATTTCTGTGGGTGAAAAGTTTGATGCGGCAATCTGTTTGGGAACTGCCTTTTCCCATTTATTAACTAATAAAAACGTGCAAGCTTTCCTGAGAGCTTTACATGGAATGTTGAGAAAGAAGGGTTTGTTCATATTTGATGCGAGGAACGCGAAGAAAATCAGCGAAGACCACCTGAACAAGCTACTCGTACATGACGCATTGAATGAAGATAAACTGCAGATGCTTTTCTTAAACTACAACATTCGCGACCCACGAAACCGTAACGTCATAATCTGGAAACCCATATACTTGGTGAATGAAGATGGAAAAGTGGACTTGCAGATAAGAGAACACAAACTACGATGGTTCCAATCAGCAAGGCTGAGAAAACTGCTGACTGACAATCGATTCAGAATAATCGAGCAGTATTCATCACCGAACAAAGAAGCGTTTAATGAAGATGAACATACGACAATATGGTTTGTCACGGTAGCAAAATAATGCGCAGGAATAGCTCTCTTTAGAAAGGTTTATAACTTGAACGTAGGGTGTGGTCTGCAAGGTGTGAAAGCATGCATCTAATCAACTTCAAAGAGCTATCTGCTCAAGAACTTACTGAAATCGTCGATAAAGGCATAGAAATCAAGCACAATTCAAGAATTCATGATCGACCTGAAAAGCAAGAATCTGCTATGATATCATGTTGTAGTGTCCTTCTGTGTAGAGAATGAATGCTCTTCTTTCGTTTTGGTTGTTTGGCAGCAGGAAAAAGAGACTTATTCGTTGATTAGGGATAAGTTCGGCGTAGGTTTGGTCATTGTTTATGAGTAGGTTTTTCACGTTTCCTTGCGTTGAATGTATTGCGGCTATGAGTGTTGCATGGTGAATTTTGACGTTTGCTTGTGGGGTTGTGTCTAAGCCTATGTAGTCTATCTTGTCGTTTGAGATGAAACACAGCCTAACTTTCAAATCGCCTTCAGGATCAGGCAGATAAGCTGTCATGTTTATGATGTCTGTTGCCCAGTAAGTTCGCGTGAAAAACGTGGCTACCGTGTTCTAACAGCCAATACCATTGATAACCTGAATGTATACGGGGCACTTAAGCACTGGAGGGCGATCCTCCCTAATCACAAGCTTAACCCTGTCGAGGATTTCCGTGTGACTAAACGTTAGGATGACGTAGCTTTCGTTGTGACCTTGATAGTAGTTACTATCGATGGAGTTCACCTGAGATAGGACGTTAGTTCCAGTTTCGTCGAAAGCCGATATCGGAGGATTGGGGTTTCCATAGGTTAGGATTTCTCCGTACGGCGAGACTGCGACGTTGACGTTGGAATTATGGTCTACTGCCAAGAGTTTGGTTTGATCGAAGTAATCATGCTCATGCTCGAACTCTCGAATCTGCAGGGGGTACATGGAGAATGACGTGCCCTGATAAGCTGGCACAAGCTGCTGTTCAAGCTTATAATAGTCTTCAACATCATTTCCGCCGCTGATTTCCGAAGCAGGCAAAAGGTTATTGTCGATCATAAAATCATGTCCGTTCCAAGCATAGGCATAGGGACAGCCACCTCCACCTCCAATGGGCTCCCAAAGTAGAGTGTCAGGAGGAAGTGTGATTCCTTCCGAATTATAACTAAAATGCACATATTGCGGCCCAAAATATGCGCTGGCGTCATCGTAGGCAACTCCTCCCCATCGGAATGTGTTATCCATCCAAGAATTATCTCCATTTGTCGAATATGCGAAAGGAACATTTATCCAAGAACCATTCAATTCATACCTACAACTACTCAAATGTGTATACCAGCCAACCCGATCGATGTTATATTTGCTCCAAGCACCAGAAAATTGCAGGTACTTGACCGTACCCGGCAATGGAATTTCCCAAAACTTGCGTCCTGTGGTGCCTACGGAGAAGGATTTGAATGCTGTTGCGTTTGAAGCCCAAACATCCACGTAATGATTCGAGCCATCCATAGTTATGCTGTAGTATATGTAATCTGCTCCAAATCTCATGCTAAGTGTTGCGTAGGAATTTACAGTGAGATCTGGCCAGATGACATAGGTGCTTTTTATTACCTTGTACGAGTATTCCCATTCGTGAACCTCGTAGACTGCAATATATAAGACTGGGTTTGGAGATATCGAAGGTTGAAGCATTAGGCCATAAAGGTACCCCCAATCAATTGCGCCCGAGCCTCCATGAACGTGGTCTTGACCGCGTGCAGCAATACCAATGAAGAGGCAGTTGTCATTCTGGATGACTGAGGGGTCTGTGCCGTAGAAGGAAGTTGTCACTTGAATACCGTTCACTTCGAATTTTCCAGTGTGACCCGAAAGAGAATCATTTGTCATATAGAATCCCATGTAAGGTTGAGGGTCAAGGAGGAACCATTGATATTTGGCTCGAGCATTGGATAGCCTTCTATAAACACCACATCATCATCATCATCATCATCAGCTTTCACGAAAGTGCAGGATGACAATGATAAAATAAGCAGACACAAAACCAATACAAGACATATACATCTCTTTCGATCATGTGCTCCTCTTTCGGTAATTACCTTAGTAAGAAAGTGTATGCGATACACCTATTCCATCCCTCCTTTCGTCTCGTTTCGTTTTGATCTGAGGCAGGATCCTAAAGATTGTTGACGTCACGAATAGAATACCCGCAATTATCCAGAAAGCGTTCGATAGCCATACATACAGGTAAATATTCGTCACGAGCGACGCGATTTCCACTGAGTGGAAGACGTTTCTTGCCAAACTTATGTCCAGTACGTATTCACCGTATGTCCAATAGACTCCATAGACTCCCAAAAACGAAAAGAAAACGCCGAAAACTGTAAGATGAAGCCAGTATACGTCGAGGATTCCAGATGGAGACTTCACTTCATTTACGTAACCAATAATGCTAAACAATAAACCAATAGCCGGAGGCAACACCAAGTACAACAGTGCATCTCGAACATAGTTCCAATATTGATTTGTGTTCGCCTGAAGTATGCCGACTAAGCGGTCGCCTAAGTCCAAAGTCACGTTTAAACCACCGAAAAACGAAAATATGAAAGCGAGCGATAGAATGAGAAGCCCGACATCAACGCCGAAAATTCTCTTCATGGAGAACACCTCGTTATGCAGCACAAGCTGGCGTTCATATTTTCAAGAGCACTTATCCCTATAGGAAAACCTCTAGACAAAATGATATACATGAAAAGTATAAATATTAACCAAGATATGAGGATGAAAGCGCTAAGGCTGATGAGAATTTTTGCCCGTCGAACCATTTCAATCTTGCGTGTAATATCTGAATCTTGTTTCTGCTCGTTTTTCCGAGCGAACCGAACCATTTATGAACATCTCGATGAATGGAGATTCAACTGACCATTTATCCTTTGCTCAATTTAAAACTTTCCCCAAGAATTCATCATCAAAGCTATGTCGAACCACAAGTAAAGACGCCGTCTTCAACAATATATCTGCAGCATTAAGCATAATTCCACCTTGATCTTTGGAAAGATTTATTACATGACTACAAAGTCTGTAGGGAGAGATGAGCATTGTATGCATTTAATCAACTTTAAAGAATTGTCAAGCCAGCAACTTGCTGAAATTATCGATAAAGGCATCGAGATTAAATGTAACCCCGAAAAATACCAAACTGCTTTAGAAGGCAAATCAACGGCTCTCATCTTCCAGAAAACCAGCACCCGCACGAGAGTGGCTTTCGAAGTCGCCATGACCCAACTAGGCGGACATGCGCTTTTCATAGACTGGAGAACCACAAACTTCGCACTAGCAGACATAGCAGACGAGGCGCAGTATTTGTCGCGTAACGTCGATTGCATAATGGCAAGACTGATGAAAAACGCAGACTTACAAAGAATGGCAGAAGCTTCGCGCGTACCTGTAATCAACGGATGCGACGAAAAATATCACCCAAGCCAAGCCATAGCAGACCTGATGATAATGAAGGAAAAGAAAGGCAAACTGAGAGGCACAAAACTCGTCTACATAGGCATCCACAACAACGTCTGCAACTCACTCATCGAAGGATGCACCAAAACAGGAGCCAAACTAACCACAGTAACACCCATATTCAACGAACCCGCGAGAGACAACGAGCTTCTGGAAGCCGCCAAGAAAACAGGGCTATGGGAAACAACCCTAGACGTCAAAACGGCGGTTAAGGACGCAGACTTTGTTTACACGGACACTTGGGTAGACATGGAATTCTTCACCGACCCCAAGTTCGCCGCAGAAAAAGAGAAACGCATCAAACAAATGATGCCATACCAGATAAACAAAGACCTCTTGAAAAACAGCGATGCTTACATAATGCATGACATGCCCATCCACCGAGAATACGAAATAACAGCTGATGCCATCGAAAACCCAAGATCAATAATATACGAACAAGCCGAAAACAGGCTGTACTCTGCCAAGACCATACTCCTGAAACTTTTAGGAAAATACTAAGCCTACTCGATTATTCGCTTAAAGCTCACCGAAGCCAGAATAAACATCACTACATCGAAAACGGCTATGGCAACCAGATCAATGAGAAGGTTGGATAAATCACCTGTTATCATTAAACCCCTCACCGCGTCAACCACATAACTCATAGGGTTAAAAGCAGAAAAATACTGCAAAGCAGGCGGCATCATCTGAACAGGGTACAAAGCGTTGCTCGCAAAAAACAGCGGCATGATTATGGCTTGACCTATACCCATGAACCTCTCTCTCGTTTTCATAAACGAAGCAACAAGAATGGATATGGCGGCGAAACCGCCAGAAGACAAGAAGATGATGACAAAAGCTGAAACAAAATAGAAAACGTTAGGCACAAACCTAACCCCGATGAGCAAAGCAACTGGGATAATTATCAAACCTTGAAAAATCGCTCTAATCCCAGAAGCCATAGAACGACCAATCACCGTAGCGTACCTCGAAGCAGGCGTGACCAGAAGCTTCTTCAAAATGCCCGAGTCCCTCTCCCAAACCATCATCAAACCGTAGAAAATGCAGAGAAAAGTCGTTGACTGAATCAACACGCCAGGCGTGATAAAATCAGTGTAAGGTATCTCTCCCGTAGGTAACACTTTCGCTGCGCTCATGACTGGACCATAAACTACTATCCACAAGATCGGCTGAACCGCCCTAAAATAAAGCTCCGTTCTGTCATGCCTTAATCTCCTAAGCTCAAGCTCGATCATAACAAGCAGGTTTCTCAAAGACTCCTTCAACGTTCATCCTCTCTTTATCATTCTTCTAACACTCGTAACTTCAGCAATTCTGCCGCTTGCCTCAAGCCTGCTCCCAGCATACTTCAAGAACACGTCATCCAAAGTGGGCTTAGTTATAGAAATCTTGCCAGCCGAAACATCTGCGCTTCTCAAAACATCCATGACGTGCGGCAAGGCTATCTCAGCATCTTCGACGAGCACGCTTAACTCGGAATTGCTCACGATAACATCCTTAACAAAACTCAGCTTCCTGACTTTTTGAACAAACTCTTCACTGACACCGTTACCGTCAAGACTGAACAAGATAACTTCGCCTCCAACAGAATGCTTAAGCTCTTCAGCCGTACCTAGCTTCACTATTTTCCCTCTGTCGATTATGGCTATCTCGTCAGAATACAAATCAGCCTCATCCATGTAATGCGTGTTAAAGAACACGGTTACGCCATACTCCTTCTTAAACAAGGTAAGCCTTTCCCAAACAACCTTCTTGGCCGAAGGATCCAGCCCTATGGTAGGCTCGTCTAAGAACATTATCTTGGGCTTAATCAACATGGCGCAGGCTATCTCAAGCCTCCTAACCATGCCGCCCGAATAAGTGCTTACAAGGTTGTTCGCAACACTATCCAATCCCATGCTCTCCAACGCTTCATTAATGATTTTCTTCCGTGTCTGAGAAGGGACACCGAAAATCTTCGCATAAACCAAGAGGTTCTCGTAACCGCTCACGTCGGTCCAAACACTCATTTCCTGAGGAACATAACTGATAAGCCTTCTAACTTTAGCGCCTTCACGAGTGACGTTTAACCCGAAAACGTAAGCCTCGCCAGATGTAGGCTTGAGTTGCGTGGTTAAAATCCTGATCAGAGTGGTTTTGCCCGCGCCGTTTGGTCCAAGCAGTGCGAAAACCTTGCCTGCCTCAACTTTCAGATCGACGCCGTCTAAAGCCCTTGTTTCACCCTTGTAGACTTTGACAAGATTTTTAACGTCGACCGCGATTTCCATGAAAGCTATCTCCCAACACAATGCCAATTTGCAGTATTGAGGCATGTGGAAAAATCTCCGAAATAAACATTATCCTACCTTGCTAGAAAAAGTTAATGCAGGTTTATTTCAGTATCATCTGCACAAATTTTTCGGGAACAAACTCTTCCAAATCATCATATGATTGTCCAACACCGATGAACAGAATGGGTTTCTGAGTAACGTACGTAACGCTCAAGGCTGAACCTCCTTTAACGTCTGCGTCAACCTTGGTCAGTATCGTGGCGTCTATGCCGACGCTCTTATGAAACTCTTCAGCCTGCATGACCGCATCGTTTCCCGTCAGCGAATCCACAGTCAAGACCGTCAGGTCAGGGTTCACGATGCGTTTGACCTTGGCAAGTTCATTCATTAAATTCTGGTTCGTCTGCATTCTTCCAGCCGTGTCGATTAACACCACGTTTATTCCATGAGCCTTAGCGTGATTAATAGCGTCGTAAGCCACTGCCGCTGGGTCTGCTCCGTACTTGTGCTTGATCATGCGCATTCCTAAACGTTTGCAATGCTCCTCCAACTGTTCAATCGAACCTGCTCGATAGGTGTCGCTGCATGCGAGCACGACGGAGAAGCCTTTTTTGTTGAAGAATCGGGCAACTTTGGCTATGCTCGTTGTTTTTCCTGTTCCGTTTATGCCCACAAAAACTATGACGAACGGCTCGTTTTTCTTGCGTTTTTCCTCAGCAGTCTTAAGCAGGTCTATTCTACCGTTTGTAGACATGATTTCTAAGAGTACTTCGTGCAGGTTTTTTTCCACGATTTTTTTTCGGTCTTCAAGCCGTTTGACTTGCATACCATTCAAGCGTTTTTCCATTTCATCACATATGCGGTCGGCGACTGGAAACGCAACGTCATTTTCTACAAGGCTCATCTTGAAATCAGCAAGCACAGGATGCAGATTTGCGCTTTTTAGTTCGGTTGTGGTGACTTTGTTTACAAGTCCTTTAAGTCCGCTTTTGAGCTTCTCAAACATTTTCTGAGGCTTTCCCTTCTCTCATCTCAGCAACCAAGTGCTCAAACTTTTGCCTGTCCTCGTTGATTTTTTCAGCAACTTGAGTGAACTGTTGCTGAAGCGAAAATTTGGTTTTTTCAAGGTCTTCCAGACGTTTCTTGACTGCTTCTTTTGCCTCTGGAAACGTTTTCTCAACGGACACACCTGCGCCTATTCCAACAATTACTTTGTCAGGGTTCGCAAGTTTTGCTTTAATGTACGAGCTACCGCCAATCGGAACGAGAACCTCCGCGTTTTCTTCCTCCTTTTCAACCCCCTCCAGAGTCATGTTTGCATAAGTCAAGTCAGCAATAACCGTGTTTACCATGTTCAATCTAGCCTGCACGGCTTCTGCTGTTTGCTCCAGATACCTGATTTCAATGCTTAGTTTGCGAAGTTCTTCCTCGTTCTTATTCTCCAACCTTCTCTTCTCCAGTAACGAGTTTCTTTAACATCGGGTTTTCGATTTCTTGTGGCGGAACCTCTTCTACGCTTTCAACTTTGATGTGGACACGTTTTACGCGGTGTTTACTGCCTAATTCGGCGTAAACCCTTTCAAGAGCATGTTCGGCTTTTTCTGCCACAATTTCTTTTCTAAAAGGAGTCTGCAAATTAGGCTTCTTAATCTCGCCTGTCACTCTGAAAACTTTCAATCTGGATTACCTTCTTGCAGAACACAAAGCACGTGTTATTATAAACGTTTCTAGAACGAATCTCATTCTGAAAGTCTAACCAAGATGCTTGGACATACTAAAAAGGAAGATAAGATGCTATGACATTGTAGTATAGTGTCCTTCCGTGTAGAGTATGAATGTTCTCTTTTCGTTTTGGTTGTTGGGTAGCAGTAAGAGCAGGTATATTTGTTGATTTGGGATGAGTTCGGCGTAAGTCTGGTCGTTGTTCATGAGTAAGTTTTTCACGTTTCCCTGTGTTGAATGAATTGCTGTGACAGGTGTTGCCTGGTGAATTTGGGCGCATGCTTGTGGGGTATTGTCTAAGCCTATGTAGTCTATCTTGTCGTGCGAGATGAAACACAGTCTAACTTTCAAATTGCCTTCAGGATCTGGCAGGTAGGTTGTCATGTTTATGATGTCTGTTGCCCAATAAGTTCTGGTGAAGAAAGTTGCTACCGTGTTCCAATTACCCGTAGCGTTGAGAACTTGGATGTTTATTGGGCACTTGAGTTCTGGAGGGCGATCTTCCCTAATCACAAGCTTAGCGTTGTTAAGCATTTCTGTGTGGTTGAACGTTAGCGTGATGTAGCTTCCGTTGTGGCCTTGATAGTAGTTTCCGTCGATCGAGTGTAGTTGGGATAGTACGCTGGCTCCGGTTTCGTCGAAAGCAGATATGGGGGGATCAGGGTTTTGGTAGGTTAGTATTTCTCCGTATGGTGAGACTGCGACGTTTACGTTGGAATCGTGGTCTATCGCTAAGAGTTTGGTTTGGTCGAAGTAATCATGCTCGTGTTCAAATTCTCTGATTTGCATGGGGTACAAAGAGAAAGCTGAGCCATGATAGATTGGTGTGAGTTGCTGTTCTAGTCGGTAATAGTCTTCAACATCATTCCCGCCGCTAGTTTCTGAAGCAGGCAAAAGGTTATTGTCAACCACAAAATTCTGCCCGTTCCATGCGTAAGTATAAGGACAGCCTCCGCCTCCAGACCAAATATCCCAGAATAGTACGTTATTAGGTAATGTCGAGCTAGAGCTGTAATAAAAATTAAGCTCGCACTGAGGTATATTCCAAGGCTCAAGGCAGTAGTGTGCCTGTACATTAGGATAGTTTTCGCCTCCCCATCTCCAATTCCAATCCCAATAAGAGTCCGTTCCATCAATAGAATATGCAAAGGGGCATGGGTACCAACCATTGTAACCGATGGGCCAGAATGATGGGTTCTTTAAATGTGTTTGCCAACCCCCGTGTCCAATGGGGTAGTTGCTCCAAGCGCCAGGGAACTGGAACCACCTAATGAATTTACTTCCAATAATAGGATATGACAAAGTTTGTGCTCCCATGTAGAAATAATGTTTTTGAGTTGGCAAAGCTACGTAAGAGGTGATGAAGAAGGTGAGTCCGTCTATCTGTGCATAGTAGTTGAGGTGGGTGTCGTTCCAAGACATCCACATCGTCACCTCCGAATTGATATTTGAAGTACTCCAATAGCAACTCCAACTGTACAAAATGTCAAACCATCCAAGCCATTCATAACAACGATAAACGACGCCCTCTAAATGAGGGCCCTCCTGAATTCTGTTTCCTCCATCCAAGACCAGCAACATCAAATATCCATAGTCGACTGTAGCCGGGAAAGGGCTACTCTGGTCAGGTCCTGAAGCAGCAATACCAATACCCAACCGGTTGTCATCAGCAATCACAGGTGGGAGTTGAGTGTCTGTCCCGCTGAAGGAGGCGGTCACTCTCACCGCATACGGTTCTGGACTGAATTTTGTAGGATTACCCTCCAAGCGATCATTTGTCATGTAACCAGCCATATACGGCTGTCCTCCAAGACCAAGACCCAACGTGCCGTACGAGCCAGAAGCATTAGTGTACATAAGATTTGTCTTAGGTTCCACTCCTTCGTAGAGAATCGGATCGGTGGTAGCATGAGCAGGTGTGGAAAAAGGAGACGAAATGAGCAACGATACAACAAACAAGAGAATCATAATGGTCATCAATATGGACTTCATGATGGTTCAATCCTTCGCAAGCCTTGCATTAAGAAAAAATTTAATAACTGACAATATAAAAGGTTTCTGGTGAACACGCTTATAGGGGCATCATCGTATGGTTCTGTGGGTTAGAAAAAGAATCGTAACGATTAACTTGATTCTGATTGTTGTTCTGCTCTTTTGTTATCTAATCACCATGTTCTTGCTTCCATACTATACATGGTGGGCTTGGCCTGCGGGGCAATGGGGAGGAGCGTTCACTTACGTGCCCTTCAGAATAAGCACCATATATCATCTTACAACAAGCGGTCTGCAGCCAATCTTCTACCTACCAGACATCCTTCCTTATATCCTCATGGCAATCATCATCTTCAACCTGCTTATGTTATTCTCTGGGAAACTGTCTTCCTTAGAGATCAAGCTCTATTTCACTCAGACAGTCATTGCAGCACTGTCTTTGACATTCTACGTGTATGTTATGATGTTTCTCGGAGATGCACTAAACTATCTGGGAGGCAATACTGCTATCAATGGTTATGTCGTGTTCTATTACCCCTGTTTCGCGGTGGGAGCCTCGATAACTTACCAAGGCTGGTTCGAGAGCAGGGATGTACCCTTTCCTGACGTAACCACATGGCTCATAATTATCTTGCTTGTGGTGGCAATCGGTGCTATGAGACAACAACGAAAAGAAGAACAAAGCGCGCATGAGGTAAAGAAGCAGGCTTCCGCACTTCAGAAGCCACAGTAAACATGTGTTTCACTGCATGAATAATTTTGACTCATTGACAAAACGGAACTGCAAACCATCGTAATTCCTGGAAGGCTTTAGTGAGCTTGACTTTTTTCTCAGGAAGCCATCGACATTTGTGTCCAGTTGATCAATTTCAGTCTACGATGTCTAGGGCGTTTTCGATTATGACGGTTTCTGGACCAGTTGACATTGAACCAGCCACAGCCGCATAACTGTTAGCAATCAAGCCGGTACCAACATAGGGAATCCCGCAGTTGACCGTGCCAACATCAACTGGAACCTTGAACACGTCTTCTAAAACCTTGCGTTCTGAATCCTTCAACAGAGGATGAGCTATCACGCCCTTGTTTGTTGCAACTGCCAACGAACCAACGTATGGCAAACCTGCAATCTCACCTGGCACGGCTTCAACGCCTAGAGTTTCCGCGATCAGGTTGATGTCAGGTGTTTTCAGTCTAGGGTCAACCAGCGCACCGTGATCGTTTGCTAAGACTATGTTACCGTAAGCGGTTTTTTTTGTCTCCATTACGGCTGTGTTCCCTTTGAAGAAGGATTTGATGGTTTTGATTTCTTCTTCTCGGACAAAACTGGGAAGCAAGATGCCGTTTGAGTTTGCGCAGGCAAGCGCGCCAACAAGAACTGAACCGCCAATGCTTGTGTGGATTAATTTAACTTTGAGCCATTGCTCAAACTTTTCAGCTTTCTTGTCTAGAACAAAGCTTGGAACAATCACCATTTTATCCGTAACAAGCGAGTACACGCCTACACATGGACTTCCAATGATGTCCGCTAGGTAAAGGGCCAAGGACTAATCGCCTTCAGCCAAGTAAACCGTGACGTTACCATCTTTATCCTTAGCCGCTCTCACGCGAATGTTTCGCGGTGGCTTCTCTATTCCCTTACTCCAAATTCTCTCGTTAACCTCATTGCTGATGACTAAGCTTGCCGGTTCCTCTTCCTCGGCTTCTTCTCCCTTCTCGGCTTCCTTCAACTTCATGTGCTTAACCACGTAATCCCTAAGGATATGCATAGCCCTAGGCGCCCTTTTGTTCGCAGGCATAATCCAAGCCTTGCTCAACGGAACCGTGTACGTCTTCTCCTCAACAACCTCTTCTTCTTCCTTCTTCTCCCGCCGTGGCTTCTTCTCTTTTTCTTCTTCCTTCTCTTCCTCTACTTCAGGAAGCTCCTCCTTGACCTCCTCTTCTTCCTTTGACGGCTTCTCTTCAGCTTCAGCCGTTTCCTCCAACGGCTCCTCCTCTTCCAGTTCCTTCTCCAAGCTGTCTACGACTGATTCCTCTTCGATGGCTTCGGCTGTTTCTTCTTTCTTTTCTTCTTCAGCTTTCGGTTCTTCCTTCTTGTTCTCTTCTTCCATCAGACAGCGCCCCTCTAAGCCCTCAACTTCCTGATTCGCCATTGTCTCCTCTTAGGGTTTGACCTGACTTTTCCAGCCGTTCTCCCTATCACCCATGTTGGAACGGCTTTCTTCTGTTTCCCTGCTCTTGCAAGCCTACGTTTTTTCGCAGTCGGCTTATTCCTCGTCATGTTCATACCCTTCTTATTTTCATCTCACGCTTACGACCCTGTAATTGGACAAGCACCTGTTTAAGCTGCGCATCACTCAACGGAATAGGTAGCTTTCCTTGTTGCGCAAGCTGGATTAACTGCAATTCGAGTTGTTCCGTGAACTCTGGTTTAACCATCTTGAGGTTTGTCAGCCTTTGTCTAGCTTCAGGAGACAATATGCTTCTGAGCAAGGCTTCCTTCTGAGTCTCCAACCGCTGCTGTGTTTGCGCCTGTCTTTGCTCGTCAGCCATCTGCCGCTGTAACGCCGACATTTTCTTTCGGCGGAGCTCCTCCAGCTCTTCATCTGACACGTTAGTCACCTTTCTGATACTTCACTAGTTCAGGGACCTCTTTAACCAGCTCTTTTGCTAGTTCGTCTGCCAATTCTTGCAGAATCTTTCTTCCTTTGCTCGTCATTCGTCTGCCACGCGGAGCTTTCTCGATAAAACCAGCGGTTTCCAACTGCTGCAGAGCTTTACGTATGTTTGACCCGCCTGACTTGGCAGCATGCTCAGGCGTGACGACAAAGCCCTTTCTTCCACCGTAGTCAGCTCTCAGCTTCTCCAAGCCTATCGGTCCGTGAACGTAGACTTTTCGCATCAGAGAGGCACATCGAATGTACCACCAGTCTGGATTCTGCGGTTGCTTCTCAACATGTGCGCCGGTCTTTGCTACGCTTGCCCATGCTGGCGGGGTCACGGCGTCCACGTTTTCCTTCAGGTGTTTGGCTACTTTTTCGATGAATTTTGATGCTGGTACGTCGTAAGGAGTTATCAAGACGCATTATCCTCTTGACTTTTCCCTCTGTAAAATCATGAAGCCAAATATAAAGGCTTTCACTTTTGGCGTCGTTTGTAGAGCATGAAAGTGTGGCCTCGTACCTCGACCAATGATGATGCGGTCTGCGTGGCAACTTGCGAGGCAACAGTCTTGGCTTCGTCTCCTTTCAGGCCGGTTTTCAGGATTTTAACCTTGACCATCTTGTTCTTGTCTAACTGTTTCTCGATTTCCTTCAGTACCTCTTGTGAGGCTCCGTCTTTTCCGATCCACACGGTTGGGTTGGCTTCGCTCAAAGTGTGCTTAACGAAACGTTTCTTGCCAGCTGTCAACTTGCTCATTCAACTTTTCTCCTTTTTTTTCTTTCCAAGCGGTATTCTCATCTGTCCACCGCAGTTTAGGCACGTAATTACTACGTGTGGTTCTCTGCGTTTTTGGATTCGCACACGACAATTGACGCCAGGCAAGATAAACTTTTTACAATGCCGGCAAACTTGGCGCCTGTGTTCCTGTGGCAACCGAATCTTTGCTGCCATGGCAATTTTTCGAGCCAACCCTACGTAGCGTTGTGCCAGAGCAGGGTCTTCTTGGATTGTTTCACGTGCTAGACGGAAAAGCGTTTGAACACGTTGCATGGCTATGCGTCTAGTTTCCGCGTCCATTCCCTTGTGCAATACTCCGATGAAAAGATTATGCATGTCTTCAGTAAGATTAGCCTTTCCACTCATGTTGGTATGCGTGCAAGTCTTTGCTTGTTAGCAAGCTTAATTTCGGTGATTCTCCAATAGTTTGCTTGAGCGCTTATGTCATCAAACAATGAAAAAAAAGCGTTGCCTCCTGGTCAGAGAGCTATTAAGCGGATTTTAAGATGGGGCGTAGATCATCCGGGGATTGTTTCTGAGAACCCGAAGGTTGATTTGGAGAAGTGGGTTTTGACGGTGGATGGTGAGGTTGAGAAGCCGTTGAGGTTGAGTTGGGATGATTTTCTGAAGCTGCCGAAAGTTGAGTCTGTTAGTGATTTTCACTGTGTTGAGGGCTGGAGTGTTTTGGGTTGCAGGTGGGAAGGGGTTAGGTTTAAGGATATTATGAGCTTGGTTAAGCCAAAGGGCGTGGCTAAGTCGGTGACATTTGAGTGTGCTGATGGGTATACGACGTCTCTTACCATAGAGGAGCTTGTGAGTGATGATGTTTTGTTGGCTTACCAGCTTGATGGGAAAGAACTGGAGGAAGGGTTGGGTTGGCCTGTGCGGTTGGTGGTTCCGAGCAAGTATGCGTACAAGAGTGCGTTGTGGGTTACGAGGATAAAGTTTACGGCTGGGAAGGAGCTTGGTTACTGGGAGACGCGAGGGTATAGTGATTCGGCGGATGTTTGGAAGAACGATAGATTTACAACATAAAGGGCTTGTGCCTCTGGTGGTTGTCGGGGTGTGGAAAAGTTTTGTCGGACAAATGGGTTGATGCGTGCGGGAAGTTTTTAACCCCCCTATAAATGGGAGATACACAAGTTCCGTCGAATATCTGTCAATTTGGAGATTTTACGGAACTTCAGTTAGACACTTTTCTTAAGTGAATAGTGGGTTGAGAAAACGATAAGAGACAAAAAGAAACAGCTAGGTTATCTAAAACATTAACACTCTTCCCTATTTTCCACTGAGAGCATTTATGGCAGAAAAACTAATTCTGCTCTTCTGATTCTTTTTTGAATTTCCCTTCTAACATGCCTTTCCCATATTCATATATCCCTATACCGTAGAAGATTAACACTGCAGAGAAAATCGCAAATAACTGAAACCAACTGAGAGGTGGAACGTTCACTTCATACCCTCTTAGCATTTCCTGCAGAAAGAATGACCATAAATTAGCAATAACTCCAAAGAGAATCCCAAATGCAACTCCCGTATAGAACCTTCCCCACTCTTTTTGTTCTTTCTTGACCATTTTGTGTCTTCACTCTTACTCTTTTGTTTTTCTTATGGTTAATGTTTTGCCTTTGATTTCGACTTCTATTCTATCTCCATCCTTTAAAGGGAAATTAGTATCTCTAGCCACTTCAGCAGGAATATACATGAAAAACTTGTCGTATTCTTTCCCTTTTGAAATCGTAGGTCTGTTGAAGAATCTTCCTTTTCCCTTTCGCATGGCTTTAGATTCCCTGTTCGGTATCACAACTTTTCCCTACATGATTATTTCCGACTAACAACAGGCTATACCCTATTGGTATAACAACTTTTATAAAGCCTGCCGCTTATTAATACTTATTGAGGGTTCAAACAATGCCAAAGCGGTTGTTATTATATCGCTGGTTCCAGAAGCCAACAGCGAAAACAACGAAAAGATTAGAGAAGGCATTCAGAAAAGCCTTCAATGCGATTGGCTTGCAAAAATCCTAAAAATCACAGTTCGTGAGAATTAATGGTTAAACACAAGAAACTACGGAAAAAATTGGAAGAAGTCGGATACAAACCCGAAACCGTAGAGAGAATAATCGATTTTTACACCAAAAGGTCTTCTTCTCATGTCTGAGTTTGAACGTCATCATCGCGTTCCAGACTTCAAATTCGTTTGGATTTGTCAAGGTTGTGGTAGAAGTTTCGAAAAGAGAAAAGCGAAATGTCCATGCTGTGATGGCAACATTAAAAAGCAGAGCAAAAAGAAAGATTTTCTGATAGCTGAATCGAAGATTTCGGAGAGAGTGAAAACCCATATGCTAGAACGTACAGAAGAATAAACCCGCGGCTTGTCGAAGACTTTGTATTGTTCATCTGAAATGTGATATCCCCTCAAAAACTGAAATATACGGAAAAGATAGTTAACACAACTTCCACAAAATATCCGTTCGTGGATTCGACAGAAGTTAGTAACACTCTATAAATAGGTTCGATGTTGATTTTGAAGGTTTTATTAGTGGTATTCTCAATAGAAGAAGAATTGTTCGCTGGTCTTGAATCAAGGTCTTACTTTATTAATTCAAGTTTGTGCGCGCTATTGCCTACCCTGTTTGTCGACTGTTCTGAAGATGATGTTTGCGATTAATGCGACCACTATTTCGGCTAGAATCCACTCGAAGAAAGAAAGAATGCCTAGGATAGCGAGGATAGTGAACACTACTATGAGAGCTATGGCTACTAAGCCGACGACTCTTTTGGTCCTTCTTCTCTCTATAGGTTTGGAGTTTTCGGTCGCGCTCATAACGGTCATCTGTTGTGTATAATTGTTATAAAAGGATAACGCGCGACTGTAAGGATGGAGTCCATTGTGGGGAAAAGAGGGATGTCTGTGCGGAGGATTAGGTTTATACCGTCGTTTAAAACTGTCAAATTGCATTAGTGCATCTTATGAAGGGAGAACCTTGAGTGGATGGAGCGAATACCAGACTGCGGAAGAGATGGAACTAAACAGGAAATACGAGTACGCTCCATAGTTTATCCCGTTCATGCGCAAGTGGCTCTGTCCGAACCCAAAGCCTTCCAGTGTAGTTGTAGATGTTGGTTGTGGAAGCGGTTATTTCACGAAAATCATTGCTCGCTGTCTGAAGGAAAAAGGCAGAATAATCGGCGTAGACCCAGACAGAAAATTAATCCAAGAAGCAAAAAAGATATGCAAAACAAAGCATATCTCGAACATCTACTTCAAAGTAGGAAACGTCTGGAAAATCCCGCTCGAAAGCAACTATGCAGACCTCGTTGTCAGCCACATAGTCCTCTCAAACATTCCCCGACAGTTTGACGCCGTCCTAGAGATGAAAAGAGTCGCCAAAATCGGCGGAAGAGTCGCTGTAATCGATCCTGCCAAGGGTGGTGGTCAGTACTTCCCTGACGAGAGGCTGAATGAACTTTATAACAAGTTTCATATAGCGTTCGGAACGGCGATCGACAAAGGATGGCGTCAGAAGCTTGATATGTCCAGCTATATTGAAGATTGGCACTTGAAGATTCCTCAGCTTTTTCTAAAGGCTGGATTAACTGGTATCACCGCGAACGGATACATGTCGACTTTTCTGTTATGCGATACTAGACAGAGCACAAGAGAAATGAAAACATACTTACAAGCCAGACTAAACCTGTGGAAGAAGTTCGAGAAGAGAAACAAAAAATGTGCTCTGTTGGGCGGCATGAAGGAGCAGGAGTTTCAGGAACTGTTTCGAAGATACACGGACTATTTGGAAGACCTTATCGCGAACCCTAGAAAGATAAAGAAAACTCCAGAGGTTCACATGATCTCAAGGATAATCGCATGCGGCATCAAAGCTGCAGATGAAATATAATTCTGTCAAGTAAAGTGTGAACTTTTTTCGGAAAGTGCGAGGGGGTGAGATTCGCACCCACCACCAAATGGAGATATCACCCGCAACTTCTTCTTTTTTCTATTTTTCGACTGGCTTGAAATTCTTTCTTTTCCAGCTTGCAGCTGCAAACATTGTTGTTACTACGAACAGCGCGCGCGTTATATATAAAAAAGGGAGATCTATGGAGCTTTTTCTCCATAGTGTGCAACTATCGTGACGATGTCAAGAATGTCTATCTTTCCGTATGGAGGTGCCACATCAGCTCTCGGGTTCCAGTTTGGTTCTCCTACTGTGGAGCCATATTTTGTTGACGCCAAAACTATGTCTTGGATGTTGACAGTTCTGTCATCGTTTAGATCACCGACTATTGGTGAAGGGCCGCTCATGTCTGTTTGTATCTCTTCTTGGCTTAACGCTCTGTTGTATATCTTGACTTCGTCGATGGTTCCGTTCATCCAATATTCGTATGACCATGGGTAGAAGTTCTTTTTCCCAATCGTGAGCGGCATTCCATTGTCGGTGTTAATGCCGCCAGTCCAAGAGACACTTGCTTCCAAGGTGCCATTAATGTATACCTTCAAAAGTGAACCATCATAAGTCGCCGCCACGTATGTCCACTTGTCTCTAGGCACATACCCTGTAGGGTAGCCCCCTAATCCCATAATGGGCGAATATGCTCCGTCGTTTCCCACTCCGAACTGAACAGCGCCCGAGTCATTACATATCCCAAAATCTAAGCCTGTGCCACCATTTTGGGCATCTTTGCTCAAGATCCTGCGGCCCAATGAGAAGTTTGCTCCAGTCAGTATAAGCACCCACGCTTCAACAGTGACGGCAGAAGTTAAATGCAAGCTAGGGCTGTCCTGAACCAGCACGAAATCATCAACCCCATCAAAATGTAAGGCCTCATCGTACTTCCCTGGCACCCAAACTGGTCCATTAATAAGTTTACCAATGTTGCTGTTACAGCTGACGTCAAATGCATCAGTTCCTGAGCTTTCGTCAAAATTCCAGTACCCAACAAGTCCGTTGACTGCTTTCACCCGGGGAAATAAAACAGGCATTGAACACACCAAGAACGCAGTGATTAGTATCAACGTTGCTATTCTCTTCATACATTCAATCCCCTTAGAAAAACCGTGTCTGCATAGGGTGAATAAAAGCCTTATGTAACTAAATCCCATGTCAGAAAACCACATCTAAGAAACCTATACCAAAACACTCCCTATGGGCAAGCAGTTCAAGCCAACTAGAATCACTGTTAGATCGATCGATTTATGATTGGAGAAAACAACACTAGAAGAAACGGAGGACGCGCGCCCTGATAGATGCAGGGTTCGAATATGTGTGCGACTTCAACTACCACAAGATATTCCGAAAACGTAAACACTGAGCGTCACCATCGCCCGGACAAACCCCCCGGTAATTTCAACATAGTGGTGCGGGGGGTGGGATTCGAACCCACGTAGGCCTTCGCCAGAGGATCTTAAGTCCTCCCCCTTGTCCTAGGCTGCTTATCCGACCCCTTTTGCCTAATTAGACCTGGCTCGGGTACCCTCGCCGTAATCTACAGAAATGGCGGTTCAGACTTAAATCTTGCTTTCTATGAATGATGGTTTTCGTTCTTTTAATCGCATACCATAGAAAAATAGTCTCTTAAATAACTTTGAAGCGAATTCTTGATTATACTAAGGTTTTATATATAACTTGTTCTAAAAACGTGTGCCATCAATTGGGATTTCAGTTCCAATTGAGCAATATAGATGGAGAAGGATAACTATGAAAAAAATCTTGCCAATAGCAATACTGATGCTTTCCTTCACTCTTGTGTTCGTTGCATCGGCAAACGCTTACAAACCAGCCAAAACAGAAAGTACACGCCACTTCACAATCGATCAAGCAGCAATCGAGCGTGCAGCCACACCGCGTTCAGAAACCACTTTTACAGGCACTGTAAGTCGAGGCTACGACAGCACTAAACACTCGTTTACCGTGCCCTCAGGCACAGCCAAGATCACGGCAAAACTGACCATGCCAAGCGGCGCCGATTTTGACCTTTCAATGTGGGACAGCTCAAGTAGAAGAACAGGCGGCTGGACGAGAAGCGACCATTCAGTCAAGACAAACATTCCCAACTCGGTTTACAGTGGCGTATCCACAAAACCAGAATGGGTAAACGTTACTAATCCCACGACGACGGGCACTTGGAATGTCGGATGCTACGCCTACTCAGGCTCAGGAACATACACAATAGTCGTCACGATCACGCCTTCCGCTCCTGACACGACTCCGCCAACCATAACGATTACCTATCCTGCTGATGGAGCCACCGTGACAAGTTCCAGCGTCACAGCCACATGGACAGGCTCGGATAGCGGAAGCGGCATCAGCTACTACGAAACTCGAATAGACAGTGGCTCATGGATTAACAAGGGCACTTCAACTAGCCACACGTACACGGGGTTGGCGAACGGCGCACACGTTGTTGACGTGCGTGCATGGGATGTGGCAGGCAACAGTGCCATGGACTCCAACTCGTTCACAGTCAACGCTGTCGGTGGAACAGTGAGATATGCGGTTATCGTGGGCATCAGCGATTATAAAGCCATCAGCGACTTGTCTTACTGTGATGAAGACGCGACTGACTGGTATAATCACTTGAAGAACACGATGGGCTTCGACGTTCTATACGTATACGGCGATGGCCATACTGCCAACTTTCCAAAGTATGATGGAATCGCCAACGAATACAACGTTAAACAAGCACTTACGAACATGGTCAACATGGCTGATAGTGACGACACGATATGCTTCATTTCATCTGGTCACGGCTCAGGCGACGGCGCAGGCTCATCTTTCCTGTGCATGTGGGACTATGGAAGTGGTGAGAGCGGTCAAGATGGTGCCTTGTACGACACAGAACTGGCAAACATACTGAAGAATGCGGTTGCAGCGAAAATCTTTGTGTTCCTCGACCACTGCTACAGCGGCGGCTTCGGACCTGACCTGATGGCCATGAGCAACAAAGCAAAAGTGTACTTGACCACGACTTGCACTGCAAACGGCTACGGATACGACGATTCCACACACAAGAACGGCGCATGGACTTACTACTTCCTAGAGTACACGTGGATCGGCCACTACAGTGCGGCTCCGCATACTGCGATGGAAACTATATACAGCTATGCTTACTCAGTCTATCCGTACAAAGGCGGCGACGCCCCTCAGCAGTACGACGGGGATTCTTCAAACTCGTTCTACTTGGGCTAGCTTAGCTCTCTGTGCCTTTCAGGGAAAGAATCAAATTCCCTTTTTTCTCCTTTTTCAAGCATCCAAGAGTAACATGATGTTTTATTGAGACGAAAAAGCTGTTTCATCTTCTCCTCAGAAGCACCATGTTAAAATTGCTTGGAGACTTTGCCTTCTCAAGAGGTTTATCCAGTAGCCAAGTGCTTTCAGCTCCTTCCCACCATCCTAGAAACTCGAATTTTCCGTTGAGCGCTATGAGTGCTTTGAATTCTTGTGGAAAAATGAATTTGAGATCCTCCTCACTCTTGAACGTCATTTTTCGTCCGTGATCGTTGACTTCAAGAACCAGAGTCTCAGTGTATAGTTGATTAAGTATATCCTTCCAATGAGTTTTGAAAGTGGTCTTGACTGTGATTCCGTTCCTTTCGCTGTCCCAACTTTGCTCTGGATTGCCTGTCCAGTCAACGGCTTTGTTCTGGATTAAGTACAGTCCTCCTTTTCTCAGAGAACACGCTAGCGAATCTAGGTGGCTTAGGAACTCTTCGTTGAACTTGAACTCGAGAGAGCCCATCATTATGAACGCGAAATCCGCTTTCTGTTCAAGCTTGAAGTTGGACATGTCTGCCTGTACAGTTTGTATTTCCAGTCCTTCTTCCTCTGCCTTTTCAGAAAGATACTTCAGCATTTCAGGAGCCAAGTCCAGTCCTATTGCTTCGTATCCTCTCTTTGCTATCTCTCTTAACTGTAGGCTTGGTCCACAGGCGATGTCAAGAACACGTCTGACCTTTATCTTGCTAAACTTCTTGATTATTGTCTCGAAGGAGTCAATTTGCTTTTTGGCGTCGAAGAAGCTGAATGCAATCTCGTAATACAGAGGATTGACGTAAATGCTCATATCCTAAGATTGGCTTCTTCTGTTCAAATAAGCTTTCTCAAGATTGAATTGAGAATTTACAGCCGCATACATGCACAGACAGGATGACGTACTTCAATACGAGAATAACCGTAAGTCATAAAGATGAACGACTAGAATTAATGAGTGGTGACAGAGGTTGCTTGAGGGAAAGAATGTGAATTTGAGGGTTGTGGAGAAAGAGGATTTGCCGCTGTTTGCGGAATGGGCTAACAAGCCCGAGTTCTTCGGAGAATACAATCCTCTACGGCAGGTATCCAGAGCAGAGATAGAGAAAGATTATGAAAAAAACCCTCATGAACAAACGGGGTTTATTATTGAGAAGAAAGATGGAAGCAAGATTGGTTACATATGCCATTTTGTCCTAACGCATCCTGTAGGAGAAATACTGGAAATAGGCTATTCTTTGGCTCCAAATGAAAGAGGCAAGGGCTACAGCACTGAAGCTGTGGAAATAATGGTGGACTACTTGTTCCTCTCAAAGGACGTGATGCGTGTTCAAGCCTGCACAGATACTAGGAATGTGGCTTCTCAGAAGGTTCTGGAAAAAGCAGGCTTCAAGAAGGAAGGAACGATGCGTAGATACTTTTTTTCCAGAGGAGAAGTGAGAGATGCAAACCTCTACAGCATTTTGAGAGAAGAATGGAAAGAACCAAAGATACTAACAAAAGTCTGATCATATTTCAGACTGTCCGAATTCTCGTTGAAGAAGAAGTCAACTGTTCCATGTAGAACGTTCCAGAAACATTCTATGGGAAATGCCGTAATCCATAAGAACTTGCAGAAGAGTTAGGGATATTATGATATTAATGGCTAAAGTATTCCTGATGAAGCTAGATTCTATTCAGCCAAGCCAGTTGTATATTAGTTCAGGAAAACTGGACATAGTAACTAGGAAATTTCAACAATCTAAACCAGTGTCCATCAAGCCTATTCCAGTGAAGAAACTTGGAGATCAAGTTGTCTTTGTTGATGGTCATACGAGGGCTTTTGCAGCGTTCTTGTTTGGCTTCTCCGAAATTCCAGTGTATTGGGAGGATGAAGAGCTTGATTGGGACGAATACGAAGTGTGCGTTAGATGGTGCAAGGAGGAAGGAATCCACACGATCTCTGACTTGAGGAACAGGGTTGTGTCTCCTGAAGATTACGAGGTTCTGTGGCTTGACAGATGCATGAGAATGCACCAGGATCTAGAAGCAGAGAAGAAAGCACAGAAAGAATCAAAACCTCCTTCAAAGTTTTTCTGAGAGTTTGCTCGCGATTTTATCCAGTTTTTTGAGCATGACTGTTGTCCACAGACATGATATTAGGAATCCAATGAAAATAATGGTGCATCCAGTATCAGTCTCCAAATATGATTTCGGAGGACCGAAAGTCACCCAATACTTGCTTTTTTGGCGAATCAGTTCACATATATGATTGTAATCTTCGCGATACTTACTGTAAGCTTGTAGACTGATGTAGAGTGATATTCCCCACAGTATTGAAAAGAAGAACAGAATTAGTAGGCATGTTTTGAACCATTTCATAGTCTTGACACAAGTACAACAGAATCTTGGTGGGTTTTAGTTCTATGTTTCAGAACACTGTGTTCGAAAACTTGGACAGACATATGCTCATGAAAACCTCGTAAGGGCGTGTAGAAAACTTTGCTTGTCTTAGCCAGTATACTTTCTTTTGTAGACTATTACCGTCAATAGTGTTGCCATCAAGAACAGCGACAGAACGAGGAATGTTGGAAACTCGGGAATGACAAAGCCTTCTAGAGTAAGAGTGATCGCTTGGTTTTCAGTCATGTTCACAATGGCACCGCTAGAATAGGACAAGTACGTGGCGTTGACAGTGTAAGTTCCGACAGGATAGTCGCCAGTGGCGTTTGTCATTTTTTCCATCAATGTCAGCCTCGTCCACCCGTCAACACCAGTTAATGCTTGCTCAACCAAGGTTTCATTCGAGAAGACTGCAGTGACGTTTGCCGACTCAACACCTTGCTCCGGGGCTGGGCTGTCATCAAGAACCTGAACGTCAAGATACCAGTAAACGTAGACTTTTGTGCTGCCGTAGGGCCTTAGCAGCGCATATGTCGTATTTGTCAATGCAACAATTGCCGAATTATAGAGTTCTACAGTGTCGATTATGGAATCATAAGCGTCCACTCTTGCAGTTGGATACATGGTCGTATTCATGTTCGTATGCAGGTGAATCAACTCACATTTCGTTATTGTTACAGTGCTGTCGTCTTGAAAACTGAAACTCCAGTTATTGATCGTAGTCTGGTTGAAGACAACCTCGGGAGCTTTTGTTTGTGGGTTGAAAGCTACGGAACAATCCTCTTGAAAATTCCAGCGATCGAAGAATCCTGGAGAAAGGTTGACTACAGAAGCATTGCCATTATATACGGTTATGGTTATGTATTGCAGAGTCGAATTGGAGACGGTAACCGTGGAAGAATCCCTAGTCTGGAATCCGCTAAAAGTGGAATTCACGAAACTCCCACTAGCCTCTTCTGAGAAGTAGAAGTACACATTCCCAGTCAAGTTTGAAAATGTGGCCGAACTATTATGGCAGAAGCGATTGTCAGTATTGCCAACGATCTCTGTGTTTTCAGCCTGAAGCCGTGGATTACCATTTGCTGGGTCCTGCATGTAAATGCCAGAGCCAGACATTGTGAAGTTTACTACTGCATTTCTTAGAATCAGGGTGGCATTATCCTCAACGTGTATGCTTCCGTTGATTTCGAAATATCCTTCAATAATGGTCACGTTATCGTCATTAAGAATCAAATCCCCTTGATGAATGCCAAGAGAAGCCTTGACTTCTGGAAAACTTCCATAATACAAAAAGGGTAAAGCTAACAACAAAGACGAAAACAGGACTATTAACCATAATCTTCTCATTACACCACACTCATTTCAAGGTTCTGAGTAGCAATTCATCTGCTTTGATTTTATAATTTGTGGAAGTATCTTCGATTGAATAAAGCTATCTCAAAAGGCGAATAACAATGACTAAGCATGAACGTATTAAAGATTTCACTTGTCAGGTACGCAACGTTAAGGGAATGCTGCAAATCGTAAGTAAAAACTTTGCAAGAGCCAGACACTATACAGGCTCAGATATAACAAACAAGAAGCAAGTTTGAACATCACGGGCAAGACACTGAGTATATTGAACAGAAACTTTAGAGAAGCTAATAGTGGTTCTGATATTGACCAGTTTAGTTAGTGTATACGTGACCCAAATCTCTTAAATTCCAGCTTCTTTAATCAAGGTACGAGGGCGTGTAGCTCAGTACGGACAGAGCACCAGCCTCCTAAGTTGGGGGTCGTGGGTTCAAATCCCACCACGCCCGCCATATGCACTTATTTTCCGATCACAGGCGTCTATCGGGTTCCTTGTGCATTGATAGCGTTCTGCATATAGTGTTCGAAGTATTTATCGGAAATAGGGTCTCACAGGCTGTGGGTCTGTACGACCGCAGGGAGATGAAGATAGTTCTACATGTTGGAACAAAGCAGATGCGCCATCTTGCTGCTTCTATTCTCATCACTACTTCTTGAAAGACTCCTGAATGAACCTATTTCCGTCTGAGTCAACAAACTCAGCCGTTCTTCCTCCCCAGAACTGATCCTTAGGTTCCGTGAGAAACTCTACTCCTTTTGCTTTCAGACTTTTGTAGGCTTCATCAACATCATCTGTCCGCAGAAACATCTGGAACTTCTCATTTAACCCGAAGGCAAGTTCCACGCCGCCAACATCAAAGACAACGTAGTTCCCCCACTCACCAGTTTTCTTCAAGCCAAGAACATTCTCGTAAAAGCTCACAGCTTTTTTCATATCTGAAACTGTAAAAGTTATGTGCTGAATTTTACTGATCAAGCAACTCACCTCCACGGTTCTACTAGGAACCGAATCTGTATATATTAGTGATGCCTATTCCTTTCTTGTCGCTTTTTTCACTTCTTTAGACACGACTTCGTAACGAAGCCATACGCGACCATCAGATAGAACCTGTGCCCAGATAAACCTAAGCCGAGCGGGCCATTCATTCGGCTTCAATTCTGGAGACTCGAATAGCGATGGGGTGTCGAAACCTCCAACTATGGCAGGTACAAAAAGGATGTTGATTTCATCGACGAGCCCCTCGCGTAGAAGAGCACCACCTAACTTACCTGGAGATGTGGACACAACACTCGTGACGCCTAATTGAGACTTCATCTTTTCCAGTGCCAATCTGAGATTGACGCGATCATCGCCAGCCACCAAGTATGGTATCTCCTCTTTCTGAAGGTAAGCCAGATATTCCACAGGAGTTTGCTTGGCTACAACCACCATCAAATGCCATCCAGCCCATTCCTCGCTCGGCCACTCTTTGTAAGCCCATCGGATCATTCCTTTACTGTCCACCATCATAAACCAGCCCTTTTGGTTAGACCGTTTAACAACAGATTCTGGCAGGAAATCCCTGCACAACAACTCCGGTTCTCCCGAGAAAGACGGTAATGGCGCGGGTATCTCACCTGCTTTGACTAAGGAACCACTGCCCTCAAGATACGCTTGAGGCTTGTGTTTTGTTCTGAGCCAGTCAGCGATTTCTTCATCTGACCCCGCGATGCTGTTCCATCTCTTATCTCCGAACATGAGTAGAATCCCTGGAGCGATTGTGAGTCTTCCGTCAACGGATGCGCATCCATAAAGGACTACTTTCGGCCTATTCATGACACAAGTTCCTCCTTTGCTTATGGATGATGAAACCATAAGGTATCCGTCGCTATCCTATATAAACTTGATTTGGTTCATGCTATGCTCAACAAACCAAGAGAGATAAGATTCTGGAAAGCAAAAAGAGGAATTACGGGAGATTTCGCCATATGAATGCGAGTGCAAATTCCACCCGCCCGCCAAGTTCTTATGCTCTAACCGCATCTTGATTTGAATCATGAACGCCGATCTTATGGATATAGCTAGACAGTTCATCCAAAATCGTGTCAAGAGCAAAGAAATCGTAGGCATCCTTCTAAGAGGTTCTTCTGTCATCGGAGTACATGATAAATACACGGATTTAGACTTCGATCTAGTCGTTGCAGACGAGTTTCTCAACAGAATGCGACCGACAGCGGACGAAACTCTCATCGAAGGAGTGGAAGTCTGTTGGGGATACAAATCCCCCGAATCCATCGAAGCTGAGCTTCATGACTGGCTGAGAGATACTGATCTCTGGGCATACTCGGTTGCGAAGATAATGTACGACCCCTTGGACAAGCTCAAGACGTTACTGAGTCAACACAAACAGTATCCAGAATCGGTTCGACTTGAAAAACTGTTCAGCTACTTCTACCATGCGACAGCAGCATCACCTTACAACAGTGACAAAGCCATCTGCAGAAATGAATTCTCAACTGCACAACTTTTCTTAGTGAACGCGGCGGAACTCTACACAGCGATCGTTTATCTCATCAACAAAAGTTTCATTCCATACCGCAAATGGAGAATCCATCAGATAGAAAAGCTGTCTTGGAAACCACACAACCTCGTAGAAAGGATAACCAACGTCTTGTTCAGCGAAGGATCACCAACAAGAGAGATACTGCGCGAGAAACAGGAAACCCTCGTGCAGATAATGAATGAGATCAAGCCTAAGCTGATCGAAGAAGGTGTAGCCCCTCAAAAGCTTGGCGATGACCTCTGGCGATACGAACCTCAGTATCTTTCGTCAATATAAAACACGGAGAAAAAAAATATTTTGGAGCCTAATAGAAATTCTTTGCAGAAACCTATAGGGGGGTAGGTCCGTATTGACTGTTTTCCGCGTCAAACGAACATCGAAAACTCGAACAAGCCCATCAAAGAAAACAGAGGTTGTGGACTGGGGGGGATTTGAACCCCCGGCCTCCTGAGTGCAAGTCAGGCATTCATACCAGACTGAACTACCAGCCCGCGATTTTCCAGAGTGTTCTCAACGCCAAGCAATATTTAGGTTTTGTTTCAGAAAAACCCACATGCTTCCAGCGTTTACACTAAAAGATAAAAATATAGAGAAAATGGTTGTTCGGGTAAAGCGATAAGCTTAATCTAGTATCTTCTTCGTGTGTTTCTTTTCTTCGACCAGCATTCTCGGCAGTAAACAGGTCTGCTTGGGTCGGGCTTGAACGGAACTTCACATTCCTTCCCACATTCAGCACAAACTGCCTTATGCATCTCTCTCTCCGCCATACTGATATTTCAACTCCTTTTACGTTTCTGTGCAAAAACTGCTTCTTGCACCGCGTTATCCTACGATGTCTGCACTTATAAACTTGACCTACAAACATGAGAATCTTCCCTAGATTAACATCTAAACATTTCATGGCTTTCTCTAGCAAAACATAGATAACGAGCATTAAAAAAGACCGGAACACGTACTTAGAAAATGGGGGTGGGTAAGGCGGATTATGCGCCTGGGGAGTTTTGTTGTGTTGAGCCGACTGCTGAGCCGCTTGTGTCGAAGAGGTCGATCTTGTACGGGTTTCCGTTGACCCAGTTGACGTTCTGTATTTTTATGACGTGGTTTATGTCGCCTGCGGGTAGTGTGAAGTTGCTGCCTGTTGCGGTGAAGGTTTTGATGACGTTGTTGACTTTAATCTGGCCTATGGTTACGGTCTTGGTTCCGGTGTTCTTCAACGTGATGTTAATGTAGTTGGTTGACTGCCCCGATGTTCCACAAAAGCTTGTAGCGGTTATGGTGATTGAGGATGATCCCATGAAGCCTATCGTTAAGGCGCCCATCCATGCGGCTACGGCGATGCTGACTGCGACAGTCACGGCGATGAGTATGATCGAAGCTACTACAGGGCTTAACGCCTTCCTACTTTTGAAGACTTTCATTCTTACCATCCTGCTGAGAATAATTCACAGACGTAGATTTAAATCTTACGACTTCCGACTCAATATACTCCTCCGAAACCGAACATGAAAACAAGCAAACACAACAATCTTAACGAACATTCGAAAAAAAGGATCGCCAACGCATTCTTAAACCTTCTCTCGTTTCTGTACGTGTTTGGCTTAGCCAAAGTTTTTACCCTGCCTTTTTCAACTCATACATGAACGAACATGTCAACGAATGAGACAGCTAGATTCGTAGTGCAAAAACACGCCGCAACCCACCTACACTATGACTTCAGGCTCGAAATGGACAACGTCCTAAAAAGCTGGGCAGTTCCAAAAGAACCCCCAACCGAAACTGGTGTAAAAAGACTCGCCGTTCAAGTTGAAGACCATCAAGTCAGCTACATAAGTTTCGAAGGAACGATTCCTGAAGGAGAATACGGCGCAGGAAAAGTCGAAATCTGGGACAAGGGCACCTACGTGCTTAAGCACAGAAGCCAAGACAAGTTCATGTTTACTTTGCAGGGCGAAAAGTTACGTGGCGACTACACTTTGCTGAGGTTTAAAGAAGACAAGAATTGGCTTTTCTTCAAGAACAAAGGAAGCAAATGAAAACGCTTTAGTGTTGCAACCATTTGTAAATCAACCTTTGAAGGAGAAAAAAGCAACAGTGAACACGCCAAAACCTCCTGCTAGAAAAGGTATTTTTCTAAACCTAAGCCTATTCCAGTTTCTCTCCTTCGTCCGAAGGGGCGTGTTCTACACTTTCATGATAAACTACCTTTTCAACCTCATGCACACCGTAACATACACTGCGTTGCTTGGCACACTCGACATGGTAGCCTCAGCTTTAGGTCAAAACCTGCTTTGGGGAAGATTATCCGATCGTTACAAGATTAGAACCAAACTGATAGTCGCGGGCGAATCAATCGCCGCAGTGACATACCTAATAGTCTTCTTTATCCACAGATCGCTACTGAACTTGCAGGCGGATTTTGCGGCTGGGATGTCGCTCATCGTTGGGCTTTCGATCCTCGAATTCTTCTGGTCAATGTCAGACGTAGGTTGGGCTGCACTATTGGCAGACGTGACGACAAGCAGAACACGCGGCAGCATCGTTGGCTCTCTTAACTTTATTGCCTCACTGGGCAGAATGATAGGAATAAACTTTGCAGGCATCCTGTACCAAGGCGGCGAAGGCTTCCGCCAAGGAACCATTTTCTACGTCGTCATAACAATGCTAATCACCAGCACCATACTCATGTGGATAACCTCTAAATCCACAGAAAAGTCATATGAAAAAACTGAAAGAACCCAAACAGAAGACACTGTTGAGAAATCAACTGCAAACTATGACTCGAAAACTTACATGTGGTTTCTTGCGTCACTAATCATAATCGTGATTGGAGCCGCTTGCATAAGCCAAGTATTCCTACTTTTCATTAAACTTCCAGAAGGACTAAACGCAAGCGACCCCGAAGAAAGCCTAATTCTGACGGCTTGGACACTTGGTGGAATGCTAGCAAGTTTATCATGTGGGCATTTAGCAGACAGGATTGGAAGAGTTAAAGTTATTACCATCGGGCTGACGCTGGCGATTCTTACGCCCCTCTTCTATGGTTTAGCAACTAATGTTCCTGCGTTATCCTTGTTCTATGGATTGAACGGCGTCTCCTTCTGGACTATTCAGACGGTAGGGTTCACTTTCGCGGGCGACATCATACCACAAGACAGGAGAGGAAGACTGTTCAGCGTGTACAACACAGTGATGGCATTAAGCTGGGGTCCAGCGGGGCTTCTTATCGGCGGTCCACTCGCCGACTTTCAAACCAAAGTGCTCGGTCTTGCTCCACACAACGCATATATCAACACTTTCTACGCATCAACAGTTATAGTGGCTCTAGGCACAACATTATTCATCACTAAAGTGGCACGGCGAAAAACGAAAACCGCTTAAACCTGTAAGATAAACTTACATCAAAATAAGAAGAGGCTTCAAGTATGCTTGAATTTAAAACAGTAAAAATCGAACCACCAAAAGACTGCAGCATGATTCTCGGCATGGCACATTTCATAAAAACCGTCGAAGACCTTCACGAGGCGTTGGTTAACGCAGTCCCCAACATCAAGTTTGGAATAGGCTTCTGCGAAAGCTCAGGACCCTGTCTAGTACGGCACGAAGGAAATGACGATGAGTTGAGGCAGCTTGCGGCTGAAAAAGCCTTTGAGATTGCAGCCGGTCACAGCTTCATAATCTTCATGAGAAACGCTTATCCGATCAACGTTTTGGATAAAATCAAGCAAGTAGCCGAAGTATGCATGGTTCATGCTGCCACCGCTAATCAGCTGGAAGTGATTATCGCAGAAACCGCTCAGGGCAGAGGAATCCTCGGCGTAGTCGACGGGTTAAAAAGCAGAGGCATAGAAACAGAAAAAGACGCTAAGGAAAGAAGAGAGTTTCTGCGGAAAATAGGATACAAGCTTGGCTAAAAAATCGCGGCAGGGCAGAATTGCCCTCCCTTGTCACTGTTTCGGCGAGTGAACGCTGCTCGAGGAGTGACAATAGCCTTTTCTAGTCTCTGCTTTATCTGCGTGCCAATATTTCTTCTTGGACTTCAAAAGGGATGTTCTCTTTCAATCTTTCAGCAGCATAAGCAACCAAATTCTTGAATTGTTTTGCTGTTAGAATGTTGCGTGCCCTTGACAAAATTTCAAGGCAAGTTTCCTTAAAAACAAGGTCGGCAGAACCATTTTTTGCGTCGTCGATCAATTCTTTGCAAGTTTGAAGGATTTGTTCGTTCAAGGCAATTCACCCTGCAATAAATAGCTCATCATAAAAGCATTAAAACACTTATGAATCATAAAACAATATTACAAATCACTCTGGACAAAGCTTGGTGAAAGCCTTTTGAACAAAAACATACGCTTAAGGCGTCTTTTATGAATCTAGAAGCAAACTTGCGTGCCATCGAAGAAAGAAGGAGACAAATGCAGGAACAAGAACAAAAACTGAGAGCAAACATGAGCAGAATCAAACACAAAGTGGCAGTAATAAGCGGCAAAGGCGGCGTGGGCAAAAGCACCATAACTGTCAACCTCGCAGTCGCTCTCGCGACACACGGACACGCAAACCGCGTAGGCATTCTGGACGCAGACATACACGGACCTAGCGTGCCCAAAATATTAGGATTAACAGGACAAAAGCTTCAAGCAAGTTCAGCAGGCGTTTTTCCTGCCTTAAGCTCACTAGGAATCAAAGTCGTGTCGATGGATCTTCTCTTGCCTGATGAAAATGCCCCCGTTGTATGGCGAGGACCGCTGAAAATGATTGCGATACGCCAGTTTCTGTCAGACGTTGCTTGGGGAGAGTTGGATATTCTGCTCATTGACTTGCCTCCGGGTACAGGTGATGAACCTTTAAGCGTGGCTCAGCTTTTGCCTGAGATGGATGGCGTTGTAATTGTCACTATCCCTTCTGAAGTTTCACAAACCGTAGTTAAGAAGGCAGTGTCTTTTGCAAAAAGACTGCAGATGCCCATAATAGGCGTAGTAGAAAACATGAGCGGTTTTATCTGCCCGAATTGCGGAGCTAGAAGCGACATATTCCAATCTGGCGGCGGAAAAAAAATAGCGGAAGAACTAGCTTTACCCTTCTTAGGCAGCATACCCATAGATCAAAAGATAAGTGAAGACTCCGACAAAGGATCACCCTTCATAATTGAGCACGCTGGTTCTCCTGCATCAAAAGCTTTCATGGAAATCGTCAACAAGATTGAAGCTTTCCTAAAAAGCAAAGGCCAAAATAAACCTAAAGGTTAAGGTTTGCGTATGAGCCAGCAAGGCAAGCTAAATTTTATCGGAGTTGTTGAAAGAGCAGGAAAGCAAGAAGCTACTGTACAAGTTTTCCCAGAATTCTGCTTTGGTCTCAAAGGCTTAGAAGCTTTCTCTCATATTATTATCTTGTACTGGATTCATCTACGTGACAACGAAAGAGAAAGGAAAACTTTGCTCGTTTTTCCTAGAAAACGTAAGGTAAAAGTGCAAACAGGCGTGTTTGCTTGCAGAAGCCCATCCCGTCCCAACCTGATTGGTTTATGTGCAGTGAAGCTTCTAAGAATCGAAGGTTGCAGGCTTACTGTTGAGGGGCTTGATGCTTTGAAGGGTTCGCCTATTGTTGACATCAAGCCATACATTCCAAGGACAGACTCGATTCCCAAAGCACGCGTTCCTTAATATGCACAAAATGACCCGTCATCATAGTAAGTGTTTCTCGATTTCGCTTCGCGAGTTTTGTCGTTTCTGAATTCCAATTCATAATCTAAACCCGAACTTCATAACCTCTTTATACATTCCACTATAGAGTTTCTAAAACCTAAGAAATCCCCCTTATTCCTCGAGGAATGTCAATGACGAACAGTGGCTTCGAAAAATGTCTACTAGAAGCAGTGGATGAAGGTTTGTCTTCGCTAGGCGAATCCTCGAAACAATCCATATACTACCATCTGAACAATAGTTACAACATCAAAAAACAGGAAATTCCTGCCAAGGTTGAAGCTTTCATTGACGCTCTTGAGAAGATTTTTGGATTAGGTGCTAATTTTATCGAGACTCTTATAATGAAACGGCTTATGGAAAAAATTGAGCTAAACTCAGAACGTCAAGTTTCCAAGGAATTGACGCTTGCTGAATATGTAAACTTGGCAAAGCGAATTTTTCTCAAAGAAAGAGACGCCGATAGAATAGGAGTGGAGATTGTTCAATGCGACCAACTAGAAAACGAAAGCTGAACGGAATGATAAGAGAAACGTCTCTTTCCAACGCTTTCCAGTCTCTATTTGAAAACGCAGGAGACGCCATTTTTATCTTGGACCGCCATGGAAAAGTCGTGGCTGTCAATCGAAAGGCAGAAGAACTTAGTGGGGTAGGAAGAGAGTATTTCGTTGGAAAGTCCTTCAGGAATATCGTGCCCGCTGGTGTGCTGCCTCAAGCGAAAAGAAGTTTCGAAACGTTGATTAAAGGGAAGCCTGCGACAATCCAAACCAAACTTAAAGAAGCAAAGAAGACTTTTCTGGTTGAAACCACGTTAATGCCGTGCGTTGTCAAGGGGAAAACCATCGCAATTCTCGGCATCTTACGTGACATAACTAAGCAGAAACAGATGGAAAAAACGCTCCGAGAAAGTGAAGAACAATATCGCAGTCTCATCGAGACTTTACCAGAGGCCATCTATACAATCTCAAAAGACGGTATCTTCACGTCGTTGAACCCAACATTTGAAAAAACAACAGGTTGGTCATGTGAAGAATGGATTGGCAAATCCTTTGTACCAATTGTTCACCCAGATGATTTGCCTCTTGCCATAGAAACATTTCAAAAAAGCCTAAAGGGTCAGATAAGTCCGCCCTATGAACTGCGCATCCTTTTGAAGTCTGGCAAGTGGGCTGTGGGAGAGTTTACAAGCAGGCCTTACATTAAAGACGGAAAGATTATAGGAGAATTCGGGATTGTTAGGGACATAACGGAGCGTAAGAAGGCAGAAGAGGCGCTAAGGTCTTCAGAGACCAGATTCAGAAATCTTTTCGAGAACGTACCCGTTGGCGTCTATCAAAGCACTCCTGAAGGCAAGGTTCTTGCTGCCAACCCAACGCTTGTTCGCATGTTAGGCTATTCTTCGCTAGAAGAGCTTCAGGCTGTTAACATTGCACGGAACATCTACGTGAAACCTAAAGAAAGAAGAGCGTGGATGCAGAAACTGAACAAAAATGGACAGGCGTACAATGCAGAGCTTACTTTGAGGCGAAAGAATAGTCAAAAGCTGATTGTACTCGAGAATTCTCATGCAGTGCGTAATGAAAAAGGAGAAGTGATGTGCTATGAGGGGACACTCACCGACATTACTGAGAGAAAAATACTGGAGGAGAGCCTTTCCGCATTAAACTTTTATGGCGGAAAACTCAACGCCGCTCAGAGCCTGCAACGGGTTTATGATTTGACTCTGGACGCTTTAAGTCGGACATTAGGTTTTGAAAATGCATCGTTTCTGCGAATAGTAGGGAACAATCTGAACGTCGTGTGTAGACGTGGTCGTCCTCAACGTTTGTCTGAGTTGGATTTAAGTGGAAAGAAGGGAATAACGGTAAAAGCAGCAAACACGCGAAAGCCTATGCTTGTTGTTGATGTGAAGAAAAACAGAGATTATATTAAAGGAACGCTTGGGGTTCGCTCGGAACTTGCAGTACCAGTAATCATAGAAGACAGGGTTCTAGGCGTTATAGATGTGGAAAGCAAAAAGCTTTGCGCGTTCAATGAAAGAGACCTCACGTTAGTTCAGACTTTGGCTTCGCACGCAGCCACTGCCATTAGCAACGTAGAAAAGCGCGAAGAAAACGAGAAACGCTCTGCACAATTAGCTCTGTTGATGAAGAGTTCTGCCGATATCATTCATTCCATGAATCTGACCCAACAACTCGAGAAAATTGCTGGAGCAATTCGAGAACTTGGATGGCAAAGAGTAGTCATACGCGCCGTTAGAGACGGAAACATGGAGTTGCAGAGACGTGAAGACTTGGTGACTGCTGGTCTGACAGGCGAAGAGGAAGAATTTCTATGGAACAACCGGACGCCAGGACAAGTTTGGCGTGAACGTTTTGGACCAGAATTCGAACGCTTCAAAATTGGTGAATTCTATCATCTTCCATGGAGCGATCCATGGGTTAGGAAAAGGTTTTCCGAAGGTACCATTTCGAGCAGATTGACACAGAAAGACATGATCGACTGGGATCCTGACGACTTGCTTTATGCTCCGCTGAGGTTGGCTGATAAGCGTACCGTGGGTATATTAAGCATCGATGATCCGCGGGATGGAAGGCGTCCTACTAAGGAGTCCTTGGCGCCTCTTGAATTGTTTATTCATCAAGCTGCAGTAGCCATAGAAAAAGCACAGTTGTTTGAACAATTAAAGAACGCCAAAGACCAGATCAAGGAATATGCTAACAGGCTTGAGCTGAAGGTGGAAGAGAGAACAAGGGATTTGAGAAGAAGTGAAGGAAAACTGCGAAGCATCTTTGTTTCTTCTCCAGACGCGATTACAGTTACTGATTTGAATGGGAACGTGACAGAGTGTAATCAGGCGACATTGAACCTGCATGGGTATTCATCAAAAAGCGAAGTGATCGGCATGAACGCTTTTGCGTTTATAGCCAAAAAAGACCATGAAAGAGCATTGGAAAACATGAAAAGGACCTTGCAATGTGGTTCGATAAAGAACGTAGAATATACTTTCTTGACTAAGGATGGGCGCGAGTTCCCCGCTGAGCTTTCTGCGAGCGTGATTAAGGATTCCTCTGGAAATCCTACGGGTTTGGTGGCTATGACGAAGGATATCACGGCTCGTAAAGAAGCGGAAAAAGCATTGCGTGAGTCTCAGCAGAAACTTGTCAAGTCTGAAAGGTTGGCTGCGGTTGGTGAGGTGGCTGCGATGGTTGGTCATGACTTGCGCAACCCGTTAACTGGCATCGTTGGCGCTACATACTACTTGAAGATGAAGTTAGATTCAAAAATGGACAGTAAGCAAAAAGAGATGCTTGAACTCATCGAGAAGAACATAGAATATTCGAACAAGATTGTAAATGATTTGTTAGATTATTCAAAAGACATGGCACCAGAGTTAACTCAAACTACTCCTAGAGCCATAATGAAAGAAGCGTTATCTATGGTTAAGATTCCTGACAATGTCACAATATCGGATCAAACTATAGGACGTTTGAGAATAAATGTTGATGTTGAAAAAATGAAGAGAGTCTTCGTGAACATGATCAAGAACTCGATTGATGCAATGCCCAAAGGCGGACGGCTGACGATAAAAGACAGAAGAATCCTCGATAAGTGGGAAGTTGTTTTTGCTGACACTGGAGTTGGCATGACGAAGAATGTTTTGGAAAGAATCTGGTCACCACTGTTTACAACTAAGGCAAAGGGGATGGGGTTGGGTTTGGCGATTTGCAAACGCATCGTAGAATCTCATGGAGGCAAAATCTGTGTAGAAAGCACGGTTGGTAAAGGGACCACGTTTACTGTTACTGTGCCAATCAAACCAAAAGTAAAAGGAGGTGAAAAGATATGGGTGAACGTGCCCGAATCCTTGTTGTCGACGACGACGAAAGCATAAGAAAAACCATCTCAACCATACTGGAAGAAAAAGGATACGTAGTTGACACTGCGGAAAACGGGAAAGAAGCCATTGAAAAAACCAATGCCAAGTTCTACAATTTGGCTCTGATAGACATCAGGCTTCCAGACATGGAAGGAACTGAGCTTCTAATAGAAATGAGAGAAACCACGCCCCGAATGGTAAAGATAATAGTCACAGGTTTTCCATCCTTGCAGAACGCTATGGAAGCCGTGAACAAAAGCGCCGACGCCTACTTGATTAAGCCAGTAAAGATAGAAGAATTGCTCAGCACGATTCAAGAACATTTAGAACTACAAGAAGAAGCCAAAAGATACAACGAAGAAAGAATCACGGAATTCATTGAAACACGCATGAAAGAACTGGAAGTGCCTATGGCAACATCAAACAAGAAAAAAAGATAGGCTTCCCTCATTTATGCTTCTCATTTTGAAAACGTTTATGGACAATTGAAAGCTGATTTTTGGATATAAATGGCATTAGAGACTCTAATATCTTTATTCCGCCAAACTTGCGCAAGTGAGATTCATATACAAAGAAAAAGGAGTAGTTGTCGCTAGGACCAGTTTAGTCGTCATAGTTTCTGTTCTTGATGCTATACTCTGTTTATTGCCTGCTAATCGGTCTTGACGTGGAAGTATAACTCTTCAGAAACATGTCATAAATCGTAATATAGGTTAAATGCTTTTAAGGGAATAGAACTATAATCAAAGTAAAAAAGAGGTTGAATGAACGATGGTTAAGGGTGGAGACGAGGAGAAGGTTAAACACATTCTGACGGACCCGAAATATGCGTCTATCAAAGCTATGCTTGAGAAGGACCACGCTATAGACTGTCTCATGCTGCTTCATATGGGCAGGGGGAAATGGAAAGAAGCTAAGGAATTCATGCGTGCAAACGGCTTGACGCTGAGCGATGGAACTTTCAGGGCTCGAATGATCGAGATCGAAGAACTAGGCTTGGCTAAGGGTGAACGTATTGACCCGCTGAAGAAGTACTACGTGAAGACGGCGTCTGGCGAGAAAATTGCCAAGCTTTTGCTCGAGTTTTTCGACAAGCTGAACCCCTAGGCGTACAGGCATAGCTTTTTTCTTGTTGTACAGTTTTCTCTTTTTGTGTTTGATTAGTTGTTTGACTTCTTATTTTGTTTGGTTTTGTGTAGTTTTGTTTTACAAATACCAAATATGGTGTATTAAGTCGTAAGATTTAAATGTGTTGTTTCTACTAACATAACCAATTAACCCTAAAAGGAGGGATAAAAAAAGAAATGAAAATCTTGAAGAGCAAGAAAGCCCTAAGCCCTGTAGTAGCTTCGATCATACTCATCGCCGTGACTGTCGCAGTCAGCATCGCCGTAGCCGCATGGATGGGCGCGTTAACGATAGGCTTCATGGGATCATCCTCAATCACCATAACAGGCACCGACTTTTATCCCACAGGCGGATCAGGCCAAACAACAAACTACATTAACATTACCTTGAAGAATACAGGAACAAAGAGCGTGACGATTGGTCAGATTAAAGTTAACAACGTCATCAAAACCTTCACCGCAACAGGCAGCAACTTCACGCTACCAGCAGGCGACATAAACCACGTCATAAAAATACAGAACGTCAACTGGGTCAACGGAAACCCGTACAAGATCGACCTCTTCGACACAAGCGGCTCAGCAGTCGGCTCAACACAACAAAACTCCCCAGGCACATAAATTTCCTGTAAATCTGTTTGAGAATGGGGGTAGGGTAAAATAAACTCTCAATTTCCCTCTCTTGTTTCCTACTGAAGGTGAAAACACATGGTCGTTGAAATAAAAGAATACGGTTCAGCAGAAGAAATAGCCGAAACCCTCGACAAGGAAATAGGCGATACAAAAAGCACGCTAGGCGAATACCTGCGCAAACTAGATGACATCCGAGCCTTGGCTGAAAAGTCGAAGAAAATCCGTGAAGTCGTCATGAAGCTCGCAGGCAAGAAAGCTGCAACTGAAAGCCTAGGAGAAATCTCCGTAGGCAGCCTAAACATAATACTAGACGCTAACCCGTTCCATGAACTAACAGCCATCGAAGAAGTCGTGCGAAGCCACCAAGAAAGACTACTGGTCTTGCAAAAAGCTCGAGAGGCGCTCAAATGGTTGGATCAACTCGGAGACACTGAAGGACTCAAGTACCTCGTAGTAGAACACGATGGCGTACCAGAACGCATACTCTTCAAAATATCCTAGTAGACTGTTGTATGGAAGTGAGAAGGCATGAACGATGAAGTCTACGCTTTTGCCCTAAGAAACACGCTAGCCGAAATTCAAAACATATGCCCCGATATTAAAAACGCTTTTATCTTCAAAGAAGACGGCGAAGTAGTCGCAGGAGATGCGAACACTCCTGAAAAAACCATCGTACAAGTCGTAGACGCCTTTGAAGGCGTTTTCGAAAAAGCTGATTCTATAAACGGCGTTGAAGCCATAGTTCTTGAAGGCAGTAAAGGCAAGCTGATCGTTTCCTGCATAAACGACTTTTACCTCGTCACAGTTGCGTCAGAAAAAGCCGACATGAAATACGTGAACACCGTAACTCGCGTACTGATTCCAACCGTTCTCAAATTGGCAGAGAGCTTCAACCCTACCTCCCTCAAAAACAGCCTGCCCAAACCAGAGATAGAGCCTAGAACCCCAGCTTTCAGAGCCACAGAAACCGAAGAACCAGAAGAAAAAGAAACCGAAAAGCCGCTTATAAAAGAGCCGTTAGAACCTTTCAGTCCCGAACTTAGACCTGAACCCTCTCTGCCTGAGCCTCCTGTAAACCAACTTATCGTAGAAAATCTAGGAGGTTTACTTGTGCCTTCTGACACCGTGCGTATCGATAACGAAACTTTGACGCAATGGGCTGAACTCTACGAGGGCAGAAAGATAGAAGAAGTCGAGATTCAAACCTTTGACGGCAAAGTAACCCAGTGCAAAATCAAGCCGATAAAAGAATCCAAGTTCGAAGGAAAGGGAATAGTGCAGATGCCTGAAAAAGTGCAACTGACCTTAGAAATCAGAAAAGGCGAGCTTGTAAGGGTCAAGCCGATAGTTGAGTGATGGAGGTTTCATGGTTATGAGTAAAAAAGAAAGAAAGAAAGGTGTTCAGGAAGCCATCATCAGTGTCGCTGAAACCGTGACTGTAGAGCATACTACCTCTGCAAACAGTTTACGTACAAGTCTCGACGAAATCAAAACTTTCGAGGGGGTCATAGGTTACATCCTCAGAAACACTACCTCGGCGGCGATCGATCTTAAAGATCCATCGAAGATAGTCGACTATGCCATTCTTTCCTCTTCTGCACTTGACGCAATCAAACAGCTTGCAGAGCTTTTCGATCTGGGCAACGCCAAAGGAATTATTGTTGAAGGCAAAGATGTTAAGATGGTTTCTGTGATCGCTGATGAGAATAAGATCAGTGTTTTTATGGAAAAGAACGCTGATTTTGAGAGAATCCTGAAAAAATTACATGTCGCTTAGGGCAGATTCACGGCGTCCTTCATTTTTCTTCTTTGCAACCATTCATTTTTATGTAAATACTTAGTTTCAGAATCTTTAAATTACTGTTTTTGTTATTGTTATAGGGGAGAAGGGGGACCTAAGCGGTCCTTTGTTAAGTTAAAAGGTGGGCTCGTTTGGTTCAGATTAAAAGACGTGTTAGCAACAACCATAGAGGACACCTAGATATTATCGCCGACATCCTGAAGGCTTCTGGCGGGGGCGTTAAAAAGACTTACTTGATGTACCGCTGCAATCTAAGCTTCAGGCAGTTGAAGCAGTACTCAGATTTTTTAACGAGAAAAGGGCTCTTATGCGTGATTTCTGAAATGGATGAATCGCCCCATGGTCTGTTCGAGGTGACAGACAAGGGCAAGCAATTCCTGAAAGTCTACAAAAGTTTGATGTCTCTCATGAACTAGCTTTTTGGGCTAGGAATTTTCGTGCAGCTTCTTCGATCTTTATTGCTTTTTTCGTTTTCCCTAGCGTTACGAAATTGTACTCTTTCAGGAAGCCTATGATCTTCTGAACCTGTCTTTCTCTTAATTTCATTTTTTCTTTTATTTCGTTTATCTCGTGCCATTGTCCATCGTTGAGCAAATCAAGGAGTTCGGTGATCTTTGATGCCGTTGATGCGTCCCCCAGCAAATGCTATTTGTCTATGTGGCTTCTGTTTAAATGCTTTCTGAGGTTGACTTCTGGTGTTATTTTTTAGAGGTATTTTCTAGAAGATTATACACGGCTAAATCTTCCAAACCTTGCATCGCTTTCCCAGCATTGTACTCGTTCTCTTAAGTAACGCAAGTTTTGGACGCCTTTGACAGATTAACGCGTTACAGATGTGATTTCATGCGAGCACCTCCTTTTTCAGCAAAGTCTTTATCGAAAAAAGCAACATTAGAAGTTGGAGAATGTGGCAATGAAGCATAGAGTCGACTGGACACAAGTTCTTATTCAATGCAAGAACAATGTCCAAAAACAGATAACTCCACTTTTGAGAACACTAAAGCAGCCACAGCCAAACTTGGGAGTGGGAGCAGGAGGCGACCCGATTAAGCAAGTTGACTTAGCCGCAGAAAACGCCATCATAAACACACTACGACAGCATGAGCTTTCTTTTACATTGGTAAGCGAGGAATCTGGCATAGAAGAACACGGCGATGCTCCGAATGAATGCTACGTCACAACCGACCCCATAGACGGCACCACGAACCTCGTTAGAGGAATACCCTTTAACGCTACTTCGATCGCCATATCCACAGAACAAACCCTGAACACCGTGCATGCGGCGTTAGTTGCAGACTTGGCTCACAGTGCAATTTACGTTGCTCAAAAAGGAAAAGGCGCGTACTGTAATGGCAAAAGAATAGCTCCTTCAACACTTGAATCTTTGGAAGACGCTGTGATAGGGTTGGATTTAAACACGTATAAAGTTCAGGAAATAGCTCCGCGACTGACAAGTCTCATCGAAAGAACAAAGCACATACGACATTTTGGCGCAAATGCTTTGGAGCTTTGCTATGTAGCTGATGGCACGACAGATGCTTTCATAGACTTGCGCGGAAAACTTCGCGCTACAGACATAGCTGCGGCATGGTTAATACTGGAGGAGGCAGACGCAAGAATGACAACTCCAACAAACGATCTTCTAAACGTTACGCTAAGCCCCAAGCAACGCGTCTCTTTCATAGCTTCTGGAAACCTGCAAATCCACAGAAAAATACTTGACTTGATAAAAGCTGAAAAGGAAACATGATGATAACGCCAATCTTGTCTCATCCTGCGGCGTTGATGAAGACGCAGCAAACACGAACTCTAGTGGTTGCTGATCTGCATATAGGTTGGGAAATGGCGCTTGTACAAAAAGGTATACACGTACCCATGCAAACATCAAAGCTACTCAAAAACCTGATCGATCTTATCTTAAAACATAAACCAGACAGGTTGTTAATCTTGGGAGACGTAAAACACACTGTCGCAACTGCTGAAATGGGCGAGTGGCGTGATGTACCTGATTTTTTCACTGAATTAAGAAAGCACGTAAAAGACATAAGTATACTTCGCGGCAACCATGATGGAAACCTTGAGCCACTCCTACCTGAAAATGTGGCACTTTTGCCGGCTAGCGGCGTAGCATTTGGTGACGTTGGCTTTTTCCATGGGCATCAATGGCCGTCTCCAACCTTGTTGGCTTGCAAAACGTTGGTAATGGGACACGTTCATCCCATTATAGCTTTCCGTGATTTGGCAGGCTTCAGAATCTCTCGGCAGGTTTGGGTAAAGGCAAAATGTAATAGAACCTATTTGGCGAAAGTGTTGCTGCAAAAACACCATGTAAAAATCGAGAATAACCCTACGGCAACATTAAAAGAACATTTCAACATCAAACCGAAAACTGTGCAGCTTTTCATAATGCCCTCTTTCAACGAATTCTTGGGAGGCAGACCTTTGAATGAGAGTAGATTAAGAAAGAGTTCTAAAAGCGAAAGTATTATAGGACCAGTTCTTCGTTCTGAGGCTGTTGACTTAGCCGGCGCAGAAACCTATCTTCTTGATGGAACTTTTCTCGGAACGTTAAGCCAACTGAAAATCTAACATTGGCAGCTTCGTAGCATAAAGTTTATAGACCAATAAGGTTCTTCACGTATTTTGGGTGAAAAAATGTCGAATGATGATGATTCTCCAGAATGGTTCCGCAAGAAACGCTATCCGTTTTTCAAAGACTGGGGCTTCGATGACATGGACAAGATTTTTGGTGAGATGGAAAAGATGATGGAAGAAGAATTCAAGAATTTTGCTGCGCGCATCCCCAAAGACTACGTCAGAGAACGCAAGTTGCCTGATGGTAGAGTTGAACGTGAACTCGGTCCATTCGTGTATGGATACAGCGTGAAAATAGGCCCCGACGGAAAACCAGAGATAAACGAGTTTGGAAACGTTAAACAAAGCCGCTTGGGACCGCCTGAAGTGAAGGAAGAACGTGAACCGCTAGTAGACATAATTGAAACCAACGGCGAAATACGCATCGTGGCAGAACTACCTGGCGTGGAGAAGGAAGACATAAAACTGAATGGAACAGAAGATGCGATAACAATAACCGTGGATAAGCCCCAGCGCAAATACTACAAAGAAGCCAAACTTCCTACAAAAGTGAACGTGAAAGAAGCCAAAACGTCGTACAAAAACGGAGTTTTAGAGATTATACTTCCGAAACTCAAAAATGCAAAAAAGCCGAAGGGTGAACCGATAAACATAGAGTAGCCTTTCAGCATTTTTCCTTTCTCTTAAGGCTTCTTTTGGAAGACAGTTTGTGCGTTTATGGATGAACTCTCGGAAATCGACGTACTAAACACCGTATGCAAAGAGGCAAAAACAGACGGTAAACTAACGGGCAAAAACTTGACTAGACTCTACGAAGTTTTCGGTCAACGTTTCACTAGAGCTTTTGAAGCTCTAAAAGAGGGTCGAGTGAAAAAATACGTTTTCAAGCCTAGTGGCAGAACAGTTTGGATTGTTGTGGGCAAGGAGCGCGATTATCTTCTGATGCCCGAAGCTGAATTCTGCACTTGTGACGATTTTTACTTTCGAGTCTTAGACAAGAAGGTTCACCTATGTTACCACCTGATTGCTCAAAAGCTAGCTAAAATTTTAGATTGGTACGAACTTGTGGAGGAACATGATGAGCTTTTTGATTCACTCATGAGTGAGTGGAAAAAAGCGACTGTTTAAATATTTCAACTGGAAAATATGATGAGTAAATAAGGAGATGATTACTCATGGACATAGCATCATACTTCACACTCCTCCAGTACATTCTCATGAGTTCAACGCTTGTAGTACTCATTCTAGTATTTCTTTACTCGTTTTTTGGCAAAGAAGAAGAAACGAGCTGAAAGCATCTGGAAGCATTTGCCACTTCTTTTGATTATAGTATTTTTGCGTGTTTGAAAAGCAACGCTTAATTATCAACGGCCCATTCTCTTACAGAAACAAAGTTAGAAATGGGAGAGAAAAACGAGTGAACATGATTATTTTTGGTGCGCCAGGCTCAGGGAAGGGCACTTATGCTTCTCGGTTGCAGTCGAAGCTCGATGTTGACGTGGTTGCTATGGGGGATATTTTCCGAGAAATATTGAAGGAAGAGACGCCGTTGGGTAGGAAGGTTAAGGGGTACGTGGAGAAAGGGTTGTTGGTTCCTGACGATGTTGTGGTTGATGTGTTGAAACAGCGTTTGGCGAAGGTTCCACGTGGCAAAGGGTTTATTCTTGATGGGTACCCGAGGACTGTTGAGCAGGCAGAAGCTTTGGAGAAGATTGTTAAGATAGATGTTATTGTTCAGTTGTTGGTGCCTGAATGGATTATCGTTGAGCGTTTGTCGACGCGTAGGATTTGTAAGAACTGCGGTGAGGTCTACAATGTACGTTATTTGAAGCCTAAGGTGGACATGGTTTGCGACAAATGTGGTGGTCCTCTGTACCAGCGTTCTGATGACACTGCCGAGGTTATAAAAGATCGGATTAAAGTTTATGAGCGTCAAACTCAGCCGCTCTTGCAGTATTTTGAGGAAAGACGGGTTCCTTTCGTGAAGTTTGAATGTGATAAGTTGGAAATGCCGCCTGAAGTGGGAGTAGAAGAAATTCTGAAAGGTTTAAAACGCTTGAAACTTGCATAAAACTTCAGTCTTTTCATAGACTTGCGGTTTTAAACCGAATTTTTCGAATTTCTTGGTGATAAGCTTTATAGTGTTAACGTTCTAACATTCTCTGCGGTATTGACGCTGAATGACGAATGAAGAGCTGATTGCGCAAATCCTTTCAACAAATCAGAAGGTTTCTAGGGAAGAGCTTCTGGAAAGGCTGGAAAAGGAAAAGAGGAAAACTGGCGGCTTTATTTCTGATGAGACTCTTCTGCGTGTGATCGGAGTTGAGTTTGGTGTTGTGTTCTCTTCTGTTGAAAAAGCAACGCCTACTCTCTTGGTACGTGATCTTATTTCTGGCTTGTATGATGTGACGATTACTGGACGGGTGGTCGCGGTTTTCTCGCCGAGAGCTTTTAACGGAAAAAGAAGTGGTAAATTTGCGAGTATGCTTGTTGCTGATGAGAGTGGGCTTCTGCGGATTGTTCTGTGGAATTATCAAACTAGCCTTGTTGAGTCAGGTAAGATGGTGGTTGGGCAGATAATCCGTTTTTCTCATGGATACACTAAGGAAGACAGCAGTGGGAAGGTTGAGCTGCACGTGGGAGCTAAATGTGAGATCGAAATCAACCCAAGTGACATTCAAGCAAGTGACTATCCGTCGATAGACCGATTCCTGAAGAAGATTAATGAGATAGCCTATGACGGCAAGAACGGGAAAGTAAACACGGCGGGTACTGTGAAGAAGTTGTTTTCTGCCTCCACTTTTGAAAGACAAGATTTGAGTTCAGGAAAAGTCATGCGGTTCAGCTTGGCTGACGAGACAGGCGAAATAGCTGTGGTTTCGTGGAATGAGAGGGCGGAGGAGCTTGAGAAGATTTTGAGGAGTGGTGTTGGGTTGCGGCTTGTGGGTGCGAGGGTGAAGAAGGCGATGGATGGAGGGTTAGAGTTACATGTTGATGGTGGAACGTACGTCGAGACGGTTGTGCCTGAAGAGAAGTTTTTGAGGATAGCGGATTTGAAAGAAGGCATGAACCATATCAATCTGCAAGGCGAAGTGGTTGCGAAGCCTGTTGTTAGAGAAGTAAAAACCGCAAAAGATGAACGTGTAAAGCTTGCTAGTTTTGAGTTGAAAGACGAGACGGGCAGGATATGGTTTTCAGCGTGGCGGACACAAACAAACGCTGTGAGCAACTTGAAACTAGGAGACAAGATAGCCGTACGAAACGCTTACGTGAAGAAAGGCTTCGGAGAGCATTTAGAGGTTTCGACAAAAGACATAACTTCAATAGCCGTGATTTCATAAGTTGTTCGCTTGTTGCCGAATGATTAAATTCGGGTCAAGGCTTTGAATACCAAATTACTGCAGTGTCTCTCTTGCGAATTCAACTCTCTAAGAGCATCTGGTTAAAGCGAGTTTTGCGTTATTCTAATCTTTTTGCGTGTAGTCGAAACTTTACATAATTCGTAAATGCAGGACACAAGATCCAATAAATGGTGTAGCATGCGAAGAACTGCAATTTTTACGCTTGCCTTATGCTTGATGTTGGTCCTTATGCTAGTGCTAAGTCGAAGATGCGAAGCCAATGTTTCTTCTTCTACTGTGTTTCAGGGTGATCTGGTTTTGAAAGGAAACAACGTGACCATTATCGAGGGAAGGTTTAACATTAACGGAAGCATTAGGGTAGAAGAAAACGCTACTCTCTACCTTCAGAATGCTGTGATAAATTTCACGCAGACCAGCGATTTTGAGCAAGAACTGATTCTCTGTAATCCGTCTAAAGGGAACCCGCGATTAATTGCCGAAAACACTTCGATTACTTCTAACCACAGAAACATCGTTTGGTTCTTTGACAACAGCACTGGCACACTAAACAACTGTATTGTGACAGAGACTCTGGACGCATATGATTACTCTAATGTAGTTGTATCGGGATCAACGTTAAAGAGACTTGAGGTTGCTGGTTACTCTCGCGTACGCCTCGTCGACTCAAAAGTTGTCGACGACATTTTTCTTTCTGGGTATAATGAAGTTTTCCTAGTAAACTCCACGTTTGGTTGGCTGTTCTTTGACTATTGGGCTCCCCAAATCTATGTTGCTTGGTATCTGAATGTCCATGTAGTGGATGCGTATGATGAGAATATTCCTGCGGCAAATGTAACTGCTACTTTTCAAAATGGAACCGTTGCTGAGTTCCAATTCACTGACGATAATGGCTGGGTAAGTTTTATTTTGCTAGAAAAAGTGGTGGATCCTTTTGGAAACCACAATATAGGTAACTACACAATAACAGCGACTTATGGGACTTACGTGGAACAAGAATCCGTGAACTTGAATGGCAATAAGGAAATCACCTTAAACCTGCCCTTTGTCATACCCGAATTTCCGTCTGCAGCTATCTCGCCATTGTTTATAATTCTCACATTGTTCATCGCGATTTTTGTTAAGGAATTCAAGATTAAAACGGCAAGGCTTGTTTGCAGTCTTAGGTCATAGCTTTACCCTTGTTTGCGGAATGTCTGGAAAGTCCATAGCAGTATGTTATGGTCTTTCTACTCCTACGAGCTTCAGATAACTAACATTTGGGTTAAACTGCATAAAAAGAAGGTTCTGGTTTAGTGGCGGAGGCGGGATTCGAGCCCGTGATCTCTGGATATTTGCGTTTACGTAATAATAAACACAACAATGCAAGCCGAAGCTTAATTGATCATGGTTTTATCGTTTCGAAAACTATTGACTGCGGTCTAGTTAATACTTCTCTGAGGTTTGGGTGTTTCCGCATTGCTTCCTTGGTCGGTCGAGGCTCAATAAGCCTCGATATGAGAAGGCCGCTCTTCGCAAGAACGAGCGAATAATCTGTCAATGATCTGTGGAAAGACACGGTTCTGAACGGTTTCCTAAGTCTCTTCATGTGCCATTCGATAAGATGTTGAACCTTGCCGAAATATCTTTCCGCCGCGTTTATCCTAACACCACTGACCACTATATCCTCGAAACAGGGATGCATAATAGAAAAAATGAAACGTCCACCATGTTTCAGCACTCTTGACACTTCGGCCACTGCGTCTTCATAATTCTCTATGTCATGAAGCGCCATAAAACAAGTTACAAGGTCAAAGGAAGCGTCGGACACGCCGCTGAGACGACTTGCATTCATCTGATAATAGCGAATGCCCAAGGGCTCTCTTCTTTCCTCCATTCTCGCAAGACCTATCAGTTTTTGTGAATGGTCGACTCCAGTTACTTTGGCTCCTTTGCGAGCCAGAATCCTCGTGTTGTAGCCTTCACCACAGGCTAAGTCCAGCACCTTTTTTCCTTTGACGTTGCCGATCAGTCTGAAAGTGGTGGGATTGTTGACGCCGTCTCGCCAATAGTCCTTGCCAGTTCGCACAAAATCTACCCAGCCTTCTGCAGCAGCGTCCCACACGTCGGCTGTATCATCTTTTCCTTTGTGTGTCACTTTTCAAAATCGCCTCGTTAACATATAACTCAAGCCTAAACTTGTGAACTGACGATAATAAGTCTTGCATTCATTTTCAGAATGGTGCTGGGGTGAGAATTCAGCATCGACTTACTGGTAAAAGCTCATCATATAAGCTTGGCGAGGGTTCAAATCTCTCTCGGGCTAGCAACAAACCCTAGTTAGGATGAAGTTTATAGTATTGATTTCGCAATGCCTTTGACCCCTGAAAGAATATTGATGAGCGATTTCAAGATTTATCTGTATGAAAGCTCGATTCTTATTGTGAGGCGGTTGTTTATGCTAGACCACACCGAACTTGTGCGCCAAGTGGTAGAAGTGTGTTTGAATGTGAAAGATGGGGAAAACGTCTGGATTCACAGCTGGGATCACACAATCGATCTTGCTTCTGAGATTGCTTTTGCTTGCCGTCAGCATGGAGCCCATCCATTCATTACTCTCGAAACAGAGAATTACTGGATGCGTTCACTTCTCGAAACTCCCAAGAAACTCTTAGAGACTCTCCCGTCCCATCAGGTTGCTGCGTTAGAGGAGACGAATGCGTTCATCTTCATGCTCGGTCCACGGAGCCCTATTAATTGGGACAAGATTCCACCAGAGAAACGAGAGCTTGCAAATGTTTGGTATCTCGATTCAAACAAGTATTTGGAGAGTTGGCGAAAGATAACCAAAGAACGATACGTCCGCATGTTAGGAATTGAATATTGCTTGGCTACAAGAGAGTGGGCGCAAGCTATCGGTCTAGAACCCGAGCAATGGAGAGAAGTGATGCTTGCTGGCTGCATAGTCAACCAAGAAGAAATCGCTGAAAAAGCAGTTCGACTCGCCGGAATCATTCAAGATGGTCGCGAGATGAGTGTTCAAACACCATTTGGCACAAATCTCAAATTCAAACTAGCTGGGCGCAAACCGATTATAGGCGACAGCATAGTTAGCAAAAAAGATGCGGCTCAGGGCATGGTGAAGTTCTTGCCTTCAGGCTTTGTAGAAGTTGCTGCGGACGAGGATAGCGCGGATGGAATTGTAGTATACGATGCGCCGATTTCAGTTCGAGGAGCCAAGATTAAAGGATTAACCTTGGAGTTCAAGCATGGAAAGGTTGTGAAATACTTTGCACAATCTGGGATTGGTGCATTTGAAAACTATGTAAAGTCAAGTCAAGGCGACGTGGACAAATTTGGATTTTTTGGAATAGGTCTCAATCACGGTTTGAAGCATGGCTTTACTCAAGATGACAAGGTATCAGGTGGAGTCACCATCGGAATCGGTGGTAATGAAGACAAAGAAGGAAAGAACAAGACAACGGGAAACCGTCATTGGTGGGCATCGATGACTCAAGCGACTGTTTATAGCGACAAAGAAACTATACTGAAAAACGGCGCAGAAATCTTTTGGAAACATAGGCAAGATTCAAAGCGAAGTAGGTTCAGAAAAACAAATAACAGATCGTCAAATCGCTGAGGAATACCATGGGAACCAAAATAACTTGTTACAAGGAGAAACTGAGATCACTGAAGGACTGGAACAACTACCTCCTGAAAGAGTCAGGGCTGCCAGGACCCCGAGGAAACCTCGAATTAGCTCAGGCCTTCGCAGACATTGGCAACGAAGAAAAAATCAAAGAGTACCTTGCCATAAAACTGGAAGATGCCCCAGCTAATTCCGCCGAAGTGTTTCTAACTTTCTGTGGTGTAGTCGGACTCGGAACATTGATTAACAAGGGCAAACTGCAATATTTGAAACAACTTCGACAGTTCGCTTCCGATTCCCGTTGGAGGATTAGAGAGGCCGTCGCCATGGCGCTTCAGAGGGTTGGCGATGCAAACATCAAATTCCTCCTTCAGGAAATGGAAGAGTGGAGCAAAGGCAATCTGCTTGAAAAAAGAGCAGCGATAGCGGCACTTTGCGAACCTCGGCTTTTGTCTTCTGACAAAGTTGCAGACTCAGTTCTGGGCATCCTCGACGAGGTGACTGCATCCGTTGCCAGTTTACGAAACAGAGAAAACGAAGGCTTCGAAGTACTCAGGAAGGGGCTGGCTTACTGCTGGAGCGTCGCCGCTGCAGCGTATCCTGAAAAAGGCAAAAAGCTGATTGAGAAGTGGGTCAGAAGCAGAGACAAAGACGTCATCTGGACTATGAAGCAGAACCTTAAGAAGAACAGATTATTGAAAATGGACAGAGAATGGGCTTCGAACCAACTAAAACTGCTTCTCTGAAAAAACCGATGAGCCTTATTGAGAGAAAAGCGATTTTTGGTGCCGGGGGCGGGATTTCAGCACCAGTTTACTAGTAAAAATCCATCATGTACGCTTGGCGAGAGTTCGAAACTCTCCTGGTTACCATGCAACTCAAACCAGGTCGAGGTTCAAACTCTCGGTTCAGTAGTGGTTGGGATGAATTTTTATCTACACATGGCCTGAAACCAGATCCTTTTTGACTTATGTGAACCTTTTTATCTCCAGTAGGCGAAATGATAAAGGGTGTCCGGGTTAGGAACGCTGGTACGTGAATGAATCCGATTTCTCTTGACGAAATTGAGCAGGCTCGAAAGCGCATTTCAGAGTCAACTCTCCGCTCTCCCTTGGTTCATTTTGGTGTTGACGACGCGCCAGCCGATATATACCTCAAGCTGGAGAATCTGCAACCAACTGGATCTTTTAAGGCCCGTGGTGCTGGAAATTCGATCGCTCTACTATCTAGCCAAGAACGTACCAAAGGAGTGTATACTTGTAGCGCAGGCAACATGGCACAGGCTCTCGCTTGGCATGCGCGTAGAAACCGAGTTCCCTGCACTGTAATCGTGCCTGATACCGCTCCTGAGACGAAGCTAGCGGCAATTAAGAGGTTTGGCGCAAAGGTCGTCCAGTTGCCGTGGGACGAATTTTGGCAGGTCGCGATAACACATCAATATGCTCCTTTGGAGGGAAGTGTGTTCATTCATCCCTTTGCTGATCGCAGAATGATCGCTGCGAATGGAACGATCGGTCTTGAGATTCTCGAAGACCTGCCAAACGTAGACTCGGTCATCATTCCATTCGGAGGAGGCGGGCTAGCGACTGGTATAGCAACTGCTATCAAAGGACGGAAACAGGATACCAAAATCTATGCTTGCGAAACGGAAACAGCAGCACCGTTGGCAGCTTCCTTCGTCGCAGGTTCCGCGCAGACTGTTAGACGAATTCCAAGTTTCGTAGATGGTATAGGGGCTGAGAATGTCCTCTCCGAGATGTGGGAGCTTGTCCAGCCTCTACTGGAGGGATCCATTGTGGTATCGTTGCGCGAAATCGTTTCTGCGATTGGATTGCTGTTTGAGCGCAATCGCATCATCGCTGAGGGAGCTGGAGCGGCGTCTGTTGCGGCGGCGCTTACGGGAAAAGTTGGAACGGGTCGTGTGGTTTGCGTGGTTTCGGGCGGAAACATCGATCTGTCCAAGCTAGTTAAGATTCTGCATGGCGAGATCCCTTAGGGATAATTAAAGTGTGAATTTCTTAGACCAGCTCTGTCAACGAGTTTCGACAAACACGCATGGAACAACAAATATTACATTAAAAAACATGAGGAGCGTCTATCGAGTATTCCTAGCGCCCAAATGGAACTTCTTTGTCCAAAATAGCCAAGAAACAGGCTTTGACTGGTAAAATGGTGCCGGGGGCGGGATTCGAGCCCGCGACCTCTGGGCGCTTGCCCTATTCTCACGCTCTCCAGATTATGAGTCTGGCGCCCAAACCAGGCTAGGCTACCCCGGCTGTTTTTTATGGACTTTTTCCTGACCCCGACCATTTTTTAAGTTACGGTTGTTTATTTACGTTTTCGGAAGAGTTTGCCGCCGTCGTTGTATTCGCCTGTTACGTATTCGAAGCCAGTCTCGATGAGTTCTATTGCTTCGCCGATGTTGTGGGCTACTCTGCAAGTAAAGCCGTCGTCGATGTCTTTGAATAGGTTTCGGTCAAGTTGCACATAGATTTGTATGTTTTCGAGTTTCTTGTGTCCTAAGAGGGCTGCAACGTGTAGTGGGTCTTTGGTTCGGTGGTATTCTGTTGTGGCTTTCCAGTGGCGTAGCGTGTGGAAGTGTATTTGTAGCAAGCGTGGGTTTTGAAGGTTTTCTGCGAGTCTTCGTCTTGCCAGTTGAAGTGATGATTTGAGAGAGCTTATTGGTCCTTCGCCGAAGATTTTTGGGCTTGTTTTTGGCAGAGCGTTTAGCATTGCTGTTAGTTTGTGGCTTGTGTTCCAGATGCGTGGGTTGCTGTTTTTCTCAGGTTCGTTTAGGATGATGATTCGCCTTTCAAGGTCGACATCTGTCCATTTTAGCCTTTTTGCTTCGCCGCATCGCATGGCTGTTTCTTTTAGTAGTTGGAGGAATGTTGCGAGTTTTTTGTTGCAGCCTGCGATTAATGCGTCGATCTCTTGTTCGGTTGGGATGAAGGGAATTTTGCGTGTGATTTTGCATTTTGGTTTTTCCCAGTGCATTCCGTTGACTTTGAGGAAGAGGTTGTAGGAGTTGATGACGTTTTTGCGTCTGTTGTCGCTCCATTTTTGTTTCATGATTACTTCTTTGACTGAGTCGGTGTCCAATAGGTTGGCGCCTCGCTGTTGTAGGATTTGTAGGGCGCCGTTGGTTGTGCGTATTGTCTCTTTAGCGTAGCCTTGTTTTTCCATGTACCAGATGCATGAGACGATTTTTCCTTTGATGTCTGGTGTTGGCTCTGTGGCCCCCGCAACCTGTTTTTCTATTCGGGTTTCCACTTCGACCAAGGTTTGCACCACCTTTGTGGCGATGGGCGCTTGCCTATTTGGGTCATGGCACCCTTGGCAGTTAGAAAGTATGGTGTTGGAGCTATTTATTGACCCGCGCAGAACATTTTGTAGGGGTTTTGTTTGCTGGATTTAAAGCGAGGTTTTGTGCGTGCGTGTGTGCGTGCGCGCTTTCGCCTACACTAATAGTCTCTCTGTTTCTTTAAGAAATATGCTTCTTCTTCATGATGAATAATAGCCTCTCCGCTAACTTATCTCTGCGTTATTCATCTTCGTTTCTTATTCTCGTCTGCGTGTTTAGTCTCTCTTCAGTCTCTCTGCACACGCACACACACTAAACTTTCTCAGTGTTCACCTCCTCTTCCTGCTTCCTATTCCGTCTGGTTCTGCTCTGTTAGCTGAATGTTCATGTTTGTTTGTTGGTGTTTCAGTTGATGTTTTCTTTGTTGATTGTTCTTTTTGGCAGCTTTCGAGGAATGGCAGTGTTTTCCCCAAATTTTGGTGCTTCAGTTTGTATTTATAAAGGGTTTTGTGATTCGACATTTCTGGTATTGGGAGAGAAGAGTGAAAGTGAAAAACGTAGGGGGGGTCTACTGAACGATAGGGGTCTATCGAGTATGTTGTCGATGGAGAATAGATAAGTTATTTTTGTTTTGCTTATCTAATAAGCGCAAGTCTTATATTTTTAATCGTCTTTGGCTTTATTGGAGCTGCTTGTTATGAGCAAGGATGTTCCTGAGTGGGTTGAGCGTCGGCGTAGGATTTTGTGGGATGCTTTTGGTGATAAGACGTTTAGGTTTGAGGATGCTGCGCGGGTTTTGATGGAGCGGAATAAGGATGCTTGGGAGCAGGTGCCTGTGTTTTTGAGTGAGTTGCGGAAGGCTGGTTTGTTGTTGGTTGAGTCGGATGTTCGTGATGCTCGGCAGAAGTTGTATCGGTTGCGTGGTGAGGTGAAAGAGTTTGAGGAGCGGTTGTCTCGGGGTGATGTTGATGCTTTGTTGAAGCGGGCTGCGGATTTGATTCGTACGCGTGTTGATTATAAGTTTATTTTGATTTTGTTGTTTTTGAAGCGGATTAGTGATAAGTGGGATGTGGAGTTTGATGAGGCTTATCGTGAGGCTTTGGCTCAAGGTTTAAGCGAGGAGGATGCCAGGGCTGAAGCTAAGCGGGATGAGTTTCACTGGTTTAATTTGCCTGAGGAGTTTCATTGGGAGAGTTTGCGGAAGGACGTTAGCGGGCTTACTGAGCGGTTGTCGAGGGGTTTGAAGGTTATTGCTGAGCGGAATCCTGAGTTGAAGGATGTTGTGGACAGTGTGGATTTTATTCAGTTTACGAGTAGCAGGGAGAATGCGGAGATTTTGAGGCAGCTTGTTGAGTTGTTTAGTGAGCGGAAGTTGAATCATGTTTCTGCTGATGTGCTTGGGGATGCGTATGAGTGGATTTTGAAGTATTTTGCGCCTACGAAGGCGAAGGAGGGTGAGATTTACACGCCTCGGGAAGTGATTAGGCTGTTGATTGAGGTTTTGGACCCGAAGCCTTTGGAGAGCGTTTATGATCCTGCTGCTGGTTCTGGTGGTATGTTGATTTCTGCGTTTAAGCATGTTGGGGAACGGTTTGGCAGAGAAGAGGCGGGTAAGGTGTTTTTGTTTGGGCAGGAGGCGAATCAGAGTATTTTGGCTTTGGCTAAGATGAACATGTTTATTCATGATATTCGGGATGCGCATTTGGAGTTTGGGGATACTTTTCTTTATCCGAAGTTTAAGGAGGCGGATGGGCTTAGGCGGTTTGATGTGGTTGTGGCGAATCCGCCTTGGAATCAGGATGGTTATGGCGAGGAAGTTTTGAAGAAGGGTGAGTTTTGGCGTGAGCGGTTTGGGTTTGGTTTTGTGCCGAGGCAGAGTGCAGATTGGGCTTGGGTTCAGCACATGCTGGCTTCCGCTAAAGACGATATGGGCAGGGTTGGCGTGGTTATTGATAATGGGTGTTTGTTCCGTGGTGGAAAGGAGAAGGCTGTGCGTTCGGCGGTTTTAGAGCGGGATTGGGTTGAGTGTGTGATTTTGTTGCCTGAGAAGTTGTTTTATAATACTGGTGCGCCCGGCGCTATTTTGGTTTTTAGGAAGAGTAAGCCTGCTGAACGGAAGGGTAAAATCTTGTTTACTAATGCGTCTCGGGAGTTTGAGCAGCATCCTGAAGTGCGTAAGTTGAATATTCTTGGAAGGGGCAATATTGAGAAGATTGTTAATGCGTATAGGAGTTTTGGTGAGGAGAGGGGTTTTGCAAGGGTTGTTGGTTTGGATGAGGTTAGGTTGAATGATTTTAATTTGAATGTGACTTTGTATGTTATGGCGGATGAGGAAGGTGAACAAATAGACATAACAAAAGAATACAAAGAACTAAAAGAACTCGAAAGAGAAAAACAAGAAGTGGCGAGCAAGTTAGAACAATACATTTCTGAAATAGCTCGAGCAACTGGTGGACAAGAATGACATTCTACAAAGAAACTGACTTTCAAGAGACTCCAATAGGCAGGTTTCCAAAGGAATGGAATGTTGCAAGACTTGAGGATATATGTGAAAAAGTGAGGGCTGGTGGGACACCTTTAACGAGCAAAAAGGAATATTGGAACGGTGACTTGGCGTTCGTAAAAATAGAGGATATAACACTTGCGGGCAAATATTTGACTGAGACAAAGAGTTTCATTTCGAAAGAAGGTTTGAACAATTCAAGTGCGTGGCTTGTTCCAGAGAACTCGTTATTGTTTGCAATGTATGGTAGCATGGGAGAAGTCTCAATAAATAAAATTCCTGTTACGACAAATCAGGCAATACTTGGAATAATTCCACAAGATAGAGATGATGTTGAGTTCTTTTACTATTGGTATTCATTTTTTAAACCAAGATGGAAGAAATACGCAAAGCCTACAACGCAAGCAAACCTTACAGCAGAGATATTACGCGATTCAATGATTCCTCTACCCTCTCAAAAGGAGCGGCGTGGAATTGTTGGGGTTTTGGGTGTTGTTGATTCTGTTATTGCTAAGACTGGTGAGGTTATTGCGAAGACTGAGCGTTTGAAGAAGGGTTTGATGCAGACGCTTCTAACACGGGGAATAGGGCATAAGGAATACAAACAAACACCAATAGGAACAACACCAAAAACATGGCAAATAGCGAGGTTAGGTGAAATTTCTGAAGTAATTATGGGGCAGTCTCCTCCAGGAGAAACATACAATGAAAAGGGAGAAGGCACACCTCTAATCAACGGTCCCACAGAGTTTGGTGAAAAGTATCCAATAAAATCAAAGTGGACGACAAGTCTAACAAAACTCTCAAAAGAAAATGATGTGTTCATATGCGTACGCGGACATACCACTGGAAGGTTAAACATTTCAGACGGTGCTTATTGCTTAGGAAGAGGCGTTGCGGCAATTAGAGGGATTGAACAAAATATTTCCAATACATTCCTTTACTACGTTCTTGAAGAGAACCAAAATAAAATATTCCAAAGGTCCTATGCGGCGGGTTCGACATTTCCAAATGTTACCAGAGAAGAATTAGGCAGGGTTCAAATTCCTATTCCTCCTATTGAAGAGCAGCGCCAAATCTCTGGCATGCTTGGCTCAATTGACAAAAAACTTGAGCTTGAAAAGAAGGAAAAGTCAAAGTTAGAACGCATTAAGCAAGGCTTGATGGATTTACTTCTTACAGGAAAAATCAGAGTGAAGGAGGACTAAATATTGGAAGACGTCACTATATCTGAACTGCAAAGATTGTTAGCCAGCTCAACAGACGAGAATCAACAAAAAATCCTCTATGTCTTAGACTACGTGTTAAACTATTTTGTCGGAGACCGTAGAATACCAACAATATCTTACCGCGGTTTCTCAAATGAACTGTCACAACTAAAAGATATTGGTCTCATACAGGAGACACGCAACTATTGGAGAGGTAACGAATATCTGCGTCTTTTCGTAAAACCAGAAGTTAAGGGTATAATCGAAAAACTGCTCGAAGAAAGATATTATCCATTTTTCACCACCGACAATGTAAACAGAAAAATGCGAGAGATTATAACGAGTTCATTTCCTGCCGCAACAAAACTATGGTCAATCATTCATGAACACAATATAACAGAATATGACCTCTCAAGGTCTGGGACTTACGATAGGGAACTCGTAGAGTTGGGAGAAAAATTGGCTGCTAATGGGCTATGTTACCTCATTGGATACTACTCAACAAGCTGGGCATATTCATCTGACGAAATAATCTTCAGAAAACACCCTATCGACGTTAGAGCCGTCTTTTTAAAAATTGTCGAAGATGAAATGGCAACAGCACTTTCTTCCTTGTCTCCTCCAATGAAATGGTGCTTATACCTCAAACACGTGTATCCAGAGGCGGATGAAGGGTTCTTCTTGAAAAATGCAACCACATCATTTCTGCCATCTCAAATAAAAGAAGCATTGGCAAGACTTCCTTCTTTAGAACTCGAAAAATTCAAAGAAATCATGGAAAGCATTCTCTCTGAACAGAGGATAAGGCTATCAGAGGCTATGAGAAGCCTCATTAATCGTGACCCAATAACTGTCACCGTCTTCGGGACATTATTTACGTTAGCTCAAGAAGAAAAAAGATATCGCAAGGTAGATACTTGGTCGATGAATAGAATTAAGGAAACATTGAGAGACTATGATACCTTCTCCCGTTACCTCTCCTACTTCAAAAGCCTTGGAGTGATCTTTACCTCTGTTCACGATGACATCATCATTCCACAAATAGTTTGGGAAGTATTTAGCAATGAGATCAAGGGAAGGGCAATGGATGTTAAAATCTTTGAAAGTGAACTTGATGCCCAAGCCTTCTTAGAGGAAACAATGAGCAAAGCAACTTCTGCCATTAAGATATGGGACCCATATGTTCAAACAAGAACGTTGGCTTTACTCGAACGATCAGTTAAGTCAGACAAGGTATTGGTGGAGATATTATCGTCACTGCAAGAAACCAAGGAACTAATACAAAATCTGGCGAGGAAAGGGATGAAAATCCATGCTAAAATTGTCTATCGAAGTGGGAAGCAACATGGATCGCCATGGCATGATCGATATTTGATTGTTGATGACGAAAATGTTTGGCATCTGGGTCCATCCCTTCACGGAGCGGGGCAGAAACTCTGGGAAAGTGCTGAATTGTTTGCAAAGAATCTTGGTGATATAATAGTAGATGCATTCAGGTATAACTTCTCAAAGGAAGAAAATGACTGGGCGAGCGAAGGATACGAGGTTATTGAAGCTTGAAATCTGGTGATGATCACTATGCCAACATTCTCTGAAAAATCGCTGGTAGAAGATTATTTCGTTCAAAAACTTAAAGAGAAAGGCTGGAAGTTTATTCCCGCTGACAATTTGGAAAGGGAGAGTCTTGAAGAGCCCCTTCTTACTCCTATGCTAATTAGAGCCTTAAAACGCTTAAACGCAAACATTGGCATAGGCGACGAAGAAATAAAACAGGTCCTAAACGAGTTAAAACTCAAAACAAGCGGAGCCGAACACTGCAAACAAATCCTCAACTACCTCAAATATGGCATTCCAATAAAATTCGAAAAAGAACGCGTAGTCAAATACGTCAAACTATTCGATTATGATAATATCCAAAACAACGACTTCATAGTCTCACGCCAAGTAATTCACCAATCTGGCGACAAACAAATCCGCAACGACATTATCCTCTACATAAACGGCATACCAGTCGTCAATATCGAATGCAAAAACCCCACGAGCCTAACAGAAAACTGGTTCACAGCATACAAACAAATCATAGACTACTGGAAAACCGTCCCAGAACCATACAAATACATCCAAATAGGCATAGCCGCAGAACAAACAGCCCGCTATTTTCCAACAGCCCCATGGCAACAAGAAGACGTAAAAATCCACCAATGGCGCACACAAGACAAAACAGACCCGTTAGACGCCATAACCGAAATGCTAACGCCACACACGCTTTTAGACATAATACGCAACTACCTATTCTTCCGCATAGAACACGGAACCACAACAAAAGTCATAACCCGCTACATGCAATACCGAGCACCAGAACAAATATTCAACCGCGTAATAGGCTACTTAAAAGGCGAAACAGACAAAAACAAAGGCTTAATCTGGCACTGGCAAGGAAGCGGCAAAACCCTAACCATGATATTCGCAGCAAACAAACTCTACCGCCACCCACAACTCGAAAACCCAACCATATTCTTCATCGTAGACCGCGAAGAACTCCAAGAACAACTATACCAAGAATTCACAGCCCTCGACATAACAAAACCCGAAACCATCGACACCATACACGCCCTAAGACAAACACTAAAACACGACGAAAACCGAGGAAAACGCGGCATATTCATAACCCTAATCCACAAATTCCGCCCAGAAGAACTAACACAACTCCAAAACGAACTCGAAACCCTAAGCCAAAAACAAGAAACCATCCAAACCCGCAAAAACGTCATCCTCTTCATAGACGAAGCTCACCGCACGCAATACGGCATACTCGCAGCCCAAATGAAACAAACCCTCAAAAACGCCTTCGCCTTCGCATTCACAGGCACACCAATCGCAAAAACAGGAAGAGACACATACCAAGAATTCAGCTACCCCGACGACCCCCAAAACAAATGCTTAGACAGATACTTCATCATCGACTCCATCCAAGACGGATTCACCCTAAAAATCGCCTACCAACCCCGCCTCGAAAAACAAGAAGGTATACACCTCAAAAAAGAAATGCTCGACACCTTCATCCAAATAGAATTCGAAGAAATCCCAGAAGAATACCGCGAAAAAACAGAAGAAAAAATCAAACAAAAACTCAACACCATAAAAGTCTACCTCGAAAACCCAGAACGCATAAAACTCGTAACCCAAGACATCGCACAGCATTTTAAAGAAAACCTCGACGGCAAATTCAAAGCCCTAATCGTCGCCGTCAACAGACGCGCCTGCGTCCGCTACAAACGCGAACTCGACAAACTCCTACCAAAAGAATATTCGGAAGTCGTTATGACATTCACCAGAACCGACCGCCAAGAAATCCAAGACTACCTAAAGGAATTAACAGCACGATACCATGGCAAAGAAATAGAAGACATTCGCAAGCAAATCATCGACAACTACAAGGAACAAGACTATCCCAAAATCCTAATAGTAACCGACATGCTACTCACAGGCTTCGACGTCCCAATCCTCCAAACCATGTACTTGGACAAACCACTGAAAGAACACCGCCTACTCCAAGCCATAGCAAGAACAAACCGCCCATACAAAGACATCAAAGAAGCAGGACTCATAATAGACTACGTCGGCATACTAAAAGAATTCACCCGAGCCTTCGAAAACTACACAAAAGAAGACATAACAGGCGTACTCTTGCCCATTGACGAACTAACCAAAGACTTCACCCAAACCATAGACGAAACCCTCAGCCTATTTGCTGGAATCCCCACAGACCAAGACGACAGACAAACCATGCTCAAAGCCTTCGAAACCATAACAACAAACGAGCAAAACGCCAAAAAATTCCAACAAAACTACCGCCACCTCAGAAAACTATTCGAACTCCTCGGAACCCACCCAATAAAACTCCAAAAACTCAAAGAATACACATGGCTAACACAAATCTACGGCTACTACATCCACTGGCTCAGACAAGAACAATACGAAGAATACCGCTACGTCCCAAAATACTTCCCAAAAACCCTCAAATACGTCTACAAAACCACCCAACTCGCCGACATAGAACGCCAATACCCAACCATCCAATTCGACACAGACTACCTCAAAAACCTCCAAGAAAAAATCAAAACCAAACAGGAAAAAGCCGCTAACATTCTCTTCACACTAAACCGCTTCATCCTCGTAGACCGAATCAAAAACCCAGTCTACGAAACCCTAACCGAAAAAGTCGAGCGCATTCTCAAACTCTGGAAAGAAAAAACCAAAGACTACGAAAAAATCTACAACGAAGCCGCTCAAATCGTAAACGAAATCCAACAACTCCAAGCCAGACAGAAACAGTTAGCCTTCACAGACCTCCAATATGCGATACTCCTAACCCTCGAACAAACACTCCCACCAAGCAGAAACCTAACCCAAGACGTACAAGAACTCACCGCTCAACTCCAAAAACAAATGTTCAAAGGCTGGCAAACCCAACAAACCACAAGAAAAACCATAGAACGCGAAACACGAAAATACCTAAGAAAATACATCAAACAACACAACCTCACACTCGCACAAATCAACCAACTCCACCAAAAAATAATGGAAAGCGTGAAAACCTATGGATAAACCCGCTGAATACACAGTAGCCTACCGCAACGTAAAACACCCAAGACTCGAATACAAAACAGGCACCCTACTCCTCATACTACCAAAAGGCTCCAAAAACGAGAAACAAACCCTCGAGAAATACAAGAAGTGGATACAAAAGAAAGAACTCACCATAAAAAAAGCCTTAGAAGAAGCAAAAACCAAAAACCTCAACCAAACCAGAACAGACAAAGAACTAAGAAACCTCATTCACACACTCGCCCAAAACTACCAAGCTGAACTCAACACAAAAATAAACAAAATCATCTGCCGCAAAATGAAAACAAAGTGGGCAAGCCACAGCAAAAACAGAAACCTAACCGTCAACACCCTTCTGAAATACCTGCCACAAGACATAATCGAATACATAATCTACCACGAAATAACCCACTCGATAGAAAGAAAACACAACGAAAAATTCTGGAACATAATAACCAAAAAATTCCCAGATTACGAAACCAAAGAAAAGGACCTGCTAACCTACTGGTTCATCATACAAAAAACCGTAAACAACCCAACAAGTAATAAAACGTTTTAAAACACCACGAACAAAAAAGAATCTGTGATTGTTATGGCTAAGTGTCCAAACTGCAAAAAAGAAAACCCAAAACTCGCCAAAACATGGAAATACGGACAATTCACAGTCCAAGCATACACATGCAACAACTGCAAAACACAATACAGAGAATACCTTGACAAAAACGGAAAACCCAAATTCACACTAAAGCTACAGAAAGGAAAAGGCTACATCAAAGCGTAGAATAGTAAGTGATTGGGCTGAGGTAGAATGCAGATTTTTATTTCATAATTTTTTAGTACTATCCATAGAACTGATGTTCTGGCGAATTAGTTGAGAAAACCAAAAAATAAGAAAAGCATCAGTACATCGGAGAATGAAGAAGAGAAGTTTTATTGTTCTGTTTGCGGCTGCGAAATCAGCGATGAAGAATATGAGGATTATGACGGTATGTGTTGGGAATGCTGGGACGACCAGCTAACCGAAGAATAAGAAGACATGTTTAGAGATGTAATGTAAAATGAGCAAGTAAAAAGTTCGCCAGTGCATGAGATGCAGCAGAAAAATAAGCTCATCTTTCAGTCTTGGTCAACAATTTCCTAATTATAAGTAGCCCCTTATCATGCGATATCTCAAACGTTCCATCGAATCCTTCAAAACACAATGCTATGGCCGCTGCCTTTATTCGAGCAGGAAAACGGGAAGCATTTTCATAATGATAGTCAACCGTTATCAACGATTTTGCCAGATATATCTCACACTTATACTTACCTTTATATCCTTCTTTTTCACTTTCCAAGCGAACCACGACAGCGTCGCCCCTTAGCAAGTTCTGCCTGTTTTGTCTTAGCGTCGTGATTATTGGAGGCAGAAAACTGCTTCTCGATTTACAAGAAAAGGTATAAGGCATCCTAACAGCCCCCCTGTCCTCAAACGGTATAATTATAAAATATAGGGTTTATATTAAATAAATTTGGGTCACAGGATTGAAAAGCTTGGGTTTGATTTCATGCACAAAGGTAAAAAGAAATTACAGCTGCAAAGCCTCTGAAATGTACTCAGCGTCAGACTTATTTAGAAAGGCGTACTCGTATGCTTTAAAGCATTATAACCTCGTAGCCATCTTAAGTGCAAAGTACGGTTTGCTATTTCCAGATGACGTGATAGAACCCTATGACTTAACATTAAACAATATGTCTCTGGAGGAAGTGAAAAAGTGGTCAGACAGGGTTTTTACACAAATGAATAGTAGACTCAACTTGCGCGAGTATAAAAAAGTGTTTTTCCACGCCGGCAAAAGGTACAGGCAATTTCTGATTCCTAAACTGAGAAAGATAGATGTCACATGTGAAGCCCCGCTGAAAGATCTTATCATTGGCAAACAAAAAGCGTGGTACAAACAGCACGACCCTTAAAAAAGCTATTTTAGCACTACCTTTGGTGAAAATTTTGGGAGAATCAGGCTATGTGGAGAGAATTTAAACCAGAGGAAATTGTAAGCGAAGATAGAGTCATTGACAAAATTGAACTTGTCAAGAATTTTTTGAACGACTCTAAGTGTAAAGAAACATTGCTCACAACACCAAAAGACCTTTCAGATTTCTTAAAGAAGGAAGTAGCCAAGATACCAGGCGTCTATTGCATTTACAACCTTGAAGGAAAAGAAGTTCTGGATGTTGGAAAAAGTAAGAATCTATACATGAGAATAAGAGAGCAATTAATCGGGGCAAAAAGTAGTGAAGATGGCAGATTGAAGTTTCCCAGACTGTTCTTCGCTGTCCTTAAAAGAGAGAAAGAAATCAAGGAAAAAGATTATAACGTATTACCTGCAGAGACAAAGGACAAACTTGTTAAATTCTATCAAAACATAATCTTCAAATCAGGTAACGCTCTAAGAATATGTTTCACCAAAGACCATTTAAGCGCCATTGTTCTGGAACAAGTCATTATCCAATTCTTTAAGAATAAAGGCCAGTGCAAATATAACTATCAAGTCTAACTGAAACAGTTGAATACGCATATATCAAAAACAATATTCTACTGACTTCCGCGAAAGGAAAAAGAGGATTTGCGAGAGAACATCTCTTTTTCGAGTGAAAATAGCCCTTACATCTTCGCGTACCTGCACTCCTTTTAAGGTGTCTTTTCACTAAACTTTATATAGTTTCACCGTACGGTATATAAGAGCGAAACACCACATATTCGTAGGGTAGAACATGCAACTCTCTGAGCAAGAAGTTATAAAGAGATCCGCTGAGAATTTGAAGAGAACTCTTCCCGAAATGAAAATCTTGGAAAGCATGCCTCAATATCAAACAGGTTCCTACATCGCCGATTTAATGTTGAAAATACAAATAGACGACGTAATCAAAAATCTGGTTTGCGAAGCTAAGACCAGTGGTGAACCAAGATACATATTTCAAGCAGTTTCGCAAGTAAGACTGTACTCATCTCTTATTGAGAATAGCTACCCAGTTGTTGCAGTGCCTCACATTGGAGAAAAGAGCAAGGAAATATGCAAGTCTTTTGATGTAGGATACATCGACTTTGACGGCAATATATATCTAAAATTTGATCATGTTTTAATAGAGAAAGAAGGAAAAAAAAGGTTAACACGGGCAAAACAACAAACCAAGGATCTTTTTGCTCCTCTTTCCTCCAGAATTCTACGTATCCTTCTTGTAGACCCAGAAATGTCTTGGACACTATCACAACTCTCCAAGACCGCAAAAATCAGTATAGGATATGCACACAAAATTGCGAAGACCCTCGAAGAAAAAGGATATGCTATACGAGACCAAAACTATAGACTGAAACTGTCGCGACCAAGATCACTATTAGATGAGTGGGCCTCCAAATATGATTTCACCACAGCAAACACTCTTAATAATTTATACACCTTTGAACGGGACCCAAGCCGTTTCATCGAGAAGATTAGAGATGTCGCTGACCAAAACAATCTTGAGTATGCATTGACACTTCATGCAGGCGCTTTCTTGGTTGCTCCGTATGTACGGTATACTGATGTTCATGTCTACATTAAACCTGAGGAAGTCAATACGTGGAAAGACCACCTAAACTTGAGGCCTGTAGAGTCTGGAGGCACCGTGATGTTGGTTGAACCTTATGATGAGGGCGTTTTTTGGGGAATTCAGAAGATTAATGGGATAAAGGTTGTATCAAACATCCAACTCTATGTGGATCTTTTCAACTATCCAGCCAGAGGAAGAGAACAAGCCGAGTTTCTAAAAGAGAAAAAAATAAGGTTTGAGTGAGTTTATGAATGGATGGAATGTTAATCTTTATAATGCTGCTATCACAGAAGCGTCAAAATCCGCATTAGTTGAAGTCCTACGTACTCTTAGTTCATATTCAGACTACTTCGTATTGGGAGGAGGATGGGCCCCTTACTATATTGTAGAATGTTTCTCGCGGAAAACGCGAATAGAACATTGTGGATCGATAGACATCGACTTGATTATGGATCCAAAACTTCGTGAAACCTCTCGCTATGAGACTATAGTTAAAATGCTTGAAAAGCGGGGATATCACCAACATGTTGAAAATAACCATCGTTTCCTTTACAAGTTTGACAAAACTGTACTCTCACCCGTAGATAGTAAACCCTATGCCATCTCCCTCGATTTCATAACAGAACCTCCCGAAACAGAGCTACAACAGGATCTTGTAGCTGCTGGAGTCGAGGGAATTAGTATCGGTCTGGATCATTACTTTACTTATTCTATACATGGTATTTTACCGGGAAATGGAGAAGCAGTTGTAGACGCAAAAATCCTCGACGTAGTGGGTTGCTTGGTTACGAAAGGCTTAGCAATGCAAGGAAGATATAAGGAAAAAGATCCCTACGATATCTATACTGTCGTGACGTGTTACATGACTGGTCCTCAGGATGTGGCTAAAGAATTCAAAATGCACATGACAAATCCTATTGTAAAGAAAGCTCTGGAATATATTCAAAAACAATTTGCAAGTGAAAATTCAGAAGGCCCCCATTCAGTGGCTCGTTTCATGTTTCCTGGAAATCCAGAAGCACAATCAAGAACGCGATTGGATGCATTTATGCGCTTAAGTGAATTTTTCAAGTACCTTTAAGATTAACTCTGTTTCACCTAAGTTAAATACTTTCACCGCTCGGTGAGCCAATTGCCGGGAAAAGGCGCTGGAGTAGAAAAAAGGGGATTTGCGGGGAAATTTCGTTCTGAGTGAAAATAGGCTACCCCGGCTCGACGCAATAGTTTCATCTAGTTTTAGAGTGCGCTTGCATATAAAAGTTAAAAAGGAAGCTTCAAACATTTACTGACGCGTTTTTCTCTCCAATCTTGCCACAGTAGACTCTCTTCCCAGGTACACAACATCCGCCATCTTAACAAAAAGCCCAGTTTCGACCACGCCTGTTACACTCTTCAACTTGCGTTCCAGTTCTTCAGGCTTGCGTATGAGACCGAAAACCGCGTCTATTATAACGTTACCGTTATCAGTTATGACCGGACCAACCTTCTTTACAGCTTCTCTCACGGTCGGTTTTCCATCAATCTCCTCTATCTTATGCGTTACAAGAGTAACTGCAAACGGCAACACTTCAACGGGCACTGGATGATTGTTTTCTCCAAGAATCTTGACTTTCTTGCTCTCATCTGCGATGATTATGTTTTTCTTCGACGCTGAAGCCACGATCTTTTCGCGTGCAAGCGCTCCACCCATGCCCTTTATCAAGTTCAGTTCTTCGTCTATTTGGTCAGCGCCGTCTATCGTCAAATCCAAAACAGAGTGCTCTTCCAACGTTGTTATTGGAATTTTATTCTTGACCGCCAACATGAAAGCTTGATAAGACGTTGGAACTCCCAGAACGTGTAGCTTTTCGCGTTTAATTCTGTTTCCTATTTCCTCAATCGCGTACGCGGCTGTGCTACCGCTGCCTAAGCCAACGACAAAACCGTCTTCGACATGCTTAACCGCTTCCAGAGCAGCGTTCCTCTTTGCCTTTTCCACCCAATCCTGCTTACTCTTCAATTTCCATCTGCCCCAATCTGTCCAAGACTTTCTCAACTTCTTCTCTGATCTCGTCTATTCTTTTCTCCGCCTCAGTCCTCGGGCTTGGTTTAGCTTGTGTCTGTTTTCTCTTCTTTCTTGCTTTCTCCTCGTCTTCAGGTTTTTCTTCAAGTTCTAGAGGTAGCTGTACCGATTTTGGCGTGGGAATCATTATTTCTTTTATTGACTTTACTTCTACTTTTGAGCGTAATTCGTCGATTTTTCCAGTTAACTCGTCGAAGCGTTCGCTGAACAGTTTCATTAAATCCTCCTGCATGGTCTCAAGTTCATGCAGGGCTACCACTGACTCGTCTTTTGTGATGGCGTCTTTCACCGTCATCATCCGAGACTTGTAGGTTTGTGCGAGTCTTTCTCTTTCTTCTTCGGTTATTTTTCCTTCTGCCTGAGCCTCGTAGAGCCGTCTTATGGCGTCGCTGAGGATTTCTCTTTCCAAATCTAGTATTCGAAGCTCTTCCTTGGCATGAAAAGCATCCTCTTTCGGAACGCTTTTGAGTATTTTGAACGGTAAACCAGCGAGCTCTGAGTGTGTTTTCTCTTTTTCTTCAGGAACTGCTTCTTTTTCTTTTTCACGCCTTCGAATTGCATAAAAAGCTATGATGCCAGCGAGAATCACCACTACTGTGATTAGTGCGTACGTTAGGGGGTCATCAAAAGCCACTGATGAGTTCCCTCTCTATCCTTCATTGTCATTTAAGCATATATAAATTATATAATGCACTCTTACGGAAGAATTTGTACGCAAGCGTTGAGATTTTTGAGCTTCCTAGTTGGTCCAGAGCTCAGTTTTGATCGTTCCGTTACGATTTGGTATCGCTAAGTAAGCCATATGCCTCTTCTTCAACGCAAGCAATCTGTGTAATAAGCTCTGAGCACGTTTCAGTCTCTTGTTTTAAAGCATGATTGCATAACTCGATGATTAGCTTGCCTGATTTCTTGAACAACTTTGAGGCATCAACCCATGTGTTGATTTTATATTTTTTGCCGAGGTTTTCAAGCACTCCTGCTTGGGCAAGTCGCATTCCGTCGCTGTGTTCAAAGCTTTTTGGAAGTTCAGGAGGGGTTGTTGCATAAGTCACTAGGTGTTCGAAGCATTCGTGGTTGTTCCATGAAACGATTTCTCCAGCTAGTTTGTGCATGGCGGGAATGCCGAATAATTTAACGGGAGGCTTTAGCATTTGTTCGGCTTTGTAGGCAAAGCCTCTTCTCCCAATTTCAAGTTCTGAAGGAAGCTTTTCAGAGAGCTTGAAGACTCTGAAAGTGTTCTTAGCGCTCATTCCTGGAACTTTGACGTTAAGCGCGTTCTCAAATTCGGTGTAGGGTACTTCCTGAGTGTTTTCTCTGCCGCAATCATGCATGAAAACCACTTTTTTCTCGTCGTCATATCCAACGACAAGCACGTAATGAATGGGCACGTGGTATTTGTTGTAGATTTTCGGATAATAATGCAGATAATACATGTCTAGCGCTCCTGCCATGGCAGGTTCGCCCTTGTTGATGAACTCTTTAATTTTAGCGAATGTAGTCTTGAAACTCTTTCCTTCAACTATAGTCTGGTTGAAACCGACTATTTTTTCGAGGTTGCGCAGGAAATACCGTGTGTTAGTGCCCCAGTAGACCATGCAGGGCGGTTTTGCTTTCTTGAACTTTAGGTAGGCGAAGCTTGCCATGCCGCCTACGACTGACAGGAGGAAATCTGGGAATTTGCTTCCCTTCCAAGCGAGTACGTCTTCTAAACCGTTCACGTAGCAGGTGCCGTCACAGAGCTTGTGGGGCAAAATGATGATTTTTTGCATAGGTAATCAGCATGGGTTCACGGTTCTTAAGAATTACTATTTAGTTGTTAAGCCATGTTTTGTGCGGTAAAGAATCCTTCTTCTTTCGTTGCAAGAACGTAGATTCGAGTGTGCGGTGATTTGGAGCCTCGGGCGGGATTTGAACCCGCGACCCCCGCCTTACCAAGGCGAAGCCCTAACCGGGCTAGGCCACCGAGGCAAGTTGCTACTTTCAGAAAAGAACCGTTCGCGATGAAATTTAGAGCTTTCGGTCGCCTGTTACCTTTGAGTCTGGCTTTATTACCAACTATTGTTGGCTTACTGCTTGTTTATTCAGAATCAGCTTTCTGTCTTCTAATCCCAACTACATATTCTGTCTTCATAACCTTATTATTTTTTCAACCACATGAAGCTGTCATGGTGAGCATAGATTGAGCACTTGGCATGAACTTCATGACTTACAGAAAAAAAAGGCTGAAATGGAATTTCAGTTGCATTCGCTGACGGAAAAAGAGAAAACTTTGGAAGAGAGGGCAAGGGTACTGGAAGAGAAGTTGGCAATGCAGGAGCTTGAGGAACGTCTCAAGGTTAAGCACAGTTCTGTGGAAAACTTAGAATCCAAAGTGTTGGGACTGGAGAAAAGGTTGAAAGAGCAGGAAAAGAATCTTGAGACTTTCGTGATAAAGAAGGACGAAGAGCAGCGCCAACCAGCCGAATACTTCCCAGAATAGCAGAAAACACTGAACCACTGCCTGAATAACCAACGTTTTATGGAACAAAGCCACTTTAGCGACTAGCCTCTTCAAATTCCAACCGCCAAAACACTAATAGACAACACTATTCCATCTTGAATTTTCTACAGAAACGCCCACACGTGCCATTCCTTCAGAGTCATCATGTTCTTTCTAGACAACAAAGGAAAAAGTAAAAAACAAAAGATTTTAGGATAAGCGAACTAAATGGGCTTGTAGGCCGGGGTGGCAGAGTGGATAATGCGCAGGCCTTGAGAGCCTGTGGACCCTCTGGGTCCGCGCGGGTTCGAATCCCACCCCCGGCGCCAAACTACACAAAATATGTTTAAATCCTTGGTCGCGCGCGCAATGTTGGTGTTTACAGCTTGGCGCTTATTTCAAGTCCTTCTTCGCGATAGTGATCGACTGTGACCGGACCTACGGGTTCGAATCTGCTACTATATTTTCCTGAAGACCTTACGTAATCTAGGTAGGGTGGCGCACGCTCCACGTTGTCTGCAACTATAACGCTTCCTTTATGGAGCTTCTCCTTCATCAGTCGTAGATAGTCTAGGTACTCTGTTTTATCAGCGTCGATGAAGACCAGGTCAAACACGCCTTCCAGCCTTGGTATAACCTCAGTTGCGTCGCCGACCAACACTTCCACGGTTGGTGGTATCTCCGCCTTTCTTATGTTCTCCTTCGCTATCTTTGCGTTGTTGGCGTCGATCTCGATAGTGATTAAGTGGGCGCCGCTTCCAAGCTCCTTTCCCATCAGGATTGTCGAGTACCCAATGAGGGTTCCGACCTCCAAAACGCGTTTGGGTTTGATCTTACGAATAACTTTCACCAGGATTTGGCCCCTGCTGGAACCTACGATAGGAAGGAACTTCCTTCCTCTTGCTACACCTTCAATTTCCCTTAAAACCTTCTCTGCCTTGTTCAGAACCATTTTTCCTCAAACCTTGTCTTCACAATTTCCTACTGTTCTAATACCTATAAGCATTGACGTTGATTTGCGTTCTAGGATCTTGGATTCGCCGAGTTCAGCTTTTTCTTCATTCCACCATCATTTATTTGCATCCTCGCTTAAAATCTGCCAAAGTCATAAAATAACACAGAATTGAGTTGTATCTCAAGATTGTTGATCCTTTAAATGGTAGTTATTTCAGGGCAACAAAGAGACCCCTAGCGCGTGTCCAGCCATTTTCTCCAAGAAACTTGATTTTGTCGTATCCTGCTAGAGTGAAAGCTTTAACATAGTCTTCATAATCAGCCAACAACATCTTGTGTGTCTCTCGTAGGTGTTTTATCTCTCCTTCTGTCCCGATCAAATAGTGAAAGTAGACCAACCACTGTGATCTAGCAAGTGTGCTAGTGCCCATCCTCACAAGTTTTACCTCTTCATCTTCATGAGTGTCAACCGAGACGCTTCCCCTTCGGAAATCTTTTCTGAAGACCCAAGGCTCAACGAGAGTCAATCCATTATCGCTGAGGTGATCATGAAAATTCCTGAAGGTTTTCACGAGGTTCCTAAAGTTTCGCACGTAGCCTATTGAACTGAACAGGCAGGTTATCACGTCAAACTTCTCATCTAGCCTGAAATCTATCATATCTGCAACCTCAAACTCTGCATCTGCAACTTTCGCTTTTGCGGTTTTAATCATTTCTTTGTTGATGTCTATGCCTTTGCAACGAAAACTTTTGGAAAGATATTTCAAGTGCTCTCCTGTTCCACAACCAACGTCAAGAAGAGTCTTCGGAATTCTCTTCTGGAACTGTTTAATGATTTTCACGATAGTTTCTGACTCTTTTTTATAATCGTTTCTCTTGAGATAGATCTGATCGTAGTATTTCGCGAATGTTTGAAGATCATCTTGGTGCATAATTGAGAATGTGATGTTGAATGTTAAAAAGCTGATGCTGTTTTGCATCTTGTTGCTCATGTATGATGTAGATTTCACGTTTCCATCTTTTGAAGTTTTTAACTTTATCTTTTTCGTTAATAAATAAAGAAGTTTGTAAACTTGCTATTTTATAGAGTGTAAAGTTAGAAAATGTTACTTCCATTTTTCTCCATAATGACTTGTGCACAAAACAACATCTAGTATATCTATTTTCCCAAAAGGTTCTGCGATATCTGCATGAGGGTTCCAGTCTGGGTCTGAAGGCGTAGTGCCGTAGGAACCAGTTATCTTGACAACATCTAGAATGCTAACTTTTAAGTCATGGTTAACGTCTGCTGGGATCCAGTAGGGATTCATCAATGGAAAGTGGTCTGTGTCGTAATTGCTGTCGATAATGTAAGGTGTGTCACCTACGCCGTCACCGTCAGAATCCGCTCCGCTGTAATCACTCCAGTAGTTGCCTTCACAACTGTTGTTCCAAGTGCTGTTATGATAGTCGTACGTAGCTGCTTGACAGGCGTTGTTCATGAAGTTGTTATGGTAGAACTGGTTGTCCCAAGAATAATCGAGGCAGATGCCGAATTGTCCGTTGCTTTCTATGTTGTTGTCCGTAACAGTGTTGTGAGAGGAATAGAGCCCTTCAATGCCATGCCAATTGTATGCTATCATATTCCCAGAAATATTGTTCTCTAAAGAGTGGTCAAGAAACACACCAAAGTAGTTATCTACAACATTATTTCCATTGACAAGGTTTCCTGACGAATCATGTAACACAATGCCAAAACCATTATTGTTTGTCGCCACGTAGTTTTCGGATATGCTATTAGCCATAGAGTTGTAAAGGTCGATTCCAGTCACGTTGTTTGCAAGTATTTTTGAATTCCTTGTGAAGGCAAGCAAAAGTTCGGAATTATGTGCTGGGGATAAACCTTCCACGGTCATATTGTCACAATCCACGAGTGCCAAGAACCCAACTTCAGGGTGATTTGTCGGATTTACTGAAAGGTCATGTTTGTCCAGAAGATAAAATACTGGCTTGTTATCAACAAGGTTCGAAGCATCAATTGAGTGAATGAAGTGCTCGAGGGCATCTCCCCAGACCCTGAAGTTACTCCACGTGGAATTGCTTATCAGATTTTTCGACAGAGAACTATTAGAGGAATAAGCCAAAGTGATGCCAACTCCGTTGTCCGTTATATTGTTTTCAAAGAGAATAGTGTTCCATGAGGAATTGGCGTAAACAGCATACCAGTTTGCTTTCATTACATTGTCAGATATGGTGATATTTGAAGAAGAGGAAAGCGTGATGCCATCGAACGAGTTGTGTATTATGTAATTGTCAGAAATGCTGTTGTCTGAAGAGCTGTTGATCGTTATGCCAAACCAGTTGCCGGTTAGGTTGTTTCGGCAAATATTGGCAATTGAACAATTTACGAGTCTAATACCCCATTCATTGCCCATTACGTTGTTACCGGTTATCATGCTGTTAACTGAGTCCTTGATCCAGATGCCATGACCACGCCCGTTCTGGATTGTGAAACCACTCACATTGACGTTGCTTGAAGAGATGGAAAGGGTGATTCCCTTTCCACCTCCATCAATTATCGTAGTTTCCAGATTTTCACCTGCGAGTGCGACAGTTTTGTTTATTGCTATATTTTCATAGTATGTTCCATTTCTGACAAACACTGTGTCTCCTTCACTTGCATTGTTTATTGCCTCCCGTATAGTGTGAAAATCTGCAGGTCCATCATCATCCACGATCCAAGTCCTAGGTTCAGACTTAGCTGGTTGAATCTTGACAACTGAAATCAACGTGATTGACAATAGCAATACTAATGCAATTATAGAGGCTGTTTTCTTGAACACGTTCCTCTCTCCTACACTAGTGATGTGTTAAGCAGAAAATAACTGTTGCGACCTTGTCATGGCACTTGATGTAATAGCATTATTGTCAAAATATCATTAAGCAAAGAGCGTCTAGTTGTTGTGTTCGAAGTGTTCGAACAACTGTTTGAAAGCATAGCATTAAATCACTTCAACGTGATTATATCAATGGGGACAACCAGTAAAGGTAGACCGACTTGTCTCTAAGCAATAAGAACGATCAAACCGAAATTTCTGGAAACACGCTACGCGTCTACTGGTACATCTTGAAAAAGAGACAAGATTGCGGCGTAAGAGAAGTTCAAAGAGCCTTAGGCTTTTCAAGCTCAAGCACGGCTCATTATCACCTTGAGAAACTGGCAACCAGAGGGATCCTAGTCAAAAACTCGTATGGAAACTACAAGGTAAATGATAAAACAAGGGTCAGAATGATCAACCCTTTCATTCTTATTCGCGGCTTTGTGTTCCCCAAACAGCTTTTTTATGCAACTGCAACCAGCATCATGTGCCTTGCCTTCATAATGTTCTTCTGGAAATTTCTCACATTAACCGTCGTCATAGCGTTGACTCCTGGAATTCTAGCGTGTGTAATTTTCTGGTATGAAACAGTGAAGTTGTCGTTGAGCTTGCCTTCTTTCAAGGAGGGTGTTCGATGATTCTGTGGAGTGTTCGAATGCGTAGATTAAAACGTCTGAAAACAGCTTTTAATGTGTGGTGAATATAGGATGAAAAAGAAAATCTCAGCCATAATAGTCGCAGCATTATTGTTCACGACCGTAGCGAGTTCAGGGTTGGTTTGCAGTTGCCGCAGTTTGATAGCGGCTGCTTCTCCGGGTGGAGAAGAAATCAACGTAAACCTCGAATATTCTAACGGAACAATAGGCTCCCTGACAGGCGACCTAGCACTCTGGTATACTTGGGTAAACGTCAACAGCACTCAAATAATCTATTTAGCATATCAATCCTACAAGTATCGTCCGCCCGTGATCACGTTCTTAGGTCAGCATTACCGAACTGAAGACAACACCGAAGTCTTCGTTGGGAACACGTTGACTGCGATGGAAGTTTACAATGACACTAACGGAAATGGCGTTCCAGACGTAGACTTGCTCAATGGGACAAGTGAAATACTGTACAATTTTGCGGTCAATAGTTCAGCAAGTTTCAACATCACATCCGTCCAGAAGTCTCTAAGCGACTCCGTACCACACTACACGTGGGGCATACGTTACAACTCCATCGACGCATTCTTGCTTACCGAGAACCAAGAATCAGGCGCAGCCATCACGCTCGACTATTTGTCTCTCTCGTACGATTTCTACGTTCAAAACAACGTGTCCTACATAAAAACAAACTTCAAAATAGGAAAAATACTGCACATGACTCCTTATCCTTCAAACACAAGCATAACACTTGACGGTTTGAGCCTTTCGCTCCTCTACGGAACCACGGTCATCACCTCTGAACATTATGTCACGCTAGTCAACGGAGAACCCTACAACTCCACGACAACACAAACATCAGCAGAACCCACAAACTCAAGCGAAATCAGGATCAAAAACACTAAAGCATACGAGTACCTGTTTGGACAGAACTATACGTTGTTTAAGGGTTCACTGAATGAAACATGCCAATCCCACTCTGCTGGCGTAGCAGACCGAAGCGTCCCAGGCGGTTTATACCAACGCGTCGACTGGCTACTCTCCAACCTTGAAGACATATTATCAACAGTGTTTCCAAAAATCAGCAGCATGCAAACAGCGATCAACCTCAACTACAACGTCTCGTCTTTCCTCTACAGAGTATGCTACCCAGAATGGGAAGGTTACGGGCTTGAGCACGATCCCACGTACATAGCTTATTTGAACCCGATAGCCGTGCCCGAAATGAGCCCGCCTATGCTGATTGTGGTAGCTGCTGCGTTAGCAGGCATAGTAGCCTTGACAGTGGCAGTGTCTGACTTGAAGAAGACGAGAAGGATTCTGAAACCGTCAATGCAAGACTTGCCGACGGCATCGATCCGCTGAATTTCCATTTTTTCTTTTTTGAAGACTACCAATATGCAATAGGGGTTCGTAGATTCCATGGTCTTGTTTCAGGATTTTGCCTTGCGAACGAATGCACATATGAATCCTTATGGAATTATGCATCTTGGGGTTTGCAGATGGAGAATTGCGTTTTCTGTCAAATTATCAAGGGCGTTGCTCCTGCTAGCATAGTCTATTCTGATAAAAGCGTCATAGCGTTGCTGGATGTTCAGCCTGTTAACCCTGGGCATCTTTTGGTGATTCCGAAGATTCATGCTGCGCAGCTTTCTGATCTTGACGAGAAGATAGGAGCACATCTGTTCAGACTTGCGATGCGGGTTGCTGGAGCGCTTAGGCAATCGGGTGTGAGATGTGAAGGGGTGAACTTGTTTCTTGCCGATGGTGAAGAGGCATTTCAAGACGTGTTTCATGTTCACTTGCACGTTATTCCAAGGTTCAAAGGTGACGGTTTTCGGATAAAGTGTGGTCGCGGTTATGGGTTCAAACCAGCTAGGAATGAACTCGACGACATCGCCTTGAAAATCAAGGAAGCAATGCACTAGAGTTTCGATTCTTTTAAATATTGGCATGTTGTCTACATCGGCTCTGTAAACATCGGAGTGAATTAAGGTTTGACAGAAGTTGTTGAAAAAGGACTGCAAAGAATAGGTATAACAATTTCTAAGCCTGTTCTGGCTGTTCTCTGTATAGTCTTCGGAATCGTCGTCATGGTGTTTCCAGCGCTTCTTTCAGTTGCAGTAGGGCTATTTCTACTCATACAAGGGATTCTTCTGCTAACTGACTACTTGGAGCTTCAAAAACAGCAGCAATCGTCACCTCCTCCCTCATAAAACCTCAACTCCTCATTTTTTTATCTCAGACTGTTTTTCAGATTCCTTTTGTTCTAAAGGTTGCCTTCACCAACCACTCTCTTACAAGAAACAGAAATCGAAACAGTTGTTCGGCTCAGTTTAGTTACCACAATTGTTTAATATACAGTCCCATGATTCTAGATACTCTTTGAAAAGAGGTTCTGCAATGGTGCTCGTTGAAACTTTAGAAAAACTTTCAAACGCGTTCGGCGTGGCTGGCAGGGAAGAAGAAGTCAGAAGCTTGATGAAGAAATTCCTGAAACCATACGTGGATGAAGTTGTAGAGGACAAGCTTGGAAACGTCATCGGCATTAAGAGAGGAAAGAAAAACGCTCCAAAAGTGATGCTTGCTGCCCACATGGACGAAATAGGCTTACTGATTAAAACCATCTCGAAGGAAGGTTTCCTGCAGTTCATGAAAATAGGCGGAATAGACGACCGTGTATTGCTTGCCCAAAAAGTCATAGTGTCCACTGAAAAAGGACATTTGCATGGCATCATCGGCTCAAGACCGCCACACATACAAAAAGAAGACGAACGCAAACGCGTCTTAGCTTGGGACGAACTCTTCATAGACGTCGGAGCAGAAAGCCAGCAAGAAGCCTACAAAATGGGAGTAAAAATCGGAGACCCAGTTTGTTTTGACGCAAAATTCGCCAGAATCGGAAAAAACATCGTCATCGGCAAAGCACTAGACGACCGCGTTGCCTGCGCCGTCATGATCGAAGCAATGAAAGGTTTGCAAAAAACAGATTGCACAATCTACGCAGTAGGCACAGTACAGGAGGAAGTCGGGTTAAGAGGAGCAACAACATCAGCCTTCGGAATAGACCCCGACTTCGGCATAGCGATTGACGTAACCGTGGCGGGCGACACCCCAGGCGTCAAGGATGTTGAAGCACCCGTAAAAATGAACAAGGGGCCTTCCTTGACCGTCGCTGATTCAGGGTTGATCGTGCATCCGAAAGTTTTGCGTCTTCTGATTAATGCGGCTGAGGAAAACAAGATTCCATACCAACTTGAAACCGGCTTGCCAGGTTCCACTGACGCCGCACGCATATCACTGACAAAAGCAGGAGTACCCAGCGGCGTAATCTCAGTACCGACACGCTACATTCACAGTCCAACATCCATGCTAAGCCTGAAAGACACAGAATACGCCGTGAAGCTGACAATAGCTGCCGTTAAAAAAGTCCCAGAATTCTAACACTCCCTTTCTTTTATTTTGGAACCATTGAGAACATGAAAAAAGAAGACAGCAGCGAAAAAGCGGTAGCCTACTTCCAGAAAGGTTACAATTGCGCCCAAAGCGTTCTATTAGCCATGACTGAACACTGGCATGAAAGAAACGGCTTGATTCCTAAGATTGGCACGGCTTTTGGCGGTGGAATAGGACGTTGCGGTTCGGTCTGTGGGGCATTAACAGGAGCCATCATGGCTCTAGGAATCAAGTTTGGAACGAACGAGCCGTCTGCTGAAAAACGAAAGAAAGTCTACGAGCTTGCTCAGAAGTTCTACAGACAGTTTGAGAAGGAGCATGGAAGCGTTTTATGCCACGAACTCATAGGATATGATCTATCGAACCCAGAGGAACTGGCAAAAGCTCACGAAACGAAAGTGTTTGAAGAAAAATGCACTGGGTTCGTGAGAAGAGCTGTTGAAACGTTGTTAGAGCTTACTGAAAATTCGTGTTAAGCGTCATCGAACTTCACGAAGTACTTTATGAACAGAAGCGTCAGCAACGCAGTTATTGCGTAGGGCAAGACAATCATCAAAACTTGGTTTATCAATAGAACTGGAGTCGTTTGTAACGTATTCTCAGCTGCTGTGTTTTCGATTATTCCACATGCAAAGCTGTCCCAGAGTCCGTGAGCAAAAACTACCGCTGTCAAGTTTCTGGTTTTGCTATAGAAATAGCCAAGAAATAACCCGATGAAAAATGTGGTCATCACGTATTGTGCCATGGCAGAAGGGTTGAAGGGCGAAAGATTCCAGACAAAGTGCCAAACTCCAAATAGAACTGCCTGAAAGATGATGGCCTTTTTTGCTGTGTAGATCTTTTCGAGTTGAGTTTGCATGTACCCTCTGAAAAGGCCTTCTTCGCTGATGCCGACACATAACGTCATAAACGGCATGACCAAGAGAAAAGATACAGGATCAAAAGATTGGAACAGCATCTGGTTTGTGAAGATGTAGGTCAAGAGATAAAATAGGGCTAGAGCTAGCACGTCCAATAATAGGAAGAACAGCAAGCCATAAACAAGCGACTTTGCAAACTTTCTTGTAGTAAAGCCAAAGGCAGAAACCTCGGTCTTCTCAACAACAAGTATAGTGAGAATCGTGAGCAAAATCAACGGAGTCTTCTCGTATGGTTCACCGAACAATAGCACAGACGGAATACGAACAGATAATGCCAAAACGAAAAGTGTAAAAACCCACAAGAACACGGTGCCCTTATTTCCCACAGTGGTTTCTTTTGACAGCCCTGCTTTTTTACGATAATTTCTATACCAGACGTAGATAGGAAATAGCAGGAAAACCGAAACAATTATCGGAACAAAAACTATCGATTCGCCTTTAGCTGGAAAAAGATAAGCATTCAACAAAACCACGAATGCAACGACGTAATATGCCAACACAACTCCGAGAATACCTCTAACCAACAATTTGCCTTTCATCCACCTAAAGATTATTCTCATTGAGACGCCATAAGATTAAACCTTTGTCTTCTATCTGCTGCAAAATTGTTTTAACGCAAAGACTCCACTATTTCTGTGGCAAGGAAATGAACAGAAAAATGCGCTTTGAGTTTCTAGAACACACGGCAGATGCTTACATCGCGGCTTACGGAAAAGATTTAGCTGAAGCCTTCGAAAATGCCGCTTTAGCCATGTTTGAAGTCATGACAGACGTAAAAAAGATCGAACCAAACATCGGAGATAACATTGAAGTTACGGCGGAAGACAAATATGCTCTTCTCTACAATTGGCTTGAAGCATTGCTCGTGAAATTTGACGTGGATGGTTTCCTGTATTGCAAGTTTAAAATCTCATCAATAACTGAATCTTCAAGAAATCTCGAGCTGAAGGCCAAGATATGGGGAGAGAAATTTAACCCTGCCAAACACGTTCAAAAAGTCGGTGTAAAAGCCATAACGTACCATCGAATGGAAATCCTTAAAGAACCCAACAAAGTCGCTGTGAAATTCATCCTTGACATATAGCCTTTCTTCTCAGTGAATCAAGAACGTTATTTCTTTCACAACAGCCTCAGGTACTAAGGCCCTTCCTTTCCGCTTTTTCAGTTTTACGAAGCCAAGTCTCTTCAACACTTTCAAGTCTTGGTACACATTCTTCACGTTTCGTCTCACTTTTTGGGCCAGATCGTTTATCGACTCCACTCTTAGAAGGGCAAGTTGATACAGCAGTGCTATTCTTTTCGGTGTTAATAACGCGGTTTGTTCTAGCTTGTAGTCTTTTACTTCTTCAATTGTGTAATCGAGTTCTCCATCTTCCATGTAGCCCTTGTAGCAGTCTACGAGTTCTGCCCATTCAAAATAGGCTTTGGCAAACTTGGCGTCCAGCTTCTGCTTGAGAAAAAGTTCCTCAAACTTTTCGAAGTTCATGCCAAAATCTTTTTCAAACCTCTTAATCTTTTCTTCCACCTCTTCAGACGTCAAATTTCTGACGATTCGCAGAAGCATAAACCTTCACCACTAAAGATGTACGAATGATCGCTTAAAACGTTCACGATGCAAACCCTTAAAGTAGCTAAATAGCAACTTCATTCTACCCCGAAAACCCCAGCGTGATGGCAAATGAACGTAACGAAGGTTGAAGAACATATCTATCTCATCGATGCCGAGACGGCAAGAATCAAGAACTTCATCGCCAGCTACGTCCTAAAAGGAAAACGGGTGGCAATGGTTGAAACAGGTCCCGCCTCGTCAGTGCCAAACTTGCTTGCAGGCTTGAAAAAGCTAGACGTAAAGCCTGAACAAGTGACATACGTTGCTGTTTCGCACGTTCATCTAGACCACAGTGGCGGTGTTGGAACATTGTTAAGGCATTTGCCTAACGCAAAAGTCGTGGTTCATCAAAGAGGCGCCCCTCATCTGGCGCATCCCGAAAAGCTCTGGGAACAGTCAAAAATGGTTCTCAAGGGCATAACTGAACTTTACGGTAAGCCCGAACCCGTTCCTGAAGAGCGAATTATCGCTGCGACTGATGGAATGAGTCTTGATCTTGGAGACGGCGTCGAGTTAAAATTCGTGGAAACTCTTGGACACGCATCTCATCATCAAAGCTATTATGAAACGTTCAGCCACGGAATCTTCCCCGGCGACGCGGCTGGCATTTATTTGAACGAGATCGGCGTAATCGTGCCCACCGTGCCGCCTCCGTTACGTTTGGATGTCGCCTTGGCTTCTTTAAACAAATTGATTAATTTGAAACCTAAAAGCCTATTCTACAGTCATTTTGGCAAGGCTTCAAACGCCGTTGAGAACCTCTTAGCCTACGAACAGCAGCTCAGGTTATGGGCGAAAACTGCCAAGCAGGGACTAGACAACGACGAAAGCTTGGATGAGATAAGTAAGCGTATAGTTGCTAGTGACGATGCTCTGCGAAAAGCCTTAGATTTTGTTAGGGTTCACCCCGTTTTGGGGGAAACCGTGCTTAACAACAGCGTAGAAGGCGTCGTGGATTTCGTGAGGAAATTCGGCTTACCAAGATGACGCGGGTTTTGGTGTAGACGCCAAAATCATTTATATTTTTGCCTTCGGCTATTTATTTGTGTGGGTGTGAAAGATGGGCGAAGAAGAGTCTCATTCTCCTTCAACTAAGGTTCCGCTTGAAAAAATAGATGATTACAGTTGGCGCATTCCAAAGTATAAGCCGGGCATGCGAGTTAACGGCATGGTTTTTGCTGATCGTGATTTGTTGGAGAAGATGCAGACTGACCGAACTCTTGAGCAATGCGTAAACGTAACGCATTTGCCTGGTATTTACAAGTACGCTATAACCTTGCCAGATGGTCATGAAGGCTACGGTTTTCCGATAGGCGGCGTTGCCGCTACTGATTATGAGGAGGGCGTCATCAGCCCCGGCGGAGTAGGCTATGACATTAACTGTGGGGTTCGGTTATTGACAACGAATCTTTCAGAAAAAGACATTAGACCGAAGCTTGCTCAGTTGACAAACGCTATTTTTGATAACGTGCCGTGTGGACTTGGGAGCCGCCGAAAAGACCTCAAGGTGACGTTTAACGATTTAGAAAGGCTTGCCGTTGATGGTGTTCAATGGGTTATTGATCAGGGTTTAGGCTGGTCTGGGGATGCGGAGCACTGCGAAGAAGGTGGGTGCATGAAAAACGCGAACCCTGACAAGGTTTCTTCAACAGCAAAAAACAGAGGACTTGAGCAAGTTGGCACGCTGGGCTCTGGCAATCATTTTTTGGAAGTTCAAAAAGTTGACAGGATTTTCAACTCCGAAACAGCGAAGGTTTTCGGAATCGAGTATGAAGGTCAAGTGACTACCATGATTCATTGTGGTTCAAGAGGGTTTGGGCATCAGATATGTTCTGATTACTTGCGGGTGATGGAGAGGGCGGTTCAGAAATACAAGATTGCCTTGCCAGATAGGGAGCTTGCGTGTGCGCCTGGGAAGACGCAGGAGGCTCAGGATTATTATCAGGCGATGGCTTGTGCGGTTAATTATGCGTTTGCGAATCGTCAGGCGATTATGCATTGGGTTAGGCAGAGTTTTCAGCAGGTGTTTCGTGAGGATGCGGAGCGGTTTGGTTTGAGGCTTGTTTATGATGTTGCGCATAACATTGCGAAGATAGAGGAGCATGAGGTTGATGGCGGTGTGAGGAAGCGTGTTTGGGTTCACAGGAAAGGTGCCACTCGGGCTTTTCCGGCTGGGAGCGTTGAGGTGCCGGAGGATTATCGTGGTGTGGGTCAGCCTGTGCTTATTCCTGGTAGTATGGGGACGAGTTCTTGGTTGTTGGTTGGTACTGAGCGGGCTATGCAGTTGAGTTTTGGTTCGACGGCTCATGGTGCTGGGAGGATGATGAGTCGTAGTGCTGCTAAGCGGAATTATTGGGGTGGTGATGTTAAGCGTGGTTTGGAGCAGCGTGGGATTGTTGTGAAGGCGGCGAGTTCGCTGGTTTTGGCTGAGGAGGCTGATCCTGTTTATAAGAATGTGGATGTGGTTGCGGAGGTTAGTGACAGGTTGGGTATTGCTACGAAGGTGGCTAGGTTTACGCCGATTGCGGTGGTGAAGGGTTAGGTTTTAGGTTATTTGTTTTTGTTTTTTGAGTTTTTGTTCTAGTTGTTTTCTTTTTAGTTCTGTTTCTTCTGGTGCGCTTACTCGGCGTAGTTGTTTCATGTACCATGTTCTTTCTCTTGTGTAGTGTAGGGCTAGGATTATTCCGAGGCTGAGTAGGGCTATGCCGATTGATGTTAGCGTTAAGCCTAATAGACTGTGTGGGTCTGGTTTGTCTGGGTTTATTTTGTATGGGATTATGAGGAACCAGTCGGGGTTTTGGATGGTGGTTACGGTTTCTAATAGTCCGCTTGTGAAGAATATTGAGCCTATTGTGGTGAGGAAGTAGCCGACGGTTTCGTTGTGTCTTGATTCTTCGGCTTTTTCATGGAGGTGTTCGCTGAGAAGCATGCTGTGGTTCCCGATGTGAGAGCGTGTTGGTTTTGTATAAGTGTTATCTGGGTTTCCGAATAGTGTGAGTCTGCGTAGCGATGTTTTTATCAGAAGCTTCCGCATTATTTTGTAAGCGTTAGTGATTTGGATGCCGTATAAGGATGAATGCGGACTGTGTGGTCGTGTTTTTTCGGTCAGGTATCTCAAGCGTTGTTATAGGTGTAAGCGTTTGTATTGTCGGGATTGTATGGTTCCTGATGTTTCGACGGGTGATCCTTTGCGGTTGTTGTGTTTGAATTGTGCGCGTAGGACGGTGGCGCGGAGGAAGGTTGACAAGTTTGTTGGGCTTGGGGGTTATTTGAAGTTTCGTGGGGCTTTTACGAAGGTTGTTAAACTTGGTTTTGCGCGTGTTGATGGGATTATTGGGGATAATTTGCCTTTGGAGGCTTATGAGAGTGAGGCGTGGTGGAGTAATGCTTCCAATAGTGTGCATGCGAGGGGTTGGTTGGATGCTGGTTGGCGGGTGCGTGAGGTGAGTTTGAAGGAGGGTTACGTGGTTTTTGAGAAGGTTAAGGATGTGTCGTTAAAGAGTCAGAAGCGAGGGGTTCGTGGTGGGGTTAAGAAGCCTTTTGTGCCTGCGCCTGTTCGTTTTCCACGGAAGAAGCAGCCGTCTAAGACGCGGGTTTCAAAGCTTTATGCGAGAATTAAGAATGTTGAACGGCGGAGGACGGCTTTGCCTCAGTATCGTGGGAGTTTTAAGCCGAAGTCGAGGTTTGAGAAGAGACTGTTTCGAGAGAAGGATAAGTCGCAGTGAGAGATTTTGTTTTTGTGTTTTGGCGTTTTTAACATGGTTTTGAGGGTTTTTTCCGTCAATAGCGCCTACCCCTACTTGTTTTGTGCGGGGTTGTTTTTGTAGTTTTGGGAAATCTTATCTATCTCACTTTGGATATTCTAGTATTCTAGGTGTTGTGGGCGGTCGTCGTCTAGTTGGTTTAGGACACAAGCCTTCCAAGCTTGCGATCCCGGGTTCAAATCCCGGCGACCGCATTAATGTGTGTGTTTGAGGTTTTTATGTGTGGTTGTTGGTGTTTTGTTGGCGTGTAGGGTTATGGTATATTAGTTTGTGGTTGATTCCTCCTTTAGTTTAGAACGTGATAGGAGCTGAGATTTAAGTGGGGTCTCAGAAGTGTAATTTATGGGTTTGTTGGGTTTTCAATGTTTGTTTGAGGCTCTAAAACAGCCAATACGGACCTACCCCCTATAGATTTCTGCAAAGAATTTCTATTAGGATACAAATATGGGCGTTGTAGTGTGGAGGCTGTGTTCTGCTCTATGATGCCTACCCCCTCCCTTATAAATACATTGAACTAAAAGTTCAGGCTTGGATTGTTTCTGGGTTTGAATAACTCATGACCTTTCTTTTGAAGCTAAAGGAAAAGTCAAGGATAGATCGCTGTTTCAATGAAGAAGTGGAGAAATCTCCTGCAACTCTTTTTTTCTTTTCTTCTTTGTGATTATGAATTAATGTGCCAACGGGTAACTTGGCGTCAAGCTTCTAATTCTATGATCTTTAGAAGGTGTGCTTGTCTTATTGGACTCTATCATTTCAGTCTACATGAGAAGGTTTTGATCTCGTCTTCTTCGAAACGGCATATTGCATCAGTTCACCTGTCGTTGCTAGCCATCTTATCAAGAATAGACAATACGCCCCATAAGCAAGGTAAGTCAACATAATCACGATTCCAATTGGCCACCAACCTTTAGTTTCAGCGACGAGTCCGACGACCTCTATGTTAGAGGCAATTGTCAAGATCGTGACTATGCCCCCAGAGACCAAGAGGACAGTTGTGCTTTGCAGAAGACTACCGAAAAGCGTGATTCTGGTCTTACGTTCTTCTTCTGCAGATGCTGAGTCAAGCTTGGGAAGAGCGTAAAGGCTGTTGTAGTGTGTCCACGCGCTGAACCCTATTACTCCAGCTAACAGGATATGAACTATTACGAGCGGGAGATGCATCGTTTTCATCGAGAATCCCAGAAACCCCACGAACTGAGTCGTGGAGACCGTCAGTGCTGCCAGAACAGGAGCGACCATCATGCTAGAAGCCTTTGCTTTAGGATCAAGCTTTCGAAAAATCACGAAAAGCAGTAGAAAATTTAGCACTCCCGGCATCGCCATCAAGACGCGAGTGGGTAACCCAAGTAGAGACAGATATTCGTTATGGTAGTAGATGGGTGCATGAGAATCGACCCAATCGTTAACAAAGAAAAACACTATGCTCCCTAGTGCTGCATAACTTATCATATGCCACTGGTAAATGTCGACTCCTGCCAACTTAGGAGGTTTCGGCTCAGAGATCGCAGTTCTCTCTTCGTTTTGCAGGTCACTCTCTTCTTTCACCCAACTCGTCACCGTTTTCTATGCTTGCAAGCATGAAGTATATCCAACTTGTGGTCTGCGAATTCAAGCCTAGTAAGCGTTACTAATTGAAGACTGCATTTGGAATAATGATGTCTTTTCGGTGTTGAGCTCTGCATGGGCTGGTTGCGCTGTTTTCGGAATTCGTAATATTGGAGAACATCCTGAATCCTAACTAATAGCAATAACAATAAGGTTTTGGCGAACAGGGCTTCGGCGTTCCGATTGATTGCTCCCATCCACCTCCAACTGGCCTTAACAGGCTAATCTTTACATAGGAGGTGATCCGGCCGCAGGTTCCCCTACGGCCACCTTGTTACGACTTTTGCCTCCTTACGAAACTCAGATTCGACGCAGCCAAGGAAGACCACGCCTCACCCAAAAATCGCTCGGATGCAACGACGGGCGGTGTGTGCAAGGAGCAGGGACGTATTCACCGCGCGATAATGACGCGCGATTACTAGGCATTCCATGTTCACGAGGGCGGGTTTCAGCCCTCGATCCCAACTACGGCAGGCTTTCGAGATTGCCTCCCCCTCTCGAGGTCGGAACCCATTGTACCTGCCATTGCAGCTCGCGTGTGGCCCGGGAGATTCGGGGCATACTGACCTGCCGTGGCCCGCTCCTTCCTCCGTCTTATCGACGGCGGTCTCCCCAGTGTGCTTAGCACAAGGCTAATAGCAACGGGGGATGCGGGTCTCGATCGTTGCCTGACTTAACAGGACACCTCACGGCACGAACTGGCGACGGCCATGCACCTCCTCTCAGCTCGTCTGGCAAGACCTTTAATCTGGCTTTCATTCTG